>Ga0209317_1000034_pt1 | contig 190956 bp, 158 predicted proteins | sample RifGroB2_FD_183994 | JGI IMG/M metagenome (GOLD analysis project Ga0209317, IMG submission 183994) | Soil microbial communities from Rifle, Colorado, USA - Groundwater B2 (SPAdes) (version 2) | ecosystem: Environmental > Terrestrial > Soil > Unclassified | place: Rifle, Colorado | collected...
TGCCGACAAGCTTGCCACAGGAAAACCACGTGGCAAGACTCGTCTACCATGACTTTTTTATCCAGTGTGATTTCAGTAGGTTCCGGAGGATTCGCACGTTCGCAGGGGCGTCCCCCTTAGTTTATCCATACGCTTGATGTGGTAAGAAAGCTGGCAATCGCTTTGAATGTTCCCGGTGATGCGCTTCTTTTTGACGAGGAAGAGCGAAAGCCGCCGGGAGATTTCCTACTGCAATTTGACGCGCTGTTGGAGTTAAACGAGGAAGAGAAAAAAGTGGTGAGAGCGGTTCTTGACGGCCTGGTTCTGCGGCATCAGGCTAAAAAGTTCATGGACAGGCAACATACAGCCTAAAAACCTATTCAGCGGTTAAAGAAAAAAGTCACAAACTAAAAACGCCGTGAAGCCCTGTAGTATAGGGATTCACGGCGTTTTTAGTTGGTCCAGATAGTCGTATTGAAAGATGAACCTACGAATTCTCAGTACTCTTTGCACTAAATCTTAATTCAACTAAGTCTTTATCGGAACGTTGTATATGCATCCATTTGTTATTTGCGACAGCTAACCAGAATATAGACATAAATGGTGATAGGAATAATAAAAGTAAAAAACGAGTTACAGAATAATATGTACTCAACTTGCTATAACTTTTTTTATCATTTTCTTGCATATGCATTAGCAACTGCAATGAAGATAAGATAATTCTGGCTCGCCACCCACATATTAAAACGCTAAAGTCCTTATCTTGATTCAATAGTTTTTTTGCACACACCCCAAAACCACGATCACCATATTTTAGAAGTATCGTTTGATTCTCCATAGATTAATTCCCCGTTGTTACACAGGCAACCCAGGCGGCAGTACATGCAGCAGCACAGGCACCTTTACCTATAAGCCCTCCAGGGCAACGTGAAGTGCAAAATGCCATACATACTCTGAACATTGCACTACATCCTGTCCCTGGCGGTTTGGGTGGCTTTATCGGTGGCCTTGGCGGTGGAGGTATTGTCGGAATTGTTGGAGGTGGTTTTGGCATTGGAGGTAGAGCAGATTCTCCGAAAGGATCAACCCAGTTCACCGGATTGTTGTCGACATAGGCGTAGAGATTTATCCCTCCCTCAAAGCCAATCGGATCTTTCTGGATGAACCTCCCCTCCATCGGGTCATAGTATCTGGCACGGTAATAGTATAGCCCGGTCTCCTTATCCCACTCTCTTCCCGTATACGTGTAAGGCTGCTTAACGCGGCTCATCTGGTCTTTCAGGTTGCCGAAGGAATCGTACTCGTAGCTTTGCACCATTTTCCCGGCTCTGTCCGACAAGGCGATTATAGAACCTAAACCGTCGGCATGGTAGTAATATTTCTCCTTCGCGGTGGTAACCATCAAAGGTTCATCGATGCCGGGGCCATGGGTGTAGCGATTGCCGATGGCGCCGCCATCGTCGTACTCGAAGAAGATGTTTTGGTTGTCGTAAAAGTAACGGGTGTTCGTGCTTGTGCCGTTTTCGATCACCTGCTTAGCGATCCTTTTGCCGAAGGGGTCATAGGCGAATTCGGCAACAGTCCCGTCAGGGGCAGTGACCTTCACCAGTCGGTTCTCGTAATCCCACTCGTAGTTGGTCGTTCCCTCCGAAGCAACTTTCTGGATCAGGTTGCCGTTCTTGTCGTAGTGGTGGCTCCCGCCGTTGACCACGAGCTGGTTCGCCGGATTGTAGACGTAAGCCGCTATCCTGTCGGAGGCGAGGCGGTTCCCCACGGCATCGTAGGAATAGAATTCCTTCTGTTGCTGCGTGGCGTTCGGGATGCCGCCACCTCTGCCGTTGGTGTTGCTGCTGTTGCCGGGGGTGCTGGAAAGCGCCTGGGTGAGCCGGTAAATGCTGTCATACTGGTAGGAAACGCTTTTGTCCTGGCTGGTGTTGCTGAGCCGGTTCGCGGTCTGGTCGTGGGTGTAGCTGTTACTGGCGATAACGCTTCCCGCCTTGTTCTTCCGGATGAGGTTCAAAAGCCTTCCAGCGCTGTCATAACCGTAGGTGGTCTTGTCCCCGTTGGGGTACGCCAGGCTTGACCTCCTGCCGAGGTTGTCATAGCCGATGCTGAAGTTCCCGTCGTCCAGAAGTCCCGTCAGTCGCCCCGCCTTGTCGTAGCTGTAGGTGAGGGTCCTCCCGTCGGGACTGACCGTCTTGGTCTTTTGGCCCAGCGCATCGTAGCTGTAGCCGATGCTCCTGCCGTTTGAATCGGTGGCGCTGGTGACGTTTCCGTTCGCGTCGTAACTGAGTGCGTAGGAGATGTTCTGGTTCCCGGCGGTCATGACGCGCCCCTTGGCGTCGTAGCTGAAGGTTGTCGTGGTGGCGTCGGGGTAGGTTTTCTTCAGCAGCCGCCCCAGGCTGTCGTAGGCATATCTGGTCGTCGCGCCGTTGCCGTCAGTCTTGGCGACGAGGTTCCCGCTCGGGTCGTAGGCGTAGTTCGTCACGTTGCCAAGCGGATCGGTCTCGCTCAGGAGCCTGCCGAGGTTGTCGTACTGGTAGCTCGTGCTGTTGCCGTTGGCGTCGCTGATCGAGGTCAGCTTGTCCGTGCCGCCGCCGCACGAGGGGCAGCCGGTGGAGCCGTAGGCATAGGTGGTGACGTTGCCGAGGGTATCCCTCGCGCTGACGAGATCCCCCTTGAAGTTGTACCGGTAAGTGGTGCTGTTGCCGTTGGCGTCGGTCTGGCTTGCCTTGTTGCCGTTGGCGTCGTAGCTGTAGACGGTTACGTTCCCCTGCGGATCGGTCACCTTCACCACTTGGTTCTTCGCGTTGTATGCGAAGCCTGTTGTCGCACCGCTCGCGTCGGTCTGGGCGGTCAGGTTTCCGGAAGCGTCGTAGCCGTAGCTCGTGGTGGCGCCGGTCGGGTCGGTGACCGAGGCGAGGTTACCTCCTGCGTCATAGGTGAAAGAAGTCGCCTGCCCGGCGGCGTTGGTCACCTTGGTCACCTTGCCCCGCGAGTCGTACTGGTATTGGGTAGTGGCGCCGGCCGGGTCGGTGGTGGAGGTCAGGTTGCCGGAGGCGTCGTAGCCGTAGCCTGTGATTTCCCCCTGTGCGTCCCTGATGCTGGTCACCTGGCCGAAGTTGTTGTAGCTGTAGGTGGTGGTCTGGTTCAACGCGTCGGTGGTGGAGGCCACGTTCCCTTTCGCGTCATAGCTGGACCTGGTCGTGCTGCCGTCGGGAAGGGTGGTGGCAGTGCGGTTGCCGCTTGCGTCGTACATATAGGATGTGACGCCGCCTTGCGGGTCGCTCTTGGCTGCGAGTGTCCCGGCTTGGGTGTCATAGCTGTATTGCCACTGGCCACCGTCCTTCTCGGTGAAGGTGGTGCTTTTGGTCGTCGCGGTGCCGGTCGGATAGGCGACGCTGCGCACCTTTCCTTCCGGGTCGGTTGCGGAGACGACCCGGTGCTCGGCGTCATAGGCGTAGCTGGTCGTGTTGCCTGCCGGGTCGGTCTTGCTGAGCATGAAGGCGTTGGCGTCGTAGCTGTAATGCCAGCTGCCGCCGTCGGGATAGGTGACGGAGGAGAGCGTGGAGCCGCTGTAAGTCAGGGTGTACCTGCTGCCGCTTGGGTCGGTGAGGGTTGCGAGGTGCCCTGCGGCGTCATAGGCGAATGTGGTGCTGCGCCCGGCCGGGTCGGTCACGGTGGCGAGGTTGCCGCCGCTGTAGGAGAAGCTAAGAGTGTTGCCGTTCCGGTCCGCCATGCTGCTGATCAAGCCGGCGGCGCTGAAGTTGTACCTGGTGCCGTCCTTTTCGGTCATGGTGAAGGTGCCGTCGGCATTCTTCGCCAAGGTCGAGTAGTTGCCGGCCTGTGCGGCATAGCTGTCACCACTGGGAGTAAAGTACTGGTACTTCCAGTTTCCTTCGCTGATCAAGACGGAGCCATCGTTCCATTTCTTGAGGCTAATATCATAGTTGTGGCTCCAACTGTGGCCGAGAGCGCCGTTGTGAGGGTCGAGGCTGTTGTAGTAGAGAGTTACCTCCAGAGGAAGCTTGCCGCTTTTCGTGGTGAATAACTGCTGGCTATGCGACAGGTTTCCGTTCGCCATGTTGGCCGAAGAGCCAACGTGAACCTGAAGACCACAAGAATTGTTCTCCGGTGACGGTGTGATCGTAATCGGAATACCGACCGATTCGCTGCATGACTCTCCGCTCTTGGCGGTAATGGTTGCAGTGTAGGCCCCAGGAACAATCTTTTCACCGATCTTGCCGTCCCAGTTAGCAGACAAGTCAGTGCCGGCCCCGGAACTCCTCTCGCCACTTGGCAAGACGATGGACCATTCAACCGGATTCCCTGAGGAATCAGCAATGTCAGCTTTGATTGGGATTGCCTCTCCGTAATATGGGGTCGCAGAGGAGGAATGTACGTCCACTTTGAGATCGCAGCTTGGTTTGACGGTAAAGTTAACGGTCTTTGATTCCGCACAGCCGCCATTGACGGAAGCCGTTAGGGTCGCGGCGTAAGAACCTGGCGAGAGACCCAATCCGTCCGAGCCCTTCCCATCCCATTGGGTCGATATTTGAGCGTCGGTCCCAGTGATACTCTTGCCTCCAACAGACAAGGTCCAATTCACGGGATTGCCGTAACTTTCAGATATGGCGCCGGAGAAGGTCATGCTGCCGCCTGAGATGACTTCGGAGCTACTCGTGGAGAAATTGCCGATCGTGAGATTGCACGGGCACTGGTACTGGTAAATGGTATTCTGCATAGCGGCCAGGAATAGAGGCCCTGAAACTGGAGGAGGAGTGTGGCCGTCAGGACACTGGCCAACGGGTGCCTTTGGACCTGTAGCACCAGTGTGGTTGTGGTAGCCCGGTGGAGAGGGACGCCCCTGCGAACTTGCGAAAGTCATTCTCGCAGCAACTCCTTTAGGCTCCAATCCTTCTTCACAGCCAGCTCAGCTCCGCGCTGGGCAGCACGACTGGCCCCTGATGACGACAGCATAAGCTTTTTGCCAACTGCGGTGGCCGTTAGCCCTATTTCCTTAGCCCAGTGGCACATTAGATACCTCGCCTGGAGTGAAGCCAACTTTCGCCCCTCCTTCCAAACCTCTGCGCTATCGATTTCCAGCAGCCCTGCAACTATTTGAGCTAGCTTCTCTACAGCCACCCCATTTGCCCGGCACAGGCATCGGTCGTTAAAGCTCTCATCGGCACCACCAATCACCTGTTCCACGAACTCACTGTCGCCAAGTATTCGTTCGTCACTCTTCAGATGTTCCCCGTACCTGCGCGCCTGGATGATTTTCTCCCAACCTCCAGCACTCCGCACCAGCCCTCCTCCGGCTAGCTCCGGACGCCTACCAGCAGCGATCCCCTCTGCGACATACGACTCGTACTTTCCCTGCGCCGCCTCCATACTCCTGTCGAAGCGAAGCAGTACCTCAGCCGTTATTGGCCAATCCGCCGTGTCACAGCCCAGAAGCCGATAGTGGCCACAGTAACGGTAGCCTCGCAACTCCTCCATCGTGGTGACAAGGTGGGCACGTATCGGGTTTAGGTGGATGTAGCGCACAAGTTCCAACAGGTACGGGTCGGTCTGGCAAAGAATGGACTTATATCGGTTTTGGAACAGATGACCGTGTCTTTTATGTCTTCGGTTGAATTCCGAAGCATAACCGGTGAGAAGTCGTTCCATGACAGTAGCGATTGGAACTGAGCCGGTGCGAAGTAATAGATGGAAATGATTGGGGATCAGAGCCCAGGCAAAGCAGGGAGTTGAGGTCTTGAGCAAGACAGAACCAAGGCGGGAGACAAAATGGTCGCGATCGGTATCGTCGTTGAAGATTCGTCTCCGTTCGATACCGCGGCAGATGATATGGTGAATGGCCCCAGGGGCGTCTATGCGTGCTTGTCGAGGCATGCCGACAAGCTTGCCACAGGAAAACCACGTGGCAAGACTCGTCTACCATGACTTTTTTATCCAGTGTGATTTCAGTAGGTTCCGGAGGATTCGCACGTTCGCAGGGGCGTCCCCCTTAGTTTATCCGGAGGATTCGCACGTTCGCAGGGGCGTCCCCCTTAGTTTATCTTAGTTTATTCGTTCGCAGGGGCGTCCCCCTTAGTTTATTCCTTAGTTTACTTAGTTTATTCTGGTGTTTCATAACCAGTATCAGACCCGTGCTCAGGCACGGCAAAGCATTTTCGATTACATTGAGCGGTTCTACAACCGCAAGCGGATCCACTCTTCGCTGGGGTATCGGACCCCATACGAGGTCGATCAACTGAAACTTGTAGCTTAACTGATTGTCCACGATTCCGGGGCAAATCCAGGTTACTCCGACCCGTGGGCAGGGGAAAACATTTTCGCACAAGGGGGAAGGACGGCTACTCTTTCACGAGGGCAGCGATCCCGTAAGGAGGCGTCGGTTGCCTGCCCTCCACGCCTTTTTTCGAGTTCGACCAACAGCACGAAAAAAAAGCCGTCCTTGGTGTAGCGACATAAGGGGTGGAAGGGGGGAACAGGCTGCACGACCTGCTCCCCCCTCCGGTTGTCTACTTCTTACCGGAAGTGCAACCGCAACCGCACGATCCCTTCGTCTCTTTCTCGGTCGGCTGTTTCACTTCAGGCGTTCCTTTCGTCTGTTCACTCATTCCGTTCACCTCCTCTCTGATTTTATTACAGGCAGGTAGCCCCTGCCTGCACTGAATAGCATAAGAACATGCGCACTTACTAATACGGATTGCAAAAAAATATAACTTACTGATCCTTATCCCTTCTTCGAACATCCGCGCGGTTTTTTGGGAACCTCGGCAGCAGGTGTACACCCACAGGTGCAGATTCTGTTCAGCCTTTTCCTGCACTCTTCGAGAGTATCCTTGTTCAAGCTATAGAAGATCCAGTACCCTTGCCTTTCGTCCTTTACTAGACCGGCTGATTTTAAGACCCTTAGATGCTGGGAAACAGCAGACTGGGTAATTCCCAAAGCATCAGCGATCGCGTTCACGCTCATCGCTTCCTTTTTTAGGAGTTCAATGATGTCTATTCTCTTGTCCACAGACAAGAGCTTAAAAAGCTCGGCAGCTTCCTTCATGTCAACCTCTTAAGTTTATGCGTTATCACTTATATACTCTGCGAATAGTCTTGTCAAATCTTTTTTTCATGCTTCATGGAGTGCCTGGCATTGGCGAAGCAGAAGCGTCCCGGAAAAGGACCGGAGAAACCGGAGAGGGGAGGAAGTCGGAGCCACCTGATCGAAAGTGGTTGCGAGACTGAGGTTGGTAGCCGAGGCGGCATTCGGGGCTTGGTTCGAGAGAAGCTAGGCGAGCAAAGGAATCTTTTCCATGGACCGGAATCGGACCGGAGCGGCAGAAAAAAAGGCCCTTGGCGTGAGCCAAAGGCCATGATTTTTATGGTCGGAATGAGAGGATTCGAACCTCCGGCCCCCTGCTCCCGAAGCAGGTGCGCTACCAGGCTGCGCTACATTCCGATGGTGTTACGGGAACATCCTTTCTAGCTGTTTCGACAGTTTTTGTCAACGTAAAAAATGCGCGATTCCACGCTTGCCCTGCCAGGATTTGTCGGACAACCGTGTGCGGTTACCACCTGGCAGCGACAGTCGGTACCTGGGCCGTGGCTTGGTCTGTTGGCAGCTTTGCTACAAAAGCGTGATCAAACCGGTGGCTTTGCCCGGTCGAGACAGGCATGGTTGCCTTGCTGCCTGCGGGGGTAGCCCCTCGAATCATTGCAGCGAGATCCTTCCCGAAGTCGAAACAAGTACGGCGTTCATCTTCCCGGAGCCTCCCTGCATGCCGATGAAGACGGTGGCCGGCGGTACCACGGCCGTCCCCGCAGGGGTCTCTAGGTCGGCTGTGCCGTTCGCGTTGAAGCGGACATTCACAGTATCCGTGGAGGTCACGGTGGCGCCGCCTGTCATGGTCACTTCATCGCCCGTGGTCACCCATTCCTGCACTACGGTATTCATTTCGGAGCTCGGCGTGTTGTAGGCCCGGGTGCCCTTCAGCATCCGATAGCGGCGGTTCGGCTGGTCAAAGGCGACCATGTGCTGGGACTTGGTGGTGGCCGCCTTGCTCCTGGCCTCCCGCAACATGTCATAGGCACCTCTTGCCCCCCGGGAGGAATCGACGCTTCTGCTCCATTGGGTGAACACGGGAGTGGCTATGGTAGCCAGAATCCCAATGACGGCGATGACCACCAGGATTTCGACCAGGGTAAATCCATTGCTGCGGGGCGAAAGGCCGAGATGGGAAGTTTTGATACTCATTCCTGTACCTCTCAAGGAATTGTGATGGACAGGGAATATTTCTGCAGCGCAGTCAACCCCCTGCTGTCGCGGGCTTCGATCTCTACCGGGTAATTCTGCGACTGCCCGCTCACCTGCCATTCGAGCCTGCCGGTGCTGCTATCCATCTTTGTGCCGGAAGGCGCGGAAAGCAACGAGTAACTTATGCTGTCTCCGTCAGCGTCCTTTGCCTTGGCGTGGTAGACGTAGGTCGAGCCGCGGAAAGTTTCCGGGGGAGCGGAGACAAAATGAGGGGCGGCGTTCGGGATCAGGAACGACTGGGTCAGATAGACCGCCCCCGCTTGATACTGGTCATGTGGCGTCACTTTCAGGGAGACGCGGTCTCCCGATTTGAAACGGTCGCCTTTCAAGGTCGGTGAGTCCCCCGATAGGGCCTCTCCGTTCAAGAGCCACTGGTAACTGTAGCTGACCGGGTCGCCGTCGGCATCAATGGCCGCCGGTGTCGCTGTGATATCCACCCCCCGGCAGATATGGTCGGGGCCGACCGCAACGGAGGTCACCTGTGGAGCGGCATTCTCTATGGCAAGCATGGCACGACCCTCTTCGCCATTGACAGAGGCGAGCGCGGTAATCTGGTCCCCCCGCGCATACCTGCTCCTGGAAAGCCTGGCCCCGGTTTCCCCGCTGATCGGCTGACCATTTTTCTCCCACCGGTAGAGCACAGCTTCGCGGCCGGCATAAAGCAGCTGGAGATCCTCGGCTGCCGTGGCGATTCTGGGGAGTATCTCTACCCGCAGCTTGCCGGCATAGCGGACCTCACCAGGCGGCGCAGGCTTGGCGGCCGGAGCATCTTTGCCATCCCTGCACCCGGCAGTCGCGGCCAGCAGGATAAGCGGCACCAGTATGATGAATCTTGAGCTTTTCATCATACCCTACTTCTGCCGCCAGTAGAGGGGCAGCACGCTCCCCCCTTTCTTCGGATTCTCGCCGGCTATGACTCCGCCCACCCCGATCAGGGCGCGCAACCCGCCTCCCGGGGTAATCAGCATGACGATCCCCGAGGCAATGCCGTTACCAAGGGTGGTTTCCCGATCGCTTCGCACCAGGACCTGCCCGGGTGTCGATTTGGCGAAGGCGTTGGTGGTAACGGTGGAGTCGTTGGTCGTGTCGTAATTCAAGACCGACCCGCCGTTTTTGTAATCGACCGCGTAGAGCCGGGAGGTGCCGAGGTTGCCGGGGTTGCACGGGTCGACCGAATCTACCGCGTTGGGCGCAAATGTCGTGAAATAACCGACCTTGTTGAAGATGGTAGGTGCCGCCAGCACCTTTTCCCCCACATGCTGGTCAAGGCTTATGTACCATCCGTAACTGGCGCTGAGCGCGTAAAGGAGGCCGGGAATGGAGCTGGCGCCGCTGGCCTCGCTCGTTGTCTGGATGAGGTCGGAGGTCAGGTTGGTCAGATCGGTCTCGTCGCGGCCGTCTGCGGTTGTCTGTCCCCGGTCCTTCAGCGCATACATCCGGTCGATCAGGTTCGTGTCCCTGTTCAGCGGGTGTTCGCGGTCCCCGGAGCCGATAAAGAGCATCACATAGCCCGGCTCCACCACCACGGAAGGCTTGTAGAAGAACTTTTTCCCTACCGAAGCTGTGCCTGAATTCAGGTTGAACAACCTGATCCCCCGCCAGTTGGTGACCACTGTATTGCCTACATTGAATTTCCAGATTCTGCCGCCGGTGTCTCCCACGTACAGGGTGTCGGTGTATCCGTCGTTGTTGGAGTCGATGGCGGTTATTTCGCTCGGAATCGAATATTTCATCAAAAGGTTGGTGGAAGACAACGGTGGAACGGCTGTTTCATCGGTGGCCTCCCCGTAGACGTATCCCCAGAGTTTACCGCCGCTGTTGGTGAAAGAAGGTACGCCTGCGTCGCTCAGGGTGGCGATCTCGATGGCGTACACCCCTCTTCCTTTGGGGTCGGTCAGCGCGGCGGCAGCGGTCGAGCCGCCGCTTACCGTGTTCCCGGTCCCGATATCGCTGGTGAGAACAGTGGCTGCGTCGGAAAAGGCGAGGTTATTCCCGAAACGGGTGTCTTCATGGATGTTGTCATACCCGGCGCCCACGAAGGCTACGATCTTGGCGACCGCGCCCGCCCCGGTGTTAATCCGCATCTTGACCAGCTTCGGCTCGCTCCAGGTCTCGCCCAGCTCTTCGAAGCCGGAGGTCTGGTTGCTGATGCGCCACAAAAGCCTGGGAGAGGCCGGATCGGAAACGTCCAGCGCGTGGTAGGAGCCGGAGGTCGGGGCGGTATTGGAGCCGCCGCCGCGCCGCTCGCCGAACATAAGGATCACCTTGTCGCCGTTACCCGTGTTGATGATTCCGTCGTTATTCGCGTCGTAGCTGTACACCGAGGGGGTCGAGTCGACGAAATAGCTGTGGCTGGCCTGGGTCAGCTGGACCAGGTTTCCCAGCATGTCCGGCGGGATGAAGGACCAAGCCTCGGAGCCGTCGCAGTCCCTGATCGCGTGGAGCATGCCGTCATTGGCGCCGACATAGACGATCGACTTGTTGGTGCTGCAATTGGCTTCGTTGGCGGCGGTAAAGGCAAAGGTCTCATAATTGACGATGAGCGGGCGCGAGTGGAGGATATCTCCCAGTACCCAGCCGGTGCTTGAGCTGCTGGTCCAGCCCCTCTTTTCGGTGGTGTTCCCGTTGCCGTTTTCGTCATAGACGTCGTAGCCGTGCAGGAAGTTGATCAGGGCGGTTCTGGCGGTGGCATCGGCAACACCCAGCGCTGCCGCGGAAATTGCCGCACTCGCATTGGCGGTGCTGAAGGCGTTGCTGGCATCGGTCAGGTTGCTGTTTGTTCCGGTATAGGTGTAGATATTTCTCGGCTCTGTGGCGAGCGGCCTGTTGTACAGCACTGCGCCCGCCCCGCCTGCTTCGACGGTGCCTCCGTCGGCGCTGCTGCTCCAGAAGGAGGAGGCGGAGTCACGGAAGGTGCCGTTCACGGCCCCGCTTGGCAAAACGGCCTGGTCCAGGTCGTCGCGCGCGTCGTCGTTGTTGTCCGTGTAGCAGGCCAGGGCGCCGGTCCTGTCGGTCAGGGCATTAAGATTGTTGATGGCGTATTTTTTCAGGTTGCCGTGCCAGGGAGCGCCCGATATCGGCTTGAAGAACCCCATGTAGACGCGGCTGCCGCTGTAGGTCCGGTTTTCCGGGCTCACCGGCACAACTGGCGCGACGAAGGAGGTGTTGGTCTCCAGCATGATGTTGGTGATCAGCCCGGTCAGCGCAGCAGCCAGCTCGTTGGCATTGGCCACGTTGTAGTAGTCTCCCCGGCCGTGGCTCCCGTCGGCGGCCCGTCGCACAAGCGGGTCGTCGGCCTGGAAGGCGAGGATGGTGTCGGTCACCAGACGCTGACCGGCCGTGGCCGGGTGCTCGTAGATGTATTTCGCCACGTCGTCCAGGTAGTGCGAGCCGCCGTTTCCGTAACCTACCGCTTCCGCCCCGTCGCCATCCAGGTCGCCGACTATGGTGCCGAGCTTCGGGCTGTCGTCCTTGTTGCTGAGGCCGTTGGTGATGATGATGACGTGGTTCTTGTCGCAGCTGTATCTGATGGGGGACGTCATGGCCGCCTGCCCGGAGACCGGCAGAGCTTGCCCCCAGAAGTAGTGCCCGGCGTCGAGCAGCGACTCGGCCTGGGGGCGCGCCGTCTGGCTTGACAGGACGGCCTCGCCGGTCAGGTTGCCGTTTGCGTTCTCACCGGGAATTACACTGAGAAAGCTGTTGAAGTTGTCGTCGCTCGTCAGGTTGCCGACCTGGTAGACCACCTTGCCGCCGCTGTTGTTGCCGCCATAGACCATGGCGCCGAAGTTGACCGCATAGCGGGCGCCACCCACTACCGTCTGTATGGCGTCATAGACGACCTTTCGCTGACTGTCGGAGGTGGCCCCGGTGGACGAGAGGGTGTAGTTCAGGAAGTTGCCGAGGGCGTAGGTTGCACCCCCGCCGGTAGTATCGCATCCGGCTGTGGTGGCTCCTCCCGACTTTTTGATGTTCGGGTAGTTGGTGGTCGCAGAGCCGACATAAGACCCGCTGGTTTGCAGGGTGGTTACCACAATATTGTTGTTGTTGTTGCAGGTGATGTTGGTCAGGCTGCTGTTCGGGTTGTCGACCACGGAGGTGGTGGAAAAGTCACCCTGCTGGCCCGCCTTGTAGACGGAGTACCTGCTGTAGGTGCAGGACGCGCCGCCATAGGTCCCGCAGTAATCGACGGTCGGGTCGTACTTGGTCCCTGCGGCGGCATTGAGGGTGACGTTGCTGTTGTCGATGAGCAAAAGGATATTGGGGCGGATGGTGTTGGTGGCCAGGGCATTATAGATGGCGGCGTCGCCTATGAACTGGTCGGATCCGGCCAGCGCCGTGGCTGCCTGCAGCGCCAGGCAGAAGCTCGCTATAAGGAAGGCTTTAGTTTTCATTGACGTTTTCTCCCTCAAAACTATTTGTTACTTCGGCACGACCCGGGCTATGTGGGACTCGATCTCCGAGTGTGAGTTGTTCGGTCCGTCGGCGATCACCGACACCACGTAGAAGTTCGCCTTGAATCCGGTTCCCCCGCCAAGGCCCGAGTCCACCTCGGTGCCGAGACCGGCGGGGACCGCACCGGTGCTTATGTAGTTGACCTTGATGTTGGCGCTTCCTTCCAGCTGGGTCTTGGTAGCCGGGTCCTTGTAGATCTTTATCTGGTTGTAGGAGGGGTAGTCGTCGTTGCGCGTCTCGCTCAGGGTGCCGTCGTCGTTCAGCACGAACCCCTCTCCCGTCGCCGGCCAGACGATGGCGGTAGAGGGGAGTAGCGTGGAATAGATGATCGAGTCGGCCTGGGCGAATTCCATGGCAGACTCGGCGACGTAAAAGGCGTTTCCGGCATTTTTGTAGTTTCCGGTGATGCGCAGGTCGGTAGTGGTCGAGGTGAGCACTGTGGCTCCCAGAATGCTCAAAAGAAGCAGCATGACCATGACGACGATGAGCGCGATTCCTCGCTCGTTGCCGGCCAGCTCTCCAAGCGCGGGCGCCTTGGCCTTGTCACCGGAAAATCGCGGCATAAAGATCATCTCCTGTTTCTCAGCTTTACCAAGGTGGTGGCTGTGCGCAGTTTGGCGCCTCCCGACAGGACGGTGGTCCTGGCGGTCGTTCCCTGCACGGTAATGCGGACCGCTCTTATGGCTGCCAGATCGGTTGGAACCACGGCCTCACCGTAACTGTCGTTCAGATAGGAGAAGCGCAGGGAGGCGATATTGGTGGCGATGATCTCGGCGGGGCCGCCCTCGCCGTTTACCTGTCGGACCAGACATTTCTGGTTTGCCGGACAGGCGAACCCGCTCACTGGTGGGTCTTCGCTGTTCACCAGGTAGTAACGCACGGTCATCGGATAGGTGCCGGCATCGGCAACCTTGGCCAGCATGTCGGAGCTGATGGCGTCGCCTGCCGTGAAGCTGGTGCCGTCCGACTTGCTGACGGTGATGCTCGGGGCGGTGGTGCCGAAAACCCCGCGGCTCGGGTTTCCCGAGGCATTGGTGACCAGCAGGCTTTTGGTCCCCGTCAAAGGCTGGCTCCCGTCGACGGGCCGGATCAGCCTCAGGTTGTCCCCGATGGCAAAGCCGTCCACGATGTTGGGCGTGTCTGCCTTGGCGGGCGCCTCGACGCTCAGCGTCATGCTGGTTGCCGGCGTATTGATCACAGGCGCACCCTCGATCCTTGCCAGGCGCCCTTCGGCGGAAGCGGTATTGAGCGCGATGCTGGAGGAATAGGTTGGGAAAGCCGGGCTCCCCGCTGCTGCGGCGATGGGGCTGGTGGTCCCGGTCGGAATCAGGACGCCGGCCATCTTTAGGTCCCGGGACAGGTAGTCGAGTGCCACCCGCAGGTTGTGCTGGACCTCGACGACTTCTCCCTGGGAAAAGGCGGTTTTCTGGTGGGTGAGGAAGGTGGAGTAGATGGCGGCCATCACCAGGCCGAGCATCGCGGTGACCATCATCAGTTCAACCAGGGAGAATCCCCGTTCTTTTGCGCCGCGTGCTTTCCTCATATGACCTTCCTGAACCCGGTAATCCTGATGGGACTGATCGGCCCGTTTGTGCCGGACCCGCCGGTCTGTTCTGTCACGATGATGTCTACCCTGGTGGTCCCGATGGCCGGGGTGTTGATCGTCGTTGTATAGGTTATGTTGAAGGTCCCGCCGCCGGTGACCTGGATGCCGTTGGCGTAGGAGTCGGCAGCACTGGCATTCAGTGCGGCGTTTGACGGGTCCCAGCAGAGGATGTCTTCCATCGCCTGATTGGCGAGGTCTGTGGCCGTCATCATCCTGTTTGATACGGCGGTGTTGGATATGGCCACAGTCTGCATGGTCGCCACGGCAAAGAGCCCTATCGACAAGATGGTGATGGCAATCAGCAATTCGATCAGAGAGAAACCCTGCTCGCCCAGTGGTTTTGAAGTCATCTATCAGTCCCTCTTACTCATTAGATCGGTCATGCGCCGATAATCTTGAGAATAATCCCGCAGTCGCCGTCCGTATTGGTGAAACCTAATAGAAAAACGGCTAGTTACGGGCGGGCTGCACTTCAGTCTCTTTGCATTTCCCGTGCCGCGACTGCGCGCACCTCAGGGTGTCTGAGGTGCTAATGAAACTGACAGCTTAAGGGGCAGATGGCTTCAGCAGGCCCAGCTGCATTGCACTTTTTACATAGTTTTAGGCTTCGGCTATGCAAAAAATGCGAAGATTCAGCGAAGGACCTGCAGTTGAAATTTTGGTGGGTGCCTGAAGTGGTATTCGAGCCGGGATTGCAGGAGCCGCAAGCCGCACAAGGGGAGAGCGGAAACGATCTCCTTGCCCGGCTTAAAAGCAAGAAAAACATTGTCATCAACGGGTGGAAGTGATAAAAAGTCCTGATTATCCGATGTTGAAGCATTGCCTTTTGAAAAATCTCCGGGGTGCGCATGGCCTGCAGGGATTTACGCGGATTTCTTGCCAGACTTGCTGCGCTGGGCGAACTGCAACGGGTGGATCTCGAGGTTGACCCGGAGCTGGAGATCGCGGCGATCACCGATAGGCACAGCAAGTCGCCTGCCGGCGGCAAGGCGCTGCTCTTTTGCCGTGTGAAAGGAAGCCCCTTCCAGGTGGCGACCAACCTGTTCGGCTCCTACCGGCGGATGGCCCTGGCGCTCGGGGTGGAAGAGCTGGGCGAACTGACGGGCCGGATGCAGCAGCTGCTCCGGTCTCCTGAAGACGCTCCGCCACCGGTGCCGGCCGCGTCTGCCCCCTGCCAGGAGGTCGTGCAGCAGGTTCCGGATCTCGGTCGATTCCCTTTTCTGAAAAGCTGGCCCGGGGACGGCGGGCGTTTCATCACCCTGCCACTGGTCTTTACCAAAGACCCGGCAAGCGGCGCGCTAAATTGCGGCATGTACCGGGTCCGAATCTTTGACGATTCTAGCGTCGGTGTCCGTTGGAAGCGCGGCAGCGGCGGCTTTGACCACTTCGAAAAATATGCGGCGGCCGGCTTGAGAATGCCGGTGGCGATCGCCGTGGGAGCCGATCCCTCGCTCGCCCTCGCCGCCTCCCTGCCGCTGCCTGATCCCTTTGACGAGCTTTCCTTTGCCGGCTTTCTCCGGGGAGAGCCGGTCGGAATGGTGCGCTGCCTCAGCTCGGAGTTGAGCGTTCCGGCCGACGCCGAACTGGTGATTGAGGGGTACCTCGAGCCTGGTGAGTGGCGGCCCGAGGGGCGCTTCGGCAACCACACCGGCCGTTACGAGGAAGGCGAGGAGGTCCCGGTGCTTCGCATCTCCTGCATCACGCACCGCTCCCGGATGATCTACCAGGCGACCGTGGTAGGCCCTCCGCCCATGGAAGACTGTTACCTTGCCAAGGCCGGGGAGCGGCTGCTGGTCGCTCTCAGCCAGAGTCAGTGCCCGGAGATTGTCGATATCACCCTTCCCGTAGAAGGGATCTTCCACGGTTGCGCGATCATAGCGATCAAAAAAACAGCACCAGGGCAGGGGCGCCGCGTGCTGGAGTCGCTTCGGGAGCGCGGCTGGCTCAAAAGGGGAAAGCTGCTGGTCGTGGTTGATGCGACCGAGGGGGCGCTGACCCTGTCCGGCGCCTTCTGGCAGGCGCTGAACGGCGCCCGGTTCCCGTGCGACCTGGTGCCTGGCGACGGCTGTCTCGGGATCGACGCGACCAGGAAGTTCCCGCAGGAAGGGGAGGGGGGCGCATTGGAAGAGTTGAGGCAGGATCCGTCCGTGAGCGCCCTGGTGGAGAGCAGATGGCGGGAGTACGGCTTTTTTTGATAGCACTCCCCTCTCTTTGCAAGCCGTGGAACATGTATCTCCCCCAGTTACAAGCCGGGTGACACCTCTCTCCCCCCTTTGCAAAGGGGGGCCGGGGGGGATTTCGGACCGGGTACCAATTATGTCAGGCACCACAGAGTTCATACTCCCCTTTGCAGGGGAATTTTTCACCGGCACCTTTTGATACTAAGTATTGGCGCGAGTCGGATATTAATTGACGGAAAGGTCGCTATGAGCAGTCCTGCAGGAGTCGAGATGACGGCATACGCCAGGGTTCGGGTATTCCTGGAGATGATAAAGTTTTCCCATACGATTTTCGCGCTGCCGTTCGCCTTCACCGGGGCACTGCTCGCCGCCCGCGGGCTGCCTACGCTCTCCCAGGCGGGGTGGATCGTCTGCGCCATGGTGGGGGCGCGCACCGCCGCCATGGGGCTTAACCGGGTTATCGACGCGGAGATTGACGCCAGGAATCCGCGCACCAGCGGGCGCGCCATCCCGGCCGGGCTGCTCGGACGCGGAGCGGTGCTCTCTTTCAGCGCGCTTTCCGTGCTCCTCATGCTTTTCGCCGCCAGCATGCTTAACCCGCTCTGTCTCTACCTCTCTCCGGTCGCACTCGGTTTCATCCTGCTCTATTCCTACTGCAAGCGCTTCACCTCTCTAGCTCACCTGGTGCTCGGCATCTGTCTGGCAGGGGCTCCCCTCGGGGCGTGGATCGCCATCCGGGGCGAGGCGGGGCTCCCCGCCTACCTGTTGGCGCTCGCCGTGCTTTTCTGGGTTGCCGGCTTCGATATACTCTACGCGCTGCAGGACCTCGATTTCGACCGGCAGAATGGGCTCCATTCCATTCCGTCCAAGCTGGGGGTGGCAGGCTCGCTCTGGACCGCCCGCGCCTTTCATCTGGCCGCCTGCGGATTTTTGGCCGCGCTCTATCTCAGCATGCAGCTCGGGCCCTTCTTCCTGGCCGGCCTGGTTGCCACCTGCGGGATGCTTCTGTACGAGCACTGGCTTTTGCGAAACGGCAATCTTGACTGCCTGGATGCGGCCTTTTTCAACATGAACGGCTACATAAGCGTGACCCTCATGCTTGCCACCCTGCTGGACACCCTGAGCGGAGGCGCCGCGTGACTGCCCGCCACTTCGCCCTTGCCATAACCGGCGCTTCCGGTTCCATCTATGGCCTGAGAGTGGCAAAGGAGCTGCTGGGCGCCGGAGAGAGGGTCAGCATGCTGATCACCGCAGCCGGCTTTGCCGTCCTGAAAGAGGAGTGCGGACTCGACTGGGGTGGCGCCGGAACCGGCGTCATTGACGGCCTGCGTGCCCACCTCCAATATCAGGGCGAGGGGCTCTGCTTCTATGCGGAAAACGACCTGCTCTCTCCGATAGCCAGCGGCTCTTCAGCCCCGGATGCCATGATCGTGGCGCCCTGTTCCATGGGGACCCTCTCCCGCATCAGCTGCGGCAATTCCGGGAACCTTCTGGAGCGGGCGGCGGACGTCATGCTGAAGGAGGGACGCACCCTCGTGCTGGTGCCGCGGGAAACCCCGCTGAACGCCATCCACCTGGAGCACATGCTGAAGCTGGCGCGCCTTGGCGTGCGGATCGTTCCGGCCATGCCCGCCTTTTACCAGCAGCCGGAGTCGCTGGACGACCTGGTGGATTTCGTGGTCGGCAAGATTCTGGACAGCGTCGGCGTCGACCACAGCCTGTTCCGGCGCTGGGGAAATTTAACCCGAAATCCTTAAACCCAAAATCCGCACACGGATTGGACGGATGAAACGGATAAAGGCAGATTAAACAGCAGCAGTTCTAACAGGCCGACTGCTAACACCCGATTTGCCTGATCTTTTACCCGTAGTATCCGTCAAATCCGTGTCCAAGTTTTTGACTCTCGGTAACAATAAGGCCAATTCGATGACGTTTGCCTCCATATCTGAAAAAGTCCTCTCCGGTATCCGGATCGACGAAGCCGAAGCGCTTTTCCTCTTCGCGTACCACGATCTGCTGGCGCTTGGCGACCTCGCCCAGTCGGTGAACGAAAGGCGTAACGGCCGCAGGGTATTCTTCAACGTCAACCGGCACATAAATCACACGAACATCTGCGTGAACCGCTGCCGGTTCTGCGCCTTTTTCCGCACAGCGGACCAGCAGGGCGCCTACCTGATGACCCTCGACGAGATCCGCGGCCGGGCCGAGGAGGCGCTAGGCCAGGGTGCAACCGAGATCCATGTGGTCGGCGGACTCCATCCGGAGCTTCCCTTCGAGTTCTACCTGGAGATGCTGCGCACCATCAAGGCTGTCTCTTCGACCCTGCACCTGAAGGCCTTTACCGCAGTGGAAATCGCCTACCTGTCGGAGCTCGCGAAGCTCAGCATCCCGCAGACCCTGGAGCGGCTGAAGGAGGCGGGGCTGGGCTCGCTTCCCGGCGGCGGCGCCGAGATCTTCGAGCCGGCGGTGCGAAACCAGCTCTGCCCGGAAAAGATCAGCGGGGCGGCCTGGCTCTCCATCATGGAACAGGTGCACGCGGCGGGACTGAAGTCGAACGCCACCATGCTTTACGGTCATCTGGAAAGCGTGGCTGACCGGGTGGACCATATGCGGCAGCTGCGTGAACTGCAGGACAGGACCGGCGGCTTCCAGGTCTTCATCCCGCTCGCCTTCCAGCCGGAACACTCCGAGCTGAAGATCGCCGGCGCCGGGACCACCGGGGTCGACGACCTGAGGACGCTCGCCGTTTCCCGCATCTATCTTGACAATTTCGCCAACATCAAGGCGTACTGGGTCATGCTCGGCGAGAAGATCGCCCAGGTCTCGCTCGCCTTCGGGGTGAACGACCTGGACGGGACCGTGGTGGAGGAGCGAATCGGTCATGAGGCAGGAGCCGACACGCCGCAGACCATGAGCCGCGATGCCATCGTCTCCATGATTAAAAAGGCCGGGCGGACCCCGGTCGAGCGGGACACCCTTTATCAGGAACTGCTGGTTTATTAGAAAAACGAGTCGGCTCTACAGCCGCCATCGACGCTAGTGAAAATCTCCAAGAAAAAGAGGATCCCCGCATATTCCCTCCCCCGGAGGGGGAAGGGTTAGGGAGGGGGAAAACGGACAATTCTTCAAAGAAGCAGAAAAAGCTTCCCCCTCCCGGCCTCCTCTCCCCGCTAAAGGGGAGGAGTAATGTGGGGCGGAGCCGCTGAGGTTGACAATATGCTGAATGTAATCACCGAAAAGGTCGCTGCTGGCGAAAACATCGACGCCGATGAGGCGCTTTGGTGCCTGACCGAGGGCGAACTGCTGGCAGTCGGCAGGCTCGCCGACTCCATCAGGCGCAGCATGCACCCGGAGCGTACGGTGAGCTTCGTGGTGGATCGAAACGTCAACTACACGAACGTCTGCGAATCGAAGTGCAAGTTCTGCGCGTTCTACCGGGACCATGGGGCCCCGGACGCCTACCTGCTGGAAACAGCCGAGATCCTGGCCAAGATCGAGGAACTGGTGGCCCAGGGAGGGACGCAGCTCCTGATGCAGGGGGGCCTCCACCCGGAGCTTCGCATCGAGTATTTCGAACGGCTCTTCGGTCAGATAAAGGGGCGCTTCCCTGGACTGCAAAACCACTCTCTTTCTCCTGCCGAGGTGACTCACATCGCCCGGGTATCGGGGCTTTCTCTCGGGGAGACCCTCGCCCGCCTGAAGGGGGCCGGGCTCGATTCCATCCCCGGGGGCGGGGCCGAGATTCTGGTGGACAGCGTCAGGGCGGAGATCTCGCCTAAGAAGATCGGCTGGCAGGGGTGGGCAGAGGTCATGCGGCAGGCGGCCGGGCTCGGCATGCCTACCACGGCGACCATGATGTTCGGCAGCCGGGAGCGGCCCGAAGACCTGATCGAGCACCTCATGAGGGTGCGCACGCTGCAGGAGGAGGGGGGAAGCTTTACCGCCTTCATCCCCTGGACATACCAGCCGGGCAACACGGAACTTGGCGGCGGCAGCGCCACCGGCGTCGAGTATCTGAAGGTGCTCGCCCTCTCCAGGATCGTGTTGAGGAATATCGTCAACCTGCAGGCAAGCTGGGTGACCCAGGGGGCGAAGATGGCGCAGGTGGCGCTATTTTTTGGTGCCAACGATCTGGGCGGCACCATGCTGGAAGAAAACGTGGTGGCGGCGGCAGGATGCCGGTTCCGGATGTCCCGCGAGGAGATGATCGAGCTGATCAAAGGCGCAGGGTTCATCCCGGTGCGCCGCACCACGCTGTACCGGGAGCTGGAGCGCTACTGATTTGCCTTTCCGAGCGAAGCGGCGATCCCGCACCCCTTGAAAGGTAAATGCCGCCATTACTTTGACTTTGTTACCCCTTTTTGGTTATAGTCTTTGTTGAATATTAAGAGCGAGGAGTTGCCATGATCACCCTGCGCAAAAACATCGCAGAGATGGCCGGTTATGTGCCCGGTTATCAGCCAGCAGATGCGGCCTCCTACATCAAGCTGAACACCAATGAAAACGCCTACCCCCCGTCGCCACGGGTGTTAGCCGCCATAGCGAAAGACGTGGGAGAGGGGTTGCGGCGCTATCCGGACGCGGCCAGCAGGCTCGCGCGCGAGGAGGCGGGGAAGCTGTATGGCTTTGATCCGTCCTGGATCATCATGGGGAACGGCTCCGACGAGGTGCTGAACAACCTGATCCGCGCCTTTGCAGGCGAAGGGGAAGAAATCGCCTACGTGCACCCATCTTACTCTTATTACGGTACCCTGGCTGCGATCCAGGGCGCGCGGGTGCGTACCTTTGGTTTGACGGAGCAGTTCGAGCCGGCAGGGATTCCTGACAACTACGACTGCCGTCTGTTTTTCCTGACCAATCCGAACGCGCCGCTCGGCTTCACTTACACCCAGCGTTACATCGCCGAACTGGCGGGGCGGCTCTCCGGGATGCTCGTGATCGACGAGACCTACGCGGATTTCGCCGACGGGAACTCCCTCGACCTGGTGCGCTCGCTTGACAACGTGGTGGTGACCCGCACCTTTTCGAAAAGCTACGCCCTGGCCGGGATGCGGGTCGGCATGGCGATAGCGAGGCCGGAGGTGATCGAGGCGCTGAACAAGATACGCGACCACTACAATCTCGATCGGCTGGCGCAGGCTGCGGCGACTGCGGCGCTCAATGACCAGGAATATTTCCTGGACTGCGTCAGGAAGATCAAGGAGACCCGCGGCTGGTTCAGCGCTGAGCTGGAAAAAATCGGCTACCAGGTGATCCCTTCCAGCGGCAACTACGTCTTTGCTACCCCGCCGGATCGTGACGGGGCCAGGGTTTATCAGGGGTTGTACGACCGCAGGATCCTGGTGCGTCACTTCACGGATCCGCTGCTCTCGCAGGGGGTCAGGATAACCATCGGCACCGGCGAGGAGATGGAGCGGACCGTGCAGGCGCTGCGCGAAATCGGGGCATAGTGACCCTTAAATGAAGGACCCCTTGAAGACGGGGTGAAAGGTTGTAATCTTCTCGGCTGGGCGCTGCCATGGTGACAGAGGGCCTTCGACTTAACATATCTAGCTTGATCACTCGACAGCGAGAGCTGCGGAAACGGATGGGAACTCTTGCAGACCAATATAAATGCGTCAAAACCCGCTGAGGCACACCTGGTAACTGACCAGGAGACATTAAACCAGCTAGTGGAGCGGCTCTCTCTGGAGTCGGTGCTCGCCTTCGATCTGGAGGCAGACTCCCTGCATCACTACACGGAGAAGGTCTGCCTGATACAGGTCTCTTCAGCCTCGGAGACCCGGCTTATCGACCCGCTGGCATCCCTCGATGTGAAGGCACTCGCCCCCATCTTCGCCAACCCCGCCATCAAGAAGATTTTCCATGGCGCCGATTACGATATGCGCTCGCTTTACCGCGACTTCGGCATCGAGGTGGTGAACCTGTTCGACACCATGATAGCCAGCCAGTTCCTGGGAGAGAGCGAGTTCGGCCTCGCCGCGCTGTTGAAGAAAAGGTTCGGCGTCGAACTGGACAAGCGCTACCAGAAGGCCGACTGGAGCAAGCGTCCCTTTTCTCAGGAGATGATGGAGTACGCCATGAAGGACACCTCCCTGCTGATCGAACTGTACGGCCAGCTTGAGGCTGAGTTGAAGGTCAAGGGGAGACTCGCCTGGGTGGAGGAGGAGTCCGAGCTGGTGGCTGGAGTCAGATCCGCTTCCCGCGAGGGGGAGCTTATGTGTCTGCGCTTTAAGGGTGCCAGCAAGATGAAGCCTAGGGAGCTCGCCGTACTGGAGGAGTTGCTGCGCTTCAGGGACGAGAAGGCGCGTAGCGCCGATGTTCCGCCTTTCCGGATACTCAGTAACGACCTGCTGCGGGAACTCGCCGAGAAGCAGCCGCGTTCCAACTTCGAGCTGGTCGGTATCCACACCATGTCGTCGAAGCTGATCGAGCGGCTTGGGCGCGGACTGCTGCTGGCGGTAGCCGCCGGGCTCGCCGTCCCGCAGGACAAGCTGCCGCAGGCGCAGTCGGGCCGCCGGCCGCTACTGGACAGGCTCCAGGACGAAAGGGTCAAGAGGCTAAAGGTCTGGAGAGAGTCGAAGTCGGCGCAATTGGGGCTCGGCATCGGCCTGGTCGCCAACAACACCCTTCTGGAGGCGCTGGCCGAACCGGGGACGCCCCAGCTGGCACTGCTAAAGCGCTGGCAGCGGGAAGCTTTCGGCGAGGAACTGGCCGGGGTTGTCGCCTGTGAAGGCTGATAGCACAAATCGAAGCTAAGCACTAGGCGGGACCCTTTTTATGAGGGTCCCGCCTTTTTTATTGTTTTCCTGTCGCAAAGGGCAGTCCTTAAGGTACGATATCTATTGGATATTTTAGCTGGCTCTGTTGTGGCCGTGAATATTGATTCGCGTTAGTTCCAGTGCCGAAAGTTGCCGCAGGAAGTCCCCCTTTGCAAAAGGGGGGCTGAGATGTAGCGACCCTCGACTGGGAGCAAAATCCCCTGCAAAAGAGAGGGGGATGCCGCGGCTTACTGAATATTAGCGATTCCGTAAGGGGATAGGCGGCCGGGGTAGACGGGCCGGTGCCGCTCATGAGGTGACCTATGCAACTTTATGTTGGCACCAGCGGTTATTCCTACAAGGAGTGGAAGGGGGTTTTCTACCCAGCAGAACTGCCGGAGAAGCAGATGCTTCATTATTACGGACAGCAGTTCAGCACGGTGGAGATCAATAATACCTTTTACCGCATGCCGAAAGTGTCCGTGCTGGAAGCGTGGGGGGGCGAGGTTCCCGCCGATTTCCGGTTCGTGCTCAAGGCCCCCCAGCGGATCACGCACCTATTGCGACTAAAGGATGCCGATGATTCGGTGTCGTACCTGCTGGAGGTTGCCGGAGCGCTCAAGGAGCGTCTGGGCGCGCTGCTCTTTCAACTGCCACCGAACCTGAAGAAGGATCTGCCGCTGCTGCGCGATTTTCTGGCACTGCTGCCGGATAGGCGGCGGGTGGCTTTTGAATTCCGTCACCGCTCCTGGTTCGATGACGAGGTTTTAGGGCTGCTGCATCATCATAACGCGGCCCTCTGCATCGCGGAGGCGGAGAATGACCTCGAAGTTCCCTTTGTGGCGACCGGCGACTGGGGGTATCTGCGGCTGCGGCGGCCGGACTACGGGGCGGCCGAGCTGAAGAGCTGGGCGGAGCGTGTACGGAAGCAGAGCTGGCAGGAAGTATTCGTATTCTTCAAGCATGAGGAGGCGGCTGAGGGGCCGCTCTTGGCGAAGAGGTTTCTGGAGTTTGCTGCATAGCAGAGACTTCGAGAGGATTCCCGGCAATGTTTAGGAGCCGCCTCCCTGGACTACTGCATTTGATTTGGCAGGAGCCTTGCCAGTTGTAGTAAACTAAATCGAAAGCGACCTTGATTCATTAAACCAGCAACTGGAGGCCACATGAGCGGCATGGGAGTAGTTTGGGGGATAGTAAAAACAGCGGCAACGCAGATCCCCTGGGGGAGGGTGCTGGAGAAGGTCCCGGCAGCGGTTGATCTGATGGGGAGAGCCAGGGAAAGATTCAAGCCTCCCGCGCAAAGAGATCTTGAGGGACCTTTCAGGTTGCTCCAGGAGGAAAACCTGAAGCTGACCAAAGCCCTGGTGGAAACCTCTGCTCAATTGCAACAGATCGGAAAGGTCTTAGGAGTGCTGGCAGCCAGGCAGAAGATGCTGGCGATAGCCACCGTTCTATCTCTGATGCTCGCGGTCTCTGCCTTGACCTTGGTACTGCTAAAATAGCCAGTTTTCCCGCCTCACCGCCAGCGGCTGGGAAATGCAACGGAAAACAGCAGTGCCCAGCCGGTTATCTTTCCGACTGGGCACCTGTCCTTGACTCTCCATCACACCTGCCTGAATGTTGTCAGCCGATGTCCCCCCAGTGAAACTGCAGGATCGACAGCATGGCAAGCCCCGCCGTCTCCGTGCGCAGGATGCGCTGACCGAGTGAAACCGGAGTAAAGCCGCAGTCAACCGCCAGTTCAACCTCCTCGGGGCTCAGCCCTCCCTCGGGGCCGACCACGATTGCCACGCTTTCGGGCGGATCATAAGCTGCAAAACAGTCGTGCAGCCTGGTGGTCCGCTCCCCTTCCCAAAGCAAGAGCTTGACCGTCTGCCTCGCCTCACGCAACACGACCTCCAGCTTTCCCCCGATGGCCACCCTTGGAGCGGAGCTTCGCCCCGACTGCCGCGCCGCTTCCTGGACAATCTTCTCACAACGCTCTAAGCGCCCGGTGCTGCGATCCCCGCGCAACTTGACGATGGAGCGGACCGCATCAAAGGTAACTACCTCAGTCACGCCAAGTTCGGTGCACTTTTGCAGGATCAGGTCGAGTTTCTCGCCTTTGGGGAGCCCCTGGTACAGGGTGATCCGCAGGCCCTGTTCCAGCTCGGGCGCCTGCCGGGTGGCGGTGATCCTGACGGTAAGGCTTCTGGCTCCCACCTCTTCTATCACCCCGCAAAGCTTGCTCCCGCTGTCGTCGGTGAGCGTGACCTCGCTTCCCTGCTTCAGGCGAAGCACCCGCGCCATGTGGCGGTAGAGCTCCCCGGTCACGGTGACGATGTCCCCGAAGACGGTGCTTTCACCGAGGAAAAAGTTACGCATCGGCTACAGGGCCTTTCTGAATGTGAGGCAGCTCCACTCCAATTCCCTCGGATTCTCCACCAGGGTGAGACCGGGGAATCCGGCGCAGACGAATTCCTCTTTTTCGGTGAGGATGCCCGACAGGATCAGCCAGCCACCCGGGGCGACCTTGGCGGTCAGTTGGGCGGAAAGCCGCACCAATTCCTCGGCAAGGATGTTGGCGACCACGATGCCGTACTCGGCTTTCAGCTCGTCAAGGCCGGTGGTGGAGGCCGACACCAGGTTTTCCACCCCGTTTAACTCCAGATTTTCCTGGGTAACCCGAACTGCCTCCGGGTCGATATCGACCGCGGTGATCTGAGTCGCTCCCATGAGCGCGGCAGCGATACTAAGCACCCCCGATCCGGTGCCGACATCTAGCACCGCGCCCGGAAGCCTCCCGGCGCAATCGTCAAAGCAGATGCGCTCCATCGACTCCAGGCACATACGGGTGGTCGGGTGGGCTCCCGTGCCAAAAGCCATGCCGGGATCGATCTGGATCACCAGGTCGTCCGGGATTTCCTGGTACTCCTCCCAGGTCGGCTTGATTACCAGCCGCTGACCGATACGTACCGGTTTGAAATGCACCTTCCAGTTGTTGGCCCAGTCCTCGTTTCTGACCACGGTCACCACCGGCTGGGCGTAAAGGAAGCCGGCGAAAGCAGGGCCGTGCTGGGCCAGGAATTGCTCGACCCGGATGCGCAACTCCTCGAGGGAGTTGTCCAGCGGCAGGTACCCTTTTACGGTCTTGGTCGGGGTGTCTTCCAGGGTGTCGAGGGAAAAGGTGTCCAGGTGCAGGTTCTCTATGCCGACGCCGTTACCGGTAAGTTCCACGAGGAAGTCTGCCATGGTGTCGACCATCCCGGCCGGGACTTCACAGGCAATTTCAGCCCAATCTGTTTGCATAATGCGTTTGCGTCTCCTTTGGTGGCGATTGCTAGCATAAACTACCAGAAAATTAAGGGATATAGCAATGAAAACCTTGACAACAGAAAAAAGGAGCGGCGTAATTATAATTAAAATTTTGATTGAGCGTTGGCCCTGAATTTTTTCGAACATTTTCCCATTAAATTTTAGTTTTGCCTAAAATATAAAAACATGGTATATATCTAATGAATTTACGGAACCTGCCGATAAGCCTCAGATAATGCAAGAATTTTCAGGTGATAGAGACCATGAACCATGTATATCTGCTTTCGGATGCAACGGGCGAGACGGTTGAGCGGGTCGCCCGGGCGGCGCTGACCCAGTTTAAAGATGTGGACGTCCGGTTGCACAGGATGGGGCAGATCCGGAATCGCGAGGATATCATCCGGGCACTGGATGAGGTGACACGGGAGCCGGGCATCATCTTCTATACCCTGGTTAATACGGAACTGGCTCAGTTCGTCAGGAGCGAGGTAGAGGCGCGGCAACAGGAGGCAGTTGACCTCATTACGCCGCTACTCTACAAGCTGGCGGAGTTTCTGGAGATGCGGCCGCAGAAGCTCCCCGGACTGCAGTACGAGATGAACTCAGAGTACTACCGGCGCATGGAGGCAGTGGACTTTACCGTTAAGCAGGACGACGGCCAGGAGCCGCGTAACCTGCACAAGGCGGATATCGTGCTGGTGGGGGTTTCCCGCTCCTCCAAGACGCCGCTTTCCATGTATCTGGCCCATAAAGGGTACAAGGTGGCAAACGTGCCGCTCATACAGGGAATCGATCCGCCGGTGGAACTGGAAAATGTGGAGCAGGCGCGGGTGGTGGGTCTCATTATCGATACCCAGCGCCTGGTGGATATAAGAAGTGCACGCCTTAGGAATCTTCGGCAGAGCCCGCGCGGCAGCTATGCCGATTACCGGCAGGTGGAGGAGGAACTGGCCCTTTGCCGCAGGTTCTATCGAGAGCACCCGGCCTGGCTCGTGATAGACGTAACCAACAAATCTGTGGAGGAATCTGCGGCGGAAATACTAAGTAGGCTTCATGGCGAAATAAGGCACGATTAGATTCGACAATATTAACGAGAGAGAGGGAATCAACATGAGAATTCTGGTGGTTGAAGATGAGAAGAAAGTAGCCAGCTTCATTAAGCGCGGGCTCGAAGAAGAGCAGTACGAGGTGCACACGGCGGCAGACGGCGAGGAGGGGTTGAAGCTTGCGCTGGAGAAGGCATTCGACCTGATCGTGCTCGACTGGATGCTCCCCAAGAAGGACGGTCTTTCCGTCTTGAAGGAGTTGAGGGAGAGAAAGAACGTCACCCCGATCCTGATGCTGACCGCCAAGGACTCCGTGGAGGATATCGTGGCAGGGCTTGATTCCGGGTCCGACGATTACCTGACCAAGCCGTTTGCCTTCGCCGAACTGCTTGCCAGGGTGCGTGCGCTGATGCGCAGAAGCGAGCTCGATCGCGGCGCCGAGATCCGTTTCGGCGACCTGCGTCTGGACCCGGTAACCCACAAGGTCTGGCGCAAGGATAAAGAGATCGACCTGACCGCCAAGGAGTACGGCCTGCTCGAGTACTTCATGCGCAACCCTCACCAGGTGCTGACCAGGACGATGATTGCGGAGCATGTCTGGGACTATACCTTTGACAGCTTTACCAACATCATCGACGTCTATGTGAACTACCTGCGTAAAAAGATCGATCGTGAAGCTGACAAGAAGCTGATCCACACGGTCAGGGGCGTTGGCTACATCTTGAAGGAAGAGGAGTAGCTCTTCCCGTTTCTCCTGGCACGACCGGCAGTTAGACGGACGATTTCCCCAGCCACTGCGGCAGCGGGGGTCGTCCGTTTTTTTTCGCCACAGGGAGCGATCGGCCGTCCGGGTAAGCGGCAGGCAAGGGTCGCCTTGACAAAAGGCGGGGCCGGTATTAGTGTAGCTTACTAATTCTTCCCAGGAGGTAGCCATGCGGACACGGTCAGCCAGGTCAGCCAGATTCTTTGTGGGTAGCATACTTCTTTGCGCCATATTTTCGGGGGGGGCGGGGGCTGCGCTGGTCACCCCGGACTTTGCCAAGCTGGCCAAGAAGCTGAAGCCAGCGGTGGTCAACATAAGTACCTCGAAGACCATAGCGCCGCAGAAACGCCAACAGCGCCCGGCAATGGACCCGTTTCAGGAATATTTCGACAGGTTTTTCGAGGCACCTCGCCAACAACCCTTCAAGCAGAGAAATCTCGGTTCCGGCTTCATCATCAGCGATGACGGCTATATCATAACAAACAACCATGTGGTAACGGGTGCCGACGAGATTAAGGTGAAACTTTCGGATGGCCGGGAATTCAGCGGCGAGGTGAAGGGGCGGGATGAAAAGTTCGACGTGGCGCTCATCAAGATCGTGGCGAAGGGGCAACTTCCCGTAGCACCGCTTGGCGACAGCGACAAGATGGAGGTAGGCGAGTGGGTGATGGCAATCGGGAACCCGTTCGGCCTGGCCCAGACGGTCACGGCGGGTATTGTCAGCGCCCAGGGCCGGGTGATCGGAAGCGGCCCCTACGACGACTTCATTCAGACGGATGCCTCCATCAACCCGGGTAACTCGGGGGGGCCGCTCTTCAATATCAATGGCGAGGTGGTCGGGATCAACACGGCGATCGTCGCCGGGGGGCAGGGGATCGGTTTTGCCATCCCGATCAATATGGCCAAGTCGATCATCACCCAGTTGAGGGAGACCGGCAAGGTGACCCGCGGCTGGCTCGGGGTTTCGATCCAGCTGGTGACCCCGGAGCTGGCAAAGTCGTTCGGGCTCGAACAGGAGAAGGGGGCACTGGTTGCGGAGGTCATGAAGGGGAGCCCGGCGGAGAAGAGCGGCCTGAAGGAGGGGGACATCGTGCTCGAGTTCGACGGCCGTCCGATCAGGGAGATGCACGAGCTGCCACGGTTGGTGGCTGCCACGCTGGTCGGCAAAAAGATCACCCTGCTGGTACAGCGTGAAGGGCGGCAGGTGTCGGTCCCGGTGACCATTGAGCAACTGAAGGATGCCGAGGACGAAGACGCGGTGCTCCCGACGGACCGGCTCGGCATAAAGGTGGCGGAGCTGAACGCTGAGCGGTCGCAGCAGCTGCAGATGCCGGGGGCGCGGGGGGTGGTGGTCACCGAGGTGCATCCGGACAGCCTTGCCGATCGGGCCGGGATAGCGGAAGGTGACCTGATCCGGGAGATCAACGGGGTGCCGATCGCAACTGTTGCAGATTACGGCAAGGCGGTCTCCTCGGAAAGGAAGGGGGGCTACCTGAAGGTACTGCTGCGTCGCGGGGAGACTTCGCTGTTCGTGGCGCTGAGACTCGACTAGCAAGTGCGGCCAGCGTCCGGATGCAAAAGCGAGAGGGGCACAGGCGACTGGCCCCTTTCTGCATGGGCGAGTGCCTCGATTACCTTCCCTGGAACGCGCAAGCGACTTCCTGTCGCAGCTCCGCCTCGGCACTCAGGTGTCTGGGCGAGAAATGAAAGGGGATAACCCGCTGCACGCCTGCCTCGCGGGCGATCTCACCTGCCTGTCGCGCCGTGAGGTGAGCCCTTTCGCGCGCACGCTCATGATCCAGGTGGAGAAAGACCGCCTCGATGAAGAGATAGTCGGCGCCGCGCACCAGGTCGACGATTTTGTCCCGGTTTTCCGTGGTGAAGGCGGTATCGGTCACGTAGGCGATTTTTTCCCCGGGAACGATTTCCAGCACCTGCTCTTTCAGCTCTCCCAGGCTGAAGGCTTTCACCGCTTGCTGCCGGGAGCCGGCCATGATGATGGTGTGGTCCGGCTCCCCGCGCAGCACCGCATTTTTCAGCTCTGACAGCCAGGGTCCAACCGGCACTCCCAGTCCGGCAAGCCGGTTCTTCATGAAATTGACATGCTGCATCTCCTGGAAGGCGTAGGCCAGGCAGGGGATGCTGTGCTCCAGAAAGGCGACCCGGATCCGGAGATTCTCCTCCTGCAGGATCACCCCCTCCGAGAAGGCAATCGGCTCCTCGCGCTCCCTGGCAAAGGCGTTTTTTGAGCTGAACTGCGCCCGCAGGCCGGTGCCGTCCGGGTAGAGCTCGCTGACCGCCAGCGTGAACACGGTGGGATAGCTCCCGATCAGGTTCCAGCTGTAGGAGGCGAGCCGGCTCTCCACCTGCCGCAGGATGCCGGGTGGGCCGAACATGCTCACCCGCTTCTCGCGGCCGAGCATGATCCGCAGCAGCCGGTCAAAGCCGATGAAGTGATCTATGTGGGTGTGGGTGATGCAGATCTCGCTCACCCTTAGCAGTTTTCGCGCGGGAAGCGGCGCCAGGTCGCCCAGGTCGAAGAGGATCGCCCGGCGCGCAAAAAGAAAGTCCAGGTAGAGGCCCGGGTCTTCAAAGGGGCGGTTCACCAGCGCCGGCAGAAAATGCGGTGTCATGCGGCTCCTTCAGGGGACTTAGCCCGTAGCGCGGGTTCTTCCGCCACGGTCTGTCACTAGCGCAACTTTTTCATCAGCCAGGCCACTGGCAGGACTAGTGTTTCTTCTTTCGCTTGCCGATGGCAACAGTGCAGAGCCTTCCCGTCAACTTTTCCATATATAGCTTTTTAACCGGTGACGGCAAGACAAAAAAAGGGGGATCGGTTGTCCGATCCCCCCTTCCTGTAAGTCTCTCCGCCTTGTCGTTTGGTTCGGGGCCTCACAGCGAGTTTATCAAATAGGTGGGCTTCTGTAGATCGCTTCAGGCAATTCCCGCGTAATGGGGCAGCACACCACGATCGAAACAGTTGCCCGTGCAATGAATTATTCCGCAGGGGCGTTAATAACCTCACGGGCAGGGCAGAGAGAGCAAATAGTGGGTGTATCATATCTGCGCGCCGAGCATAAATCAAGACGCTTTTTCACAAAATGCAGGCCGTCAGACCGGCTCAAGCCAGAAACAAAATCGACCGCCGCTTGTTGATTTCTGCCGGCGCCCGGGCCAGGGCCGGCTGACTGGAAGGAGATATTGCAATTTTGAGCGGTTGACGTACAATGCGCCAACAACAGCGTTCAGCGGAGGGATTAAATGCATCTAAAGGATGAACAGATCGCGCGTCTGGCGGAAAGGGTGCTGGGCGATCTCGAGCGGGCCGGCCTCATTACGGAGAAGCAGGGGCGGGGGGTGCTGCTCTCAGCAGTCAAATCGGCCGTCTCAGCCGACCTGAAGGTGGAGGAGGCCCTGGAGCGGGACGCAGAGGCGCTCCTCGAGCAGACCCTGCGCAGCGTCGGCGGCGACGGGATCGACCGGCACAAAATGCTCAGGATGATCAAGGACAAGCTGGCCAAGGAGAGAAAGATCGTCCTTTGAGCGCTTGAGCGGAACACTTACCCTGCCAGAAAAGAGGATAACATGCACATTTCCGAAGACCGCATCTCGCACATAGCACACAAGATCTACGACAAGCTCTGGAACGACGACCTCGCCGATTTCCCCGATGAGCGGCGCGCCCTCGACTCCATCAAGGGGTCCATCGAGGCCTTCTTCTCCGTGATGGGGCAGGTCGACCAGGCGGTCAGGGACAAACTCGCCTCCTACAGCCAGGCCAAGGTTCCCGGCAGCCGCGAATGGGAGGTCCTGTACCAGAAGTTCTACGCCGAGGAGTTGGCAAAGAAGAAGTGGTAAGGCGCGCCGCTGGGGCAGTCCCCGCTTCCCCCGCTTGACCGGAAGGTAAATTAATTTTTATTCGCCACTTGATTTTTACCATCATGCTGTTTATATTTACCAAGCGATTAGCACTCGGCAGTTTTGAGTGCTAATATTTTTTCTATCACTAGAGATCTCGAATCTCACAGAAAGGAGAGTAAGGCATGAATCTTAGACCGCTGCAGGACCGCATCATCGTGAAGAGGGTTGAGGAAGAAACCATGACCGCAGGCGGGCTTTATATCCCGGAGACAGCCAAGGAAAAGCCGCAGCAGGGCGAAGTCGTGGCTATCGGCAAGGGGAAAAGGGGCGAAGATGGCAAGGTGTTCCCGATCGACCTGAACGTGGGCGACAAGGTGCTGTTCGGCAAATACGCGGGAAGCGAAGTGAAGCTGGAAGGAAACGACTTCCTGATCATGCGCGAGGACGATATCCTGGGCGTCATCGAGAAGTAAGGCTTTACGCTCGGGCGCACGCGCTCGGGGATTCACCCATTTCGCGACTTATAATCATTCCCAAGGAGGATATTTAACATGGCTGCAAAGATCATCAAGTTCGACCAGGACGCACGTAACTGCATCCTTAAAGGTGTTAATACGCTGGCAGACGCAGTAAAAGTGACCCTCGGCCCCAAAGGCCGCAACGTCGTCATCGAGAAGTCCTACGGCGCTCCGCTCATCACCAAGGACGGCGTAACGGTCGCCAAGGAAATCGAGCTGGAAGACAAGTTCGAGAACATGGGCGCTCAGCTCGTCAAGGAAGTAGCTTCGAAGACCTCCGACGTGGCCGGTGACGGCACCACCACCGCTACCGTGCTGGCCCAGGCGATCTACCGCCAGGGTTCCAAGCTGGTTGCAGCCGGTCACAACCCGATGGAAATCAAGCGCGGTCTTGACCGTGCAGTGGAAGCGCTGGTCGCCGAGCTGAAAAACATCTCCAAGCCGATCAAGGATCACAAGGAAATCGCCCAGGTCGGCACCATCTCCGCCAACAATGACAAGACCATCGGCGACATCATCGCCGAGGCTATGGAGAAAGTCGGCAAGGAGGGGGTCATCACCGTCGAGGAAGCCAAGGCGATGGAGACAACTCTGGAGACCGTCGAAGGGATGCAGTTTGACCGCGGCTACCTCTCCCCTTACTTCGTGACCGATCCCGAGCGGATGGAAGCGAACATGGAGAACGTCAGCATCCTGATCCATGACAAGAAGATCTCCAACATGAAAGACCTCCTCCCGGTACTCGAGCAGACCGCCAAATCCGGCCGCCCGCTCCTGATCATCGCCGAGGACATTGAGGGCGAGGCCCTGGCCACCCTGGTCGTCAACAAACTGCGTGGCGTGCTGAACGTGGCCGCTGTCAAGGCCCCGGGCTTTGGCGATCGCCGCAAGGCAATGCTGGAAGACATCGCTATCTTGACCGGCGGCAAGGTGATCTCCGAAGAGGTCGGCTTCAAGCTCGAGAACGCCACCATCGACATGCTGGGCAGCGCCAAGAAGATCACCATCGACAAGGACAACACCACCATCATCGACGGTAACGGCTCCGAAGCGGAGATCCAGGGCCGCGTGAAGATGATCCGTGCCCAGGTCGAGGAGACCAGCAGCGACTACGATCGCGAGAAGCTCCAGGAAAGGCTTGCCAAGCTGGTGGGCGGCGTTGCCGTCATCAAGGTCGGTGCCGCAACCGAGATCGAGATGAAGGAAAAGAAGGCACGCGTCGAAGACGCACTGCACGCAACGCGTGCTGCAGTCGACGAAGGGATCGTCCCTGGAGGCGGGGTAGCTTATCTGCGCGCCATGGTCGCACTCGACAAGCTTGAGCTCTCAGCCGAGCAGCAGTTCGGCGTCAACGTCATCAAGCGCGCGCTCGAGGAGCCGATCCGTCAGATCGCTCAGAACGCCGGCGTGGACGGCTCGATCGTTGTGGACAAGGTAAAGAACGGCACGGGCGCCTTCGGCTACAACGCCGCCGACGACACCTATGTCGACATGATCCAGGCCGGCATCATCGACCCGACCAAGGTCTCCAGGTACGCACTGCAAAACGCAGCCTCCGTGGCTGGTCTCATGATGACCACCGAGGCCATGATCGCCGACAAGCCGAAAGAAGACGGCGGCATGCCTTCAATGCCAGGTGGCATGGGCGGCATGGGTGGCATGGGCGGCATGGGCGGCATGATGTAATCCGCACTTGCACATGAAGGGTGAAAAGAAAAGGGGGGCCGGTAATAACCGGCCCCCCTTTTCTTCGTGGTGCGCCGCAAGTCATTCCCCTGCAGCATTCATCTTGCTCCTCTTCCCTGGACCCCACGCCTGTCGCTTCGCAGCGGCTGGTTGCGGGCTACGAAATCGCTCAGGAAATTCGGGCATCTGCCGAAGAGAACAAAAACGGGCGGAAAGTAAAGCCTACACGACTGGGCGCGGCCCCCTCAGGAACATGGGGGGCTTTACAGTAAACATGCTTCGGCGCATTATTGACGCGCACCACTTATAGCCTGCTTCATTTCAGGAGTAATCGGCACGGGGCAAGCTCCGCAGAATCAACTGGCATCGGTGCCCTGATCAGAGCAGGGCGGTTAAAGAGGATCAGCATGACAGAAGTCCAGAACGTGACGGCAAATCAGCACCCGGGGACCACCAGTCGGGAGGAGCTCATATCGGCCAACGAGGTGATCCTCGCCATGGTGAAAGCTGCCAAGGGGCTCAGGATGTACCTGCCTAACAACCCGGTGCTCATCGGCTTCCTGGAGGACTTGCACGCGAAGATGGGGGAGCACGTCGGCTCTTTTGGTGATTTCAGGCTGGCGGTGGAGCAGTTTGCGCTCAGATACAAAGGGTGCGATGTCTATGAAAACCAGGATCCTAGGGAGAGCATAGCCTTGCGGCTACATTCCGACGGCATCAGGGTCCTCACTTTCACTCAAGGCCTGGAGCAGCGTGAGTTATCCGGTTTCCTTGGCATAGTCGGCTTCGCGGGCCCCATTCATCAGGATGACGACGTAGTCACTCAGCTCTGGGAGAGGAACCTGCCCCACATCTCCTGCCTGTTGGCAGAGGATCTGGCCGGTGACCAGGAAGAGGACCAAGCGGCGACAGCCCCGCAACAAAATGCCATTTCCCACGTCTATGCCGCCTTGGCTGGCCAGCTGCATCCCCCGGCGCCGCCCATGGCAAAACATCTGCTCATGCTGACCGGCGAGGAGGCCGCCTGGCTTCGCAAGGCAAAACAGGCGGAAGGGCATCGAAACCACCTGGATGACGTGGTAAATATAGTCTGCGCAGTGCTTGCCGGTGCGAGAGATGCCGTCATCTTCCGGGATTTTGTGGAAATCATGGGGAAGCTGACCGCCAACATGTTTCTTGCCGGCGAGTTCGGCCACGCCCTGAGGCTGGTCCGGTTCCAGCACAAGCTGTTAAATCTTATCAGCCTAACGCCGGACCAGCAGCAGCAGGTCAAAAAGTCGCTGGCTGGCGTACTTTCGGAGAGGACCACCCAGGTCCTGCAGGAAACCCTGGACGGGGGAGATTCCATCAGCCATGAGGAGCTAAAAGAACTCCTGCAGATTTTCGGACTCCCTTCGCTTCGTGCCATCTGTGAACTTCTGGGGCGAGTGGAAAAGTTGAAGATGAGGAAGGTGATCATCGAGGTGCTGGTCGAGCTTGGCCGCAACAACCCTGAGGTGTTCTCCCCTTTCCTGGCAGACCCGCGCTGGTACCTGGTGAGAAACGTGGTACTCATCCTTTCCATGCTGGACACTCCCATAGCACTGGAAATGATCGTCGGGCTGATCTCGCATAAGGAGCTGAGAATCCGCCGGGAGGTGCTCAGCTTCCTGGAGCGATCCTCCGATCCCAAGGCAAAGACCTATATACTGAAGTTCCTGCGCGATGACTCGAGCGTCCTGCGCATCAAGGCCCTGCAGATTCTCACCCGGGAGAGGCACCCCTCAGCGCTCAAGCTGGCGCTGTCAGTAAGCGCAGGCGATGATTTCAAGGCCAGGGATATGGCAGAAAAGAAGGCCGTATTTGAGGCGATCGGAGAGCTCGGCTCGCAGGAGATGGTCCCCCTGTTCAGGGAGATGCTGCTGAAAAAGCAGTGGTTCAAGAGGGGGATCGACAAGGACGCCGCCATCTGTGCGGTTGCTGGTCTGATGAAGATGAACAATGCTGCGGCCAAGCAGCTCCTCGAAGAGGCGCGCGGGCAGAGAAGCCTGGAAATAAGGGGGATCATAGAGCAGGCCATCCTTGCTAATGCCGCCACAGTAAACGGACGAGCGCAGGCTTAATCCTAGGGAGGTTTAGATGGCGCTGGAGATGCATCCTAATCGGCTGAACGAGGAACTGGCACGGCTTGGCAAGGCACTGATAGCCCAGCTGTTCGTCCTTTTCAAGACCTCTTTCAACTACAGCGAGGGGCACGCGGCCATAGATCAGCCGATTTCCAATCTGCTGAAGGTGGTACAGGAGATCTTGCGAAGAAACCAGGAGGCAACCCTCAGGGCCCAGGGGGGGAGTCTTTTGCTCGGGGAGCTGCGGTTGAAGCCGGATATCGCCAGTTTGGAGGCGGGCAGGTTCGTCCTGGAGGAGATGAAGCGCCATCTTGTAGGCGGGATATCCTTTGGCGCTGGTGTGACGGCGGACGACCTGCTCAGGTTCGTCTATGCCTTTCGCGACCAGGATGCGGTCGCCTCGACTGATGCCTACGCCAATCTCCTGCTCCGTATGCAGCAGAGGATGGTGGCAAATATAGAAGTGGAGGTCCAAGGGGTAGAGAGAGTAGTGGATCTTGAGAATCTGAAGACCGTCAAGCTGCAGGAAACCAGGAGGAATCCCGGACTTCTGTATAAAAAAGCTTTGCGCGCCATGGATGAGGTGATCGATAATGCCCGCACCGGGCAGACCCTGCGTCTGAGGGGAGCCAAGCGGGTCGTGCAGCAGATGATAGATCTGCTTTCAAACCAGCAGGTGGGCCTGCTCGGTCTCACCGCCATGCGCAGCCGTGATTCCCGCACCCAAAACCATGCGGTGAATGTCTGCATCCTTTCTCTCGTTATGGGAAGCCGGCTCGGCATGTCCAAGTTTCATCTATGCGAACTCGGAATGGCCGCGCTCCTCCACGATATCGGCAAGGCTGAGATTTCCCCGGAGATCCTGGATAAGCCCGGGGAGCTCACACCTATAGAGCGGCAGACGCTGGAGAATCACCCGGTCTTCGGGGTGAGAAAGATCATGATGTGCAAGGGGCTTGACGCCATGAGCTCCCGGATCATCACCGGAGTTTTCGAGCACCACCTGCTTGCCGATTTTTCCGGCTATCCGCGCTGTCCCAGCAAGAGGCTCAGCCTGTTCGGAAGGATCATCAGCATAGCGGACAGCTACGATGGGCTTACCTCGTCACGGGCAAATGGCAGAACCAGATTGCCGCCGGACCAGGCGGTGGCAGCCATGCTAAGGGAGGCGGGGAAGGCGTATGACCAGGGACTTCTAAAACTCTTCATCAACTGCGTCGGCAAGTACGGGATCGGCTCGCTGCTGCTTTTGGACAGCAACGAGCTGGCAGTCGTGGTGAAAAACAACCCCGTCACCTGGGAAAACCCCCGGGTCAGGATCATTGCCGACAGCCACGGCCGGGAGGTCGACGGGGAAGCGGTGGATCTCGCCCATGCGAGGCCGCACCGGACCATCGCCGCCGTCTTGTCCCCCCATCTTTTTAATCTCGATGTCAGCCGTTATTTCACCTGAAAAGCCGGCCGGGCTGCCCATCGGCATCTCCAGCACCGGCTAGAAATAGACAACCGTCAGCAAGGGCGCAGTCGCGTCCGTTGATTCGTCGATTTCGATCACCCCCGGGGTAACAAAACCGAAGTCCTCAAGTATCCGGATCTGGAAGCTGGGGAGCCCTCTGCGCTGCGCTTCTGCCATAAGGGAGGTTACATCTACGGTGACGTGACGGTTGACGTCGGCAAACGATATGGGCGGCACGATGGCCGTCGCCAGCAAGACTGTGCTGTCGAAATCCGAGGCAAATAGCGGCGGCGCAAAGGAAACCAGTTCGATGAGGATCGGGACGCTGTCGGTTCTTTGGAGCACGTCTAGGCTGTTGATAACTATGTCGAGAGTGGCTGACCGTATAGATGCATTAGGCGGTACGCTACCCAGTGGAAAGTCCAGGAAGGCGCGAAATTCCTCCGAAGTGACGGGGTCGATGCCGGCAAGTACGCTCGGGACGTCGTCACGAGTCACCTGGGTCACCTTGAAGGAGCCGGTGGCGGGATCGAACATGATGTCACCGTCGACAGTAACATCGCTCAGAATCTCTGTGACAACCGAATCGTCTCCCCCTCCGCATCCGGTTACTGCCAGCACGATGCACAGCATCATCAGCGCGAAAAATGTTCTTTTCATGTGACCTCCTTCTTACTCGATTGAAATTCGTGCATATAAAATGAAATGAATTTGGCAAGCTTACCAAAAAAAGTGCATAAGGAAAGGTAAGCGGATTTGCGTTTCACGCATCTCAAGGCTGTTCCGGCTGTTTTGGCAGGTGAAGCGCCAGCCTAGCCGCTACTTGAACCATCCCCGAAGTTCCTTTCCCTGAGTTCCCCGCAGCTGCTGCCTTTTCCTGAACATCTCAAATCCTGGTTTCCAATCCGCTGTTGCACAAAGCGGCCGGGCGGGTAGAATACATTAAACCTTCTTTAAATGCATCCATTTCTTTGCGGACGACCTGGCGGCGCTCTCCCCAGCTTCGGGACACTCATCCTGCCTCGAGCGTGCTCTGCAACAATTTGCAAAAAAAAAAAGGCGGAAGGCGTATAATTTTTTTGGACGTTAAATCAATGAGAGGACGGAAAAACACGACGCGGAGGGGAAACCATGACTGCGCAGAAGAACGATACGCTTCGTCAGCATTTAGCCGCCGTAAAGGCGGGAGAGAGGGTCTTTGAAAACGCCTTCCAGGGGATCATCCGGATGATCCTGGAGCCGGGTTTCGAGAAGGTCGTGGTGAACGCCAAGACGACCTATGACTTCAACATCTTTCGGACCGGCCGCAAGCATACCATTGGCATGTACGACGAGATCAACAGCTTTGTCTCGTTCGTAAAGGATGCGGCAGAGGGCGGCTCCAGCAAGGAGATGGCCTTCGTCCTAGTCGGGGAGCCCGGCAACGGCAAGACCTTTTTCGTGGAGTTCCTCTGCGCCAAATACCGCAGCTTCCTGCAGGGTAAGAACCGCAAGTACAGCTTCCGGTTCCTCGGCATGGACAGGTTCGGCAATTACGGCCGGATCAGGGAGATCGATTCCGAGACCTACGAGGACCCGATGATCCTGGCGATGAACCTGTTCGAGAATCCGGACGACAGCCGCCGCTTCATAGCGGAACAGGGGTTTTCCGAGGACGAGCTGGACATCCTGTACCGGAACTACCGGCCGCTTGGCGCCAGCACCGGCTACATCTGGAACGAGATCCGGGAACACGTGGATCTGGATCTAGGTGCGATGCTGGAGAGCGTCGCCATCATTCCGGTTCCCATGAGCGAGAGCCTGGGGACTCTGACCGGCAAATACCCCGCCAAGGACAAGATCACCTCCTCCGCCGTGGACCTCCTGGGCGAGGAATCGATCCAGCGGCTGCTCCATCTATCCGACACGAACAACCCTTACCGCTTCGACCTGCGGCGGGGGGCGCTGGCAAGGGTAGCGGGCGGCGGCATCCATTTCAGCGACGAGATCTTCAAGAACAAGAAGGACCTCGTGCAGGTCTACCTCGGCGTGATCCAGAACCGGGCCATCGAGATCGACGGCTACAAGTGGCCGATCGACTCCATGATCATTGCCACCAGCAACAACTCGGAATTCAACCGTTTCCTGGCGGAGAAGGAGGAGGCGCCGATCGTCGACCGCTGCAGGATCTGCTACGTATCGCACAACACCAATTACCGGATGCAGGAGGGGCTCACCGCTTACGCCATAGGGGGCGAGTCGAAAACGACCCTGACCCGCGAGCTGCTGCACCAGGACCCGAACCTGAACTACGCCGCCTCGGTCGGGGTCGTGCTGACCAGGCTCCCAAGGTCCGAGAAGCTCACCCCGATCGAGACCATGAAACTCGCCGCAGGCGAGGTGGCCGGCGAGAAGAGCATCAAGGCGCTCGCCGAGGTGATAGACACCCTGGGGCAGGACCCGGATATCACCAAACGCTTCGGGCAGCGCGGGCTCGGGCATCGAAGCCTCGGCCGGAGCATCCAGATCCTGAAAGAGAGCTCGGATACCAACGAGGGGCGCTGCATGGTCGCCTACGACATCTTCAGGAGCCTGGAGCGGGTGGTGCTCGACTACGTGGTCGAGACCAACGAGCGCGCCAAGTACCTGGAGGACCTGAAGACGGCGAAGAAGCTGTACAGGGAAAGGATCATGACGGAGATGTTCAATGCCTACATGGACGAGCCGTTTGCCATCCGCAAGGACGTGCAGAACTACGTGAACATGATCATCGGCATAGACGCCGAGAACCTCGGACCGGACCGGATGTGGAAGTACAAGGACCCGCAGACCGGCGAGCTGAAGGCGCTGAAGATCGACGAGCGCTACGTGAAGAGCGTCGAGGAGCGCATCGGTCTCAAGACCGAGGAGCAGCGCGCCTCCTTCAGGACCTCGATCAGGAAAATCTACGGACAGAAGATCTCGGTTGATCCCAACTACGACTTCATGGACAATCTGGAACTGGTGAAGGCGGTTACCGACGTGCGGCTAAAATCCGACATCGCCGGGGCCGGGAGCCTGATCGGAGCGCTGGCGAACCGTACCAACGAAGAGAACCAGAAACTCTATGACCGGATGATCGTCACCATGCTGGGCAAGCTCGGCTACTGCCGGACCTGCTCGCAGAAGACCATTGAGTACTTCTGCACGCAGGAAGACGAGAGCTGACACTGAACAGGGCCGAAGAGGGCGGATGCCTCCATGAAAGATCCCTTTAAATATCTGGACGAGTTGAAAAAGAGCAAAGCTCTGGAGCCTGAGCGCGAGGCGCGCTTCAGGGCCGAGCTTGCCATTAGCAGGGAAGTCGCCGCCGGCGAGCGGCAGGGGCCGTTTCCCGGCTTTGCACGCGGCGTCTACGCCTGGCACGACATGGCCGTGCTGCAAGACCAGGGGAGGGTGCAAAACCCCTACCTCTCCCAGATGAAGGCGTTGGACGAGCTCTTGGAGCGTGACCGGCAGCGCGAGAAGGACGGCTTCCCCAGAAAGATCAAGGTAGGGAGGCTGATCAAGCCGGGCAAGGGCGGCAAGGGGAAGATCGTGGTGGTCCCCTCCACCGAGGAGGAAAAGCTCGTCCACGACCCGACCATACGCCCACCGGGCGAGGGAGGCTCCACCGGCGGTTCCGGCAAGGGCGATGAAGGCGAGGTGATCGGCGAGCAGAAGGTGAGGGACACCGGGGAGGAGCCAGGTGCCGGTCCAGGACAGGGCGAGGGAGAAAGCCACGAAATGGGGGCCTCCGCCTACGAGCTCGGACGGGTGCTGACCGAGCAGTTCCAGCTGCCCAATCTGAAGGAGAAAGGGAAGAAGCGCTCCTTCACCCGCTATGTCTACGATCTGACCGACCGAAACCGCGGCAGCGGACAGGTGATGGACAAGAAGGCGACCCTCAGAAAGATCGTGGAAACCAATATTGCCCTTGGCAACCTTCCCGATCTGTGCGATATCGACCCGACCCGCTTCCTGATCTCGCCGAGAGACAAGGTGTACCGGGTGTTCTCGCAGGAGAAGGATTACGAGCCGCAGGCTATGGTGTTCTTCCTGCGCGACTATTCCGGGTCCATGGCGGGAAAGGTGACCGAGCTGGTGGCGACCCAGCATGTCATGATCTACAGCTGGCTTTTGTACCAGTATGCGGGGCAGGTGGAAAGCCGCTTCATCCTGCACGACACCGAGGCGAAGGAGGTTCCCGATTTCCACACCTATTACAACTCGCGGGTGGCAGGCGGGACCGAGGTGGCCAGCGCCTACAAGCTGGTGAACGAGATCGTCGAGAAGGAGAACCTCGCCGCCGACTACAATATCTACGTCTTTCACGGCACCGACGGCGACGACTGGGACACCGGAGGGGACAAGTCGATCCCCGAGCTGATACGGATCTTGAGTTACGTTAGCCGGATGGGGGTCACCATCGCGGAGCACAGCGGCACCCAGTGGACCGAGGTGGCGCGTTACCTGGAGAACTCCGGACTCTTGCGGGACAAACCGGACCTGCTCCGGATGGACGTCATGACGGAGGACGCGGAAGAGGCGCGGGTGATCGACGGGATCCGGAAGCTGATTTCCTAACCAGGCTTTTCAAGGTGTAGTTACTGAGGCAGTCATGGAACTGATCAACCAGCATACCAAAGAGATCATGGAAGGGTGCAAGCTGCGCGCCCGCGCGGCCGGGCTCTCCTTTACCGACGAAAGTCTTGAGTACATCGTCACCAACCGCGATCTGATAGAGCTTTCGCCGAAGGTCATGATCCCGACCCTTTACGACTATTGGGTACACGATGTCGAGGTGCTGCGGGGAAAGGGCGAGTACGAGCTTTATCCTCACAACCCGTACGAGACGGTGATCAACACCCGCCCCCCCATCTCCTTTTACAACGATAACAACCCTGACTGGCTGAACGTGATGATCTTCTATCACGTGCTGGGGCACATAGATTTCTTCCAGAACAACCTCTATTTCCGCCACACCTGGGAGTACGATTTCACCGGCCAGGCGCTCTCCGACAAGCGGGTGATCGCCAAGCTGCGTGCCGAAAAGGGCCGCTGGGTCGACTACATCCTCGAATTCGCCCGCTCCCTAGACAACCTGGTCGGCTACCATGCGGAACTCTCACCCCTCTTCGCCTCGCGTGAGGCGGTCTGCTCCGCCCGGCTCAACTACTACTTCGACGTCTTCCTGCAGATCGAGAAAAAGCTGCCGGTCGGGGAGTACCTGAAGGAGGTCGCGAGGTACAACGAAAGCATTGCCGAAAACGCCGAGGAGGGGGAGCGTCTTTTTTTCGCCGATGCGGTGGCGAAGTACCCGGAGATGGAGGCGCATTTTACCAGGAACGCGGGCGCCAAACACGTTGAGCGGGGCGACCTGCTGCGCTTTCTGGTGGAGAACTCGGAGTTTCTGAACCGCGACGATAACGTCTGGATGCGCTCGGTCCTGGAGGTGGTGCGCAAGACCTCCATCTTCTTCCAGCCCCAGATCCGCACCAAGATCATGAACGAGGGGTGGGCGAGCTACTGGCATGAGAAGCTCTTTCTGGAGGACGACCGGATCCGCGGGCACGAGGTCGATTTCGCCCGGGTGCACGCGGGGGTGACCTCCATGCCGCGGGTCGGCATGAACCCCTATGCGCTCGGCATGCGGCTCATGTCCTTTCTGAAAGAGGCGGGCGACAAGGGGAAGACCGGCTACCAGTTTCAGCGCATAGCCGATGCCGAGCAGAGGAAAAAATACGATACCGGTGCGGGGCTGGGGGACGAGCACATTTTCCGGGTGCGCACGAACTACTGCGATTACCTGTTCATCAAGGATTTCGTCGATCAGGATTTCACCGATCGCCATGACCTGTTCGTTACCGGCAAGAGACTCGACCCGCAGCGCATGGTCTGGCAGTACTACGTGAAGAGCCGGGACGCCGCGCAGTACCGCGACATGGTGCTCGCCTCGCTGTACCACCCGCCTCACATCGAGATCGCCCCGGAACGCGGCCTGGACGGAACCCTCTACCTCGTGCACCACTTCGAGGGGAAGCAACTCGTGCAGGAGTACATAGCCAACACCATGATCGGCATCGAATTTCTCTGGGGGGCACCGGTGCAGCTGGAGACCAGTGAAGCGGTGGTCGAGGCTAGCCGCGGGGGCGCCGGCAGGGAAGGTGGGGAGGAGACGGATATCACCTGGCAGCGGGTGGTTTATACGATGAAGGACAAGACCCTGGAGAGAAAGGCGCTGTGATACAGGCGGGAAACCCATGCCAGATCTAGATACAGTACTAAAGCAGTTGAGCCGTACCATCGTGGAGCGCGAGAAGGGGGCAACCATCTCCTTTCAGGAGTTCATGCAGCTCGTGGCCGAGCGGCCGGACAGCCTCATGCGTAACATCTTCCAGCTTTTCCACGACATGGTGAAGACCTATGTGAGCGAAGGCCCCGATGAGTATCCGGGCGATCCGGAATCGATCAATTTCGTTAACTTCGACTGCAGCAGGCTCTTCGTGGAGAACTCCGACCGCCCCTTCTTTGCGGACCGGCTCTTCGCCAACCGGCTCATGAACCACGTGGCGGCCATGAAGAGCGGGGCACGCCAGAACAAGATCTACATCTTCGAAGGGCCGCCCGGCTCCGGGAAGAGCACCTTCTTGAACAACCTGTTGATGAAGTTCGAGGAATATGCGAACACCGAGGCGGGAAGGTGCTACGAGGTGGTCTGGCACCTGGACCGCAGCGTGCTCGGCACCTTCAAGGAACATCAGGTGGACGCCTTCATGGATAAGCTGTCGCACCTTCTGGACGAGTACGAGATGGACTCGCAGGATCTCTCCGAGGCGAAAGCGGCGCTGCAGCGCGGAGGCGACGTGGTCGAGGTCCCCTGCCCGTCCCACGACAGCCCGCTGCTCATGATCGACAAGCATCAGCGGCGCGCCTTCTTCGATGACCTGTTCCAAAATGACGTCTTCAAGTGGCGGCTCTTCACCGAAAAGGAGTACGACTGGGTTTTCAGGGATTCCCCCTGCACCATCTGCACCTCGCTCTTTCAGGCGCTCTCGGCAAGGCTTGAGGACCCGGCCGACCTGTTCAGGATGATAAAGGTACGCCCCTACCGCTTCAACCGCAGGCTCGGCGAGGGGATCACCGTGTTCAACCCGGGCGACAAGTCGATGAAGCAGAACATCCTCACCAACGATCTGCTGCAGAGAAAGATCGACCTGCTTCTGGGGGACAGCAACGAGGTGAAGTACATCTTCTCCAACTTTGCCAAGACCAATAACGGCATATATGCCCTGATGGACGTGAAATCCCACAACGCCGAGAGGCTCCTGGAGCTGCACAACATCATCAGCGAGGGGATCCACAAGGTCGAGGACATCGAGGAAAATGTCCGGTCGCTCTTCATAGCCCTCATGAATCCGGAGGACGAAAGGAGCATAGAAGGGGTGCAGTCCTTCACGGACAGGATCGAGTTCATCAACATCCCTTACGTGATGGACCTGAACACCGAGGTGGAGATCTACCGCAACATCTTCGGCAGGCATATCGACTCGAGCTTCCTGCCGCGAGTTTTACACAACTTCGCCCGGGTCATCATCTCGACCCGCATGCACATCAAGTCCGACGCGCTCCTGGAATGGATCGGCGACCCCGAGAAATACGGGCTTTATTGCGACGAGAACCTGCAGATATTGAAGATGGAGATCTACACCGGTCATATTCCAGACTGGCTTTCCGAGGAGGACCGAAAAAGGCTGAACGCGAAGAGAAGGAAGAAGATCATCGCAGAGGGCGATCACGAGGGGGACCACGGCTTCTCCGGGCGCGAGTCGATCAAGATCTTTTCCGACTTCTATGCCGCCTATGCGAGGAAGGACAAGATGATCACCATGTCGCACCTCTCCACCTTCTTTGTCCGCTGGCACAAGGAGTTGAAGGAGTCGATCCCGGATGGGTTCATGGAGTCGCTTGTCCACAACTACGACTACGTGGTGCTGCAGGAGGTGAAGGAGGCGCTTTACTACTACAACGAGGAGCAGATCGAGCGCGACATCCTGCACTACATGTTCGCCGTCAACTTCGAGCCGGGCGCCGTCGAGGTCTGCCGTTTCACCGGAGAGAAGCTGGAGATCACCGAGGAATTCCTGGCGGGGATCGAAGGGCGCCTGCTGGGGGCCAAGGCGGAGAGCGGCGCGCGCATCGCCTTTCGCCAGGAGACCCAGCGGGAATATACAGGCCGCACGCTCACCCAGGAGATCCTGGTGGAAGACAAGCAGGCTCAGCATACCAAGCTGTTCCAGTCGCTGCATGACCGCTACGTTTTCAATCTGAAGGAGAAGGTGCTTGAGCCGTTCCTTGAGAACGCGAACTTCAGGCGGGCCATCAAGGACTTCGACACGGAGGCCTTCAGGACCTACGACAAGCGGATCAGGGACGACGTCAGCTTTCTGATCAACAACCTCAGTTCGGAAAAATTCAAGTACACCAAGCAGTGCGCCAAGGAGATCTGCGTCTACGTGATCGACAACGATCTGGCCCGGAAGTTCCGCACCTAGCGTCCCCCCGAGTCGGCCAATTCAGCTGCTGCGCCGGCCGAATCGTGCGCGCCGTTTGCGGCATCCTGAACCACCCCGATGATCTGGCGCATGCTCTCGGTGATGCTCATGCTGGTAGCTGACTGCTCCTATGGGCACCCCTCTACGGGATGCCCATTCCTGCAGGCACGATCCAGTACTTCCTGTTAACCCGCTGAACTTCCGGCGCTCATCCTTTCTGCCGGTTCTTTGCAGCCGCAAGTGCCGTCTGCATCGCTTCTCCCATTCTGGTCGGGCTGGTGGCGACGGTTACCCCGAACTCCTGCAGGGTGCGGATCTTGTCCTCCGCCTTCCCCTTGCCGCCGGTGATAATGGCGCCGGCGTGCCCCATCCTCTTTCCGGGAGGCGCAGTCACGCCGGCGATGAAGGCCGCCACCGGCTTCTTCATCTGCTCCTTGATCCAGTGCGCCGCCTCTTCCTCTGCGGCGCCGCCGATCTCGCCGATCAGGAACACCCCTTCGGTGTCAGGGTCCTCGTTGAAAAGCCGCAGCACGTCGATGAAGTTCATCCCGACGATCGGGTCTCCGCCGATGCCGACGCAGGTCGACTGCCCAAGGCCAACGTCGGTCAATTGCTTCACAGCCTCGTAGGTAAGGGTGCCGCTGCGTGACACTACGCCGATTTTGCCGGGCTTGTGGATGTGTCCCGGCATGATCCCTATCTTGCATTCGCCAGGGGTGATGACGCCGGGGCAGTTCGGGCCGACCAGCAGCATTTTGCTTTGCTGTATGATCGCCTTTACCGGCACCATGTCCCTGACCGGAATCCCCTCTGTTATGCAGACGGCCAGGTCGAGCCCGGCGTCGGCCGCCTCCAGGATGGCGTCGGCGGCGCCCGGCGGCGGTACGAAGATCATGGAGACGTTAGCCTCGGTGTACTTCACCGCTTCGGCCACCGTGTTGAAAACCGGGATCCCCTCGATATGGATGCCGCCCTTGCCGGGGGTGACACCCGCCACTATGTTGCTGCCGTACTCGCGGCACTGTTGCGTGTGGAACAGGCCGCTGCGGCCGGTGATCCCCTGTACGACAATTCTCGAATTCTTGTTGATCAATATGGACATGGAATCTCCCGTTTCGCTTTACGAGTTTTTCGTGTTTCTGCCAGCAGGACTACGCTGCTCTAGCCCAGCATCTGGACGATTTTCGCCGCCGCGTCCCCCAGATTGTCGCTGCACTGTACGTTCAAGCCGCTTTCGGTCAACAGGCGCTTCCCTTCTTCCACCTGGCTGCCGTCCATGCGGACCACGATCGGCAGTGTGCAGTTTACCTCGCTTGCCGCCTCGATAATGCCGTGGGCAATCACGTCGCAGCGCATGATGCCGCCGAAGATATTGACGAAGATCCCCTTCACGTCGGAGTCCTGCAGGATGATCTTGAATGCCTCGGCAACCTTCTCGCGGGTCGCCCCGCCCCCTACATCCAGAAAGTTCGCCGGTTCGCCGCCGAATTCCTTCAGCACGTCCAGGGTCGCCATGGCAAGCCCCGCGCCGTTCACCAGGCAGCCGATGGAGCCGGTCAGCTTAATGTAGGCGAGGTCGTACTTGCCGGCCGTGATCTCCAGCGGATCGAGCTGCGAGTAGTCCATCATGTCCGGATATTCCCGGTGCCGGAAAATTGCGTTGTCGTCAAAGCTGATCTTCGCGTCCATCGCCATCAGCCAGCCGGCCCGCGTCACCACCAGCGGGTTGATCTCGACCAGGGCGCAGTCCTTTTCCAGGCAGACTCGGTACAGGTTCAGAATGAGGCTGACGCAGTCCTCGCAGATGCTTCCGCTCAACCCGAGTTGCAGGGCGATGTGGCGCGCCTGGAATGGCCTGAGGCCGGTGAAGGGGTCGATAGAGAGGGTGTGGATCTTCTCGGGGGTTTTGCTGGCCACCTCCTCGATGTCCATCCCCCCCTCTGCCGAGGCGATCAGAATGTAGCGGGAGCTGCCGCGGTCGAGGGTGATGGAGAGGTAGAATTCGCGGGCGATCTCCACCGCCTCTTCCACGAGGATGCGACGCACCCGCAGCCCCTCGGGACCGGTCTGCGGAGTGACCAGGGTCTTCCCGAACAGCTCCTTGGCCAGAGTCTGCGCCTGTTCCGGGTGATGGACGAGTTTCACGCCGCCCGCCTTGCCGCGTCCGCCCGCATAGATCTGGGCCTTGACGACGCACTGCCCCCCCATCTCCTTGGCTGCGCGCTCCACCTGGTCTGCCGTCAGGGCTACGCGGCCGCGCGGGATGGGAATGCCGAAGGCATTCAATATCTCCTTGGCCTGGTATTCATGGATGTTCATCATGATCTCCTGTTTTTCAGCGTGGGTTTTTGCCGAAACCGGCGGGGTGGCAGGGTAGCTGCCGTTTGCAGCAGTTCGGCTGCCGAATTTTGCGGGTATCAGACTTGTCTGCGGTCACTCCCCAAATCATAGTGCTTGTTTTAAAATGACGTATACTGCAAAGCCTCCGGAAAATCAAGCCTTGAAAGGTTTTGCTGTGTAAAAATTTTTAATGCTGCACGGGCTGTTCTATTTTTTGCTCCTGTTTGGCCTATCGCCTTACCCTGGCAGCGCCATTTAGCAGTGCCAGGCCTTAGGCTCTCTCCGGCCGTGCGGGAGGATAATACTTTAAAAAGGCATAAAAAAGGGAGGGCGCCGCTGACGACGCCCTCCCTGAGTCTACCACAGATTTTCCTGCTAGAACTCTTCCTGCAGCGGCTCCAGCATCATATCAGATTCATCCTCCTCAACGACTTCCCCCGGGTTTAGCGCCAGCTGCATATTGTCCATGTCCAGTTCATTTTCCCAGCGGGAGATCACCACGGTCGCCACTCCGTTTCCGACAAGATTGGTCAGCGCACGCGCCTCGGACATGAAGCGGTCGATGCCGAGGATGAGGGCGAGACCGGCAACCGGTATGGTAGGAATCGCGGTAAAGGTGGCGGCGAGCGTGACGAAACCTCTCCCGGGTGGTGCCGGTTTCGATGGTCAAGGCCTCGTCTTGATGGTGCGCTGGATCTGCAACTTCTGGGAGCCGCTCAGGCATTCCAGGTCGAGGGTGGACAGTTGGCGGAAGTTTCCATAAGGGCCTTTGCGGAGAGCCTTGTCCTGCCTCTGCAGCGCAATTTTTCTACTTTTTTCGATAACAGCCGCCACATCGGCTCCGCGCAGGCCGCTGAGCTCGAAGCGGTGCGTTCTGTTCACCAGCCCCTCGCCCTGAATGCTGGTAATACTACCCTGGCAGAGAAGCTCCTCAGCCTGGACTGCTCCGGTGACCAGCAAAAAGGTGGCGGACAGTATGAGCGATCTTGTCAAAGTGGTTGCTCTATGGATGCGCATGGCTCTACTCCTCCTCGGTCTGGGAGCGCATCCGTCTTCGCTCTTTTCTGCTTTGTCCCCGCGCTCCCTTGTAGGTTAGCTGAGGCCTGGCGACAACGGCGGCGGGCGACGCCGAAGAAGGCACGGGACGGGCAATTCCGGGAGTCGCCGCAGATGGAACAGGGGAGGGCGAGGTCGCGACCGGATATGCCGCCGGCGTCTGCCCGGGCGAGGTGGCCGGAGCGGCCTGCCCGACGGGCTGCGCCGTCGCCAGGCCACCTTTTTTGCCGGTGGCGACATCCAGCACCCTGGCCTTTTTAAGGTAACGGGCGGGGATCTCGTGCAGGCTGTTCGTATAGAAAAGCGTCCCCCGGGTGTCCCTCCAGGTGTAGATTTCGCCGTAAGCGGCAGATGCGCCAGATAATAGCAGCAGCACGGCCAGAACTTTTCTCATGCTTCCTCCTCCCGAATCTCGACGCGAAAGACATTATTGAAAATATCGCGCAGCTATTCAATGGAAAAACGCACCGCTCGCTGATTTACCCGATAATCCAGGCGCTTCAGCGAAGGGAAATACCGCGGGCAAAGCGGCGGCGCCGATGGTGGAGTGGGAAACTGGATGCAGAGCTTCGACGCGGCAATACCCGGGAGATAAGATCAGGGGGGCGAACGGGGTGTGGAGAGTCTTATGTCAAGGGTGTGCCGGCTTGGCCGGTGCGCCCTTTTTCTCATTGCGGGGCCGGCGACGGCGCCAGCGCTGAGCGGGTGGAAATCTTTGCCCGGATTTGGGCCTCATCCGGACTGTCTTTCCCGGACGAGCAGGGGCAGTTTTCCAATGAGTTTTGTTGTCGCCCTTCATGATTTATTTCTCCCGCTGTGCTATTCTAATATTCGCAGGTAAGGCGCCTTGGAAGTAGACAGAAAGGGAGGAGAACCATGAAAAGCAGAGTGCTGTTATTGGGGGTACTGCTTCTGATGGCCGCTATAGGCATAGCCACCGGCGGTTTCGGTTTGCAGCCGGAACCGGCGGAGGCCGCCTCTAAATTGAAGGTCTATTCGGTAGAGAAGGGGAAATACATCATGAGCGATCAGGTGGTGAAATCCAGGGAAGAATGGAAGAAGATCCTAACGCCCGAACAGTTTCACGTCTTGCGGGAAAAGGGGACCGAGCGCGCCTTTTCCGGGAAGTATGCCACCAACCACGACCATGGCGTCTACCGCTGCGCCGGCTGCGGCCTGGATCTTTTCCGCTCGGAGGACAAGTTTGAATCAGGCACCGGTTGGCCCAGTTTCAGCGCGCCGATCGCCAGGGAAAACATCCGGACCGAGGTGGACAGAGGTTTCTTCACGACGCGCACCGAAGTGCTCTGCCGCCGTTGCGGCGGCCATCTAGGGCATGTGTTTGAGGACGGCCCCAAACCGACAGGCCTTCGTTACTGCATGAATTCGGCTGCTCTGCAGTTGGTAGCCGCCAAGTGAATGGTGGACGCTGGCTTTCGTTTCGCCGAGGGAGGAAGCCTATGAGAAGATCGATTGTTTCCCTTTTCCTGGTCGTTTACGTGCTGGCCGCGGCCGGTCCGCTCGGGGCGGCAGGCAATCCTGCGCCGAAAAAAGCCGCTCCCCAGGCGGCACAGCTGCAGAAAGCGACCTTCGCTGGCGGCTGTTTCTGGTGCATGGAGCACCCCTTCGACGAGCTGCCAGGCGTGGTGTCGGTTACTTCCGGCTACACCGGAGGAGAGAAGAAACATCCGACCTACCAGGAGGTTTCCGCTGGCGGGACCGGGCACGCCGAAGCGGTGCAGATCGTCTATGATCCCTCCAGGATCGGGTATCAAAAACTCCTCAGCAGGTTCTGGCACAATATCGACCCGACCGTGAAGAATCGCCAGTTCTGCGACCTGGGGGACCAGTACCGAAGCGCCATATTCTACCACAATGCCGAGCAGCAGCGCCTTGCCCTGCAGTCCAAAAAGGGACTGGAGGCGAGCAGGCTTTTCAAGGAGCCGATTGTCACCGAGGTGGTTGCGGCGAGCCAATTCTTCCCTGCCGAAGAGTACCACCAGCACTATTACAAGAAGAACCCGCTTCGCTACAAATACTACCGTACCAGCTGCGGCCGGGACAAAAGGCTGCGTGAGCTATGGGGAGACGCCGCCGGAAAGTGAAATTTTGCCCGGCCTTTACCGGGATTGCGCGAAACATGGGAGGGTCGCGTCATCTGTGCCCGTTACGGGTAGTCAGGGGGTGCGGCCCTTTGCCGTCGCCGGCAATGCCGACCCCGGACTTCCGAAAGTCTTGACGGAGAAGAGTATGAAAAACAGGGAAATAGCCCGCATCTTCTCGGAGATAGCCGACATCCTGGAGATCAAGGAAGACAACGTGTTCAAGATCAGGGCCTACCGAAAGGCGGCCCTGAACCTGGAAGCGTACACCCGGGATCTGGCCGGCCTCTCCCGCAAGGAGCTTATGGAGATTCCGGGGGTGGGGGCCGATCTGGCGGCGAAGATAGAGGAGTATCTGCAGGCCGGCGCCATGGCCATGCACGACAAGCTGAAAGGGGAGGTGCCCGCCGGTGTATTTGCCCTGCTAGCCATCCCAGATCTCGGCCCGAAGACGGCCAAGTCTATCTACGATCATCTGCAGGTGACCAGCATCGACGAGCTGGAACGTGCGGCCTTGGAGCACCGGCTGATCGGGATCCGCGGCATTCAGCAAAAGACTGAGGAAAACATCCTGAAGGGGATTGCAGCGGTAAAGCGGGGGCGGGAGCGGCAGCCGCTGGGGCGCATGCTTCCGGCCGCAGAGGATCTGGTGGATGCCCTGAAAAAGCGCTCCCCGGTGGAGCGGATCGAGATCGCCGGCAGCATCCGTCGCCGCAGGGACAGCATAAAGGACATCGATATCGTGGCGACCTCCCCCGACCCGTCCGCTGTCATGGAGGCCTTTGTTAACCTTCCCCAGGTCTTAACCGTCTCCCTGCGCGGCCCGACCCGCGCCAGCGTCATCATCCGGGAGGGGGTGCAGGTGGACCTGCGCGTGGTGGAGCCTGAGTCGTTCGGCGCAGCGCTCGCCTATCTGACCGGGAGCAAAGAACACAATGTGCGGCTAAGGGAGATGGCGGTCAAGCGCGGCCTGAAGATCAACGAGTACGGCATATTCCGGGACGAAGACAACGAGCGCCTGGGTGGCGAGAACGAAGAGGACATCTATCGCCTGCTCGATCTCCCCTTCGTTTTGCCGCAGCTGCGCGAGGACCGGGGGGAGATCGAGGCAGCCCTGGCCGGAAGATTGCCGCAGCTGGTCACGCTGGCCGAGATCCGTGGCGATCTCCATGTCCACTCCAAATGGAGCGACGGCGCCCATAACATCGCCGACATTGCCCGGGCCGCCCGGCAGAGGGGACTCGGCTATCTCGCCATCACCGACCACTCGCAGGGGCTGGCGGTTACCCGTGGGCTCACGCCAGAGCGGCTCATGGAACAGGGTCGGGAGATCAAGGCGCTGAACCTTGAGTTGCAGGGGTTCCGGGTGCTGCACGGCACCGAAATGGAGATACTGGCCGACGGCAGCCTCGATTTTCCGGACCAGGTCCTCAAAAAGCTCGACATCGTGATCGCCTCGGTACATTCTGGCTTCGGCAATACCAGGGAGGTGATGACCGCACGGATAGTGGCCGCCATGCGAAACCCCTGGGTTTCCATCATCGGCCACCCGACAGGCCGGCTGATGGGCGAGCGGGAAGGGTACCAGGTGGATATGGAGGAAGTGCTGCGGGTGGCCAAAGAGACCGGCACCGCGCTGGAGATCAACTCCTACCCGCTCAGGCTCGATCTGCCCGACAAGTACGTCCGCAGGGCGAAGGAGCTCGGGGTAGCCATCGTTATCAACACGGACTCGCACGCAACTCTTCAATTCGATTCCCTTTCCTACGGCATCTCCGTAGCGCAGCGTGGCTGGCTCGAGAAGGAGGATGTGCTCAATACCCTGGAAGTGCCGGAGCTGTTAAAGCGGCTGGGGGCGAAGAGAAGACGGGGTACGGCCTAAAGGCAAAATCTTACGGTATTAAAGGGGTGCGGCCAAGCGGCTGTCAAGCGCGGCCGGCTCTCCCTGGCACCATGTGCAAATCCCCTCTTTTCCAAAGGGGGGAGAGAACAAGCTCCCTCAGCCGCCCTTCGGGCACCATCTCCGGTAGAAAATTGACGGCGACAAGGAAAAAGGTGAACATCCATGCCGATTCGAAAGTATTGGCTCTTTAAATCTGAGCCGGCCAGCTTCTCCCTGGATGACCTGAAAGGGCGCCCGGATGCCACTGAACCCTGGGACGGCGTCAGGAACTACCAGGCGCGCAACTTCCTGCGCGACCAGATCAAGGCCGGCGACCTGGTCTTTTTCTATCACAGTAACACCGCCCAGCCGGCCATCGTTGGCATTGCCGAGGTCGTCAGGGACGGTTACCCCGACTGGACGGCGTTCGACCCGCAGGATCCCCACTTCGATCCGGGAAGTAAGCCAGAGGAGCCGACCTGGTACATGGTGGACGTCCGTTTCGTGCGGGAGCTGCCGAGGCCGGTCACCCTGGCCGAGCTGAAGGGCGTTCCCTCGCTCTCCGGCATGGCGCTTTTGAACCGGAGCCGCCTTTCCGTGCAGCCGGTGGGCGAGCAAGAGTGGTTGGAGATCTTGAAGCTTGCCGGAGTCGAGGGCTGACCGTTGCGCGCCCCCATTCCCCCTTTGGATAGACCCTTTGCAAAGGGGGGAGAGAGGTGTCGAGCGGCTTACTGAAGATATGCGCAGATTGCAGTATTTGAAAGAGAGGGCACCAAAATGTCACCAGCCATGAAGAAGCGCTCCAAGAAGACCGGGCTGGCACCGGGAACCCTCGTCCATCTCGGCAGGCAGAAGCCCGGCGCCACCAAGATCGATGTGGTCGAGTACGACGGAAGCCACCTGGAAAAACATCAGCTCTCCTCTTTGAGCGAATGCCTGGTCAGAAAGCCCGCGCCAGCGGTTACCTGGATAAACGTGGACCGCATCTCGGAGGTGGAGGTGCTGCGGCAGTTCGGCAGCTGCTACGGCATCCATCCGCTGGTCCTGGAGGATATCCTCGCCACCGACCAGCGGCCGAAGGCAGCTGACTACGGCGAGTATCTCTACGTCGTCTTGAAGATGATCGGGCTGGATGATACGAGCGGCGAGATCAAGTCCGAACAGGTGAGCATGATCCTGGGGGACAACTATCTGATCTCTTTTCAGGAAGGACTGGAAGGGGACGTGTTCGAGCAGGTGCGGCTGCACCTGACCAACGAAAAGGCGCGGCTGCGCCTGTCGGGTCCGGATTTTCTGCTGCACGCCCTTTTGGACGTCATCGTGGACAACTATTTCCTGGTCCTGGAAAAGCTGGCGGACCGCATAGAGGATATCGAGGACCAGCTGATCGACAATCCCTCGACGGCAACGGTGCACGGCATCTACCGGCTGAAGCGGGAGATGCTCTTTCTGCACAAGGCGGTCTGGCCGCTTCGGGAGGTGGTAAGCGGCCTGCAGCGGCGCGACTCGCAGCTGATCCAGGATACCACCGTCATCTATCTCAGGGACCTCTACGATCACACCGTACAGGTGCTGGACACCATGGAGACACTGCGCGACATGCTCTCCGGGATGCTCGACATCTATCTCTCCAGCGTCAGCAACCGGCTGAACGAGGTGATGAAGGTGCTGACCATTATCGCCACCATCTTCATGCCGCTCTCTTTCGTAGTCGGCCTCTACGGCATGAATTTCAAGGACATGCCGGAGCTGGGCTGGCGCTACGGCTACCCTTCGGTGTTACTGCTGATGGCCTTGATAGCGGGCGCCATGCTGGTTTATTTCCGACGCAGACGGTGGCTTTGAGGGAGAGGGCGGGGGGGGTGGGGGGAACTCCCCCCAGCCCCTCCCGACAGATTACAGGCTCTTCGCGGCGAGTTCGTAGACGTCCCGCGCCAGTCCCGGCTCGGCAAGGATCCGGCTCAGCTCCTTCTTCATCAGCTCCTGGCGGGCGGCGTCGTAGCGCCGCCAGCGGCTGAAGGGGGTAAGCATGCGGGCCGCGATCTGCGGGTTGATGGTGTTCAGGCGCAGGATCTGGTCGGCGAGAAAGCGGTACCCCGCCCCGCTTGCCTCGTGGAAGCGGAGCTGATTCCCCTGGCTGAAGACGCCGATCAGCGAGCGGACCCGGTTCGGGTTGCGGATGTCGAAGTCGGGGTGGTCAAGGAGCTCGATCACCCGGGAGAGGGTGTCGGGAAGCCGGGAGCTTGCCTGCAGCGAGAACCACTTGTCGATTGAGCCGCGGTCTTCGCGCCACCTGTCGAAGAAGGCGCAAAGCGCCTCGCTCCGCTCGTGGCAGGCGCAGCCGGCCAGGGTCGCCAGGGCGCCCAGGCTGTCGGTCATGTTGTCGGCGCCTTTGAACTGCGTCATGCTCAGCCCGACCGCCTCCCGGGTCCCGGTCGCCATCAGGTAGGAGAGGCAGAGGTTACTGAGACGGCGGCAGCCGGCCAGGCCGTCGTCCGGCCGGTAGGGGGCGCTAGGCGCACAGGCGGCACGCACCGCCAGCAAGGCCGGCCGCAGCCGCTCCCCGAGGCTGGCACGCACGAATTCGCGCGCCTGGTGGATCGCCACCGGATCGATCACCTCCATCTGCTCGGCCAGGTAGCTCTCCGAGGGGAGCGTCAGCGCCTCGGCCAGAAAGGCGCGGTCCTGCTTCTCGTCAGCCAAAAGCCTTCCGAAGGAGGAGACGAAGGCCTCCTTCAGCTGCAGTTCCCGCCCGGCCTGGTAATCCGCCACCAGTGACATGATGAGCTGCACCGCCTCGACCTGGCCCGCCTCCCAGCGCACGAAGGGGTCGCCGTCGCGCGTCATAAGCAAGGCGAGATCCTGCTCGCTGTACGGATATTCCAGCTTTACCGGCGCCGAGAAATTGCGCAAAAGGGACGGCACCGGGCGCTCGGTGATCTCCAGAAAGCGGAAGCTCTCTGTTCTTTGCCGCAGTTCCAGCACCCGCGAACTCCCCGCCGCCTGCGCCTCACCGGTGAGCCGTAGCGGCAGTTCGCGCCCTTCCCCGTCCAAAAGACCTACCGTAAAGGGTATGTGAAACGGCTCCTTCACCGGCTGGTCGGGAGTCGCCGGACAGCTCTGGGTCACCGTCAGGGTGTAGGCGCCGGCCGCCTGGTCGTAATCGTCGCTGACGGTCAGAAGCGGGGTCCCGGCCTGGTCGTACCAGCGCATGAACTGGGAGAGGTCCCTCTTCCCCGCCTCGGCCATCGCCTGCACGAACTCGTCCACGCACACCGCCTGGCCGTCGTGCCGGGCGAAGTAGAGGTCCATCCCGGCCCGAAACCCTTCTTTGCCGAGCAGGGTGTGCAGCATCCTGATCACCTCGCCGCCTTTGTGATAGACGGTCATGCTGTAGAAGTTGTTGATCTCCAGGTAGGAGGCAGGGCGCACCGGGTGGGCGAGCGGGCTTGCGTCCTCGGCGAACTGGGCCGACCGAAGGCTTTTCACGTCGGCGATCCTTTTCACCGGGCGCGACTGCATGTCGGCCGAGAACTCCTGGTCCCGGAAGATGGTGAGCCCCTCCTTCAGCGATAGCTGGAACCAGTCGCGGCAGGTGATCCGGTTGCCGGTCCAGTTGTGGAAGTATTCGTGTCCGATCACCTCCTCGATCGCCTGATAATCGTCGTCGGTGGCGCTCTCGGGGCTTGCCAGCACGTAACGGGAGTTGAAGACGTTCAGCCCCTTGTTTTCCATGGCCCCCATGTTGAAGTCGTCCACCGCCACGATCATGTAGGTGTCCAGGTCGTACTCGCGGCCGAACTCTTCCTCGTCCCAGCGCATGGCGCGCGCAAGCGACCGGAGCGCGTGCTCGCATTTGCCCTGGTTCTTCTGTTCCACGTAGATCTCCAGGTTCACCTCCCGGCCGCTCATGGTGGTGAAGCGGTCCGCGATATGGACCAGGTCGCCCGCCACCAGTGCGAACAGGTAGCTCGGCTTCTTGAAGGGGTCGTGCCAGGTGGCAAAATGCCGTCCGTCCGGCAGGTCGCCCACGGCCACGCGGTTGCCGTTGGAGAGGAGCACCGGAAAGCTTTCCCGGTCGGCCCGCAGCGTCACCGTATAGACGGCCATCACGTCCGGACGATCCGGATAGTAGGTGATGCGCCGGAACCCCTCGGCCTCGCACTGGGTGCAGAGCATCGGACCCGAGGCGTACAGCCCGGAGAGCGCCGTGTTAGCTTTCGGGCTTATCTCGGTGCTTATCTCCAGCACAAAGGAGTCCGGCGGATCCAGCAGGGTGAGCCCCTGTTCCCCGACCCGGTAGCGTTCGACGGGAAGCTCTTGGCCGTCGAGCTTCAGCGACACCAGGGCCAGTTCCTCGCCGTTTAGCAGCAAGGGTCGCACGCCACCGCTTCTGTCGTAGCCGGAGCGGATGGTCAGCCGCGATTGGACCCGCGTCAGTTCCGGGTCGAGCTCGAAAAGGAGTTCGACCGTCTCGATCAGGTAATCGGGAGCGGTGTAGTCTTTCAAATGTATGGTCGTATGCAGGTGCTCTGACATGGGTTCCCTCGCAATGGATCAGTGTCTGGTGAATGTCGAACGGGTGGAAGTATGCAGCCCTCTCAATAGCCATCCTTTATTTTGGATAAAGGGTAGTGTACCGGGATGCGGTGGGTTTACAATGGCTTATGGCTTCTGAATACGACAAAGGTAAGACATCAGATGAGGTCTGTGCTTGGTGTCCGGTCTGACATCCAGTCCTGATCACTCCGGGCAGGTACTTTAGTACATATTCAAGCATGATTCCACACAATTGACTTTTTTCCGCGTTGACGATATACATCCTGCATGAAATTACTATACACGCTTATCCTCATCTGCACACTTTCCTGGCAGGCTTCCCCATCTGGCGCAACCGAGATTTATGCCGAGCAGACCGGCCAGAGCTGTGAGGCCTGTCACCTGGACCCGGCCGGCGGCGGCGAGTTGAACGCAGCCGGCAAAGAGTTTACCGCCACCCTCGCCGCCCGCAGCGATGAGCCCGGGCCGGCTTCATTGAGCCTGGCCGGCAGGGTGATACGATTTGCGGCGGGGTACCTCCATCTGCTGACGGCCATTCTCTGGTTCGGCACCATCCTCTACGTGCATCTGGTGCTGAAGCCGGCCTACGCCGCCGGCGGACTGCCGCGCGGCGAGGTCAGGGTGGGAGTCGGTTCCATGGTTGTCATCGGCTTGACCGGCGCCCTGCTCACCTACTCCCGGGTGAGCTCGCTGGACATGCTGCTGCACACCCGCTTCGGCATCCTGCTGATGGTGAAGGTCTCTCTTTACCTGATTATGGTGGGATCGGCGGTTTACGTGGTGACGGTGATAGGGCCGAAGCTGAAGGCAAAGCGCAGGGAGGCCGGGACCCTTAAGGCGGGAGGAGATCTGACCGCTGACGAGCTCGCCTCCTACGACGGGAAGGAGGATCGGCCCGCCCTCTTCGCCTACCAGGGAAAGCTGTACGAGGCGACCGGGAGCAGGCTTTGGAAGCAGGGGGTGCACATGGGGCGCCACAATGCCGGCGAGGACCTGACCGAGGCGCTGAAGCTCGCGCCGCACGGCTCCGAGAAGGTGGCGGCCCTCCCCGAGGTGGGGGCGCTGGTGGCGCAGATCGCGCGCAAGGCGCCGCTGCACGAGCGGGTATTCTTCTTCATGGCCTTCATGAACCTGACCATGGTCTTTCTGATCGTGCTGATCCTAGCCCTCTGGCGCTGGGCATAGGGCTAGGCCGGGTCAGCAGTCGAGGTCGTTGCACCTGGCGATCACCTCGGCGATCTCGTCTGCGGACATCTCAGTATCGATGCGGATCGCTCCCCTGGCGTCCTTTCGCAGCTCGGAAATCCCCGGATGGCTCCTCTCCAGGTAGCTGAGTTCCTGGGACTGGCGGCGCACCGTCTGTAACAGCCGCCGGTTCTCCTCTTCCAGGTCGTACTTCTCCAGAGCGCTGCGGATGGCGAACTTCAGCTCGATATCGTTCCAGGGCTTGGTGAAGAAGCGGTAGATCCCGCCGCTGTTCACCGCGCGCACGGCCGACTCGATACTGGCGTGCCCGGTCAGCATGATGCGGACCGTCTCCGGGTGGAGCTCCTTTACCCGGGCGAGAAACTCCGCGCCGTCCATCCCCGGCATCCTCTCGTCCGAGATCACCACCTTGAACTCCTGCCCCGCCAGCAACTGCAGCGCCTGCTGGCCGCCCGAAGCACCGGTTACCCGGTAGGGCTCCTCGTCGAGTCCCCGCATCAGGGCCGATATGACATGCGGCTCGTCATCTACGATCAGTACGCTACCTTTTCTCTGCATTCCTCACCTCCCGTGTTTCCGGCTGTCTCGTCTGTCGATCCCTTCTTTCCCGTTTTCCGCCGGCTTAGAGCGGCGGCTCCTTTGCGGTGCCGCAGTGGGGACAGTTGAGCCAGTCCTCCTCCAGCGAAATCTTGCACGACCTGCAGAAGTTCTGGCGGAAGCTCCCGCAGAAGGGGCAGAAGAGGAATTTGGCGTCCACCAGCCGCTGGCAGCAGTCGCAGCGCCGCTGGTGGACGAGCTGCGGCCCCATGACCCGCAAGAGCTCCTCCAGGGTCGTCATCCCCAGGCGCACCTTTTCCAACCCGTCCTCGATCAGGGTGCGCATCCCTGCCGCCCGCGCCATCTCCAGGAGCTCGGTCTCCTTGTAGGAGGTGCTGATGAACTGCCGGAAGTCCTCGTTCATGGCGAACAGCTCGTAGATCCCGGTGCGCCCCTGGTAGCCGGTCTTGTTGCACTGCTGGCACCCGGCGCCGCGGGTGACGGTGGCGCCCAGAAAGCCCGGGGGAACCCGCAGCAGCTCCATGATCTCCGGGTCGGGCGGGATCTGCACGGCGCAGCCGGGGCAGACCGTTCTCACCAGCCGCTGGGCGAAGAGCCCCTCCAGGGCCGAGGCGATGATGTACGGCTTGATCCCCATGTCGATCAGGCGGGTGATGGAGGCGACCGAGCTGTTCGTGTGCAGCGTGGAGAGCACCATGTGCCCGGTAAGCGCCGCCTTGAAGGCGACGTCGGCCGTCTCGAAGTCCCGGACCTCGCCGACCAGGATCACGTCCGGGTCCTGGCGCAGGGTGGCGCGCAGCACCTGGGCGAAGGTGAGCCCGATCTTCTCCCGGATGGCCACCTGGTTCGCCTCCTCCAGGAAATACTCCACCGGCTCCTCTATGGTCTCCACGTTCTTGCAGGGGTCCATCATGGCGGCCAGGATCGAGTAGAGCATGGTGGTCTTGCCGCTTCCGGTCGGCCCGGTGGTGATGATCACCCCCTGCGGCTTCTTCACCATGGTGCAGATCTTTCTGAGGTCGTCCGGGAGCACCCCGAGCTCGCGCAGTTCCTTGATGGCGGCGCTCTTGTCCAGGATGCGCAGCACCACCTTCTCCCCGTTCATTGTGGGGATGGAGGAGACCCGCATGTCGACGATGCGGGTCCCCGCCTTGACGGTGATCCTGCCGTCCTGGGGCTTTCGCCGCTCGGAGATATCCATCTTGGAGAGGATCTTGATGCGCGAGATGATGGCCGCGTGCAGGTCGGCGGGGATCTTGATCTTGTTGTGCAAAAGGCCGTCGATGCGGTAGCGCACCAGGGTGTACTTGGTCTTCCCCTCGATATGGATGTCGCTTGCCCGGTAGCGTATCGCCTCGGAGATGACGGCGTTCACGATCCTGATCACCGGCGGCACCTCGGAGGAGCCGATCAGCTCGGAGATGTTCAGGTCGTGGTCGTCCTCCTCGATGATGATGTCGATCTCGTCCATCGGCTCGAGATCCGCCCCTGACAGCACCTCCTCCAGCCCCTCCTCGGCCCAGACCCTCTGCAGGAGCGCCACGATCTCGCTGCTGGCCGCCAGCATAGGGGTCACCGTGAGTCCGGTCATCATGGAGATGTTGTCCACCTTGTAGATGTCGGAGGGGTCGGCCATCGCCATGACCAGCTGGCGCCCGTTGACCTTGATCGGGACGATCCGGTTGCGCTCGCAGAGGTCCCTGGGCAGGAAGCGGACCGCCTGGGGAGAGATCCCCGGCTCGTGCAGGTCGACGTACTCGATGTGGAGCGAGGCCTGCAGCGTCTTTATCGCCTGCGCCTCGCTGACCAGCCCGAGCCTCGCCAGGGTGTCGCTCAGAAACTCGTCCCGGAGCTTTTCGCGTCCAGCCCGCGCCAGATCCTCCTTGCTGACCAGCCCCGCCTTTTGCAGGATGCTGGGCAACATGCCCCGGTTCTCGTCGAACAGGCTCGCGTAGCTCTTGATGCGCTGCTGCTGGGAGCCGGTCAGCTCCTTCAGGGTCCGGTTTTCCTGCATGAGGACGTACTGCTGCAGGGCGAGGCTCACGGTGAGCCTCAGGTCGTCGTCGTTCCAGGGCTTGGTGATGAACTTGTAGACCGCCCCGTCCTTCACCGCCCCCATCACCGAGTTGATGTCCGCGTGCCCGGTCAGCATGATCCTGATGGTCTGCGGCCAGCGCTCCTTCATGGTCTTCAGCAGTTCGGCGCCGCTCATACCCGGCATCCGGTGGTCGGAGATCACCAGGTTTACCTGCTCCGCTTCCATGACGGCGAGCGCCTCCGCGCCGCTTGCTGCGGTGAAAAGGCGGTAGTTCTCCTCCATGAAGATGCGGCGCATGGCGGAGAGCACACCGGCCTCGTCGTCCACGAACAGTATGCCGAAGCTCTGCGGGGGCTCGCTCTTCTGTCCCGCCGCAGCCACCCGCTCCTCCGGTTTGACCCCTGCTTTAAAAAGTTCCGAGTACTTGGACATCTGGCTGATCCTTTCCCGTCGGGATGGTGATGATGAAGTCGGCGCCGCCTGCGGGCGCATCGGCGACGGCCAAGGCGCCGCCCAGCTTTAGCACCGCCTCGTAGACCACGGCGAGCCCCATGCCCGTTCCCGAGCCGACCGGCAGCGTGGTGAAGAACGGTTCGAAGATCTGGCCCCGCAGCGCTTGCGGTACCCCGGGGCCGTTGTCCGCTATGCTGATCCTGATCCGCTTTCCGTCGAACATGCTCCCGAGGGTGATGGTGGGAGTCACCCCCGCGTGGGTCAGCGCGTTCTGGATCAGGTTCAGGAAAATCTGGCCCGGGAGCTGCGGCTGGCAGGTGATGGAGGGGAGCTCCTGCAGCTCCCGGACGATCTTCACCCGGCCGGAGAGCGCGTGCGAGAGCACCGTCAGCGTCCGCTCCAGCTCCTCGTTCAGATCGACCGGCATCTCCCCCGCATCATCCAGGTGGGAAAATCCCTTCAGGTCGGCGACGATGCGGCTCACCCTTTCCGCGCCGCTCAGGCTCTCCGACATGAGATCCCCCACGTCAGCCATCACCTGCGGCAGTTTCAGCTCCTGCCATTTCCGGTCGCCCTCGGCCCTCGCCTCGGCCGGCAGCCCCGGGTTCAGGTTTCGGTAGAACTGGAGCATCACGCAGAAGCGGGAGACGTACTTCTGCATGGTGTGCAGGTTGGAGGTGATGAAGCCGAGCGGGTTGTTGATCTCGTGGGCCACCCCCGCCGCCAGCTGTCCTATGGCCGCCATTTTCTCCTGCTGCAGGATATGGGCGTGGGCGCGTCGCAGTTCGGCACCGCGCTCCTTTACCCGCAATTCCAGGTTCCCGGCCAGCTCCCGGTAGCGCGCCTCGCTCATGGAAAGCTCCCGGTTCATCTCGACCAGCTCCTGGTGCGAGCTGTTGACGACGGTGGTGTGGATCTCGGTGGTGAGCATCCGCTTCAGGTTGTTCCTGAGCACCGCGTTCAGGGCTACCCGCAGGAGCTCCGCGCAGGGAGCGATCTCCTTCAGGCGGGCCTCCTCCCCGCTGATGAGAAGCCGTGCCAGCCGCTCCCCCTCCAGGAGGATGGGAAGCTCGGCCAAAAGGGAGGCTCCGCCTGCCGGACCGCCGGCAATCCAGAGCACCTCTCCCTCCTCGCTCACCAGGCGCGCGGAGCCGGCACCGGCGGCCACCACCCCTTTCAAGAGCGGCAGCACTTCGCTGTCCAAAAGGAGCTCGCGCAGGCTTCTCTCCTCGCCTACCAGGTAGCTCAGACCGTCGCCCGCCGTCATGGTTCCCCCTCTGAGCCGTCGTCCCGCAGGCAGCTCAGCTGCCCGACAAACTCCCCGCGGGACAGGCCGTGCGTCGCCTCCAGCCGGAGACGGGCGTCAATGCGGTCATAGACCAGTCCGGCCAGGGTGCTAAAGGTCTCGATTACACCCGGGCCGTTCAGCGCGCTCGCCATGGTGACCGGTATGCCGGTAGGTCCCCAGCTGTTCCTGATCTCCTGTTCCGCGATCGCCTCCGGCAGGTCGCGCTTGTTGAACTGGACCACCAGCGGCACGGCGTCGATGTCGAGACCCACCAGCGACAGGTTCTGCTCCAGGTTGTCGAAGCTTGCGAAGTTGCTCTCTGCTTCGCCGGGATGGGAGTCGGCGATAAAGGCGACGCCGTCGGCCCGCTGCAGCACGGCCTTTCTGGTGGCGTCGTGGCAGACCTGGCCCGGGACCGTGTAGGCCTTCACCTTGATCCTGAGCCCGCTGGGCGCGGTCAGGAAGAAGGGGAGCAGGTCGAAGTAGATGGTCCGGTCGCCGCTGGTGTCCAGCACCATCAGTTCGCCGCGCCCCTGCCGGGTGAGCTGCTCGTGGAGCTGCAGGAGGTTGGTGGTTTTTCCCGAGAGGGCGGGGCCGTAGTAGACCAGCTTCAGCACCAGGCGCCTCTCCTTTTCGTCGTATTCGATCATGGCGCCGCCTCTTCAGGGGTCACGAAGATGCCGCCGCCGGGGGGGTCGATGTCGTAGTAGCGCACGATCGCCGCGATCTTCTGGCGGTCCAGAAGCGTCCCCTTGGTTAAAAGGAGCAGCCCCGTGCCGCTGTAGAGGCTGCGGCTGACGACCAGCCCCTCGTGCAACTCCTTCGGTCTCAGCTCGCGCTCGGGGTTATCCTCATGGGCCGCTCCCATCGACCGGTAGAGCTCCGTTGCCTGGAGCTGCATCACCTCGAAGAGCGCCGGGTCGAGCAGGGAGCCGAGCTGCTTTTTCGCCAGGGCGAAGGCCGCCTGCACCGCGCCCTCCTCCCGCGCCTCTCCTAACTCGTGGTCGATGAAGTCGGCAAAGCAAAGTATCCTGGCGCCGAGCGGAATCGCCTCCCCGGCCAGCCGGTCCGGGAATCCCTGCCCGTCGTAGCGTTCGTGGTGGTGCCTGATCAAAAGCCCCGCCTCGCGCAGCTCCTCCACCACGTCGACGGCGGCCTGGCCGCGCACGGCATGCAGCTGGTAGAGATCCAGCTCCTCCTGCGTCATGACCACCACCTTTTTCTCCATGACGGCCGGGGGGATGCCGATTACCCCGATGTCGTGCAAAAGTCCCGCGGTGCGGATCGTCTCGACCTGCGCCACTTCCAGGCCGAGCTCGCCGGCACAGTTCGCCGAGAGTGCCGTGACGTTTCTCGTGTGCTCCCGCAGTTTCGTGCTGTGCAGCTCAATCAGCCGGGAGAAGGCGAGGATGGTGTGGCGGAAGGCCTCGCCGATCTGCCGGTTGCTCCCCTTTAACTCCTCGTTCTGGCGCCGGATGGTGGCGGTCTGTGCCAGCACCCGCTCCTTCAGGCTGTCGTTCCACTCGGAGAGCTCGCGGTTTTGCTGCTCGACCAGCGCGCCCAGCGCCCGGTGTTCCTGCACGAGCCGGTACTGGGCGACCCCCTCGTGGATGCTGCGGCAGAGCAGCTCGTCATCCCAGGGCTTGGTCAGATAGCGCCAGGCACCCCCCTTGTTGATGGCGTCCATGGTGGCAGCCATGTCCGCGTACCCTGTCAGGATCATGCGCACCGCGTCGGGCGCGGTCTCCCGCGCCTTTTGCAGGAACTCGGCGCCGGACATCCCCGGCATGCGCTGGTCCGAGAGGATGAGCGCCACCTCGGGGTGGGCCTCCAGCAGTGCCAGCCCCTTTTCGCCGGAGTTGGCGCTCAACACCTCCAGGCCGCTCTCCTCCTCTGCCAGCAGCAGCCTGGTGATGGAGCGCACTATGTTCTCCTCGTCGTCGACCAGGAGCACCTTGCAGTTTTTGCAGCTTATCCGAGCATCCATACCTTCTCCTTCTACCGTCGCCTGCGCGTTCGGGTTCTCTTTCATGCCCTTGTTGTGGTGAGGATGATGCCGGTCTGTCCCTCCTCGGCCAGGGTGCTCCCCTTTATCTGCAGCTGGCAGCCGTTCACGGCCGCCAGCTGATAGCCGCAGGTGCTCTCGGAGATCATGCCGGCCACCGTAGAGATCTCCGGCGGGAGCGCCTCCCGCATGCTTTTCCCCAGCACCTCTTGGGCGCTCACGCCCAGCATTTTTGCCGCTTCCCGGTTCACCTGCAAGACGATCCCGTCCGCGCTGAGCCCGATTACGCCTACCGGCAGGTGGTCCAGGACCTTTCTTGCGTGCAGCAGGGCGCCGTTTTGCATGACAAGCTCAGAGGTCCGCTCGGCCACCAGCCGCTCCAGGTTCGCATTCAGCTCGCCCAGTTCCTGGTTCTTCAGGCGCAGTTCCTCGGCCAGCAGCACGTTTCTGCGCTGGACGGCGAAGGTCTCCAGCGCCTTGGCGACCGTTATCCGCAATTCGTCGTCGTTCCACGGTTTCGGTATGAACTTGTAGATCTTCCCCTCGTTGATGGCCGCCACCACCGCCGCCGTGTCGGCATAGCCGGAGAGCACCATCCTGATGGTCTCCGGGCGGTTTTTGAAGACCTCTTTCAGGAACTCCACCCCGTTCATCCCCGGCATCCGGTAGTCCGAGATCACCACCTGCACCTGCGGCGCCGCGTTCAAAAGCTCCATTCCTTCCTCGCCCGAGGAGGCGGTCAGGATCTGGTAGTCGTCGTCCAGAAAGATCCGCTCCAGCGCGCGCAGCACGTTGCGCTCGTCGTCCACACATAATATACGGATCTGCTCGTTCATCCCCTACACCCCCTCGATCGGCAGCCTGATAGTGAAGGTGGTCCCGGTGTCAGCCGAGCTCTCCACCTCGATGGTGCCGCCATGCTTCTTGATGATGTCGTAGCTTATGGAGAGCCCCAGGCCCGTCCCCTTGCCCACCTCCTTGGTGGTGAAGAACGGTTCGAAGATGCGGCTGCGGATCTCCTCCGGAATGCCGCTTCCGGTGTCGTGGATCGCGATGGCGACTTCTTCCCCCTGGCGCCGGGTCCTGACGGTGACCTCTCCCTGCTTCTCGATGGCGTGCGCCGCGTTCACCAGGATGTTCAAAAAGACCTGGTTCAACTGCTGGGGGAGGCACTTGACGTCCGGCAGTTCCCCGTAATCCCTGATCAGCGTCGTCTTGTACTTGAGCTCGTTCCAGGCGATGGTGATGGTGCTCTCCAGGCACTCGTTCAAGTCTACGCAGCTTGCCCGGGCCTCGTCGACGCGCGAGAAGCTCTTCAGGTTCTGGACGATGGTGCGCACCCGCTCCGCTCCGTCCTGCGACTCGGCCAGAAGGGAGCGCGCGTCGCCCAGGATGTAGTCCACCTTGAAGCTGCGCCTGGCCCCGGCGATCTCCTCCTTCAGGCTCTCCGGGGCGATTTTCTCCATTTCCGCAGACTGCAGCTCCAGGAATCCCTCCATTCGTTCCAGGTATTTCCCCATGGTGCCGAGGTTGCTCGATATGAACCCCATCGGGTTGTTGATCTCATGGGCGACACCTGCGGCCAGCTGTCCGATGGAAGCCATCTTTTCCTGCTGCAGAAGCTGCGAGTGGGTCGATTTCAGCTCCTGGTAGGCGGCTGCCAGCTGCTCGGAGACCAGTTTTATCTCGGTCAGGTCGTGCAGCATGATCACCTCCCCGGAGCCGTCGCTGTAGGGGTAGGTCTTGAGGGTGAGCCAGCGCTGGCTTTTTTCGTGGAAAAGCTCCCCGCTCACCCCTGACAGGCTGGCGAGTTCAAGCCCGGCTGCTCCCATAAGTTCGCGCCAGTCCGAGGAGGGGAGCTGGCTGGTGAGGCACCCTGCCAGCTTTGCGAAGGCCCGGTTGCAGCGCCTAATCCTCCCCTCGCTGTCCACCATGGCGACCATGTCGTCTATGCAGTCCATGCTCTGTTCCCATTCGCGCTTACCCTTTTCCACCTGGCGGAACAGGTTTGCCAGCTGTTCGTGCTTCAGGGCGAGCTCGGCCTGCTTCTTCAGCAGCTCGCGCTCCGCGCCCTTTCGCGCGCTGATGTCCTCCTTGATGGCCAGAAAGTGCGTGAGTGTGCCGTTCTGGTCGCTGACGGGGGAGATGATGGCGCTCTCCCAGAAGCAGCTGCCGTCCTTGCGCCTGTTGTGGAGTTCGCCGTGCCACTCGCGCCCCGAGGTGATGCTCTGCCAGAGTTCCCGGTACAGCTCGTCTGGCTGCAGGCCCGACTTGAGGATGCTCGGGTTTTGTCCCAGCGCCTCTTCGAGGGAGTAGCCGCTCACCTCGCAGAACTTGCGGTTCACGTACTGGATCTTCCCCGACTGGTCGGTGATCACGATGGAGCTGGCGCTCTGCTCGACCGCCTGGGAGAAAAGGCGCAGCGACTCCTCGGCGCGGGCCCGCTCGGTGATGTCGTTCAGGGTCTCGACCACCGCGACCATCTCTCCGTCCTTCAAGACGGGTGCCGCGTCGAAGAAGAGGTAGCGGTCCTTGCCGTTTAGTTCCCGGAACCACCCCTCGGCCCGGAAGATCCCCTGCAGTATGATGTCCCTGTCGAAGCTCCGGTAGTGGCTGCCGATCTGTCCGGTTTCTCCATTCATGACAAGGTCGCTCAGGGTGGGACGCTTTTTCGGATAGAAGGGCTGCCATTGGCGGTCCGTGCCGAGCATCTCATGGGCCGGCAGGCCGCTGAGCTCGGCCATGGCGTGGTTCCAGATGATTATGCGGTGACTCCTGTCGATGACGAAGAGCGGGGTCGAGGTGCTGTCCAGCAGGTTTTCGGCAAACCGGCGCTGTTCTTTAAGGAGGTCCTCCAAAAGCCTGTAGCGGGAGACGTCCCGGAAGTTGCCGCGCACGCCGAGCAACTCGCCGTCCGGGCCGCTCACCTGATAACTCGTGTAGCTGAACCAGCGCGTCTCGCCCCCTTTAGTGATAAGGCGCAGCTCTACCGGCGTCCCGGCCGTATCGTCTCTCCCCTGGTTTGCCAGGTGCCAGGTAGCGCCGTCCTCGGGGTGGACGATACCCTCCAGCAGCTGCGGCTCCTCCAGGAACTCCCGGTCCGTATAGCCGGTGAGCGCCAGGCAGTTGGAGGATATGTAGCGGAGCGAGCCGTCGGGATTGCTCAAAAAGGCGACCTCCGAGGTGAAGTCGGCGATGATGCGGTAGAGTTCCCGGTTCTCCTCCAGGATCTCCTGTTTCTGGTCCATCTCCCTTACCATCTGGTTCACGGCGTGCGCCAGGCTTTCCACCTCGTCCCCGCTTACCAGCGCGATCTGCCGGTCGTCCCCTTTTTTGGCCGGCAGGGCACGCAGGTGGCCGGTGAGCTTTTCCAGTGGTGCTGTGAAGCGCCGGATCAGGAACCAGAGCGCCAGCTGGGTGAGCCCCAGGATAGCCAGCAGGGTGGCAGCGAAGAAAAAGCGGGCCTTCTTGAGCGGCGCGTAGGCCTCGGCTTCCGGGTACTGGACGACCACGAACCAGTCGGCGTTTTTCACGGGCTTGGCGGCCGTGATCCACTGTTCCCCGCGCGAGCTGGTTTTCTCCCCGTGCGCCAGGGCGTTTCTCTTGATAGCCGCATCCAGCCCCGGGTCTTTGCCCGGCGCCACACGCTGCATGATCTGGCTTCGCTTCGGGTGCATGATGACGGTGCGGTTTTTCTCGATCAGGAAGAAGAGGCCGTTTCGGCCGATGTTCATCTGTCCCAGGTCGGCCGGGCTGTTCACGTTGTAAAGATCATGGCGCCCGGCTATAAGCCCTGCGACGCTGCCGTCAGCCTTTAGAATCGGTACGCTGAAGGTGATCATGGGATGGTGCGGCGGGAGGCTTGAGAGGTAGGGCGCCGAGATGTACGGCCTGCCGGTGGCAAGCCCCAGGCGCAGCTGATCGAGCCCTGGCAGGGTGGCACCCTTAAGGTTCGCCGAGGGAGGACTTTCCGCGATCAGGCGGGCCTCGGCGTCTACGATCTGGAATCCGCCGTCGAAAAAGGAGCGGGTGGCATCCACCTCGTCGAGCCTCATCTGCAGGGCCTGGGGATCGGCGAATTTGGCAGGGTCGATGCTTTTGGCTATCAGGCCGAGCATGTCCTGGGAGCGCAGAATCTCCTCCTCGACATGCATGGCGGCCATGTCGAGGATCGTTGAGTGCTGGCGGGTGACGGTCTCCTTGAAGGTGTGCGACAGGTAGCGGTAGCCTGCCACGGTCAAGAGGACCATCAGGGTGGTGACCAGCAGGAAAACGGTTCTGGCAATCTTGGTCTTGATGCTCATAGAGTCTCCGTTCTTTCCCGGGTCCGGCGGCGGTTTTTGACCCGGTCTGGCGGCGCAGTCACTTTGCCGTTGCCAATAAGGACAATACGTCCTACTTTACTATCGGAGCAAATGGCAATTCCTTGAGCGTTATTATGCCGTAAGCCACCAAAATCGTTGAGTTAGCAGTGGCAAATCTGCTGTCTGCCGCCGGCCGGTCACCTGCGGGGCCAGGGGGCCGGCTTCTGCACGCCTTGCCCCTTAAGCTCCGCCCTGCCTGGAGTTGGTTCCCTTTGCGATTTTATCGATGACATCGGCGGGGAATTGTACTATCGTCTTCAGTTTTCAGGCGTGGGTCCAAGCCTGCGAAGAAATGAAGGGAGGGGTTTTCATGTCGATCGAAAAACAGAACTTGCGGCTGGAGGGGATTTATCCCCAGCGCCAGAAAGACTTTTTCATGCAGCGCATCAAGCTGCCGGCCGGCATCCTCTCCTGCGAGCAGGCGCTCAAGGTGGCACAGATCGCGGAGCGCTTCGCCCGCGGAGTCGTTCACCTGACCACCCGGGGGAGCATCGAGCTGCACTGGCTCGCCGAAGCGGACCTGGTTCCGGTGGCGGCAGAGCTCGCCTCGGTAGGACTGGTCAGCCGGGGCGCCTGCGGGGGTGCTGTGCGCGGGGTCGTCTGCGGCAGCCTGGCCGCCTCGGGGGCGCCCGCCCTGGAGGCCGTGGCCCGCAAGATCCACAGCCACTTTACCGGCAACCCGCGCTTCGAAAAACTCCCTAAGAAGTTCAAGGTCGGCATCGAGGCCGACACGGCGAGCGGCCGACACCTGATCCAGGACGTGGGGCTGGTCCCGGCCGTTTCCCTGGACGGCCGGTCCCGCTTCGACGTCTGGGTCGCCGGGGGGCTGGGGCGCGAGCCTGTCCCCGGCTTCCTGCTGGCGCAGGCGGTCCTGGAGGAGAGCCTGCTGTCGCTGATCGAGACCATCCTGCGCCTCTACCAGGCCGGTGCTCCGGCCGGGAAACGCCTGAAGCACCTGGTGCGCGAGACAGGCCAGGAGGAGTTTCGCCAAAGGGTGCTTGGCGACCCGGCGATCCTTGAGCAACTGCCGACCGTGGCCGGGCTGCGTGCGAGTCTTGTTCCGGTGCCGGCAACCGGTGCCCACCTCCTGAAGGCGCATATCTTCGCGGGCGAGCTTTCCGGCGACGCGCTCGCCAGCCTGGCCGGCATCGCCGCGCGTTTTTGCGGCGGCCTGCTGATGGTGACCGGCAACCAGAACGTCAGCATGCATCTGTCCGGTCAGAGCGATCCGGCCGAGGCGCTGCAGGCGCTAAGCGAGGCGGGCTTTGCGGCCGACGCCCCCCTCGACCGGGTGATCTTCCGGGTCTGCCCGGGAAACCACGAGTGCATGGCAGGGCTTGCCCCCACCCGGGAGATCGCCGGCGCCGTTTTGCAGCAGATGGGGGAGGCGGCAAGGGAGCTCACCTGGGCCATTTCCGGCTGCTCCAACTGCTGCGCCCAACCGCAGCTGTCCCAGGCCGGCATCGTCTCCTCGCGTCTGGTCAGCGAGCCTGCCGGCCGCGCGCCGCGTTTCGACCTCTACCGTTCCGGCGCCGGTCCCTTTGCCGAACCGGTAAAGCAGGGGCTTACCCTGGAGGAACTGCTGGCGGAGGTGCGGCTGATCGGCTGAGGCGGGACCGCCCGGCCCGAAGCTTTAGGGGGGGAGATCTGCTTTGCCCTGGAAATAAGGGTTGTCAAGCCGGTCCATCTTGTGTATGTTGAAGGACTTCGCAGCAAAGAAGCTCGTATCTTCTTTGGGCCGCTAGCTCAGTCGGTAGAGCAGTAGACTCTTAATCTATTGGTCGACGGTTCGACCCCGTCGCGGCCCACCATTTCTAAAAAAAGCCCGACTCCTCTGGAGTCGGGCTTTCTCTGCGTCTGCGGCAAAAATTACCGGGCAGGCCGGCAGGGAAAACTGACGCCTGCCGGTTTTTTCCGGCCCAGGCAGGGTCCGCTTTCTGCTCTGGGCGGGCAGGCTCAGGAACCGGAGAGCGTCAATATAATGTCGAAGTGCTTCTGGAGCACCAAAAAGTGGACAACTTTCGGACCCTTAGCTCAATTGGGTCCGTAGAACGCGGCCAGCACGAACTTTCTATTCCATAGCAACTGTTGATAACTGTGTGGACAACAAACGGATTCCGCCGCAAATCCGTTCAGGTAAGCGGTATTTGTCACGATGTGCATCCCTTTTGGGCAGTGCGGGGGGGGCAGGCGGGGTAAACGTTTATTGCTTGGCGTCTTCCACAAAGGCATAAAGGGGAGGCTGCAGGCCCCCCCTTTATGCGTGTCACTGCAATCCGCTAGGAAAGCGGGTATCTTAGGCCATCACGATCAGCAGTTCTTCCTTCTCAACCTTGCCACCCTCTTTGCAGCGCACCTCGGCGACCGTTGCGTCCTCTTTCGCCTTTATGTTGGTCTCCATCTTCATCGCCTCGGTCACCGCGAGGATGTCGCCTGCCTTGACTGCGTCACCCGGCTTCACGTTCAGCTTCAGCACCTTGCCGGGCATCGGAGCACCTACCTGTTTGGGGTTCGATTTGTCGGCCTTCTCGCGCACCGACTCGTCGCCTTGCACGGCCTGGTCACGAACCAGCACGCTGCGGGCGTTGCCGTTCACCTCGAAGTAGATCTGGCGGTTGCCGTCGGGCTGGATGCGCCCGACGGTGTTCAGCTTGATGATCAGCGTCTTGCCCGGCTGGATCTCGATGGAGGTCTCCTGCCCCGGCTCCAGGCCGTAGAAGAAGATCGGGGTCGGAATCACCGAGACGTCGGAAAACTCCTGGCGGCTCTTGTCGAACTCGGTGAAGACGCTCGGGTAGAGGATGTAGGAGAGCAGCTCCTGGTCGGAGACCGGATGCCCGACCTTGGCGGCCGCGGCCGCTCGCTCCGCCTCGAAATCGGCGGGCTCCAGCAGTTCTCCCGGCCGGCAGGTGATCGGCTCTTCCCCTTTGAGGATGATTTTCTGCAACTCCTGCGGGAACCCCTGGTAGGGCTGGCCGATCATCCCCTTGAAGAAGCCGACTACCGATTCCGGGAAGGCGAGGTCCTCACCCTTGAAGACGTCCTCCGGCTCCAGGTTGTTCTTGACGAGGAACATCGCCATGTCGCCGACGATCTTCGAGGAAGGGGTCACCTTCACCAGGTCGCCGAACAAGAGGTTCACCTTGTGGTACATCTCCTTGCACTCTTCCCAGCGCTCGATGAGCCCAAGCCCGGCCACCTGCGGCTTGTAGTTGGAGTACTGCCCGCCGGGGATCTCGTGGTGGTACACCTCGGCGGTGCCGCTTTTGAGCCCCGACTCGAAGGGGGCGTAGTAGTCGCGCACCGTCTCCCAGTAGTTGGCGAGCTGCTGCAGGCCGCGCTCGTTCACCATGGGGTCGCGCTCGGTCCCCTTCAGGGTCGCCACCAGCGCGTTCAGGTTCGGCTGCGAGGTGAGTCCGGAGATGGAGGAGAGCGCCGCGTCGACGATGTCGACCCCGGCCTGTGCCGCCATCAGGAGCAGCGCGCCGCCGTTTCCTGAGGTGTCGTGGGTGTGCAGGTGGATCGGGATGCCGATCTCCTCCTTGAGCGCCTTCACGAGCTGGTAGCCGGCGTACGGCTTCAAAAGCCCTGCCATGTCCTTTATGGCGAGGATGTGCGCCCCCATCTTCTCCAGCTCCTTCGCCATGGAGACGTAGTAGGAGAGCGGGTACTTGTTGCGGGCGGGGTCGGAGATGTCGCCCGTGTAGCAGATGGCCGCCTCGCAGACCTTGCCCGATTTCCTCACCGCGTCCATGGCGACCGTCATGCCGCGGGTCCAGTTGAGCGAGTCGAACACCCTGAAGACGTCGACCCCCGAAGTGGCCGCCTCCTGGACGAAGCGCTGCACCACGTTGTCCGGGTAGTTCGTGTAGCCGACCGCATTCGAGCCGCGCAAAAGCATCTGGAAAAGGACGTTCGGGATCTCTTCGGAGAGGGCCGCCAGCCTCTGCCAGGGGTCCTCCTTCAGAAAGCGCATGGAGACGTCGAAGGTGGCGCCACCCCAGAGCTCTAGGGAGAACAGCTCGCTGGCCAGCTGCGAGGTCGGCCCGGCGATCTTCAAGAGGTCGTGGGTGCGCACCCGGGTCGCCAGCAGCGACTGGTGGGCGTCCCGCATGGTGGTGTCGGTGATGAGCAGCGCCTTTTGCTCAAGCACCCACTGGGAGAGCCCCTCGGCGCCGCGCTCGCGCAGGATGTCGCGGGTCCCCTTCGGCCTTTGCGCGAACGGGTCGATCTCCGGCACGGTCGCCTCGATCAGCTCGCCCGAGCGAAGCGGCTTGACCACCCCGGGCGAGCCGTTCACGATGACGTCGCCTATGAACTGCAGCACCTTGTTGGCCCTGTCCTTCTTCTCCTTGATCACCAGCAGTTCCGGATGCTGGTCGATGAAGGAGGTGTTGCAGCCGCCTGCCTCGAAGACCGGGTGGGTGATGACGTTCTCGAGAAAGCCGATGTTGGTCTTCACCCCGCGGATCCTGAACTCCTGCAGGCTGCGGTTCATGATGTGGGCCGCCTCCTGGAAGGTGAGACCCCAGGCGCTCACCTTGACCAGCAGCGAGTCGTAGTGCGGGGTAATCTGCGCGCCGGTGAAGGCGTTGCCGGCGTCCAGGCGGACGCCGCAGCCGGCCGAGGAGCGGTAGGTGGAGAGCACGCCGAAGTCGGGGGCGAAGTTGTTGGTCGGGTCCTCGGTGGTGATGCGGCACTGGATGGCATAGCCGCGCATCTCGATGGAACCCTGGTTCGGGATGTTGATCTCCGGGTCGGAGAGCTTTTTCCCCTCGGCGATCAGGATCTGGGCCTGCACCAGGTTTCTCCCGGTGATCATCTCGGTCACCGTGTGCTCCACCTGGATGCGCGGGTTCATCTCGATGAAGTAGTAGCTCCCCTCTTCGTCCAGCAGGAACTCGACGGTGCCGGCGTTGCGGTAGCCTACCTGGTTGGCGATCTTCAGTGCGTCCGCGCAAAGGGCCTGGCGGGTAGCCCCGGGGAGCCCGAGCGAAGGGGCGAACTCCACCACCTTCTGGTGCCGGCGCTGGATGGAGCAGTCGCGCTCGTAGAAGTGCACCAGGTTCCCGTAGGCGTCGCCCAGGACCTGCACCTCGATGTGTTTGGGGTTTTTCAGGTAACGCTCCAGAAAGACGGAGGCGTCGCCAAAGGAGGCCTTAGCCTCGCTGCTTGCCGACTGCAGCCCTTCCAGGAGCTCCTTTTTGTCGGTGGCGACCCGCATGCCGCGCCCGCCGCCGCCGGCGGCCGCCTTGATGATGATCGGGTAGCCGTGGTTCTTGGCGAAGATCAGCGCCTCCTCCTCATGCTGGATCGGCTCCTCGGTGCCGGGCACCGTGGCGACGCCGGCCGCCTTGGCCACCTTCCTGGCCGCCACCTTGTCGCCGAGCGCCCGCTGCATCTGCGCCGTCGGTCCTATGAAGGCGATGCCGTTCGCCTCGCACTTCTCGGCGAACTCGGCGTTCTCGGCCAGAAAGCCGTAACCGGGATGGATCGCGTCCACCTCGCGCTTTTTGGCCAGGGCGATGATCTCGTCTATGCCTAAATAGGCGTCGATGGGGCTCTTCCCCTTGCCGACCGGGTACGCCTCGTCCGCCTTGTAGCGGTGCAGCGACAGCTTGTCTTCCTCGGAGTAGATAGCGACGGTGCTGATTCCTAACTCGGTGCAGGCCCGGAAGATCCTGATGGCGATCTCCCCTCGGTTTGCGGCCATGACTTTCCTGAATTTCCTGACTTCCATTGCTTCTCCTTTGCCGGTAGGGGTTTACTAAAAATAAAACAAAATGTGATATGGATAAAACCGGAATTCATATTAAAACTTAGGTAGTTAATGATCATGACAAATTCTGCGTATAAAAGCATCTTCAGGCGCTTTTGTCAATCTGCAATGCCGTTATAAGGCATACCTCCGTGAAGCACCCAAGGCACGCGGCATGCCGGCCGCTGCGGGCGCTTTTTACTTGCCTTTCCAACGGCAACTAACTATCTTTGCGCGATGATTATGCAAGGTACGGCGGTTAACGCGGCGGCAACCGTCCTGCCGCTCTTCCTGACCGTTCAGCGAGCCTTGACAATCCGCCCGTCTGTCTAATAACATACCTCCCTTCGGCACGATCAGACGGGCAGCCTCAGCTGCCGCAGGGGGCACCTGCTCCCTGTGGGGAGCAGGGATATTATATAAATCTGGAGAAAACATTTTGGCCTGGAAAGCAATCGGCATATTCGACTCCGGCGTCGGCGGCCTCACGGTACTAAAAGAGGTGGTGCGGGCGCTCCCCCAGGAGGATACCATCTACCTGGGGGACACGGCGCGCGTCCCCTACGGCACCAAGTCGCCGGAGACGGTGATCCGCTACTCGCGCCAGATCGCGCGCTACCTGCTCGGCCGCGACATCAAGGTGCTGGTGGTCGCCTGCAACACGGCCTCCGCCGTGGCGCTCGCCTCGCTGCAGGAGGAGTTCTCCATCCCGATCGTCGGCGTCATCGAGCCGGGCGCGCGGGCCGCGGTCGCCGCCACCGTGAGCGGCAAGGTCGGGGTGATCGGTACCGCGGCAACCATCGCCAGCAGCGCCTACACGAAGGCGATCAAGAGGCTAAACCCGGAGATAGAGGTGCTGACGCGCGCCTGCCCTCTCTTCGTGCCGCTCGCCGAGGAAGGGTGGGTCGACAACGAGGTGGCGAGGCTCACCGCACAAAACTACCTGGGCGATCTCAGGGATCGCGGGGTGGACACCCTGGTGCTCGGCTGCACGCACTACCCGATCCTGAAGGAGGTGATCGCCGAGGTGATGGGGCCCGGGGTGACCCTGGTGGACTCCGCCGAGCAGACCGCGCTCACCGTGGCAGGCATCCTTGCCGAGCAGCAGATGCTGCGCCCGGCCGGGGAAAAGGGAAACCATCACTACTACGTCACCGACATCCCGGCCGGCTTCATCAGGGTCGGCAACCGCTTTCTCGGGGGGCGCCTGGGGGATGTATACCAGGTAAACCTGGAGCAGGGGCTGCAAGACGGAGGGGAAGGTGAAGAAGCGTACTAGCAATGCCAAAGGGATCCTGCTGATTGCCTTTTTACTCTTTGCCGTCGTGCTTGGCGCGCTGGTGGCCAGGAAATACCAGACCGCCACCCGCAGCATGGAGCCGGCCCCCCGGGCCGCGCCGGTCGGAAACGTGGTGGTCGCCCTGTTCTTTGCCGCGCCGGACGGCGAGGGGCTGGTGCGTGAAGGGCGCGAGGTGGAGGTCGAGGAGGGGCTTGAGCAAGGGGTGGAGAGCGTGGTCGAAGAGCTGGTGCGCGGCCCGCTCGGCAGCCTCGCCCCGACGCTTCCCGCCAGCGTGAGGGTGCTCGGGGTGCGGGTAAAGGGCGAGACGGCGCAGATCGATTTCGGGCGCGAGCTTAAGGAGACCCTCCCTGCCGGGAGTTCCGCCGAGCTGGCCGCCGTCTACTCGGTGGTCGACACGGTGACGGCCAATTTCCCGCAGATAAAGTCGGTGCAGTTCCTGATCGAGGGGGCCCCGGTGGACGAACTCAAGGGGCACCTCGACCTGAGGAGCCCGCTTCCCCCCGATTACAGCCTGGAGAAGAAAGAGCCGCCGGTTGCGCCTGATAGCAAATAGCCAGGAGCTGGATCAGGCAACAGCCCGACCGAGAGAGTGTGGTCGGGCTGTTAGCTTTTAAAACCATATATAGATATCCAAAGGGGTTATTCATGAAGATGCCGTTTATGCAGGCGGTGAGAGAGCGGGTGCTTGTGCTGGACGGCGCCATGGGGACCATGCTGCAGGAGCGCGGGCTGAAGCCCGGCCAGTCGCCCGAGGAGCTGAACCTGACCGCGCCGGAGATCGTGGCCGGGGTGCATGCCGCCTACCTGGCCGCGGGCGCCGACATCATCGTCACCAACACCTTCGGCGGCTCTTCGGCAAAGCTCGCTCATTACGGCCTGGGGGACAGGGTAGCCGAGATCAACGAGCAGGCGGTGCGCCTCGCGCGCGAGGTGGCGGGGGACCAGGCTTACGTGGCCGGCTCCATCGGCCCGACCGGACAGTTCGTGGAGCCGGTAGGCGACCTGAGCTTCGACCAGATGGCGGCCATCTTCAAGGAGCAGGCGAAGGCGCTGATCGAGGCCGGCTGCGACCTCATCACCCTGGAGACCTTCCTGGACATCAAGGAGATCCGGGCGGCGGTGATCGCCATACGGGAGCTCTCCGCCGATATCCCGGTGATCGCCATGCTCACCTTCGAGGAGAAGGGGAGAAGCGTACTCGGCTCGCCTCCGGAGGCTGCCGCCATCACCCTGGAGGCGGTGGGGGCGAGCATGATCGGCTCCAACTGCGGCCTCGGCGTGGACGGCATCTACGAGATCCTGCAGGGGATGCGCAGGGTGAGCACGCTGCCGCTCATCTGCCAGGCGAACGCGGGACTGCCGGTGCTGAAGAACGGCCTCACCGTCTTCCCGGGGACCCCGCAGGAGATGGCCTCCTACCACGACCGGCTGATCGAGCTGGGCGTCAGGGTGATCGGCGGCTGCTGCGGCACCACCCCCGCCCATATCGCCGCCATGAAAGAAGGGCTCTCCGGCAAACAGACCGTATTCGTGCAAGAGGCGTCCTCCGGCACCACCTGGCTCTCCAGCCGCGGCTCGTTTGCCGCCATCGGCGGCGGCGCCCCGCTAGCGGTGATCGGCGAGCGGATCAACCCGACTGGCAAGAAGCTCTACTCGCAGGAGCTGAAGGAGGGGAAGGTCGCCTACATCCGCCGCGAGGCCCTGGAGCAGAGTGCGCTTGGCGCCACCCTGCTGGACGTGAACGTGGGGGCGCCCGGCATCGACGAGCCGGCCGCCATGGAGCGGGCCGTATTCTGCATAACCGGCGCCGTGCAGACCCCGCTGGTGCTCGACTCCTCCTCGCCGACAGCCCTGGAGGCGGGGCTCAAGGCGGCCGACGGCAAGGTGCTGATCAACTCGGTAAACGGCGAGGAGAAGAGCCTCGCGGCGGTACTCCCCCTGGCCAGAAAATACGGCGCCGCCCTGGTCTGCCTGACCCTGGACGACGCGGGGATTCCGCTCACGGCCGAAGGGAGGGCCGCCATCGCGCAGAGGATCGCCGGGCGCGCCGAGGCGGCAGGTATCAAGCGCCGCGACCTCCTGGTCGACTGCCTCGCCCTGACGGTGAGCGCCGAGCCGAAGGGGGCGCTGGTCGCCCTGGAGGCGATCCGGCAGGTGCGAGGGGAGCTCGCGCTGAACACGGTCCTAGGTGTAAGCAACATCTCCTTCGGCCTTCCCTGCCGGCCGCTCATCTCGTCGACCTTCTTCTCCATGGCGATCTACGCGGGCCTCACCGCTGCCATCGTCAACCCGAAGGAGGCCCCCATGATGGCCGCCTGGCGAAGCGCCATGGTCCTCCTGGGACGAGACCCCAATGCCGGCTCCTACATCGAGGCCTACAAGGGGGTGTCGGCCGAACTCCCGGCGGCCGCGGTGGCCGCACCCGAGGGTATCCGGGGACGGCTCGCCAAGGCGGTGGTGGAAGGGGAGCTGGAGGGTGTGGTGGCTATGGTCGAGGAGGCGCTCGCCCAAGGACTGACGCCGATGGAGATCAGTTCGGAGGCGCTTCTCAAGGGGCTTGAGGAGGTCGGCCGGCGCTTCGAGAGCGGCGCCTTTTACCTTCCCCAGGTGATGGTCTCGGCCGATACCATGAAGGCCGCCTTCGCAAGGCTGAAGCAGGAACTCGCCGGGGGAGGGCTGGTCAGCCTCGGACGGATACTGATGGCGACCGTGGAGGGGGACATCCACGACATCGGCAAGAACATCCTGGTGACACTCCTGGAAAACCACGGTTTCGAGGTGATCGACCTCGGCAAGAACGTCTCCGCAAGGCGTATCCTGGAGGAGGCCCGCGCCCACCAGGTCGAGGCGGTCGGGCTCTCCGCCCTGATGACCACCACCATGGCGCAGATGGACAAGGTGGTGCGGCTTTTGAAACAGGAGGGGGTGAAAACCTTCACCATGGTGGGGGGAGCCGTGGTGACGCAGGAGTACGCCGACGAGATCGGCGCCGACCTCTACGCGAAGGACGCCATGGAGGCTGTGGCCAGGATCAAGAAACTGCTGGCAAAATAGACCCTTCGGCGAGTCGGGAGGAAACTTCTCCCCTCGTAATATCGCTTGCAACGCTGCCTCCGCTGTGCTAATTTGCGGTCTGTACGCCATTTGGCGTAGAGGTGGGCGGGATGATCGTAGGGTTCAATCACAACATCGGGTACAAGGGAGTGCTGTTCCACGTCCAGACCGAGGACAGCGGCCTTGCCAATCCCCATATCATCACCCTGCTTTATCGCGGCGGCACCATCCTGGCCTCCGCAAAGACCAGCTACGCCGACATCATCAAGGCGGACCAGCTGGAGGTGGTCGTTGAATCGATCATGAAAGAGCAGCACAAGAAGATGATGCGGCGCCTGAAGGGAGGCGAATTCGACGAGCGGATCTTTCCGCCGCAGACCACTTCCCTGTCGTCGGCCGCAACCCCGGACGTACCCCCGGTCCCCCCCGTCAAACGGAGCCTGGATGAGGTGATCCTCGATTATCTCATCACGGGCGAGGAAAAATAAACGCCACCCTGAAAGGAACCTTCGTGAAAGAAAAGATTGCAGAGCTGGAAGAAAAGGCGAGGCGGCTGCGCGTCTCCATCGTGAGGACCCTGCACAAGTCGCAGTCCGGACATACCGGGGGCTCGCTCTCCGCCATAGACATGGTGTGCGCCCTGTACTTCCACAAGATGCGCCATAACCCCGAAGACCCCGCCTGGGACGGCAGGGACCGCTTCGTGCTCTCCAAGGGGCATGCGGCTCCGGCCCTCTACGTGACGCTGGCCGAATGCGGCTACTTCCCGGTCGAGGACCTGATGATGCTGCGCCGCCTGGGGAGCCACCTGCAGGGGCACCCGGACAGCAAGGTGACTCCCGGGGTGGACGTCTGCACCGGTTCGCTCGGCCAGGGACTCTCCATGGCGAACGGCATGGCGCTCGGCCTGAAGCTGGACGGCAAAGAGAACCGGGTCTATGCGGTGCTTGGCGACGGCGAGTTGCAGGAGGGGCAGGTCTGGGAGGCCGCCATGGCCGCGGCCCACTTCAAAAGCGACAACCTCTGCGCCCTGATCGACGCGAACGGCCTGCAGATTGACGGCGAGGTGGCCCGCGTGATGAATGTCGCCTCCATCTCCGACAAATTCCGCTCCTTCGGCTGGCAGGTGATCGAGATCGACGGACACGACATCGGGCAGATCGTGCGGGCCCTGGACGAGGCGGAGACCCTGAAGGGGGCCCCCACCGCCATCGTCGCCACCACGGTCAAGGGGAAGGGCGTCTCCTTCTTCGAGAACAAGGCGGCCTACCACGGCGTGACCCCCAGTGACGAGGAGCTTCCCGAGGCACTCAAGTGTCTTGGCTGCTTTGACTAGAGACCTACAAGAAAGGAACCGATTATGATAGCAACAAGGGACGCTTACGGGGAAACGCTGGCTGAGCTCGGCGCCGAGAATGATAGCATAGTGGTGCTGGATGCGGACCTCTCCGGCTCCACGAAAACCGGCGTCTTCGCCAAGAAATTCCCCTCCCGCTTCTTCAACATGGGGATAGCCGAGGCCAACATGGTGGGAACCGCCGCGGGGCTCGCCTCGGTCGGCAAGATCCCCTTCCTCTCCACCTTCGCCATCTTCGCGGCCGGCCGGGCCTGGGAGCAGATCCGCCAGTCGGTCGCCTATCCGAAGGCCAACGTGAAGATCGTCGCCACCCACGGCGGCGTCACGGTCGGCGAGGACGGAGGCTCGCACCAGTCTGTTGAGGACATCGCCATCATGCGCGCCATCCCGCACATGACGGTGATCGTGCCGGCTGACGGCGAGGAGACCAAGGGGGCGATCCGCGCGGCAGCGGCCCACAAGGGGCCGGTCTATGTAAGGCTTGGCCGCAACAAGGTGCCGAGCGTCTTTGCCGCCGGACACCGCTTCGAGATCGGCAAGGGGAGCGAGCTCTTGCCGGGTAGCGATCTCACCTTCATCACCACCGGTCTCATGACCGCCCAGGCGGTTATCGCGGCCGAGCGCCTGCGGGCCGAGGGGATTTCCGCGCGGGTCGTGCACATCGGGACCGTCAAGCCGTTGGACAAGGAACTGGTGAGGAAGGCGGCCGAGGAGACCGGCGCCATCATCACCGCCGAGGAGCATTCGGTGGTGGGCGGACTGGGCGGCGCGGTCGCCGAGTTTCTGGGTGAAACCTGCCCCACGCTCATGAAAAGGGTCGGCATCTACGACAGGTTCGGTACTTCGGGCAAGTCCGAGGAACTCCTGAAGTACTTCGGGCTGAACGCGGAAACGCTGGTGGAAGAGGCCAGGGAGATCGTTTCGAGGAAGAAATGAGACAGGGCATGCTCGGTTCAGAATCCGGCTTCACCTATATCGCGGCACTCGTCATGGTGGTCATCATGGGGATCATGCTCGGGCAGGCAGCCGGTGTCTGGAAAACGAGCATGCAGAGGGAGCGGGAGGTGGAGCTTCTCTTTCGCGGCTCCCAGGTCCGCGAGGCGATGCAGCGCTGGTACAAGTTCAAGCCGAACTCCGGAGGGGCCAGGCCCGGAGGCGGCTTTCAGACCACCGCCAGGGCGGCGATGCCCCTGAACGAGCTGAAGGATCTGCTCCAGGACCCGGGGAGCGCCGGCAAGGCGCGCTATCTGAGGCCGTCGATGCTGATCGACCCGATGACCGGCAAGGAATGGGCGCTCGTGAAAGACGGCCAGAAGATTATCGGCGTGGCGAGCACCAGCGAGGCGGAGCCGATCAAAAAGGCCAATTTCCCGGACGAGTACATAGACTTCGAAGGGAAGAAGAAGTACAGCGAATGGCAGTTCATCTACAGCCGCGACCCGAAGCCCGGCGTGAAAGCGGGCGGCATCAGCATCCCGGGCGGGACCTCCAATCCCGCCAGCTCTAACCAGTAAAAACATCACAGGCGAGCCTCGCTGCACGGCGCGCGGAAATACCGGAAACGGGAAGAGAGCCTGCCGATTGGCCCCTTTTTGCCTGCTGGTTGCCTTCCGCCCTTACCCCGCAGCCCGGCTGAAGGTCCTGCTCCCGTATCCCCAGTGGTAACCCTTAGCGCCTTTGCCGGAGGCAACCTGATTTTCAAGAGTCTGACAACCCGGGTCATTGTGATCACCATCTGCCTGCTCGTTTTCGGCATCGGTACCTTCGCGTACCTGACCCTGCAGCGCCAGCAGAAGCTGCTCATCGACTCGGCCCGCGAGTCGAGCGAACTCCTTTTGAACACCATCGAGCGCAGCGTCTTCAACTCCATGAGGATCGGGAACACCGAGGACGTGCAGGTGATCCTGGAGATGGTCGGCCAGAACGCGAAGCTGGTTGGCGTCAGGATCTTCCACCCGCACGGCGTGATCCTGAAATCCGCCCAGCCGGGTGAGGTGGGGCGCCTGGTCGACGAGCGGGATTTCAAGCTGTTCCTGGAAAATAAAAGGGAGGGGGTCTTCACGCTGGATGGGCACGGCGAGGTGCTCGGCATGGTGAAGCCGATCTACAACGACCGCCAGTGCAACATCTGCCACGGCACCAAGAGCCGGATCATCGGCCTTTTGAACGTGAACTATTCCCTGGTGGAGACGAGAAAGCGCATCGCCGAGCTGAGCAAGCTGTTCATCCTCTCCACGGTCGCCATCATCGGCTTTCTCTCGCTCGCCATCTCTTTCGTCATGCTGAAATTCGTCAAGAAGCCGCTGAGCCAGGTGGCCAAAAATATGGCGAAGGTTGAGGCGGGCGACCTCTCGGTGCGCATGGCCGCGCACGGCAAGGACGAAATCGGGCGCCTGATCGTGAGCTTCGACTCCATGGTGGGTCGTCTGGACCGGGCCAAGAAGGAGCTGGAGACCCTCCACTTCCAGCAGATGGAGCGCGCCGACCGGCTTGCCTCGGTAGGCGAGATGGCCGCGGGGATCGCGCACGAGATCAAGAACCCGCTGACCGGCATTGCGGCCGCCATCACCGTCATGAAGGACGACTTCGCCCCGGCGGACGGCCGCATCTCCATCATAAACGAGGTGCTGGAGCAGATCTCGCGTCTCGACAAGACGGTGAACGACCTGCTCTTCTTCGGGAAACCGACCGTGGCGGAGCCGAGCTGCACGGACATCAACAGCGCACTGAAGAAAATCCTGATCTTCGCGGCCCAGCACCGCGGCGGCAAGAACATCGAGAAAAAGCTGGAACTTCAGGATGATCTCCCTGCCGTTTATGTAGACCCGAAACAGATGCAGCAGGTCTTTTTGAACCTTTTCCTTAATGCAGTGCAGGCGATGACCCAGGGCGGCACTCTGACAGTCAAGAGCGGCCTGGCCACGCGCGACGGCCTCGACATGGTGCAGGTCCAGGTAATCGACACCGGCCAGGGGATACCGCCCCAGATTCTGGGAAAGATCTTCACCCCGTTTTTCACCACCAAGGCACAGGGGACAGGCCTCGGCCTGGCCATCTGCCATCGGCTGATAGAACAGCAGGGAGGCCTGCTTACCGTCGAGAGCGAAGACGGCAAGGGGACTACCTTTACCGTGGAGCTCCCTGCCTGCAAGGAAAATGATCCCTGCCGGATTGCGGACTCCATCTTGCAAAACGCAGGCTAAGCGCAAGAAACCGGCTTTGGCAGGGAAGGCAAGGCCGGAACAACCTCTGAAGGAGCAGTCATGGGCAAGACAAAGATAATGGTCGTTGACGACGAGCATCTGATCCGCTGGTCCTTGGAGCAGAACCTGAAGAAGCAGGGGTATGATGTCTGTACGGCAGGGACGGGCGAGGACGCCCTGAGGCTTGCCCGCGAGGAACAGCCGGACCTGGTGCTGCTCGACTATCACCTCCCCGGCATCAACGGCCTGGAGGTACTGCAGAGGTTAAAGGAGACCGACGAGGATATCCTGGTCATCATGGTGACCGCGCAGGGGGGGCTGGAGACCGCCGTCAACACCATGCGCCACGGCGCCTACGACTACATCAACAAACCGTTCAACCTGGACGAGATGGCCATCGTCATCAGGAAGGCGCTGGAGACCTCTGATCTGCGCCGCGAGGTGGTGCAGCTCAGAAGCGAGCACAAGAAGCTCGGTCCGCCCAAGATTCTCGGCAATTCCAAGCACATGAAAAACGTGCTGGAGATGATGGCCAAGGTAGCCAAGAGCGACGCCTCCACGGTGCTCGTGCAGGGGGAGTCGGGGACCGGCAAGGAACTGGTCGCCAAATGGATTCACTACGAGTCGGCCCGCGCCGAGAAGCCGTTTGTCGCCATCAACTGCGCGGCTGTCCCGGCCACCCTTTTGGAAAGCGAGCTGTTCGGCCACGAAAAAGGGGCCTTCACCGACGCCAAGACCTCCAAAAAGGGGCTTTTCGAGCTTGCCGACGGCGGCACCGTTTTCCTGGACGAGGTCGGCGATATGGAAGTCGGCATGCAGGCCAAGCTGCTGCGCTTTCTGGAAGACCGGACCTTCAGGAGGATCGGCGGCGCCAAGCTGATCCCGGTCGACGTGAGGATCATCTCGGCAACCAACAAGGATCTGCTGAAGGCGATCGAGGAGAAGGTGTTCAGAAACGACCTGTACTACCGTCTCCAGGTGATCCCGATCTTTCTGCCGGCGCTTCGCGAACGCCGGGACGACATCCTGGTCCTTGCCCACCATTTCATCGACGTCTTCACCCGCGAGTTCAACAAGCCGACCAAGGGGATCTCCAACATGGCGGAGAAACTGCTGGTGGACTACGACTGGCCCGGCAACATACGCGAGCTGAAGAACGTGATAGAGCGCGCCATTATCCTTGGCAACGACGATAACCTGCTCCTTGAGAACCTGCCTCTGGAGATCGTGGCCAAGGCCTCACAGCCGGGGGTCTCCCTGGCCACCTTCAAGCTGCCGCCCGAGGGGATCGACATCGAGGAGGTGGAGCGCGAGCTGATCAAGCAGTCACTGGAGATCACCGACTGGAATCAGTCGAAGGCTGCCAAGAAGCTCAATCTCGGCATCGACGCCTTCCGCTACCGGATGAAGAAATTCGGCTTTCTGAAGTAGTTTCCGTCCGGAAAGGGTGCTTTTCCGCCCTGGCGGCGTCAACCTTCGGTCAAGCTTGTGCGGCGTGACTTCTGTACGCCTCCGCGCAATCCCTCGGTTTCCTTGCCAGGACGAAAAATCCCCGCTTTCCGAATCGGAAACCAACTGTTTCACATCCGGATTTCCCGATGGAAACTAAGTTGCCTCGTTATGCTGCTGGTATTAAAACGGCCGACCAGAGCAGTGCGCTGCCCGGGTCGGCCGTTTCCTTTTAGCGCGGCATGCGGCACGGGGGTGGCTTCCGGTTTAACTACCCGAAAAATTTTGACAAATTGCCATGCCTGAACTATTCTGTGCCCTGTATCGACCCACCTGACTGGCAAGAGGCCATCACTTGATGAATCAGCTGCAGATGACATCCGGTTTTTTCAGCTGGCGCCCGGGCCTCTGTCTTCTGGCCCTGCTCTTGCTGCTGCCCGAAGCCTCCTTTTCAGCCCTGCCCGATTCCGCAGCTGCGGAGAAGCTAGCTCCCAACGCTTCCGAATCACTCTCCTTTAAGCTGCAACCGGACCCCCTTTCCCTGGGGAAACCCCCCAGCTGCGAGTCCTGTCTCTATCTGCTCCCTGCAGCGCTGCCCATCCCGTGGAAGCTCAACTTTTCGAGCCCTCTGCAGGAAAGCGGCAAGGGAGGTGTCCTGCAACGGGGGGAATACCTCGGTAAGGGATACGGACTCTTGGCCGAAATAGGGGATCTTCGCGTCGGCGGGAGGCGCAATACCGCCCAGGCGGTGCCCGGCAGGGGAGGACGGCTGGTGGTGAGCTCAGGTAATGGCGGCAATGCCGTGCACCTGGAGACTTTCGCCGCCACTGCTGTCAACGGAACCGGTTCAGAGGGCCTTTTGGCCGGAGCGACCGGCGAGATATCGCTGCTGGCGGAGAGCGCCCGCCTGAAAACCGTTTTCCTTACCGGAAGCGAAACGCTCATCACCGCCGGGAAGCCTTTTGCCCCCGGCCAGCGGAGAGGGAACCTGCTCGGGCTGACCGCCGTACTGGACCCGCTCGACGGGAAGCTTTCCGCCGAGGGTGAAATCGATTTCACCGTCTTTGACCGCAACACGGAGGATCAGGCAGCAGCTGTGAGCGACAGCGCCTGCCGGCTGCAGGTGGGAGGGGCGTGGGACAGGTATAAGTACAGTGCGCTCTACGAGCGCACCGGACCGAGTTACCATCTGCCGGGGGGAAGCGGCCCGAGGAGGGACTGGGAAGGGGTCGCTTTTGCCGTGCAGACCGGCTTTCAGCTGCATGCCGTGGATCTGAAGCTTTCCCGGTACAACAACAATACCGATAAAAGCGAGCTCTATCCCCGTCTCTACAGGTATGAAGGGTTCTTCGATTACACCTACAGGGGCGTCAAGGCTCTGCCGCTTGGTCTGCAATACCGAAAGACACTACTGGACAGCGAGAGGGAGCCTGCAGGCTTTGCCGCCCGTGATTCTGACGAGGACGCCGTTTCGGGTAAGGTCAATTACCTGGCGGGGAAGTGGGATTTGGGTTTGCGTGCGGGGTTGTCGCAAAGAACCGACCGGCTGAGGGACGCGCGGGAGGCAACGGCGGCCACCTTCAGCTTCTTGCCCAAATTCGCTGCCGGGCCGGTAACCGTAGCGCCCGATCTGTGGCTTAAGCGCTCCAGGGATTTTGCCGCCGGTATGCGCACTGACCAGTACGCGCTAAACCTCGGCATCGCCGGCAGCCTTTTAGATCGAAAGCTCCACTACGAATTAAATGGCGGATTCAAAAGAGAATCGGCCACCCTTGCCGGGTACGGTAAGCAGACCCTGGGCGCCAGGGTGAAGGCGGACTACCCGCTCGCCAACCTGTTCAAGGGGGTAAACAAGACCTCCCTCGGTGTCCTTGGCGAATACAAAGGCATCAGCACCCGGACCTTCGATCAGAGAAGCCGCGACTTTTCCCTGCTGTTTTCCGTTGAACGCGGCAGCTTCCTTTAGCGGGCTCTGTTCTGCCAAAAACAACCGGTTTAGTGCACTTGCGTCGCGGGGCCTGGCATGCACCCCTACTGCCGGTTTTTCCTCCCGAGTTTAAGAACGAAAGGTGGTCTGCAGCAAGGGCCGACAGGCGGGACTTCTGTCCTGCCTGCCGGATTTTCCAGCTCTTCCTTCAGAGCTTCACCAGTTCATACTGCCTGCTGCCGAGCCCGATCTTCTCGGCATGCTCCAGCTGCACCTCCCAATCTATCTTCGGATGCACCCCGCGAAACTTGTCCCCACCCGGTTCGTGACCGCTTGCCAGGGCCGTGTCCTGGTTACCCCGTGCGTTATTCACCAGGTCCGCGCAGGCCTGGTCGATGGCCACCGGATCGGTGGAGGCGCAGATCCCGATGTCGTTCACGATCGGCGCGTCAGCGTGGCCGTAGCAGTCGCAGGCGGGCGAGACCTGGGTTATGAAGTTCAGAAAGAGGGTCTTCCCCCCCTTGCCAAATACCGCCCCCTTCGCGTATTCAGCCATCTTGCGCATGACGAGCGGGGCGCTCTCGTTCCACTGGATGGTGATCGCCTTGGTCAGGCAGGAGGTGATGCAGCGGCCGCAGCCGACGCAGGCGGCAGGGTCAATCTGCGCCTTCCCTTCGATGATGGCTATCGCCGCGTGTGCGCACGATTTGAGGCAGAGCGCGCAACCGGTGCAGAATTTCTCCGCCACCTTGGGTGCCACCGTCGAATGCTGCTGCATCTTGCCGCTGCGGCTGGAGCACCCCATGCCGAGGTTTTTCAGGGTGCCGCCAAAGCCGGTAAGCTCGTGGCACTTGAAATGGGAAACGGCCACCAGGGCGTCAGCCTCCAGAATCTCGGCGCCGATATTGACCGTCTTCAGGATCTCGCCGTCCACCTGGACGTCGTGTGCCGTGTGGCCTTTCAAGCCGTCGCACATGATGAGGGGAGCTCCGACAACCGAATAGGCGAAGCCGTTCTCTATGGCGCAGGAGAGCGCCGAGGTGGCCTCCTTGCGCTCGCCCGGATAGAGCGTCGAGGAGTCGGTCAGAAACGGCTTGGCTCCGCACCCCTTGATCTCGTCCACCACGCGGCGCACGAAGATGGGGCGCACGAAGGTGTGATTTCCCTTCTCCCCGAAGTGTACCTTTACCGCCACCAGGTCTCCCGGGGAGAGGCAGTCGGCAAGACCTGCCTCCTGCATCAGCCGGCCGATCTTGGCGAACAGGTTCTCCCGCGCTCCGGCACGCATATCCGCGAAAAATACCTTGCTTGACATAACTCTCTCCATTGATGAATGTTGGGCAATCAGGGAGTGGTAACATATATCAGATGGCATTTCAACCGTCGTTAAGTTTTTCTTGCTCTGGCTGTAAAATATGTTATTTATTAAAAATTCTGATTGCTGCCGATTTACCGGCAATCCTCCCTGCTCTGCGCCAGGGGGCCCGAAGCAATGGGAAGTTTCCCGTGCTCCTTGGATGGGTGAGATGCCGGGGTGGAGTTTGTGGCAGTCGGGTTTGAAAATGATAGATGAACGGGGAGTGCGGATGATCGAATGTGATGAGCGTGAGCTATGGGTTATGGGGCTTGGCGACAGGGTTGACAGAGGGGCCGTTGTCTGCAGTTATCTGGCCGAGGGCGGATACCGTTCCAAGACGGCCAGGGTGCCGGATCTGGTCGCCTGTACGCCGCTGGCCATCCTCCTTGACCTCTCTCCCTGGTCCGACGACGGTTGGGGAATCCTGCTCACCCTGAAGGGCGATCCGGCCACACGCGACATCCCTATCCTCCCTCTTTATCTAAGCGAGGCGGGGCAGGTCGGCGAGGTTTTCCCGGTCGCCGGTTTCTTCACGCTGCCGATCGACGGCGCGTACCTCTCCAGAAAACTGAAACAGTTCGGGCTGACTGACGAGTCAGAGGACTACGATCTGCAGGCCATGCTGGTGACGAGAAAGGGTGAGGAGCAGCTGATGCATGCCATAAGCTCGCTCGGCTTTGAGGTGGTGAACGCCTATACCGGCAAGGAGGCCGTGGCCCTTGGCACCATCATTCACCCCTACATGATCTTCTGTTCCCTGATGCTGGGTGACCTGGGAGCCTTCGAGCTTCTGGAGCGCTTGCGCCTCTACCCGCAGACCCGCAACATCCCTTTTTTCGTGCTGTTGAAGGACGCCATGAAAGAGGGGGAACGCGTCGCCATGAGCCGCAGCATCGACCACCTGGTCCGCAAGACCTGGCTCTCCAGGGACGAGTTTCTCTCCTACTTCAAGAAGGCCGGTCACAACGCTTAAACCGGCCAGGCAGGCGGGGCTACACGGCACGGGGGGGGGCGGCTTTCGGCTGCGCCCCTTGATATTTAGCGAAGATCCTGCGGAGCAGCTGTCGGGGAGATTTTTTTTCATGCTGAGGCCGCAAGATCGAAAAAAATGCAAATTATGTGACGGCCGTCACATTTTTTACGGTAGAAATGTGCTAGCGTCGCAGCAAAATTGCAGCGCTTACGATAGACGACAATACTAAAACTTCCGCGAGGAAGCGACGGAAAGCCTATGGGTCTCCCTGAGACAGCCGGGTCGCCGAAATGTCATTTTGATATTTGGTCCCGGTTTTTTTGCGCCTAAATGGACGTTTCACCGGGAAGGAGGCTTGGTGACAGAAATCTCCCTCGCGGTCAAACCGAAGTTGACCAGCACTCTTTTCTGCATCCCCTTTTTTACCGCGGTCCTGGTCGCGCCGCCCCGGTTTGCCGTCCCTGTGGCCGAGGCTGCTCAGCTCAGCCTCTCCTGGACCGCACCCACTACCTATTCAGACGGTGCACCGCTGACAGACATCGCCGGTTTCAGGCTTTACTCGGGAAGCGCTTCCGGCGATTACCGGGAGGTGCTGGATGTCGGCAACCTGACCGACTATACGGTGGGGAATCTCAGCGAAGACGCGACCTACTACTTCGCGGTTACCGCCTATGACACCTCCCTCAGGGAGAGCGGCTATTCCAACGAGGTGAGCCAGGAGATAGCTGCTCTGGCTGCGGCCGAAGGCGTGCCTGCCAGAGACGGCATTCTGAACGCCACCCCCGGAAAAACCGTGCCGGACATAGCCGATGCCTTGCAGGCGCTCAGGATAGCGACGGGAGCGATCTCTCCCACCGCATTCGAGCTGGCCCATGGCGATATCGTTCCGCCTGATGTAGCCGGCAAACCCGGCGGCGACGGCAGGATCGATATCGCGGACGCCCTTGGCATTTTGCGAATGGCGCTTGAATTGTAGAGCCTTCGGCTTCGCCGGCCAATCCGGACCGGGCGCTGCCCGCTCCATCAGGCCTTCGCTTTCAACTCCTTGATGATCTCTACCTGCCGCTGGAAAATGAAGCCGGACATCTGCCGCTCGGACTGGGAGGTGTGGCTGAACACCATTGCACACTCGGCGTGAGGCCCGTTTTCCACTATGCGGATGAGCCGGGTTGGAATCACTGACTCGAGCTGGGTACCGGTCCCCGCCTCCATAAGCTTTATCCGCAACTCCATTTCCCCCGACTGCTCCGTAACCTCCCCGAGCATGGTTGTCACACAAACTCCACCCAGAGAAATGTCGCGAATTACACCGCCCACCAGTTTCCCGTCGAAGGCAAGTTGCACTTGCATCGGGAGCTTTAGCCGGACCCGTACGGAGTTCCGCTTTTCCGAATGCACCACTGCATAGCTGAAATCCCCCAAGGTCACCTGCAGCCGCCGGCTGTCCAGTTCCCTGACCTTGCCGATGACGCTGGTGCTCAGCAAGTTGGACTGGATGAGCACCTCCCGGGCTTCACCGATGGTGAAGAACTGGGTCGAGTTGGTGTTGAACTCGACCGAGGACTTCTTGATCTCGAAAATGGTGGCGCTGGAGGTAATGGGGAGTTCTTTGTAGACGTTCAGGAAACTGAATTCTGCCGTCGGGTCCGTCGCGTAGATATCTTGCAAAAGCGCGAGAATGGATTCCCTGTCATCGGCGGGGGATACCAGTATGACGTCGTTATAAGCTTTTAAAGCCATGTTGGTGCTACCCCTCCTGATACTGTGAAGAAACTCAAGCTGCGGGGGCCGCTTTGCCCTTATACCCTGCATCCCTGAGCGCTCTTTGCGGGAGACTCAAAAGCTCGATCCACACGAAGGTGAAGAGCGAAAGCAGCTTAGTATCCCCAATTACAGGTCTGCTGTCCATCGATATCTTGAAGCCTGCAGTGACGGCTTTTGCCAGGCGAAACCGAGTGGGAAGGGCTGGCTGTTCACTGCTGAGCCCGTAGCAGAGCCTTGTCATCAGATCATGACGCACTCTTAACCCAGTTGTAACTCGGGTCGGCTATGGTTTGTTCACCGGCAGAACACGGCTCTGCCTCTAGCTTTTCAGTGGCAATTAAGACTCATAAAAGGGAGGGTACTATGTGGTGTGCTGAAACAATCGATGCGGGATTGAATACCATTTTTGAAAAGTGCGCGCGGGCACTTTTGAGCCTGCTGATCGTCGCCATTCTATTGGCAATTCTGGCAGGGGTATTTTACACCTTTTACGATCTGAGGTTGATTCTTACCCTGCCGTTCCATTCCGCCTTTAAGACCATTCTGGTGGACATTCTGACCGTCCTCGCCATCGTCGAGATCCTGCGCACCGCGCTCGCCTATTTCAGCGAGGGGAGGGTCAAGGTCACCTACATCATTGACACGGTGATGGTAACCGTGCTGACCGAAGTGATGGCCTTTTGGTACAAGGAGATGCCCTGGCAGCAACTCGCCATGGTGATACTGCTCACGCTGTCGCTTGCCCTGATACGGGTGGTCGCCGTCAGATACTCTCCCCGCAGCCACCGAAATGAGTTGTGAGGCTTTTACCCGGTTTTCGGGCACCTGCGGGTCTGCCTCAAGCTGAGGTCGACAAAAGGTATACGGCAAGTATCTCGATTATCCTTGACTTGCAGGCGTTTTTTCAGTAATTCGGTAGGCGAGCATGCCGGCGCGGGTCTTGCCGTCATGATGCCGACCATTTCGTCCTTTTGGAAAAGATTGGCGCAGAGTAAACTCGAAGACAGGCAATGGGAGCGGCAAGGCTGTTCCTTTTTTTTGAATAGCGCTGTATCCGCAACGCTATAACGACTTTCCCTGACAAAGGAGCCCGAATCATGAATATCTTGCAAAGAGCGCAGTGTCTGCTGGTCGCTTTCTTCGTGCTGTCCGTAGCCGTCTGCCCCGGCTGGGCCGCGGAAAAGCAAAAAAACCTCATCCTGGCGACCACGACCAGCACGCAGGACTCCGGCCTGCTGGACGTACTTATCCCGATTTTCGAAAAGGAGACGGGGTACCGCGTGAAGACGATTTCGGTCGGCAGCGGCCAGGCCATGAAGATGGGGGAGAGGGGAGAGGCCGACGTGCTGCTGGTGCACTCGCCGGAGTCTGAGAAGACCTTCGTGGCCGAAGGCTTCGGACTCAACAGGAAGCTCGTCATGCACAACGACTTCCTGATACTCGGCCCGGCCAGCGACCCGGCAAAGATACGCGGTGCGAAGAGCGCGGCCGAGGCGTTCAAGAGGATCGCCCGGTCCGCTGCCCTCTTCATGTCGAGAGGTGACAATTCCGGCACTCACGCCAAGGAAAAGGGGCTCTGGAAGGGAGCCGGGATAGCACCCGACGGTCAGAAGTGGTACCAGCAAACCGGCCTTGGCATGGGGGAAACGCTGAGTGTCGCCGCCGAAAAACGCGGCTATCTGCTGGCAGACCGCGGCACCTACCTCTCTCTCAACAAGAAAAAGCGTCTCGGACTCGAGATACTTGTGGCGGGCGAGCCGAAGCTGCTCAACGTCTATCATGTCATCGAGGTGAACCCGGCAAAATGGAGCAAGGTGAACAGCGCGGGCGCCAAGGCGTTCTCCGACTTCATGGTGTCCAAAAAGGTCCAGGCGATCATCGGCCACTTTGGCACCAAGGAGTTCGGCGCCCCCCTCTTCTTCCCGGATGCGGGGAAAAAACCTGAGTCGCTCGGGCTGTAATAAACCCTGCCGATTGGAAAAATCAGCCAGGCGTACCGCCAGACGGACAACTGAATAAAGCATTTCTCTCCGAGCCAACGCAGCTAAAAGGGAGATCGGAAGCACGGTGCGCGGCCAATGGGTAGAGCTGGAAACGGCTCTGCCTTCCCTTGAAAAGGAGAGCCTCTATCGGGACAGACAGCTTCTGTGCCCAGGGGCCTCTTTCTCTAAGGAAAGGGGCCCCTTTTTCGTGTGCGCCGGGCAGGGCGGGTGACGCGCACGCGCAAACAAACCAGAGGAAGGCTGAGCGCGCAACTGCAGGATAGGAGTTTCCCGGGCGGGATGCTGCCTTCTGATCGAAGTGTTTTTATTGTTTTGTAGGACGGGGATAGTTACCCGAATTTGATGTAGAGGAGGAAGATGTGAAAAGCAGAGTACTAGCAGTAGCCGCACTGACGGTGGTACTTGCCACCCAGACCGCCGGGGCCAAAACCCTGGAAGACGTATTGAAGGAAAAAGGGGTCATTACCGAGGCGGACTTCAAGGAGGTGTCCAAGAGCAAACCGCTGAACTATAAGCTCGGCAAAGGCTTTACCTTCTTGTCCCCCGATGAGAAGTTCCAGCTCTCCATGGGGGGGAGGCTCCAGGCCCGTTACAGCTACACCGACGGCGAGCTCAACAGCGTGACTCCCAATGCGAGCAAGGCGGAAGTGAAACGGATGAAGTTGTGGCTGAACGGATATGCCTACAGCAAAGACCTCACCTATCTGCTCCAGGTGGACTTCGTCCAGGGAGGATCGGCGAAACTCTTGGATCACGCCTACTTCAACTATCGCCTGGTGGACGAGCTGCAGCTCCTGGCTGGGCAGACCAAGGTGCCGTTTGGCCGGCAGTGGCTCAACTCTTCCGGCGGCCAGCAGTTCGTCGACCGCTCCGCTGCTTCGGATGCCTTTCGTCCAGGCTACGACACCGGTCTCAAACTGAACGGCGAGGTGATGAAAGGCCTGGCAACCTATGAGCTGGGTGTCTACGGCGGCGCCGGCCAGAGCCTGACCCGGGCAGCCAGCGGAGATAACACTGCCAGCGCCATGGCCGCCAGGGTGACGGTGAACCCCTTCGGCAAGCTGGGTTACGGCTCCGAGAGCGACCTGGACCACAGCCCCAAGCCGCTGCTCTCCATCGGCGCCGACTACTACGGCAACACCCTGAGAAAGACGGCTGCCGCTACCTTTGAGACAAACAACATCACGCTGGCAGGCGCCAGCGGCTGGCTCGGCAGGGGGCGCGGCAACTTCAGCGCCAGCGAAAAGGTCAATGTCGATACCTACGGGGTCGATGCCGCTTTCAAATGGCTGGGGGCTTCGGCGCAGGCGGAATATCTATTCGGGGAGGCCGACGGCAAGACCAGCGGCGAGCATCTCCGCGCGCACGGTTACTTTGCCCAGATAGGTTACTGCGTCATTCCGAAAACCCTGGAGCTGGCCTTTCGTTACTCGTTCGTCGACCCCGACCGTGACGCGTCCAACGATCAGGTGAGCGACACCGCGGGGGCCGTCTCCTATTATTTCAACAAGCACAACCTGAAGCTCCAGGGGGACGTCACCAACTCCCATGACCAGGGTAAGGGGCGGGTAGACGACCTGATCTACCGTCTCCAGGCCCAGGTAATTTTCTAAGGCACCAATAGCGGCGGTCGGGGGGACGCATCCCTCACCGCCGCAACTGTTTCCAGCGGAGTGAGCCCCTCTTTCTTATCCTCGCGCCTTGCCGGCTTGGTTTTCAGTCCTGGAATCCGGGGGGAGATTGGCCGCGGAGCTCAAATAACCAGGTGACGCCGGACACGGGCCAATTACTGGAAGGCGACGCGCCAGCAGCCTCAAAACTGGATCTGGCAGCGTTTTGCATCGCCCTCCACCTTGAGCCACAGCAGCGTTTTTTTAGCGCGGTTGCACCAGTCACGGACATCCTTTTCAAAGGTGGGACAGTTGGCGATCACCTCGAGCAGTTCGCCAGGCTTGATTTTAGTTGCGAGGACCGTAATCTTCAGGGTTGGTTGCGGACACTTAAGGCCGCGTGCGTCGAGCAGTTGGGTATTCATGGATGGTCTCCTCCTGATGATGCTGTTAATGGGCCAAGTCGTTTTACGGAATCCACCATCTCCGTGATCAGTTGTACGTATTTTTCTCCTTCGCCTGCCGAGACATAATCGAAACGGCAGCGGTCCCGCTCTATACCCATCTGCTCAAGCACCCTTGCCAGCAGCGCGTGACGCTGGGCGGCCCGCAGATTTCCCTCCTTGTAGTGGCAGTCACCGGGATGACAAGCCAGCACGATAACACCGTCTGCCCCCCCCTGAAAGGCCTTCATGATAAAGAGCGGCTCGATCCGGCCGGTACACATGACCCTGATGATGTTTACATTGGGCGGGTACGGCGTCTGCGACAGGCCCGCCCTGTCCGCTCCGGCATAAGAGCACCAGTTGCAGAGAAAGCCGATGATGCGCGGCTCGAATTCAGCAGCAAGGGCGGGATCAGGCTCGCCTTTCAAGGATTCCGGTGATGCGTTCATTGCAAAGCCCCCTCGATTTCCGCCAGGATCATCTCGCCGGTAAAGTGGTTCCCTTTGACAGCGCCCGCCGGACAGGCGGCGACGCAGGTGCCGCAACCATGACAAAGGACGGCATTGACACGGGCAACGCCGTTTTCGCTGTCGAAACCGACGGCCTTGTAGGGGCAAAGCTTCATGCACACCCTGCAGCCGGAACATTTTGCCGGGTCGACGGTGGCGAAAAGAGGATCCAGCCGGAGCTTGCGTCCCTCGACCAGTTCGGACAGGATACAGCCGGAAGCGGCCATACCCTGGCTGGTGGCGCGCCGGATATCGGCCGGTCCCTGGCAGGCGCCGGCCAGATAGACGCCACGCAGCTTGCTGCGGGCGGAATCCATCCTGCCGTGCAGCTCTTCGAAAAAACCGAAGCGGTCCAGAGAAACGTCCAGCATGGCGCCCAGAGCCTCAGCGTCGGCGCCCGGCACCACGGCCGGACAGAGCACGATCAGGTCCGCATCGATAGCGGTACCTGCTGCCACACGCACCTGCCGGTGCCCGGGCTCGCCGCTGACCTCGATATCGGCCAGGCGGTCGTACCTGACAAAGGTGGTGTTGGGGTTGTCGCGAGCGGCCCGGTACAGGGAAAATGCCTCCTTGCCCGGCGCAACGATCTCCCTGTAGAGGTGATGGAGCTTCAGGCCCGGAAGCCTCGACTCCAGCAGGTGATTGAACTTGAAGGCATACTGGCAGCAAACTCCGGAGCAGTACGGTTTGTGCTCGTCGTCCAGCGACCCTACGCAGTGAATGAAGACCACCGAGCCCGGCGCCTCGCCGCTGGAAGCCAGGATCTCTCCGCCGCTAGGGCCGTTGGAGGCCAGCATCCGCTCGAACTCATGGGCCGTTTTCACCTCAGGGAATCGCCCGTAACCCAGGTTTTCCAGGGGAGCGCAGTCGTACAGCGACGAGCCGGTGGCGATCACGATGGCGCCGACCTGCCGCTCGACGAGCGTCTCCCGGTCATGGTAGACGATGACTCCCTCTCCCGCCGGACAAACCGCACTGCACAGGGTACAGTCCGACCCGGCAAAGAAGCGGGTGCAGAGTTCCGTATCGAGATACGGCACGTTGGGGAGTGCCCCGGGAAATGCGAAGGCGATCGCCTTTTTCTGGTCCATGCCGCCATTGAACGGATTGAGGCCGGCGGCGGGGCACGCCTCGATGCATTCGCCGCAGCCGATGCAGGTGCCGGTCTCCACATAGCGCGGCCTCTGGCGAATCTTGACGAGGAAATTGCCGAAGTAGCCGGCGACCTCGCTTAGCTCTGCCAGGGTGATGAGCTCGATGTTTTCAGCATGGTCGCCGTGCAGGATCTCGCCCATGAGCGGCTCCAGCATACAGGGCCCGCACTCCATGTCCGGAAACAGCTCCTCGTAAAGGACAGGCAACCCGCCGATGACCGGAGTCTTTTCCACCAGGATCACCTTGCGGCCCGCCTCGGCCAGGGTCAGGGCCGCCTTCAGGCCGGAAGGCCCGGCCCCGATCACCAGTACGGTCGCGGATACCTCCATTTCCTCCTTTTCCAGTACTTCATGCAGTGCTACCCGCCAGAGCGCCGCCTTGATGGCCAGCGCGGCCTTTTTAACCGCCTTCTCCGGGTCAGGGGTCACCCAGGCGATCTGCTCCCGGATATTGACCATCTGCATCAGGTAGGGATTCATCCCGGCCTGCTCCATCACCCGCATGAAGGTCGCCTCGTGGTCTCTGGGGGAACAGGCGGCGATCACTATCCGGTCCGGCTTTTCATCCCTCAGATCCTGCTCCAGAAACCCTTTGCCTTCCTCGGAGCAGAGGAACCGGCAGGTCTTGAAATAGGCGGCCCCGTCGCCGGCAGTCCCCAGGCCCTCTCTGACCTTTTCGGCATCGATCAGCTCGGCGATGTTGGTCCCGCAATTGCAAAAATAAACGCCGGTTCTCATGGTTACCCCGCTGGAATCACGCGCCTTGGCGCAAAGCTTGATGGTCTGGCAAATCCTCGACTCTACACCTGGCTCAATCCGCCAGTGCCTCCCGCTCCCCCTTTTGCCAAAGGCGGGCGGGAAGGTTAGGCGCCCTCGGGGGCCCAGCTCGCTAACCTCCAAAGGGACAATATCTCAGCCACCGCTTCCGGCAAGGCCGCACGCACGGAGCCGGTGAGCTCCTCGCTGAAATTGTCGACGTCCTCGGCTTCGATCCCTATGATCCGTATCTCCCCGGGGAGTGCCAGCCCCAGTTCGCGTCCGACGCAAAGGGAAGTTTCCAGGTCGATGTCGTGGGTGCAATAAAGGTTGCGTGTACCTGCGCCCTCCCCCGGCTTTAGACGGACCACCGTGCCAGGCTGGCAGGTCCCGCTGGTCATGGCATCCACGATGATGGCCCGGTCGTATCCGGCGATCGCCTCCATCAATCTGAGGCCGCCCGCGTAAGCCTCGACCACCTCTATGTCCGCCGCGTCTGCTACCAGCTCTTTCACCAGTCCGGCGGCCTTGATCCCCACGCTGTCGTCGGAGAGGATCGGATTCCCCAGCCCCACCACGATGGTTCGCATCAGTTTCTGCTCACTGTGCGTACGACGGCGCCCGAGGCGTCGCGGATCTTCACGCTGAGCGGCATCTTGCCGATGGCGTGTGTAGCGCAGGAGAGGCAGGGGTCATAGAGCCGGAAGGCCATCTCGATGCGGTTCAGCATCCCCTCCTCGACGATCTTCCCCCTGGTGATGATCCGTTCGGCCGCCTTTTTTATGGACATGGTCATGGCGGCGTAATTGTTGGTGGTGCCGACGATCATGTTGACCCGGGTCAGTATGCCGCGCTCGTCGGCCTCGTAGTGGTGAGTGAGGGTGCCGCGCGGCGCCTCCACGCAGCCGATGCCCCGGCCGGTGACCGCTCCGGGCCTCGTGCGCAGATCCCGGGAGGTGATCTCCGGGTCCAGGGCCAGCTCCAGCATCCGTTCGGCCGCGTAAAGCAGTTCCACGAGCCTTGCCCAGTGGGTGGCCAGGCGGTAATGAACCGGCTGATAGCGCCCGCCCACCCTGCTGCTCCCCAGGGTTTCGAAAAAGCGCTCGAACTGTTCCTGGGCGAGGGGGGTGGCCATGCCGTCCGCCACGTTCAGGCGCGACAGGGGCGAAGCCGCATATACGCCGCTGTCCGGCCCGTCCACAAAGCCTTTCCATCCCACCGCCTTCAGGTAGGGGTACTTGAGGTAGCTCCAGGGCTCCACCCGTTCGGCGATCTGACCGGCGTAGTCGTCCGGGTGATACCGCAAGAGCTCGCTTCCGTCGGGACCTACCACCCGCACCTTGCCATGGTAGAAATTGACCCGCTGCCGGTCGTCCACCATCCCCATGTAGTAGGTCCGGTGGGTGTAGGTTTCAGCCGTCACCAGATCCATGTACGCCGGGTTCTTGAGCACCACATCCTCGAAAATCTGCAGGGTGAACTGGGCAAATTCCACGTTCTGCCTGGCGATGGCGGTAATCTCGTCCCGCTCGGTCACCGTTATGGGGCGGCTCCAGCCGCCGGGCAGGCCGGCCACCGGGTGGATACTGCGCCCCCCGACGGTCTTTATGACCTGATGGTTTCTGGCACGGCAGTCGATCACCTGCCTGCCGACATCCAGGCCGACCTTCCTGATCACGCCGAGGATGTTGCGCTCCCCGGGCGGAGCGTCCGGGCCGAGGATGAAGTCGGGGCCTCCCAGGGCATAGAAGTGGGTGGTGTGGTCGGTGACGAAAAAGGCGCAGTAAAGGAGCTCGCGCAGTTTTTTGGTCGCCGGGGGCGGGTCGGCGGCGAAGAGGGCGTCCAGCGCCTTGGAGGCCGCCATGTGGTGCGCCTCCGGGCAGACGCCGCAGATGCGGTTGGTGATGACCGGCATCTCCTCGGCCAGGCGCCCGACGCAGAACTGTTCGAAGCCGCGCAGTTCCGGCACCTGGAAATAGGCGTTGGCGACGTCCCCTTCCTCGTTCAGGAAGATCTCTATTTTCCCGTGCCCTTCCAGCCTGGTGACGGGATCGATGGTTATCCGGCTCATGATTTCACCCTCCCGCCGAGGACGGAACCGGGCAGGCTGTATTTGTAGAAGGTTCCGGCGTAGTCCGGGATCGAGTCAAGCAGCTTCTCGACCCGGTCAGCGATCTCTTGCTCGCTCTTCCCCTGGCAGTCGCCGATATCGAGGATGGAGCCGAGAGCGGCGATCATGGCGCCCCCCTGGTCGGCGACCCCCTCGGGCGGGCCGTAGCAACCGGTGCACGGCATGTTGGCCATCGGGCAGGGAGCTCCGCAGCCGCCTCTGGTTGCGATCCCCATGCAGATCAACCCCTGCTCCAGCAGACACTTCCCCGCTTCCGGGACGATCTCGAAGCTGCGGTAAAAGCGTCCGATCCGCTTGTCGCTCCGGGTCCGCTCGCACTCCTCGCAAACCGGGAGCGCTGCGGCGCCGATCACGCTCCCGGGCGGCGGCAAGGGCTCCCCGCTTGCAGCTAGCTGCACCACGTTCCATATCTGGTGCGACTCCGGCGGGCACCCCGGTACGATGTAGTCCACCCGGGTCACCTGCCCCAGGGTCTTCACCCGGTCATAAAAGGCGGGAAGGGTAAGCCTCCCCTCGGGAACCTCGCTGCAGTCGACCGGAAGTATCTGCTCCGGGTTGTCGATGGTGGGGTTATCCAGGTAGACCGTCTTCATGATGTCGGCCCGGGCATGGAGGTTGGCGAGGCCGGGAATGCACCCTTCGGCGGCGCAGGAGCCCATGGCGATCAGCAGGCGGGATTTTCTGCGCAGCAGATGGGCCATCTCCTCGTTCTCCGCGGTACGGATGGCGCCGTTGAAAAAGGTGATGGCGATGCTCCCGTCGGCCAGCGCCTCGATCTCCTTTTTCTTGGTGTCGAGCAGGCAGGGGCAAAACATGAAATCAAAGGCGGCATCCAGATCGAGAATCTTCTCGTGCAGGTTTACCACCGCGATCTCGCACCCCCCGCAAGACGCCGCCCAATACATGGCCAGTTTCGGTTTATCCGGCATTGCACTCCCCTTTAGATATGTTCCGCTCCCCCGGGCCCGGCCGCCAGAGCCTGTTCCAAGGAACCGCCCTCATCCGGCGGGCGACTCCACCCGGTTTCGCCCCAGCTTCTTGGCCTCATAGAGCGCTTCGTCCGCCGCCTGGCACAGGTGCATGGCATCCTTGTGGCGGGAGAGCGCGGCGACGCCGCAGCTGAAGGTCGCGCTGAAGGAAGCTCCTGCGGCCGGGAACTGGATGGCGGCGAAGCTCTCCCGCAGCTGGTCCAGCAGAGATTTGGCCGTGGGGAGGTCGCAATCTGTGAAAATGACGGCGAACTCCTCGCCGCCGTAACGGCCGACCGTATCCGTCCTGCGCAGCCGATGGCTGAGGAACCTGGCCAGGGCGATCAGCACCCGGTCGCCGGTCGGGTGGCCGTAGCCGTCGTTGATGTTTTTGAACAGGTCCATGTCGATCATGGCGAAACAGAGATCCCCGCCTGCCCGGCCGGCCTCGGCTACGGCCGTGTCCAGGCGCTCCTTGATGGCGGAGTGATTGAAGAGGCCGGTCATGCCGTCCCTGATCATGAAGGAGCGGATCACCTTCATCCGCTCGGCGCGGACCGCCACCGCCGATATCAGGTGTTCCGGCTTGATCGGCTTGGTCAGGAATTCGTCTCCCCCCATGCTCATGGCGCTGCGGTGCAGCCCGGCGTCGGTCTCGCTGGAGAGAAAGACGATCGGTATGCTGAAACAGTCGCCGGACTGCCGGATGGTCTTGGCCAGCTCCATCCCGTTGCAGCCGGGCATGTTCATGTCGGTGAGGATCAGGTCCGGCTTGAAGTCGGGGAGACTTGCCGTCACCCGCAGGGGATCGTTTATCTCCAGGGTCACCATGCCGACCCCCCGCAGGATGGTCCCATACAGTTCCAGCAGGTGGGTGTCATCATCCACGATCATGATCCGGTACGGCTCCGGTTTCTCGACCGTGGTCAGGGTGGTGAGGGTGGCGCTCAGCTCGGTGGCGTTGACCGGCTTGACGAAATAGGCGCTGGACCCGGCACGGACGGCGGCCAGCCGGTAGGAGAAGTCGTCCTGGGAAGAGATGAAGACGGTCGGGATGGCGCTCTTTCGCTCCGCCTGGATCTTGGCGACCATGTCGGCCCCGGCCATCGGCACCCCCGAGAACATCATGTCCATGACGATGGCGTCGGGAGGCGAGTTTCTCACCGCCTGGTACAGCTGCTCCAGGTCGCCGAAGGCGATGATCTGGAAACCGAAGCAGCCGATCTGGGTGGAGAGGGCCATGCGCTGGAAGGAATCGTCCTCGCACAGGTACACGACCATTTGCTCCCGGCTGGTGGCTTCCTCAGAGGCGGCCACCAGGTCCAGCGCCTGGAGGTCCGTGGCCTGCGCGGACTCGAGGTCCTGCGCCGCGCGCTCGATCAGCTCCAGTTGCCCCTGCAGCTGCGGGATCAATCTCTTGGTCTGCAGCGGCTCGACCTGCATCGCCTCCTTGGCCAGCTTTTCCGCGACCGCCGCGGCAGCGCTCAAGCGGCTCAGGCCGAAGGAGGCGCTTGCCCCCCTCAGGGTGTGGATGCCGCGGTGCAGCAGATGCAGTTGCTCGAAGTCGGGCCGCTCAGAAAAGGTCTCGAAGGCGGCGCGGATCGATTCCAGCTGAGCCGGGATCTGCTTTACATAGGCCTCGCGGATCCTTTTCAGTCGTGCGGCCACCGAAATTCCGGTCGTTGTCATTGATTTATCCTCTCAGATGCCGGCGATGATCGTTTCCAGCACTCCCGGCAGATTCTCCTGGAGCTGTTCGTCCTTGGTTAGAATCGCGTCGATGGCCGGATGTGCCGTCCTCAGGTCGGCGACCTCCTCTCCGGTGATGAGCAGAAAAGGCTGCCTGAACCCCTGCTGGCGCAGTTCGGCAAAGAGTTCCACCCCGCTCATGAACGGCATGTTCATGTCCGAAACCACCGCCGCGATCGCCGGGTTTTCGGAGATCTTCTCCAGGGCGTCCAGCCCCCCTTCGGCGAGCACGGTCTCGAAACCGGCCATCTCTATGATCATGCCGGTCAGCTCTGCGGTGAACGGATCGTCGTCCACCACCAATATGGTTGCTGGCGCATCTGTCATCTGTTTTCTCCCTTAAAAGGCCTGCGCACCTTCTCTCGCGCCTTGCTGCGACGGTAAGCCTATTTGATGCAGACCCGCCGGATTTCATGGATATCGGTCAGCCCCTGCAAGACCTTCAGCATGCCGTCCTGTTTCAGGGTGACCATCCCGTCTGCCAAGGCCTGCTTCCTGATTTTCACCGTATCGGCCTTCTTCTTGATCATCTCCTTTAAGGCATCCGTGCAGACCAGTAGCTCATGAATACCGACTCTTCCCCGATAACCACTCCCCGTGCAATAGCTGCATCCGACCGGCCGGGACAGGGTGACCTCTTCCCGGTTGAGGCCGCCGGCCGCCAGCAGGTCGCCGCCGAATTCGGCAATCAGCCCGTCCAGCTCCCTTTCGTTTGGCGTGTACTTCTCCAGGCAGTATTGGCAAAGCCTGCGCGTTAGGCGTTGCGCCAGGATAAGCTGCAGGGCGTCCGAGAAACTGAAGGGGTCGAGCCCCATGTCCAGCAGGCGCGTAATGGTGTCGGGGGCGGTGTTGGTGTGAAGGGTGGAAAAAACCAGGTGACCGGTCAGCGAGGCCTCGACGGCAATGTCGGCCGTTTCCTCGTCACGCATCTCGCCTACCATGATGACATCCGGATCGAGCCTGAGGAAGGAACGGAGGGCATGGGCAAAGGTAAAACCGATTTTCGGGTTCACCTGCACCTGGCGCAGTCCTTTCTGGGTAATCTCGACCGGATCTTCGGCGGTCCAGATCTTTATCTGCGGCTTGTTGATCAGGGCCACGGCAGAGTGCAAGGTGGTGGTCTTGCCGGAGCCGGTCGGACCCACCACCAGAATCAGCCCGTAGGGATTCTCGATTGCTGCGGCAAAGGCCTGCTGGTTCTTCGGGGTGAGCCCCAGCTCGTCGAAGGGGGTCGGCTCCCCGGCGCGCAAAAGGCGGATAACCACGTCTTCCAGCCCGCCTGCCGTCGGCATGGTCGCCACCCTGAGTTCCACGTCGACGGGACCGAATTTCCTGAAGTCGATCTTGCCATCCTGCGGCTTGCGCTTCTCCGCGATATCCAGGCTGGCCATGATCTTTATGCGAGACGGCAAAGCGTACTTGTACTTGTAGGGGATGCGGAGATAGTCCTCGCAGCAGCCGTCGATGCGGATCCTGACGATGACGTCCTCCCGGTCGGGGTACGGCTCGATATGGATGTCGGACGCCTTCTTCAGGTAGGCGTCGTGTATGATCTTGTTGACCAGTTTGACCAGGTTGCTGTCTTTTTCGGTGACCTGTCGGACATCCGCCTCTTCCTCTGGTTCTTCGTAGAGCGGGTTGAGAAAGCCGTCGTCCAGCTTGATGGTTTCCTGCACCCGAAGATTGGCGCCGGTGGCGGCGCTGCCGTAAAGCCGCGCCTGGAAGGCGAGGATCTCGCTTTCCATGGCTATTGCCGGTTGGATTTTAAAGCCGATCGAGATCCCCAGCTCCTTCAGTTCCTGTGCTCCCAACGGTTGCGCCATGGCCAGCGTCACCGTTTCACTGGTCTTTGAGACCGGCACGATCTTGTGAGTTCTCGCGTAACCCTGATTGATGACCTTGGCCAGAGCGGGAATCGGCTGAATGGTCCTGATAGGCATGAAGGCCAGATCGTACTGAATGGCGAGGGCCTTGGCCGCCATCTCCTCGTCGATGAATTCAAGATTTTTCAGCACGGCCGTTATCGGGAGCCGTTCTTCTTTGGCCATCTCCATGGCCAGCAGCAAGTCGTCTTTTTCGACGAAACGGTACTGATAGAAGATTTCTTCCAGCCGCTGCCTTTTCCCGCTCTGCTCCAGCACCTGTTGCAGGTCGGCCTCCCTCATATACCCCTGCTTGACGATGATGCGGCCGATGGTCTGGTAAGGTTTGTTCGTCTTCTGCAATTCCAGCGCGCAGAGGAGCTGTTCGGGCGTTACCAGAGCGTTCTCGACAAGAATTTCCCCAAGCAGTTTTTTATCGGCCACGGCTCATCTCCCGGTTTTCTGGATTATCCTTTGCTGGATCAGCAGCAGCCCTTCCGACTGGGTTTCAGCAACGGCAATTCTCTGGTCCGCCCTCGTCACCCGGAACACCTTGCGTACCCCTTCTTGCAGTGCTGCGCAGGCCAGCACCCCGCTTGCCGCGGTTAGCGACTTGTCGGCCGCGATGATGGAGCCAAGCCCGGAGCTGTCCATGAAGTCGATCCGGCTCATATCCAGCAGCACAAAGCGAAACCTTTTCTCGATCAGGTTTTCCACCTGGGTTTTGAGCAGTTCGACACTGCTCGCCACCAGATTGCCGATCGGATTCAGCACGACGATCTCGTTCACCATCTCTGTCCTGATTTCCACCGTTCACACCCCCTTTTTTACATTTTTGACCAGCGTCAGCATGTTTTTCCCGTCCCGGTACTCGTAGGCTATGCAATCGATAAACTCCCGGATAAGCGCCAGTCCGTAACCCCCCTCGGGGAGCTCTCCCAGTGCGTCCGGCTCCGGCATGACGGCGCTGCCGGTCGGGTCGAAGCGGTCGCCGCCGATGCTCATCCTGAAGGTCATGCTTTTGTCGTCTATCTGCAGCTCGACCTCCATCTGTGGGGAGCCTGAATGCTCCACGGCGTTGTTCATCGCCTCGTTGGCTGCCATGCAGAGATCCGACACCGCCTCGTCGTCCTGCGGAAAGGCCTCCCGGCAAAGCTCCAGAACCGCGCTTCTGGCTTGATCGACCAGGGCAAAGTCGGCAGCGAAGGTGATGTTCAGTGTGCGCTTTGCGGCCATGCTAGAGCCTCTCTATGGCAAACATGGTCAGGTCGTCGCCAAACCGGCCGCCGGTGAACTCGGAGACTTCCCTGTGCAGCGAGGCAACCAGTTCGGCGGGGGAGAGATCGGTCCCGGTCAGGCGCCCCGCCAGTCTCGATTCGAACTCCTCGTTGTCGCTGTTCTTTGCCTCCACGAGACCGTCCGTGTAGAGAAAGAGCCGGTGGCCCGGATCGAACCGGTACTGAAGCATTTCCCACTGGTCGTCTGGATCCCAGCCGAGTACCGGCCCGCTCGATTCGATGGACTCCAGATCCGTGCCGTTCCAGAGGTAGACCGGGTTGTGCCCGGCGGAGACCACCTGCAGGATGCCGGTCTCGCGCTCCAGCGTCAAATAGGCCAGGGTCAGGAACATGCCGCTGTCCATCAGCATCTGGCAAAGCATGCGATTGGCAGCGGTGACCATCTCCAGCGGACTCACCATGGTCTGACCGAGCGAGCGGAACATGCCGTTGCAGACCGCCATGACCAGCGCAGATGAGGTGCTGTGACCGGAGATGTCGCCGATCAGGAAGTGGATGTGCGTCCTGGTCTCCAGGGCGTCGAAAAAGTCGCCGCCGATCTGGTCGGAGGGGCGGTAAAAGATGCCGGTCCGAAAGCCTGGCAGTTGAAGGTTCAGGGGGAGGATATTTGCCTGCACCTTGCTTGCCAGTAGCCTCTCCTTTTCCATCTCCCTGTTTTTCTGGGCAACGCTCTCCATCAACTGGAGGTTCTGCAGCTTGAGCCGCTGTTTTTCCAGCGCCTTCTCCACCGATATGGAGATGGTTCTCCCGATATTCTCGTCCTTCATGAGATAATCGTTGGCCCCCTTGTCGAGGGCCGAGATCGCCACCGATATCTCGGAGTTGCCGGTCAGGATGATGATCGGGACCCGGGAACCTCTGTTCCTGACCGCCTCGATGAATTCAAGCCCGTTCATTTCCGGCATGTTCATGTCGGAGATCACCAGGCGGATTTCCGGATGAGCCTCCAGTTTTTCCAGCGCCGCCTTGCCGTGTTCGGCTGTGTCGACCCGGTACCCCTCATCGTGCAGAATCTCCGCCAGCATCTCCGCTACGAAAGAGTCGTCGTCAACCACCAATATCCTGGATCTATCCGTTTCCATGCCGTCTCCGGTATTTCCCCGCGCCCCTTTTCCAAGGGGGGGATCTCAGCAAACCTTGGCTCCTGCCACAAATTCATCTTCCCAGGGCATTGTCCTTTTGAGCACTTCCGTGGCAAACGCCCTCATCCGCCCCTTCGGGGCAGCTTCTCCCGGAGGGGGAAGGGATAACCTTGCCATCGGCCTCATCCGATCAGGCTCCTGACCGTCTCCAGCAGGTTAGACTGGTCAAAGGCTCCCTTGACGATATAGGCATTGGCGCCGACGGCGATGCCTCTTTTCTTGTCCGCGTCCTTCTCGCGAGAGGTTACGATGATGATCGGAACGCCTCGGTACCTCTCGTCGGCCCGCAGGCGAGAGGTAAGCGAAAAGCCATCCAGCCTCGGCATCTCCACGTCGGTGATGATCAGGTCGAACTGGGTGTGGCGGCTCTGCTCCCAGGCGTCTTCGCCGTCTTCCGCCGTGACCACCGTATAGCCGTAAGCCTCCAGCAGCCCCTGTTCCAGCTCGCGGGTATTGATGGAGTCATCCACCACCAGCACGGTCGAGCTGTGCTTCGCCCCGCTTAGGTGAACCTTTTTGCCGGGCTGGGCGATCTCCCTCGCCTGCTTGAAGAGCTCCGGGGCGTGGAGCACATTGATGATGCTGTCCCTCTCCCCGATGGTCACGCCGGAGACCAGACGCAGTCCCTGCAGATGGACCGGTAGCGACTTCACCACCATCTCCTCCCGCCCGAGGATGTCGTCGACCAGAAGCCCCAGTTTTTCCTCTCCATCCCTGATGATGACCACCATGGCATCGCCGGGCTCTGAGCCCGAACCGCTTGGAAGCCTGAGGATGGCGGCCAGCTCCTCCACAGGGATGATCTGTTCGCGCAGACGGATGGCCCGCTTGTTCACGATGTCGATGATCTCGCTGCGCCGGATGGAGAGCATCTCCACCAGGGAAGTGGCCGGCAGGGCGCAGGTTTTCCCTGCCGTTGCGAGCAGGAAGAGGGGGAACACGGCCAGATTGAGCGGCAGGCGCAGCAGAAAGGTGGTGCCGCGTCCTGGCGCCGTTTCGATGACGATGGTTCCCTTCAGTTCGTCGACCACGCTTTTTCGCACCACATCCATCCCGACCCCCCTCCCGGAAAGGTCGGTGATGATCGGACTGGTGCTGAACCCGGGGAGGAAGATGAGATTGGTGATTTCCGCCCTGGACATGGCGGCCAGCGCATCTTCATCCAGCAGCCGTTTGGTCAGCGCCTTCTCGCGGATCTTCTCGACGCAGAGCCCCTTGCCGTCGTCGCTTAAGGAAATGGTGGCGCACCCTCCGTCGTAATAGGCTGAGAGCGCGATGGTCCCCCTGGCCGGTTTCCCCGCAGCGACCCGCTCAGCGGGACTCTCCAGCCCGTGGTCCAGGGCATTGCGGATCATGTGCAGCAGGGAATCGCCGATCCGGTCGATGATCTTTCGGTCCAGCTCGGTCTCGCCGCCGTCCACCACGAACTCGAGATCCTTGCCGTTTTCATGGGCCAGATCCCTGACCGTGCGGCGCAGAGGATCGAACACGCTCGAAAGCGGCTGCATGCGGAGCTTCAGGGAGCTTTCCTGGAGGTCGCCCACCAGGTGGTCCTGCATCAGGGAGGCGTCGTGCATGGCCCGCACCGCCTGACGCAGGGAGAGCTGCAGGAGCGCACCCGCCTCGTCCGGCTTTTGGTCATCGGTTCCGGCCCCGGCAAGCTTTTCCGAGACTGCCTCCAGGTGACGCGCCACGCCGCGTTCTATCTCGCGCAGCGAGGCGATGTCCCTCCGGTACCTGCTCTGCTGGGAGACGATCTCTCCCATCAGCTTGATCAGGTCGTCGAGCTTTGCCGCGTTGATCCGCAGGTACTCGGCGGGCTTCTCATGGGAGGCGGGGACTGCCGTCCTGCGCTCCGCTCCTGAGTAGGCCGGCTCCTCCCCGGCTGGAGGCGCCGCAGGCGAAGGGACTGGCGCGGGTGCGAGCGGCGCGGGAGCTGCCGCAACCGGCGCCTTGCCGTCGGCCGGTGCGCAAGCGGCTTGCGCCAGTTCCTGGCAGAGCTCCTCGGGCGCCTCCGGAGAATTTTCCCCTGCTGTCATCCTGGCCAGCATCCCGTTCAGGGCGTCCACCCCCCGGAACAGGAGATCACAGAGCGGGGGGGCCAGGGGGATGCTCCCGCTGCGCACCGCATCCAGCACATCCTCCATCTGGTGGGCCAGGGCGGTGACGCCGGTGAGCTTCATCATCCGGGAGGACCCCTTGATGGTGTGGGCGGAGCGAAACAGCCCGTTCAAAAGCTCCGCGTCGCCGGGAGAGCTCTCCAGGTTGAGCAGCCCTTCGCCGATACGGGAGCAGTGCTCCCGCGCCTCCTCGACGAAGCGCGCCAGGAATTTGGACTGGTCGAAGGCCATCTCTATCCGTTCTCCTTGAGAAGCGACAATTTGTGCCGGCAGATGACCATGAACTGTTCCGCGTTGAAGGAAAGCGGGAAATAAGCCTGCCCGTGCGCGCGGGGACTCCCATTTCCCAGTATCCGCAAGGCCGCCCCATAGCCGCTGCGCGCCCGTTTCGCGTCAGCTTGCGCGAAGAGGATTTCGGCCGTGTAAAAGTGGGCAAGCCAGCAGGACGCATCGAGATAGAGGGCTTCCCGGAAACGGACCAGGCCGGCTTCCTGGTTCCCCTTGTGCCTGGCGATGACGCCGAGCATGAGGTACGCCTCCAGGCAGAGCGGGTCGCGGGAGAGTATTCCGTCGCAGACCGCTCCCGCCTCGTCAAAGCGCCCGGCGCTCAGCAGCAGGCTCCCCTTGAGGGTGAAGGCCTTGGCGAAGCAGGCGTCGCGCCCGATGATGTCGTCCAGCATGCCGAGAGACTGGTCGGTCCGGCCGTGGCAGGCCAGCTCGAGCGCCGTGTCGAAAAGTGCCCTGAGCTCCCGCGGCGGGGGGGCGGAAACTTTCGGGGGGGGCTCGGAGGGCCGCCTCCCCGGTCCTGCGCCCGGCCGGAGGCCGGCGGACAACGAGGCCGGCGGCGCTGCGGCTGCAACGCCCGGCCGCACCGGGACCGGCTCGTTGCGCCTTGCCCCGCGGCGCTCCTCCAGGGCCGGCACCGGGCTGTTGCGGTAACAGAACAGGGCATCCCGTTGCACCAGGGATAGAACCCCTATGTCGTGATGCAGGGTCTCCGCCGCCCCGACCACCAGATATCCCCCCTGGTTCAGCATCCCGGCCAGCTTGACGAAGATCTCGCGCTGCACCTCCTGCGGGAAATAGATGGAGACGTTCCGGTAGAAGATCACGTCGGAGAGCTGCATCCCCTGCGGGTAACAGGTTTCCAGCAGGTTCACCACCTCGAAACTGACCAGCTTCCTGATGCTGTCCCGGACCCGGAACTCCCCCGGGCCGCTGGGGTCGAAGTAGCGCTGCAGCATCCCGGGGTCCATGCCCCGGAACGAGCCTTTCCCGTAAACGCCTCTCCTCGCGCCGGCGACCACGGAGCTGTCTATATCCACGCCGGTTATGGCGAAAAACCGCTCGCTCTCGGCGCCGTAACGCTCCCGCAGCATCATGGCTATGGAGAAGGGCTCCTCGCCGGTGGAACACCCCGCGCTCAGAATCCTGACCGGCCTGCCGTCTCGCTCGGCAAGTATCTCGGCCAGCAGCTTGTCGGTTACCAGGTTCAGCTGCTCAGGCTCGCGGAAAAAATAGGTCTCGTTCACGGTCAGCAACTCGACCAGTGAGTTGAGCTCGTCGCGATCGCGGACCAGCAGGGCGTGGTAGGCCTTCGAGCAGTCGATGCCGCGCAGCGCCATCCGGGTCCCCAATCCCGCGATCAGGGTCTGTTCGCGCCCCTTTTCCAGGCTGAAGCCGCAAGTGAGCAGAATCAGCTCCTTGAGCGGGGCGAGAATCCTGTCGTCTTCCAGAGTGATGGCCATTTCAGATCCCCGTCATCTGCCGGCCAATTAGCGCCAGCAACTCAGCCGGGATCTCCGACAGCGGCAGCGACCGGTCGATGCAGCCCCGCTCGACTGCCACGCGGTTCATGCCGAATACCACGGAACTTTTCTCGTCCTGGGCCATGGTAACCCCTCCTGCGTTCCTGATCGACTGCATGCCGAGGACCCCGTCGTCCCCCATGCCGCTCAGAATCAACCCGATGGCCCGCTCCCCGTAGGCCGTGGCCACCGCCTCCAGGAGGGTGTCGCAGGACGGGTTGTAGAGCAGGCGGGGGTCCCTCTCGCCAAGTATGATCACCCCCTGCCTGGTGACCCTCATCGCCTGTTGGGCCGGGTTCACATAGACCTGCCCGGCGGTCAGGTGATCTCCGCTGCCGGCCACCACCACCGTGAGCTTAGTGCTGCTGTTCAGCCAGTCCACCAGGCCCGGGATGAAACCTTCTGCCATGTGCTGGGTTATCACTACGGGGGCCGGGAAGCCGGCGGGAAGCTGCGACAGGATGTGCTGGATGGCCTGGGGACCTCCCGTTGAGGCCGCGATGGCGACTATCCTCTCTCCTGCGGGGTGCGGCCGGGGAGCGCTCCCGGTTCCCGGCGAGGCGACGCTCCTCCACATGGCTCTGTGGTGCGCCTGGACATCGACATTGGCCAGCATGCGGATCTTCTGAATCAGCTTCTGTGCGTTGCCACTGATGTCCGGTTTTTCCATGACGTCCAGCGCGCCTTTGGACACGGCGGCAAAGGCCATTTCCACCCCGCTCCCGTCGGTCATCGCCAGGATCGGCACCGGGCGTCGGGCGATGATCCTCTCGATCGCCTCCAGTCCCCCCATGACCGGCATCTCGATGTCCATGATCACCACGTCCGGCCTGAGTTCGATCACCTTGGCGATTGCCTCGGCGCCGTCGGCGGCCTCGCCGACTGCCGTGATGCCGGGTTCCGGGCCGAGGACGGCACAGATCAGCTCGCGCAGCTGACGGCTGTCGTCCACCACCAGAACCCGGATCTCCTTTTCGGATTTCCACATGATCAGGAGACCTGCCGTGACTTGCCGGCGGTCGGACGCTCCCCGCTGCTGCCGTAATTGAGGGCCGCGACAATCGCCCGCAGCTGCTCGGACAGATCTGCCAGTTCTCCGGTCACCGAATTTGCCTCGTGGATGGAGTTGCTGGAAAGACGCACCCCCTGTTCGATGTCCTTCAGCGCCAAAACCACCTGGCTGCTGGCAATCTGCTGCTGCTGGGTGGAAAGGGAGATCTGCCGGGCCGCGCTGGTGGTCTCCTCCACGCCGTCCACGCTCTCTATCAGCATCATCACGGTGTGGGAGGCATACTCCTGTCCTTCCTGGATCAGCTGGAAACTCTTTTCCGACGACATCACCAGCCGGTTCACCGCATCCAGGATCTCGGTGATCTTCCCCTCGATCTCGGCGGTCGACTCGACCACGCTGTCCGCCAGGCGCCGGATCTCTACCGCCACCACCCCGAAACGCTTTCCCGCCTCCCCGGCGCTGGCCGCTTCCAGCGCCGCATTGAAGGCGATCAGCTTGGTCTGGTTGGCGATATTGTTGATGATCTCCATCACCTTGTTGATCTCTTTGGACTTTCTCCCCAGCTCGACGATCTCGCCCAGGTTGGTCTGGATGTTGTGGCTGATGTCGTTGACCTTGAAGGTCAGGTTCTCAACCTCTGCTGCGCCGTTCTTGCTGTCTTCCAGCGTCTTGTCGGCCCGCTCCACCACGCTCTGGCTGTGCTGGGCTATCTGGATCGCCGTGGAAGAGAACTCTTCCATGGTTGCGGAAATCTCGACCACAGAACTTGAGAGCTGGGTGGCGAACCCGGATTGCAGGTCGATGGTCGACGCTATGGCGCCCGCATGGGCATGGATCTTATCCGATATCCCGGAAAACTGGCTGATGGTGGGGGAAAGCATCCTTCTCACCAGGATTCCGGTGATAAGGGAGAAGATGGCCGCAATGGCCGCCGTCATCAACATGACGCTGGTCTGCAGGCTGTTATAGGCGGCAAAAAAATCGCTTTTCTTCACTCCCACGTAGAGCGCGCCGACCACCTGCCCCTTGCTGTTTCTGATCGGGTCGTAGGCGGTGAAATAGGGCGCCTCCAGAATCATGGTCTCTCCCCGGTACGGTTTCCCGTCCCGGATCACCGCATCATAAGCGGCGCCGATCAGCTTTGTGTCGGTGGCCCGGCTGCCGTCCGCCTTGAGGACATTGGTGGAGACGCGGGTGTCGCCCATGAAGATGGTGGCCGTACCGCCGAACATCTCCTTGATGCTGTCGGGAAGCTCGTAATCGTCGTTGACCACATAGTCGCCTGCCATCAGCTTGCCGTCGACGACCCTGAAATCGCCCCCCTTGTTCGCCAAGAGCCTCCAGAACGTTTTCAATATCCTTTCCTGGGAAACGCTCGCCTGTCTCTCGATCTCGGAGTGGATGCCGGTAAAGATGAAGCAGCTCGTGATCGCGATGGCCAGTGTCACAATTACCATGTTCACCAGGATGAGTTTTGTGGTAAGTCTCATGCTTATCTCCACCTTTTGATGTTAGCGCCGGTCGGCTTTTAAGTTTTTCTTCGATTCGGTTCAGCTTGTTGGGCCTCAAGTCTCGAATGAAGCAGTGTCTAAAAGGTCTTCAGCCGGCTTCCGGGCAAGGTTCGGTCCGTCTCTCTGGCGGCTGCGGTACGCGCGTGCTAAGCAGGCTCATCAAGTCAAGCAGCAGCGTCATGCGTCCGTTGCGTGGGAGAATGCCCCAGATTCCCTTTCGCATGGCAAACGGCTCCAGGACGGGTGGCAAGGGGCGCAGGTCGTTAAGGCTGCATTGGGTGATATCCTCCATCGCGTCGATTACCACCCTGTATCGTCGCCCGCCTCTTGTGCCGGCCGTGATGATGGTCGGGGTAAGATAGACGACCGAGGTGGTGCGGAAATCCAGCACTTCATGGATCCAGAGCAGGTCGTCGTCTTCTCCGTTACAGGCGGCCGTTTGCAGCACCTGTTCTGCATCAATGCCGAAATAAACACCCTCTACCGAGAAAAGGAGCAGGTCCAGGTGCTGTGCGGCCCCGCCCTTCATAGGGATATTTTGGAGGCGAGCTTGCCGATATCGAGCAGTGTGACCAAGCCGCCGCCATAGTCGAGTTCCCCGAGCACCAGGTCGCGGGCCTCTCCGTCCAGCGTGGAAAGGGGGGGCTTGATCGCGCTCTGAGGTACATCCACCACGTCCTCGATGGAATCAATCAGGATGCCGGAACGGAAATCGTCCAGGACGGCCATGGCAATCAGACCCGTAAAGCTGTCGCCCTTTTCCTCTCCCAGAAAATGTCTGATGTCGATGACGGATTCAATGTCTCCCCTTACGTTAATGAGCCCGGGGAGGTATTCGGGAAGGCCGGGAACCCAGGATATGTCGCAGATCGGGAGGAACTCCCTGACATCTCCGCCGTAAAAGGCGTAGCGGTTTCCGCCGCAGGTGAAGATGATGACCTTCACTCGCTCTTCCTCGACATCGACGACTTCCTTCGTCCGTTGCCTGAGCTTCAACTCATTCAGGATCAGTTCGCTTTTCAGTGGTTGTTCGGATGACTGCATGATGTCTCCTGGGTGAGGCCGAGGCGGAGAAGCGGCTGCCAAGCTAAAGGCGCTAAGGGTGAACAAAACCGCGCTTACAGGATATTACTGGCGTGTGCCACCTCGTAAGCTCTGGCAAAGAGTGGTCTTGAGGAAGGCTGAAAACGGGTTCCCTGACAATTTTTAATTTTCTAAAGCTACTTATCGGATTATCACTAAACTAACTTTAGAAATTTTGACGGGATCTCCAAAAATGCCTGCTCGACTTGAGGCAAGAATTCCTTCTTCGGACAGCCAGGCTCTCTTTGTTGTCGCTGATCCTGTAGATTCCTGGAGGTTGTACACGAGGATGTGGTATTGGCAGAGGGAAGATATATGGTGGGTGCGAGCTGCTGAAAGGCGGGCTGAACGTCTCTCTGTGATCAAGAGAGATCATCCCGACGGCATCTTAACCGCTGTCAGGACGGCCCGCCGGCTGGCCGGGAAGGGACAATGTCCGTTCGCTGGAAGGGGGAGATACCCGCTCCACTTCCGGCAACCCCTTGTGCCAGACGTTCATGCTCTCGAGGCTGCCGGAAATGTTGGTATTGTTGGTGAGCGTGCCGCCGAAGCGGTAGCCGTTGCGGGCAAAGGTGATGTTCATGCCGAACGAGTAGGCCCGGGCGATGGTGAAGAGCGACCGGACGCCGCGGTCCTGCATGATGGTTTCCATCTGTTGCAGCAGATGCAGGGCAAGACCGTGGCCGCGGTTCTCCGGCAGGGTCGCGAAGTCGGTCATCTCTGCCGAGTTCGACGCGAGGTCCATTTCCGCCGAAGAAAGAGCGATCAGATGCTCTCCCTGCCAGACGCCGAAATAGATGGTGCTCTCCTGCATGGTGTCCCGGAGAAAGGCAGGGTCGTGGATCGGGAAGGGGTAGCTGGCGAAAACCTGGCGGTAGAGCGCGGCCATTCCGGCCGTATCCTCTTCCCGTGCCACCCGCATGCTGAATTCCGCAGGGAGCGGCACCGGCAGGACGGCGGCCTGTCGCGCTTCGGCTGCCATCAGCACCTCCCGCACCAGCGTCGGCTGGCGCTCCAGGCTCCGCTCGCTGCTGAAATACTTGGCCATGAAACAGGCGGAGCCCCCCTCCGGGAAAAAACAGGGAATCGCCGCCTCCATGAGGTAACCCGCGGCGGCGAATCGACCCGCTCCCCAGCTGGGTACTTTGGCGAAGACCTTGGAATAGCCGCAGGAAACAGCCAATTGTTCCAGCCAGCCCACGATCTGCGTGGCGTCGTCCGGGTGGAGCTTCATCAGGTAGACGCGGTCGTTACCCGGGCCATGCTGGGTCAGCGAGCTGCCGATGGTTTCCATCGTGTCACTCATTGTTCCTCCTTTTCATCCGGTCGTTGTCCTCGGGGGTGAGCGAAATGGCATCGTCGAAGTCCGACAGCAGACGCTCTATGCCGGTCGCCGCGTACTCCAGGGTCCCCTCCAGGTCCAATTCCAGCTTGCAGTCGGAACAGTTCCGGTCGCAAAAGATCGACTTGTAGTTGTCCGGTTCCTGATAGGTGGTGATCACCCCCTCGTAATTGCGCAGCACCACCTTGTTGGTGGCCAGGGTGATCAGGTAGTTGGGCATGACCGGGATTTTCCCGCCTCCGCCAGGCGCGTCGATGACGTAGGTCGGCACTGCGAAGCCGCTGGTGTGGCCGATCAGGCTTTCCATGATCTCCATCCCCTTGCCGATCGGGGTGCGAAAGTGTGACAGCCCTTCCGAGAGGTCGCACTGGTACAGGTAGTAGGGGCGGACGCGATTTTCCACCAACCGCTGCACCAGCTTCTTGATGATCATGGGGCAGTCGTTCACCCCTGCCAGCAGTACGGTCTGGTTCCCAAGCGGAATGCCGGCGTCTGCCAGGCGGGTGAGCGCCTCCCTGGCCGAGGTGGTGATTTCGCGCGGATGGTTGAAGTGCGTGTTGAGCCAGAGCGGGTGGTGCTTCTTCAGGACGTTGATCAGACCATCGGTGATCCGGTAGGGGAGCACCACCGGTATCCTCGACCCGATCCGGATCACCTGGACATGGGGTATCTTTCTCAGCTCCCCCAGAATCCAGTCCAGATATTCGTCGGAGAGCATGAGCGGGTCTCCTCCGGAGAGGAGCACGTCGCGTATCACGGGGGTGCGACGGATGTAGTCCAGCCCCTGGGCGATCTCCTCCTTGCTCGAAATGGAATCGCGGTCGCCGACCTTTCTTTTCCGCGTGCAGTGCCGGCAGTACATGGCGCAGACGTTGCTGATATGGAACAGCACCCGGTCCGGGTAGCGATGGGTGATCCCGGGAGCGGGGCTGTCGGCATCTTCGTGGAGCGGGTCCGCATGGTCGCAGGAGGAGACTTGCAGCTCTTCTGGCGACGGGAACGACTGCCGGAAGACGGGATCGTCCTGGAAGTTGTCACGGTCGATCAGCGAGAGGTAGTAGGGGGTGACCGAGAGGGGGAACTTGGCCATGGTTTGCTCCAGTTTCGCCTTCTGCTCGTCGGGGATGGAAATGCCGAGCAGATGCTCGAAGGTCTCCAGGTCATGGATCGAGTGCCGTAACTGCCAGCGCCAGTCCTTCCATTTCGATATGCTGCTTGCGTCGCTTATTCTGCCGGCAATGTCCTGCTGGTTTTCCGAATAAATCGTCATAGTTTGCCCTTTTGGGATGGTTGCCGGTCCGTCGATAGCGCTCGTAGCTGCTCTTCAGGGTCGGCGTTGCGGCTTTGACTGCGTCGCGGCGCCTGGCTTATGCCCGGTTCTCCCGAAGCAGCTGTGCTGAAATGCTCTGCCGCTTGTTAACCGTCTTCACGGCCTTATCCTTCCTCGCGCTGCAATTCCAGCATCCCTACAATTGAATTTAGCAGTCCGAGCATTTCCGACTGCTGGTTCAGGTAGTACGATGCGGCTGTCCGGTCGTCCTTACCGACATGAACGCTGAAGACATCGGTGCGTTTCAATCGAAATATCTCCTCATCGGTCTCGTCGTCTCCAAAGTAGACGGCCCTTGACAGACCCAACTGCTCCATGGCGGCCGCCAGTGCGTCCCCTTTGCCGGTCGCGCCCATAGGAACGACATTCACCACATATTTGCCGCCAATCCTTTTCGGGCCTGGTTCCAGCTCATCTATTGCCGCATGGATCAGTGACAGGGCCTTTTCCGGATCCTCCGCCTTACGGTAATGCAGCGAAAGGGACTCGCCTTTGAATTCGATCTCCACACCCTGTTCGTAGAATAGTGTGTCGTGTAGCTGTGCTCTCCATTTAAGACAATTTTGTACAAACTGCCAATTCCTGCCATTTTCATGAGGGGGGCCTTCGGCGCCATGGTTGCCGATCAGCAGATGCGGCTCCAACCTGAGGACGGCCCGGGCATCGCTTCTCGACCTGCCGGTAATCACGGCAACCTTGGCAAGTTTGACCAGCCTCTCCATGGTGGTCCGCACCGGTTCGGCAACCTCTGCTGCGGAGTAGTCGGCAACAATGGGAGACAAGGTGCCGTCCAGGTCAAAGGCGAACAGGGTGTCAGGCCCTACAACGCGAGCCAGGGCGGCAAGTCCTTCTGAATTAAACAAATATGCTGAAGTCATGATTTCTCCCGATTCTGATGGTCAGTTTCTCAGGTTGACACACAGGCTTGCGTGCCTCCTTTCAGCGTAGTGGCAGACAGTCAAGTAGCGCTACCTGTGCCTGTATGTTGCGCATCCGTCCTGGGCGTTGAGGCCTAGTGAGTGCGCTATACAAGTCATCGGCTGCCTATAAGATATGGCAAGGGTGACGATGAACGCCTCGTGCGGCTCATTCGCCGCATCGCTGAAATGGCTTAGGCGAGTACCCTGCTCGTCAGCATGGGAGACAACTCGCAAGGAGAAGCGGGTTTATCTTGATCCAGGGTCTCCTGCTGTAGAAGTTCGGGCAAAAGCTCGTGCAGCGCATTGGCAATAGGATGGAAAAGGATTTCATGTCACGGACGAACCAGCGCGGGGTAAGTCTGTCAACCAGTGGCGACACCGCAAAAGTCAAACAGCGGCAATGGCCAACGAGACTTTGAAACGAAGAGGTTTAGAGCGATTTCAATGATGAACCGATTCTTCTCTGTTTCATGGAACTCCTTGTAAATTTGGTGGCTTCCGTCTCTTTTGGTAAAGGATCAACTTTCGTATGAGGACCCGATGTTGAAATACGGCAGCAAAAGATCCTCCATGCTGTAAAGCCCGATATCCTTGTCGCCGATATGGCTTGCGGCAAAGAGCACTCCGTTGCCGAATGCTTCCCGGGTGATGGATTCATGCTTTAGGCGAACTGTCTGATAGGGAAAGCCAAACAAAATCTCGTGCACTCCGATAATCCCCCCGGCCCTGACAGTCTTGATCGATTCCTCCGGCAGACCCAGGGCTGACGCGATTTTCTTGGCCGTCCCTGAGACTTCCGGCTTGGCCTTGAAGTGTTCCTCCACAATCTCGATGTCCGTATAGGGGGCGATGCTCTTGAGAATTTTGGCGGCAATTATCAAGAAGTTGATCCCGATCGTGATGTTGGGCGACCATACGACCCGGGTCTTCTCCGCCAGATACTTCAGATATTCCAGCTTGCACGGTGCATAGCTTGAGATCGCACTGACGATCGCTATCTGCCGGTCCCTCGCCACTTCTCCATAATATTCGATCCCCTCTTCCGAAGAAAAATCGATTATCACATCAACCGGGAGCTTGCTGATCAGCTCGTCAGCCGTGAATTCATCGGCTGAATAGATGAATCCGGGCTCGCTGGAGGAGATCCCAAGAAACTCGGGAACCGACCTGTGCTCCAGGTTATGCGACTTCCGCACCACCCATTGGAGATTCACCTCCTTGCTCTGCAACAGAACCGAGGCCACGGCTTTTCCTGTTTTTCCAAAACCCAACAACCCTACTTTCATAAAATCACCTTTGCGCCTGGATGTCTCATGACGCGGTAAAACGGGGCAGACAGTAACGGAGCACGATCAGGCGGCTGCCGGGTCAGGGGCGAGCAGCCGAGACTCCTTCAGCACGGTTTTCATGGCCTGCTATTTGTCAGCTATGCAGTGGTTGCGGGGTAAGCTGCTCTGCTCCCAGGATCCGCACCAAATGCTGCATTCCTTCCAGGACCTGCTCGAACTGTTGGTCCGACAGTGCTTCGAGTCCCTTTACCAGCATGACTTGGGCAACCTCAGGGGCATTGGCCACCACCGCCTTTCCCCTTTCGGTGAGGTACAGGTCCACAGCCCTGCGGTCCTCCTGGCAGCGGTTGCGCGTGACCAGGCTTTTGGCTTCCAGCCGGTCAAGGATTCCCACCACCGTTGCGGGGCACAGGTACATCTGGCGAGCCAACTCGGATACGCGCATCGGGGAGGCGTTGGCCAGGATCTTAAGTGCCCATAGTTGCGGGCCCGTCAATGCTGTCTCTTTCTCGGCGGACCTGGAATACTCGGTAACCGCCTGGAATATCCTTCTCAGGTTGTCGATCACTTCGGGGATTTCAGCTGTATTTTTCTTCATAAAGTCCTCAGAATTGCCTTGACAAAATAATTAGTGACGCTGATAGTTAGTGACGCGAATGATAGCAGCATCACTTGAACTCGTCAAGGCTTGATTGGTGAGAGATCCCTGTAAGGACGTACGGGTAAAGCTGGCAATAGTGAGTGGCGGGCCAAGGCGGCCGTGCAGTACCTGGTGGCGCGGGGAATTCCCGCTGGAAAAACCGGCAGCCGTCGGGCACAATGAAGCGGCATGGGCCGAGAGCCCCGCGACGGGTTTCACGCGGTGGAGCAATAGCCTCTCCGACCCCTGCAGCCAGCCTGAAAAGGTTGAGCTGCGGTGGGGGCAAATCATCTACAGGCAAGGACCTTTCTGTGCGGAAAAATATCGTAGAACAGCTTACCCTGCTTGCCAGCGTCATCAAATGGACCTTTTACGCATCTATCGTCGGAGTTCTGGTGGGATTTGGCACCGCCGCGTTTCTCCGTTGCCTCAGCTGGACCTCTAGCCAATTTGCCAGGTATCCGGATTACTATCTGCTGCTACCGGTGACGCTGCTGATAAGCAGCGTTCTGGTCTCCAAGCTTGCCCCGGACGCGGCCGGTCACGGCACCGAGAAGGTGATCGAGGCCGTGCATCAGCGGATGGGAAAGATACCCCTCATGGTCGTTCCGGTAAAACTGGTCGCCACCGTCCTCACCCTGGCAGGAGGGGGCTCGGCGGGAAAGGAGGGGCCCTGCGCCCAGATCGGCGCGGGACTTGCGTCCTCGTTCGCCAGTCTGCTACGGCTAAACGACGTGGACCGGCGCAAGCTGGTCATCTGCGGCATCAGCGCCGGCTTCGCCACCGTGTTCGGCACCCCGATTGCGGGGGCGCTGTTCGGCGTAGAGGTGCTGGTGCTGGGACACATGTTTTATGACGTGCTGTTTCCCTCCTTTGTGGCCGGCATCATCGGCTTTCATGTGGCTTCCCAGCTCGGGGTGAACTACCCCCACCTGACAGCGCAGATCATCCCCTCAGTGACCAGCTGGAGCTTTGCCGAGATGATCATGCTCGGGATATGGTGCGGCCTGATTGCCCTGGTCTTTATAGAACTCATGCATTTGAGCCAACGTCTCTTCGCGCGTCTGGCCTGGCCTTCGTTCGCAAAAGCGCTTCTGGGCGGGGGGCTGCTGGTGGTGATCGGGAAATTCGGGTCGCTACGCTATCTGGGGCTCGGACTTGATTCCATCGAGGCGGGGCTGAACGGGGCGGTGTTGCCGGCCGGAGCGTCGCTTATGAAGGGCCTTGCCACGGCAATTACCCTGAACAGCGGCGGCAGCGGCGGGGTTGTCACACCTATTTTTTTTATCGGCACAGCAGCAGGCAACCTGTTTGCGCAACTGTTTCATGAGCCGCTGGTGGCGACCTTTTCCGCGATCGGCATGGTGGCGCTACTGGCAGGAGCGGCAAACACACCGATTGCTGCATCCGTCATGGCCATGGAACTTTTCGGAGCCGCTATCGCCCCCCATGCCGCCATCGCCTGTATGGTCAGCTTCCTGATGGTCGGCTACCGCAGCATCTACCCGAGCCAGATTCTGGGCGTCGAGAAAAGCACTTCGTTAAAGGTCAAGACCGGCAAGGCAATAGGCGAATTTGACTCTGCCACGGTCGAGAACCGGAGGATCTCGCTTCCCGGCTTCGTTGTCAAAGGGGTAAGGCTGTTGCGCCGCCGCAGGGGGAGGACGCCTGTTGATAGAAAATAAGGGCACTTTGGTGCAGGATCAGCCAGTCAGGCCTGCTTACTCTTGGGTGGGTTGGCGATGTAGGAAACCTCAGAGCTCGTGCAATAAAAAGCTTCAATGGATTGATTGCCAGGAGGGGATATGACCCGGTTTATTATAAATGCTGCCCTGTTGACATGGTGTGCGGTCACCTTTGCCGGTTGTGCATCTTTGCCTCAGAAAGAACCCTTGCAACACCGGGCGGCCGGTAATGAAACAGGGAGAAGCGGAGTCGTCTATCTGGCGCTGAAGGGCAATGACTGGAGTGATTCCCCGGGCATGAAGCCTTTACCGCTTTCGAAAAACTTGTCGTCTTTGAAGGTTCTGCCAAGGAAGAAGGTAATCATCCCACAAAAAATCAGTATCGTTGAAGTGGAAGCTGGCCACAGGATAGCGGTTGCCAAGGTTGTGATGCCTGTATATTCCGGGGACCTGCTTATTGATGCTCTAAGGCAAGAACTGACCACTGCAGGATTCACGGTCCGTCTGGTGCGGGAACTGCCAGGTACGGTGGGCAGTGGAATTGTTATTTCTTTAATCTCGGCCGATTTGAGACAGGCTTCCGGCCTTTTTATACTTGAAGGATCATGTCATATGCAAATGGAAGTAGATGTATGGCAAAATGGCACCCGGGCATATTCTCAGCGCTATGCCTCGAAGGTATCCGATTATGCTTTTACAAACCGGGACCAGCTTCTATTGAAACTTATGATGATGGCAACCAAGAATATTATGTCTGAGTCCATGCCTGAAATAGTCACAAAGCTTTCTTCATCAGGTAACTAGCCCATGAAACGGTTTCTGCTTCCGCATCTAATCTGCCCGGCCTGCCTTCCGAAGGAATATCGGCTGTTAGCATCGCCAGGCCAGGAAAAGGATGATGACATCATCACCGGCTATCTTTCCTGCACCAAATGCCAGCGACGCTTTCCGATCAAGGAGGGAATCGCACTGCTTCTTCCCAACCCGGATGGTTGTCAGTCCGGGGGGCAATGGCGCTATGAGGAGCCGGGCACGCTGAACCGCTACCTCTGGAGCCATTACGGGGACCTGCACGGTGACCTGGAAAACGGGGAAGCTAACGCTGCGTGGGCCGGATGTCTTGCCGAGGGAGGGAGCGCAGCACTGGATGCCGGTTGCTCGGTAGGAAGGATCACTTTCGAAATGGCGGCCAGAAGCGGGTGGGCCGTGGGGTGCGACCTCTCGCACAGTTTCGTCAGGGCGGCCCGCCGGCTGGCCCGGGAAAGGAGTTTAACCTACTCGCTTCCCCTGGAAGGAAACCTGCGGGAGACTTTTCAGATCCAGCTGCCTGCTGCCTGGCCTACCAACCACCTGGAGTTTGTGGTGGCCGACGCGCTGAGATTGCCCTTTGCCAGGGAAATCTTCCAGCAGACTGCCTCGCTGAACTTGCTGGACAGGATCAGCTACCCGCTGGCCCATTTGTTTGAGATGAACCGGGTCGCCTGCCGGGAGGGGGCCTCTTTTCTGTTCGCCTCACCATTTTCCTGGGCGACCAGCGATATTCCGGAGCAATTGTGGTTGGGAGGGACAACGACCGGGCCGTACAAGGGGAGAGGAAGGGACAACGTCCGTTTCCTGCTGGAAGGGAAAGGAAAGATACTCGCTCCACCATGGCAGATCAAAAAGGCCGGCTCGATACAGTGGAAGATGCGTTCCCATTGCAATCATTGCGAGACCATCAAGAGCGACATGCTGGTTGCTGCGCGATAAGGTGGCTGACTCGGGCGTTTCAGGAGTTGATTCCAGCTGTTGACGGGTCGCCGAGTTCTCCTTCCCCCCCTGCTTTTACCCGCTTGCTGAACTGGTGTCAGCGAATTTTATTTCTTGATTGGTCGTAAAGCTCGGCGCTGCGAAGGCGCTGATCACCTATCTGGTTCAGTACGTCGTGCCGCTCCACCTTTTTGTTCACGGTGAGTTCCTCGTAGCCCATGTAACCTGTCTTTGCCAGTTCCGCCACTATCTTGACAAATTGCTCCTGCTCTTCGCGGGACAGGTTGTGGAAGTCGTCGAAACGGCCGGATTTGCCTAGATTGAAAAAACTGTCGACCGCGGTGAAGACTTCCCTGGAAACCGAGATCTCGACCGGATCGGCCTCTGGTGAGCTGCCGCCATCTACCTTTTGGGCTCCTCTCGACAAAGGTATGTCAGAGTCAAGACTCGATATGACATTGTCTCCTCTCTTGTCGGTGTTTCCACTGGCTGGTGTCCCAATTATTGCTTTGTATGCTGAAAGTGACGTAATCATCTGTTACCTCCTACAGTTTGACTTTCGGATATGCAAGTGGCTATCAATGTTTGACGGGTACATTCTTTAGTTTTTGTGCCGGATTGTCAATCTTCTTTCATGCCGCCCTTTTCAGAGCCTCCCAACCGATGCAGGCCAACTGCACAGTTTTGGGGATAGCACGCGAGCCTGAACGATAATGCGCGATCATGCGGCGCGTCATTCCCAGTGCCTCGGCAGCGCTAGACAGGGAAAGCTGGTTTTTCTTCATCCAACCGTCAAAGCGGGAGAGAATTGTTGGGTTCTGCAGGATGAAAGAACTCTGCCTTGGACCCGGAGGGGGTCAACGCACTTTAGAGGGGGGGTGGGGGGCACTGGCGGCAACCTTTTTCTTGCCTGCAGTGACATTGGAGGTTTTTATTTGGCTTTTCTTGCGGGAGTGAGCAGTCTTTTTCTTCCGTACTACTGCCTTTGGGGTCTGTCGCGTTAGTGGGCGAGCAATAACGGGTAGGGGGGCGGAGTGGGGGGTATACGGAATGACCCTCAAACTTGAGGGGTGCGAGCATCAAGGGCTGACACCTGTACTGCCTGTCCCGCTACTCACTGTGCCGGTGGCCGTGCTGATATCACTGCGCCCGCCACGGTGGTGCTCGCAGCCGGTGACTACTGTGAGAGAGGAAAGTGCAATGAGTGCTGCTGCTACATTGTTCACCTTCATCATCGTGTTAGCTCCTCTGGTGGTTTTATCGGCGGTTTTGGCTTGAGGAGGATTCTATCGGGTTCCTTTGGCAAAGCAAGCGAGCGTGTGTACTTATCCTCTTTGCTCTGTTTTCAACCTGCGCCGCAATCGCATGTTGTCGGCAGCAACGATAAGCAAAGCCAGGGTTGAAAAAACGCTAAAAGCAGCCTCGCCAAGAAAGTGCCAGAAGGACCAAGCCAGGAGTGCAGCTACTGTTGCTGTGAGTAAAAGGAGAAAATCATCTTTCATGTGATTGCCGCCTGAAAGCGGAACATGCTCCTTGCACTCACTTTCCGATCGTATATTCCGGGCCAACGCTGAAGTACTGAAATCAGCCATGGCCGATTCAGGTCATATTTGTTGGCCGTGAAGAGTACATCTGCGAGAGTCATACCGCCAGCTAGTGACCGTCCTGATGCAACCGCGATGCTTCCTATGACTGCACCAACATAATAAGCAGCAGAGCAAGCGCCGATGCCCGCGAGGCATTCCAAATTTGTTCCTGCACCAATAAGCTCTCTGATCGTTACGGCCCTTCCGAACTTTTCTATAAGACTGAGGATAACCGTGGTAGTTGCCACAGCAGACTGTACGGTGCTAAAAATAGAGTCTGGGGCTGGAAGGTTAAGGCCCTCCATGTTTTCTTTAAAGTACTTGTAGAATTCTGACATCAATGTTTCTCCTCGGAACTCGGAGAATTTAGGCCTGCCTTAGCCGTGTCCAAAGCGGTTATAACATTTGCGACAGCTTATTTTACCTGGACTTGTATCCATTGCAACTCGCGTCTGAATTTTAATTCAAAGCCCGGCCCATTGGACTGGTATCGGCAAGCGGAGAGATTTTCCTTTTGTTCCTAAAGAGGATCCAGGGGATGCAACGCAGGGGTTTAGATGGAGGTGGCAGGGGGGCCCAGAACGAAAGCGACCCGTTTGAGCGAGTCCCCCTACTCTAACGCTAGCCCCGGCCCGCCCGCCACGATCGAACCAGCGCTGTTTTCAGGAGCCTCCTCCTTGAGAAATTCGGCACGCGTTCTCGGCAGACTCTCCGGACAGTTCTCCTTTAGAAAGGCGACCAGCTTTTCCCGTACCTCGCAACGCAGGTCGAAGGTGGCTGGGGCGTCGGCGGCACTCATCAGGGCGCGCAGTTCCAGGACATGCTCCCTGGCGTTTGTTACCTGCAGGCCCCACACCTTCCGATCCCATATCTGCGATTGTTGCAGGACTTCGTGGAGCTTTTCCCTTATTTGCGCGACCGGAGCCGTATAGTCGACGTAGAGATAGACCGTCCCCAGGAGGTTGGTGGTACTGCGGGTCCAGTTCTGAAAAGGCTTGTCCAGGAAATGGGTGACCGGCACGATCAGCCTTCTCAGGTCCCAGATCTTCACCACCACGTAGGTGAGGGTGATCTCCTCGATGGTCCCCCATTCCTCTTCCACGATCACTACATCGTTTATCCGGATCGGCTGGGTGATGGCTATCTGGAGCCCCGCGAGTAGCGTGGAGAGACTCCGCTGGGCGGCAAAACCGACGATGATCCCCATGATCCCTGCCGAGGCGAGTATGCTCACGCCGATGGCGCGTATCTTGGCAAAGGTCATCAGCATGGCGGCCAGGGCGATGACGACCACCACCACCAGGATGATCTTGACGAGGATGGTGAGCTGGGTGTAAACGGCGCGGGCCTTGAAACTCTCCTTGCCGCCGTCTATCTCGTAACGGCTGATGACGATGTCGCGACTGGCAAGGGTGGCATTGATGAACAGCCAGGTGATGAGTCCGATGAAGCAGAGACTGAAGAGATGCTGCACGACTGCCAGCGGTACGGGCGGAATCGAGAGCGAGGGGGTGACGAACATGAGTGCCAAGAGCGGCAGGGAAAGGCGTGAGGGGGGGCGCATGCGAGCCACGAAAATCGGACTGAGCGGGAGGTCGGCGCGGTTGGCAAGCCTTCCCATCACCGTAAACAGAGCCTTGTAGAGCAGCATCCCGATCAGCAGCGCTGCGACGGCTGCCCCGAAGTTGATTATCAAGCCATCCCACAGCTCCTGTAATATCATAACCAGTCTGTTCATCTGTCACGCCTCCTTGCAGTCAGTCACTCATGCGTCCATCCTCTGGCACTTTTTGGCGCCACAGGGCAAGTTTTGCTAATTCCTCCGGCCTTCCCGAAAAGTCCGTATAGTTGAAAATGGGTTGACCGCTGCTGTCATGGTCGGCTTGACCGCTGCCGGTGGCGGCATATTTGGAAGTCTTTATTTCATAGCGGCGAAAGACTATAATCTATAGTAGTAAAGTATTAAAATTTCAGGTGAAAGAGGTGACTAGTCATGTTGGAAAAATGCTGCAATAGCATGGCGCATTACGAGCATATGTGCTCGCTGACGCTGAATGGCTGCGCCATCGAAAGAGCCAGAGCCGCGAGCAACTTCCGGTGCAGCCCATGCGATGATCCTTCACATAATCACAGATATATTTGCACCCCTAACATAATCGGGGCCTGAGGCAGAAAGGGTTCCCGACAGTATTTCAAAGGCAGCCGATTGGCTGCCTTTGTAGTATCAGAGTGTTGTGCCAGGATACGGTTCGCTTACCTCCCCGTCGGGCGGCAACCTAGCCGTTGCTACTTTGCCACAGCCTTCCCATGGTTGGTAGAGTCAATGTGCACAAACCGGAAAATCTTTGGCACTTACAATGTTCAATAATCGATGCCGGGCTGGGGTTCGATGTTCTTGCGGTAGGCGTGCTTGATCTCGGTGATCTCGCTTACGGTGTCGGCCAGCTCGATCACCTGGGGGTGGGCATCCCGTCCGGTAAGTACCAGATGCATCAGGGGGGGCTTGCTGCGCAGGAGCTCCAGCACCTGCTCCAGGTCGACCAGCTTCAGCTTGAGAGCGTTATTTATCTCGTCCAGGACGATCAGGTCGTAGGGAGGAGCCTGGCGCACTTTCTCCATGACAAGCTCCATGGCGTCCTGCGCGTTGTCGCGGTGCTCGCCAAAGGGGTAGGGGTTTCCCTGGATGCCGCAGAACCCCTTGCCGGTGGCGTAGTGCTCGATGTCGCAGTTGAGCCGCTTGATGCCGTCCCACTCGCCGGCGTAGAGATCCCCCTTCATGAACTGGATGAAGCACACCTTCATGCCGTGCCCGCAGGCGCGAAGGGCCATGCCGAGCGCCGAGGTGGTCTTCCCCTTGCCGTGGCCGGTGATCACCACGATGAGTCCCTGGCGGAGCTTCGGTTCCAGTTTATCCACCTTGTCGGGCAGCGTGCCGCGCTTTGCCATACCGTCTCTCCTCGCTTTGCCGAATTGCCTGCCACACCCTAGACCATTTTACGGTACTCGCCTCCCACACCGGAAAGGGTTTTGCTGATCTGCCCGAGGGTCGCGTGACGGACCGTCTCCAGCAACTCCCCGAAAACGTTCCCCCCCTGCAGGGCCACCTGCCTCAACCGCTCCAGATAGACCGGGGCATCCTCGCTGTGGCGTTTCTTGAAGTCGCGCACGCGGGTCAACTGCCGCTCCCAGTCGGACGGGTCGGGACGGACCATCTCGCCCGCCTTGGGATACTTTTCGGGGTGTCCGTCCGGAAGCTCGAACACGTTGTAACCTACGATCCTGCGCCTGGGAGCCTGCGGGTGCTCCGGCGTAGCCTTTCGCCGCTCCCGCTCGTAGCGGGCGCTCTGTTCGGCAATGCAGCGCCTCTGGTAGCCGAGCTCCGTGGCGGGTCCCACCCCTCCCAGCTGGTCCAGGCGGTCGAATTCGGCGAGCACCTGCGCCTGCACCTCCTTCACCAGGGCCCGGAAGGCGTAGGAGCCGGAGAGGAGGTTCTGGATCAGGAATCCCTCGCTTTCCTCGCGCAGGTAATTGGAGATCATGGTCGCCTGGCGCACCCACTTCTCGGCGGGGGTGGTCATCGGCTCGTCGGCCGAGTCTACATGCAGCGAATTGGAGTTGGCCAGCATCCCCAAAAAGGCGTGGTAGGTGAGGCGGACCGGGTTCAGGGTGTCCCACTCCTCGGACTGCAGGGCGCGCCCCGAGGTCTGGGTGTGGAACTTGAATTTCTGGCAGCGCTCGGAGGCTCCGTAGACGTCGCGCAGGGCTAGCGCCCAGATCTTGCGGCAGACGGCGCCGTAGGCGAGCCATTCCGCCTCATGCGCCACCTTGAAGAAGAAGGAGAAACTCGGGGCAAAGTCCTCGGCCGCCATGCCCCGGGCCAGAAAATTCTCCAGGTAGGTGAAGCCGTTGGCCAGGGTGAAGGCGAGCTCCTGGACCGGGCTCGCCCCCGCCTCGCCGATGTGGTAGCCGGAGATGCTCAGCGAATAAAACTTCCTCACCCCGTTTTCGATGAACCACTCCTGCACATCGCCCAAAAGCTTGATGGCGAACTCGGGCTGGAAGATGTTCTCGTTCTGGGCCTGGATTTCCTTGAGGACGTCCGCCTGCACGGTGCCGCGCAGTCCCTGCACGGTCTGCCGGAAGAGCTCTTCCCGCTCCCCCTCGTCAAGCGCGCTGCCTCTCTCCTTTTCCACCCGCTCCCGCTCGATCTCGCCGGCTGCCACGAAGTACATGGCGAGAATGGTGGGCGCCGGCCCGTTGATGGTCATGGAGGTGCTGATCTCCGGTATCCGGAAGCCGGAAAGGACCAGTTTCATGTCCTCCCAGCTGTCGATGGCAACCCCGCCCTCGCCGATCTTGCCGATGCTCCCGGGATCGTCGTCGCTGTCGGCTCCGTACAAGGTGATGCCGTCGAAGGCTATGGAGAGCCGCGGCTTGGCGACGCCTTGAGCGAGCAGGTGCAGGCGCCGGTTGGTCTCCTCGGGACCGCGCAGTCCGGCGAACTGGCGCGTGGTCTCAGCGGCCGAGGCGGTGCGTAGCGGATAAATTCCGGTCACGAAGGGGAAGGAGCCGGGAAGCCCCTCTTCGAGCAGGAAGCGCAGGCTCTCGGCCTGGTCCGCCGGGTCGGGAAGCGCCACCCGGTTCACCGGCAGCCCGTTTACGCTCTCGACGTCAAGGTCTATCCCCAGCTGGCCTGCCGCCAGGAGGGACTGCTTACGCCAGCGCTCCGGCCACTCCTCCAGGAGCCTGGCGCTTTCCGGATGCAGCCGAGCTGAATCTCCGGGTCGTTCCCTGACTTTCTGCAGCTCGCCCGCCACGAAGGTGTCGTAGTCACGCACGCAATCGCTGATCTGCGCCAGGTAGGCGCGCCGGCGGTGCGGCACCAGCGAGCCCGTCTTCGCGCAGCTGAAGATGTCGGCCTCCCCGGCGTCCTCGGGGGCAGGCCAGCCGAGCCGCCTGCAGATGGCGCGAAAGAGGCGCAGCGTTCCTGGATCGCGCGCGGACTTGGAAGTGGTCGCGATCAGTTGAGACTGGCTGCCGGTCTCGGTGAGGAGCGCCCCGATCTCGGCGAAGGCGGCCTCGGCTCCCTGGAGGTCGGCCTTGTTCAGTACCACCAGATCCGCATCCCGCAGCAGCTGGTCTTTTTGCAACTGCAGGGAACTTCCGTACTCGCGCGTCTTCACGTAGACCAGCAGGTCGGCGCGCAAGTGGGAGAGGTCGAGCCCGGTCTGCCCGGCTCCCGGCGTCTCCACGATGATCAGATCGAAATCGCAGGCGCGCAGCAGCGCGAGCAGTCGGGGGAGCCGTGGGGCCAAGGGCGCGTAGGCGCTGCCGGTCGCCACGCTGCGCAGCCAGACCCGGTCGTGGTAGATGCGGTTCATCCGCACCCGGTCGGCCAGAAAGGCGGTGGTAGCGCTCCCCGTGTCGAGGGAAGGATCGTTGGCTACGATGGCGATTCTTTTGTCGGGGAAGCTCTCCAGGAAATGCCCGACCAGCTCGTCGATCAGGGTGCTCTTGCCGCTGCCGCCGTCGCCGGTTATCGCCACCACCCTGGCCGGGGCGTTTTCCGCACGCGGCGAAAGCTCTCCCTGAAGTGCAAAGTCAGCGTCCGTGGCATGTTCAGCGAAGCTCAGCAGGCGGGAGAGCTCCAGGGGAGTGGCGGCTTGCCCGCTCAAGCCTGGGGGCGCAGTCGGGGAGCTACTGATCCGCCCTGCCAGGCGCGCCGTCATGTCGGAGGCGATCTCGTCCAGCGACCAGCCCGGGCCGTAGATCTTCTCGACGCCTGACGCCTCCAGGGTCGCGGCATCCTCGGCAATGATGGTCCCTCCGCCGCCGCCGAACACCGAGGCCGAATCCATCCCCAGCTCCTTAAGGCGCTGGACCAGGTGCGGGAAAAACTGGAGATGCCCCCCGTTGTAGGAGCTCACCGCCACGGCGTCACCCCCCTCCTGGAGCACCGCCCGGGCGATCTGCTCGCCGGTCATGTTGAAACCGAGGTAGATCACCTCCACCGGTTGCGCACCGGAAAGAAGCGACCGGTTCAGGGCCAGCACCGAGGCGTCATGGCCGTCGAAGGCGGCCACGGCCGTCAAAATTCTCAAGGGTCTGGATTCCATGGCTAGTCTATCCTCTTGAAACCCCGGGGGTAGCGCACGCTGGCGAGCTCGGCGTACTTGTCCTTGTAGTAGAGCCATTCCTTTTTATGCTCTTCGCTGACCTGGCCGACCACTTTGGCGGGAATTCCGACCGCGATGACCTCGTCCGGTATCTCGCCGCGCACCAGTGCCCCCTCGCCGATGATGGCCCAGTCCCCGACGACGGCGTAGTCGGAGATGATGGCGCCCACCCCGACCACCGCGTTGTCCTTGACCGTGCAGTTGTGCAGTATCGAGCCGTGCCCGAGCTGGACGTTGTCTCCGACCGTGGTGCGGTCGCCGTCGCGCGCGTGGATCACCACGTTTTCCTGCACCGAAGTGCGGTTGCCGATGACGATGGTGCCGTAGTCCCCCCGGATGCGGGCGCCCACGCCGATGAAGCATTTCTCGCCGATGGTCACGTCCCCGATGATGTCTGCCGACTCCGGGACGAAGGAGCCGGCACCGATCACGGGGCGTTTGCCTTCGAATTCGTATAGCGCCATGTGGAACCTCCCAGTAAAAGGTAAGGGGGCCGTTAAATGTCGTGCTACCTAATGAGGAGTATACCGGCAGCCGGCTGGTTGTCTAACCATGGTGGGAGTGTGCCGTGTCTAGCCGGTCGTCGATTAAGCTGGGTCAAGAAGGGCGATTAGAGCCGCAGTCAAAAACAGCGGCTACATCGGATGAGGTAGCCGACGGCATCATTGCGGAGGAGGAAGGTAAGTCGTTTATGTTGTCGGGACGCCGGGGCAGCGCACTCGAAGGAAGATGACACAAGGGCGCCCTCTGAACGGGAAGTGCGACGCAAAAATAACGCCCATGACCAGCGCATCGTCATGGGCGTCTTTCAGCCATCATCAGAAAGCGGTCAACTTCTGGACATTTCGGTGAAGGCGGCCTTGGCGCCTTCACTGATCTCTTCAGGACTCAGATCCCTGGTGTGGGTCGCCAGCATCCAGCTGTAACCGAAGGGGTCCTGCACGGAGCCGGCACGATCACCCCAGAACATGTCCTGCACATCCATCTTGACCGTTGCCCCCGCCTCTACGGCTCGCCTGAAAGCGGAGTCGACGTTCTCGACGTAAAGATAGAAGCTGATCGGCGAGCCGCCCATGCTTTCCGCGCTCTTGCAACTCTCCTGCGGATGCTCATCCCCCATCATGATGACGGAGTCGCCTACCAGCACCTCGGCGTGCATTATCCCCTTTCCGTCCGGCCCCGGCATGGCATACCTCTCCTGAGCACCGAAAGCCGCTTTGTAAAAATCGATCGCCTTACGGCAATCCTTGAACATGAACATCGGTGTTACACTGTGAAATCCTTCCGGAATAAGCGTTGTCATGATAAACCTCCTGAACGTTCGGGCTATTGTTTTGCTTCTCGCTTAATTCAAGCATAGGATTTCTGGTCCCCCCCTGTCAAGCCCCTGGAAATAACGAGAAACCATCAGGCCGAGTGGCACTTCTTAGCTAGTTTCCGTCCGGAAAGGGTGCTTTTCCGCCCTGGCGGCGTCAACCTTCGGTCTTGCTTGTGCGGCGTACTTATGTACGCCTCCGCGCAACCCCTCGGTTTCCTTGCCAGGACGAAAAATCCCTCCTTTCCGAATCGGAAACCAACAGTTTCACATCCGGAGTTTCCGGATGGAAACTAGCTATACTGTCGGCCAACCTGAGTGGTTCCGGGACACGATAACGGGTCGAGCAATGGAGCACGATATCGATCGCATCCTCGAGCCTGACCAGGTGCCCGGGCGAAACGAAGAGCGGCCTCACCCCGTTGCGTGTCCTTAAGACCGCACCGACCACCTCGCCCGCGCCTTCGCCCGGATGCACAGTTCCCCGCAATCGTCCATGAGTCTCCTGGCGCAAATCGGTTGGATTTTGGGTAGAATTCTAGCGGGCCCACAGGGCATTACAAGATACGCTGCCCGCAGGTAAAAGGCGGAAGGAGGCACCATGGCACAGGGCATAACAGTTACCTGCTACGCCGGATACAAGGGAGATGAACGGCCCACCTCGTTCCAGCTGGGGGACAGGACACTCGTGGTGGCGGAGGTTATCGACCGCTGGTACGATCAGGACTACAACTGCTTTAAGGTCATGGTAGAGGATGGCACGCAGTACCTGCTGCGGCACGACATGAACCAGGATGCCTGGGAGCTGGTGCAGAATCGCGATGAACGGGGCTGAGAGGCGGTATTTCGCGGGGGGCCGTGATTTCGTTAACTTAGTAGCGAGGTAACCAAATCAACAACGGCCCCTTCCGTGCACCTAGCATGCTTATTTCATTGGTAAATATAAATCTTTCTCGGTTTTTCCTCCAGTGATATAGTGATACCTAGGGTTCGGATGAAAGGCAAAAGCTCTACCCTTTTCATGTCCGGCGCCTGAAATCTTCATAAGGAGGTAGACCCATGAAATTCATAATGACCTTTTCTTGGAAACCAGATACGCATACCAGAGAAGAAGCCATCTCACGGTTTAAAAAAACGGGTGGGTTACCGCCCAACCCCGGAGCAAAACTCCTGGGGCGGTGGACTCGGGCTGATTTCAGCGGCGGGTTTGACTTAATTGAAAGTGAAGATACCAAAGCCTTGACTGAATTTGCCCTTATGTGGAGTGATCTGATGGAATTGACTATCGTTCCGGTTCTTGATGACAAAGAACTTTCAGCCGTGCTGGAACGGGTCACGAAGTAGATATTTCATGTAATAGCTGCCCAAACAGGCTGCTTTTGTTCATCGAAAGCAGCTTTTTCAGTTCCAATCTGTGGTATGGCTATGGGGTTACAGACCTGCAGTAATGATATCGATAGCAATTTCTCCCTCCTGAAAACAATTCACCCGTTCGCTCAGTAGTAGTTCAGGAACCGGCCCGGCGATATTTCAGAATTGGCAGATTAGCTTGGTGTAACGGTTTTTATTTATGTCTGCATTCGCATTGTTTTGAGGATTTTCAAAGTTATGTTATGTTTGTGCCCTATTTCAAGATAGGGGTGCCTCGTGACACATACTCTGCGTTTACTTTTTGTCAGCACCATCATTCTATCGCTCCTCTGTTTTCCGTTTCCTTCCTTAGCACAGTCATCACAGCAAAAAATCCTGATAGGCATACTGCCGGAGATGAACGTCTTCAAACAGAAGCAGCGCTTCAACCTGCTCGGCGAGTATCTTTCCAAAAAGACCGGTGTGACAGTGCAGTTCACCATCTTGAGCAGGTATGGCAATATTGTCGAGCGGTTCAACTCTGAAAAGATGGATGGCGCCTTCTTCGGCTCCTTTACCGGCGCCCTGGCCATTAAGAAGCTGGGAGTTGTCCCTCTGGTGCGTCCGGTGAACATCGACGGCTCCTCCACCTACCATGGGTATCTGTTCGCCAGAAAAGACAGCGGGATCAAAAGTGTAAAAGAGATGAAAGGCAAAAAAATGGCCTTTGTAGATAAGGCAACGACAGCCGGATACCTTTTCCCGCTCGCCCATCTGAGAGAGAACGGTGTTGCCGATACGGAGCATTTTTTCAGCCAAGAATTCTTTGCCGGGAGCCACGATGCGGCGATAAATGCCGTACTGAAGCGGAAAGCGGATCTGGGTGCGGCTAAGAACACCATATACGACCGGGAGAGAAAACGTGATCCCCGGGTGGAGAGTGAGCTGATCATTCTCGCGCAATCTCCCCGCGTGCCGTCGAACGGTCTCTGTGTCAGACAGGATCTGCCTGAGTCGATCAAGCATAGACTGAAGTCGGTGCTGCTCGGTTTGCACGCAGACCCTGACGGGAAAGCCGTCCTGCAGCAGTTTGGCGCACTAAAGTTCATTGAAACCACCTCCAGGGATTATCAGCCTGTATTCGAGATGGCTAAAAAGTGCGGAATCGACGTGACAAACTACCACTACAGCAACAAATAGGGATTAGACGCAGGTAAAAAGCTTCCTGCGCCCTGCCGGGAAGATGCTCGTGAAGGTGAGCTGAAAGATGAAGAAAAAAATAGTCCTATCATTTCTGGTGGTGTTCCTGATCTCCGTACTAGGTGCGTTGTTCACCTATGCCCACGTCAGAAATACCAACGAGATTCTCAGCCGCCTCATCAAACTTCACCAGATAGAAACCCTCAGACAGCAGTTGATCAAGTCTATCCAGACGGTCCAGTCAGACCTCTACACGGTCCATACCGAACTCGGCAACAATCTCGACACCATAATCGAGGATGTGGAAGGTCTCGAACGGGCAGCCCTGCGATGCACCTCCTGTCATCATGCCCCCGAGATCGCCCGAGGGCTCGAAGAGGTCCAGTCGCTGGTCGGAAATTACCAGGATTCCCTAAGCTACTACATAACCACCTCCTCCAATGCCGAGCAGATCAACATAAACAAGCTGGAAGCGGCCCGCATCGGCAACAGGATTCTGGTCAAGACCGAAGACATGTCCATCCTGGCGAGTACCAGGCTTAGTACCATGACTACGGAAGCGATGCATAAGGTGAAGAGAGTCACCACCATCCTTATGGCAACCATGCTGCTGTCACTCATGCTCGGCATCATCGTCGCCATCTACCTGACCAGGGCCATTACCCGCCCCGTAAATGCACTGCTTGACGCCACGCGAATGATTGCCTCGGGGAACCTCGGTTACGCGATCGAATACAAGGACAGGACCGAGTTCGGCGAACTCGCCTCGCATTTCAATGACATGAGCAGATCTCTCCATAACGGCTACGCAAAGCTTGAGGTGGAGATCTCAGAGCGTATAAAGTCCGAAGAAGCCCTCCGCGAGAGTGAGGAGCGCTATGCACTGGCAGCCCAGGGTTCAAATGATGGGCTGTGGGACTGGGATCTGCGGAAAAATACCATCTATTTCTCCGTCCGCTGGAAAACGATGCTCGGATACGCTGATGATGAGATCGGCGATCAGCCCGAGGAATGGCTGAGCCGTGTCCATCCAGATGACCGCTCCGAAATGGAGGCCAGTATCTTCGCCCACATCGGCGGAGACAACTCTCATTTTGAGCACGAGTTCCGCGTCATGCACGGGGACGGGACCTACCGGTGCATGCTGACCCGCGGGCTGGCCGTCAGGAGCATGACCGGGCAGGCCTATCGTATGGCCGGTTCCCAAACGGATATCAGCTCGAGGAATACGGCTACAGAACAACTCGTGTACAACGCCTTCCACGACGCCCTGACCAACCTGCCGAACCGCTCCCTGTTCACGGATCGCCTCCAGCACGTCATTGCCACCTCCGCACGCCGTGGCGACCTGCTCTACGCCGTCCTTTTCCTTGATTTGAACCGCTTCAAAATCGTCAATGACAGCCTTGGCCACCTGGTCGGGGACAAGCTTCTCATTGCTGTGGGGCTCAAGCTTGCCGAGTGTATCAGGCCGGGAGACACGGTGGCACGCTTCGGCGGAGACGAGTTTTCCGTCCTGCTGGAGGGGATCAAGGAGCTGAAGGACGCCTTCGATGTTGCAGAGCGGATTCATCACGGACTGTCGGCCCCGTTCATGATAGAGGGGCACGAGATCTACGCGGCGGTCAGTATCGGCATCGCACTCGGCTCGGAGTTCTATGAACGCGCAGACCAGGTCCTGCGCGATGCCGACATTGCCATGTATGAGGCAAAGAAGCGGGGCAACGCCTCCACTGAGATCTTCGACGCCAGGATGTACGCCAACATCCTCGACCGGATCCAGCTCGAATCGGAATTGCACGGCGTCCTGGACCACAATGAACTGGCCCTGGTCTTTCAGCCCATCATTGATCTCGGTACACATCGGCTGGACGGCTTCGAGGCGCTGGTCCGCTGGAACCATCCAACACGGGGCCTGGTCCCTCCCTCCGAGTTCATCCCCCTGGCCGAGGAAAACGGCCTGATCGTCAAGATCGGGGAATGGATCCTGCGGGAGGCCTGCCGCGAGCTGGGGGGACTGCAGAAACGTTTCCCCTCTCAGCCGCCCCTGAGGGTGAGCGTCAACATCTCGGCAAACCAGTTTGCCCAGGAGAATCTCTCCGACCTGGTGGCCGGGATTCTTCAGGAAACGGGGGTTGTTCCGCACAGCCTGGCAATCGAGATAACAGAAAGCATGCTCATGGAAAATATCGATACGGCGATAGCAACGATGAACCGGCTCCGCACCATGGGGGTGCAGATCCACATAGACGACTTCGGCACCGGCTATTCGTCGCTCAGCTATCTGCACAGCCTCCCCATCGATGCGCTCAAGATAGACCGCTCGTTCGTAGACAAGCTGACTGCCAAAGGTGAAAACCAGGAGATCATCCTGGCGATCATTTCGCTGGCCAGGAGCCTGAATTTCGAGGTGATTGCCGAGGGAGTGGAATTGGAGCACCAGCTGGAGCAGTTGAAGGGACTGGCCTGCCGGTTTGGCCAGGGGTACCTGTTCTCAATGCCGATGGAGCCGGGCGCGATCGAGGCGTGGATGCAGGGTGATGGGTGCAACAAGGTTCTGGGGGCAAAGCTCCCCGTTTCATAGTTCCAGTCTCGTTGTCAATCGGGGAGGCCTAAGGCAAGGGGCAGGTCTTGGGGAGTAAGTTTTTGTCTTCTGCTACCATGATTTTTTGAAAATTGGCGACTCGACCCCCTCAGGCTTTTCATCCTCCTAATCCCTTGACATCCCTCTCCTTTTCTAATATCTTCCCGAGTAAGAATGGTATTAGAAGAAGCAATTATTTCGTGGTATCCCTCAAAGTGAAGGGTGCACAAAAATGTTGTGGAGCTTACCTCGAAGAGCCAAGAAGCACGGGGCCTTGCTCGACCATCCTGTCGATGACGACCGGCGCTGCCGGGATTGCGATGGTGCCTGCTGTCGTTCTTTTCCCACCGTCGCCCTCACCTGGGCCGAATACGAGCAGTTGCGCGCCCTGGGTGCCACCCGCCTTCATCTCTCCCTCACCGGCCAACACCGGCTCATCATCGAAAATGGCTGCGAGTTCCTTCACGCGGGTCACTGCACCATTTACCAGCACCGCCCGGACGTCTGCCGGCGCTTTTTCTGCCGGGATTGACGATCCTCCCCGAAGCGTCATCGGCAATTCGCTGTTTACCCTGAAGAATTGACCGCGATCGACTACTCCTTTTTATATCGGGGAGTGGGAAGCCTCGGCGATCCCTTGACGGCGATCCAAGGGGACATATATTTAATTCACTGCATCCCCAGTTTCACTTAAGTACGGTGTCTGCGGAACCCCCAAGGTGTCCTCGGAGCCCCCAGTGCGTGGATAGAAGGTGCCCCATTCCGGCCCAGGGTAAAGTAAAACGTAGCCCCTTCATTGACTGCAGCCTCCGCCCAAACCCTGCCATCGTGACGCTCGATTATGCGTTTGACCGTCGCCAAGCCGATGCCGGTCCCCTCGAACTCAGTCCCGTGCAGCCGCTGGAAGGCGCCAAAGAGCTTGTCCTTGTACGCCATGTCGAAGCCGACTCCATCGTCCCTTACGAAGTAGACCTCCCGGTCCTCTAGCAGACCCCTCCCCAGCTCGATACGGGAACGCTCATTATGACTGGAATACTTCCAGCTGTTGCTGAAGAGGTTCTCCAGCACTTGCGCCAAGAGGAGTGGGTCGCCATTGGCCGTCAAACCGGGGGCGATCACGAATTGAACGCAGCGATGCGGCTCCGCCTCCTGCAGTTTGCAGGAGATGGCGCTAGCCAGTTCGCTCAGATCGACGACGTCTTTCACCAGATCGGACCTCCCGATGCGGGAGAGTTCCAGGAGGTCATCGATCAACTGCCCCATCTTGCGGCTAGAGTTGCGGATCCGCTCTAAGTAGCCCCTCGCCTCAGGGGTGAGGCAATCTCCGCAGTCCTCCTCAAGCATCGCACTATAGCAGTTGATGTGGCGCAGCGGAGCACGCAGGTCGTGCGAGACCGAGTAGCTGAAGGATTCCTGTTCCTGCACGGCGGCCTGAAGCCTGACGGTTCGTGCTTGGACGCGCAGATCCAGCTCCTCGTTGAGCTTTCGGATCTCATCTACGACGCGCCGGTGCTCCGTAACATCACGGGATATTCCGAAGACGCCGACGATGTTGCCGTCATCGTCGCGCAGGGGTCCTTTGGTCGACTGCACGGTGATTCTTTCCCCCGTCGAATTGGTGATCTCATGCTCGACACTCTTTATCTCGCCGGAAGAGAGGACCTCCCGGTCCTTCTTCATGATTACGCGCGCATCATCGCAGGAGAAGAGGACTGTGTCATCGTTGCCGAGCGACTCCGTGACGCTCTTTCCGGTGATCCGCGCAGCCGCGCTGTTGAAGAGGATATAGCGGCCTTGGGTGTCCTTTGCATAGATCGCGTCAGAGGTCCCTTCGATCACGGCGTTGAGCAGTTCCCGGTTCTGATGCAGCAATTTTTCAGCCTGGGTGCGCTCGGCCATGTTCCGCTCCAGCTCGGAGTTAAGGCTCATCAGCCGCTGCTGCTCCCGGTCATAACTGCTCAGTACCACCCAGAGCATCAGGGAGCAGGAAATCGCACTTGCGGTCAACGCAGTGATAAGATCGATCATCCGGGCGCTTTGACTGTGGTAGGGAACGACCCATTGGGGGAGATGAGATTCCGCCGCGATCAGCCCGACCACGTTCACTATGGCCGCTGCGAGCAGCAGCCAGCGCACCCTGCCCTGGAAGAATATCATCAGGAAGACAAAGGCGACAAAAAAGTAGAAGCTGACGCTACCCTGAGAAGCACCGTTCACGAACCAGATAAGGTTCAAGTGCAGCATGAACAGGAAAAAAAAGCTCGTGATGTGGTAGCGACCCCGGCACGACTCACGGTAGAAGAAAAAGGCCCCCCCGCCGAAAATGATAGCAGCCAGGTTGATGCTGGGCGGGACGCGAAGCAGGTGATTGGCCGGAATCACCACGAAGAAGTTCAGCACGGTTGCAACAATGCACAGTAGCCTGAAGAGGCGCAGATGCATGAGCGGTTCCGACTCGACTGAGACGCTGGAGCGCATCTTTTGGAGGAGAGATCCTCTATCGATTATGTGAGCTTCGCGCATTCCGGTTCCAGTGGTCGTGGGGGTGAAAGTGGCTAAGAAATGGAATGACATCTTGACCGAGAGACACAAGTTCTACCAATAACACATGAGCGGATTTGCACAAAGAGATTGTTGATGCTTCTTAGTTCTAGCGAGGGAGTCGACAGCCCAAATCCCAAATCAGGCCACTCCGGGCCTCCTCCGGCCCAATTTTTCCAAGTGGTATTATAAGCCAGCGGCCGTGGGACCTATCCTGCCGCAGCCAGTTGCCTCCCCTCCAAACACTTCAGGGAGCAGTTCTGGGCAGTATAGTGGACACCATAGTGGATAGCCTGCGCCCCCAGAATTTAGTATGGAGGTCCCCTCCCGGGGGTATGCCTCGGCCGCACCGCACCTAAACCTGGTGTTATCCGGATGACTTAGGGAAACAGTAGAGACCCAAAACGCGGCAGTGCGCATCCGCGCTCGATTGACACGGGTGAGGGCAGGAAACTTTGGTTCAGTCCGCAACGTCGGCGAAGGTGTTGTAGGGAAAGTCAGCGGGTCAGCGGGGGCAGCGGCGGGGTAGTTCATTGCCGCGAATGACTTGTCTGATTTTGATGGTGCTGCTGGCCATCGGATGTGTGGGGATGGGGAAGAGATCCGCCGACGCTAAGAAGGACAAGGTTCCGCTCACGACGAAGGAGGAATTGAAAGCGGATCTCGGCGCCCCGAACGTTGTCGTTTTGGATGTAAGGACGGCACAGGACTGGAAAGCCGGAGATGGGAAGATAGCCGGAGCGATCCGGGAGGACCCGGAGCTATTGGACCGGTGGGCCGCGAAGTACCCGAAGGAGAAAACATTGGTTCTCTATTGCGCCTGACCCAACGAGGCAACCAGCGCCGGTCTGGCGCTGAAGCTCATGGAGCGCGGGCACGAAAAGGTGTATGCCCTGAAGGGCGGATGGAACGAGTGGTCCAAGGCGGGTTACCCGGTGGCGCCGAAGTAATTCATCATGTTGAATGCCGTTATTTCGGACCGGATCAGTCGGTCCTCCAAATGGCCTGCCATTGCGGGCCTTTTTCATTTCCGCCAGGGAGGTCTCGCGATGCTCTCACGACGTCTTTTCTTGATGCTGTCCGCGGCTGCTGCGGCGATTCTTACCGTCAGGCACTCCGTAGCGAAGGAACTTCTGTTCGTTCGCCCCCTGCGCAAAGAGCTGCCGCGAGTGACGCCTGATCCGTTCAGGGGCTGCGGGACGTAGTTGAGTTGTTGACTTCAGCTGCGTAACCTATTCAAATCTCAGCCTGTGCCTGTGCCAACTACGTCCCCTTAGCCTGCCCATCGCCTTCCCAAGGGACGTTCGTGCATATGTGCATTTCTTGCAGCACAGGGAGCACAGGGAGCACAGGGAGCACAGGCTTCCTAGGTACACCATCTAAGCGGCTGTAAAACCGATTTTCGAGGAAACGCACATATGCACGAACGTCCCCCTGTTTGCCCTGTTTGCCCTGTTTGCCCCCTGTTTGCCCCCTGTTTGCCCCCTGTTTGCCCCCTGTTTGCCGCCTCTGTCAAATCCTCATGTTGAGGCTTGATTGCATAAGAATTTGCAACTTCCTGGCAGTCTCATCCGATACTCCCCCGAGATGTGCACGTACCAGTGAAAATCTCTTGTTTGCAGCTTCTTTCAGTATGAGTTGCTTCTCAAGGGAAAGCGGGCGCGACTTGTCTTGGAGGGCATGCGCCGCTCTCAACTCCTTGGAGGTTATCAGGTCACAGAGTAAAATATCGTAATTCATGCGAATTATCGCCCGATGCGGTTCGGGAAAGAGGAGAGAGTCAGGTGGGTATGGCGGCGTAACCCCTAGCACGGCGAGCCTGTCAGCAAGGCCGCTGACGGGGGAATAGGTTAGAGGAGAGTTTGGTGTCACAAAATCGTAGACGGCGAGCGTGGTAAAGGGTATCGGTGATGACCCCGATGCAATAGCAACCTGCTCCTGGAGGCGTTCCGGTGTCATGCCAGGTATCACTGCTGTAAGAGAAGAAATCAGTGATTTCTGCAGGCTGATTGACAGGGAATGCTGTGTCATTGCGTAATACACGGCGAAAAGGTCTCCCCCGGCTACATTGTTGAACTCAGCCACTACGATGTCCTGCAGATCAGAGCCAAAGAGCGGGTCGGCGAGATATATTTCCAACCAGACGAGTTCCTTCCTGAGGGCCGGTCTAAGAACAGCGGTAAATTTACTTTCATAAGACGTGGTGATCTCTTCAGCTGAGTGGAGATGCTGCAAAGCAACCATTGTTGAATCTAAGAAGGTGCGACGCCTGACCTGATCGACGCTGGCGTGCATGAGAAAGAGGACCAGTTCACTGTCTGTGAGAGAGAGCGTCCTTGATAAGGGAGGCTCTGAGATTCGGGCTTCAATCGTTGCGGCACCCCGCAGTAACGCCAAGTCAAGCTCTTCAAGGGAAAACCCGGATCGCACGGAGGCGTAGAGTAGGCCATCGAGGAGACTGTCGAGAGCTGCCCCCTTTCCCTCGGCACCCGCGATCCCCTCTGGGGCGAGGCTGTACTCTTTCTGATAGGCATCGACGAGGATTCCTACGTCCGTTATATAAGAGGCCAATTTCACGTGGCTCCCAGCACTGGAGAACAAGGATTGACGAAATGACAGGGCCGCCTTATGGGCCGCGAAATGGAGAGCGTGGATATCAGCCCCATCCGCAACGCCCGGACGCGTCATTAAATGAAGGAAAAGATTGGCCAACGGTTCGCTTTCTTCGGAGATACTGATAGATACCTCCGACTTCTCTGGGGAGAATATGAAAGGTGACTGCGCCGATGCTGGTGAAGGCGCGCTTAGTGCCACGGCTAGCAGTATGAACAGTACAGTGCATTGAAGATGCCTCATCTAGTACTCCTTCTTCATTGAATATGTTAAATGTGTGCAATCGGGAAACGTGTCCAGACACCTTCTTGGTCAACGTTTGGGGATGGCCTGGTTTCTGCGCTTTCACAGACCTTGAATCATGCCGTTACAGCGGCCGCCAAGTAAAAAATCCAAAACAATATTGGCAGGGGTAAATTAGATTATATTTGTCTGCCGGGCAAGTTAATTATTGCTAGAGACGTATTGCGGAATTGGGGGGCTGCATAAATCTAGGAGAGACTCAAGTGTGGTTGAGGGGGACGTTGTTAAGATGGTTGAGTTCATGGAGTAACTTAACGAACTTAACAACGTCCCTCTCGGCCTACCTAAGTCAGAGCTACATATCCCCGTTTTCACGGCCCTCTAGAAAAAGCCAACCTGCCACCGAACTTCTTTATGCTAGTTCAAAGTAAAATAGAAGGTGGCACCTTTCCCCACCTCGCTCTCGGCCCAGACCTGCCCACCGTGGCGCTCGATGATTCGCTTTACCGTGGCAAGGCCGATCCCGTTTCCCTCGAACTCTTCCCTGCCGTGCAGCCGCTGGAAAGGGGCGAAGAGCAGGCCAGCCTCACCCATGTCGAAGCCAGCTCCGCTGTCGCGCACGAAATAGGTAGGTTTTTCCAGGCATTGGGTCGTCCCGAACTCAATGGCGGCTTCTTCCCGCTTGCCGGTATACTTCCAGGCGTTGCCGATCAGGTTTTCCAGCACCGCGCCCAGAAGCTGAAAATCGCCATCGACCACAACTCCATCCGCGATGGTGAACACCACTTGCCGCTCCGGCTCCTTTATTCTCAACTGGGCCACGACGTCTCGGGCCAGCAGGCTCAGATCTACCGTGGTCCAGTTGATCTCGCTGCGGCCCGTGCGGGAGAAATCGAGCAGCGCGCTGATCAGCTTTCCCATGCGGTCGGTGGCACTACAAATCTCCCCGACGAAGCCTTTGCCTTGGTCGTCCAGCTGCTCGCAGGAGAGTTCCAGCAGTAGATTTGCATAGCCGTCGATGCTGGTCAGAGGGATGCACAGGTCATGGGAGACCGTGTAGTTGAATGCCTCCAGCTCATGATTGGCGGTCTCCAGCTGATGGAGGGTCGCTTGCAAGGCGGAGTTGGCCTCCTCCAGTTGGACGGCGCGGGCCGTCAGCTCAGCGTTTAGCAACTCGACTTCCTGCTCTGCCCGCTTTCGCAGGGTGACGTCTACCATCACCGCCAGCGAGCGGGCTATCTCTCCTTTTTCGTTCCGCTCGGCTGCTGCGGTTAGCTGGACGTCGATCAACTCCCCGCTCTTCTTGACGAGTCGGTAGGGGACTTCTTTGCAAAAGCCGGTGCGGAAAAACTGGGGAAGAATCTCCAGCTCAGCGTAACGGCGTGAATCCTCGACAAAAAAATCGGTCAGTCTCCGATCGATCACCTCATCCCGCTGGTATCCCAAATGCTCCAGCCAATAGTCGCTGACGCTCACCAGCTTCCACTCCGGGTCGATAGAGTGCAGCATCACCGGGGTCTCCAAGTAGAGCTGACGGAAGCGCTCCTCGCTCTCCTTCAACTCGCGAAAGACGAGGTCATAGGGCCTCTTCAGGCCGGTCTCGATGATTGCCTTGTAGAGCAGGTAAAACCCACCGAACTTGAGGAAATGCCCCATCATGTTGCTGATGCCATAGACATCGTTATAGAGGGTGAAAGCAAGCTCTGAAGTGATCAAAAAGCAGCTGGCGGCGGAGAGCAGGCGCACCACGGCCGGGTCGAAGGACTTCGTCTTCTTCCACATGAAGACGAGCGAGCCGATGAGCAGGCAGGAGACGAGGTATTCACTCCCCTTTTTGAACGGGGTGAGCCCCTGCCCCTCCAGAAAGCAATCGGGGAAAATTTCTCCAAAGACCGCCGCCAGCAGTAGAGCGGTGACCGCCAGGTAGGCCGCGGCCGTCAAACGGGGTCTGACTTTGCGGCCGATGAAAAGTGGCGCAATGAGGAGGGAGGAACCCTGCAAGTAGCGGGCAACAACCCAGAGCTGGGTTGCCAGGTTGGCGCCGTAACCGGTGAAAACCCCAAACCCCTTGTAGGCGAGGGCGTGGAGGAAGTCGACGATGCCGACAAAGAAAAAGGAGATGCCGATGAACAGGAAGTAGTTATTGGCCATCATGCGGCGGGCGTTCCAGGCGATGACGAAAATCCCGCAGGCGACGACGATGGAGAAGACCTCCACCATGGTGTGAAAGAGAAGGTAGTTGTACAGCTTGGCCAGATAGAGACCGGTCAGAACGGCTACTCCCATGAAAATAGCCTGTCTATCCCAGCGAGATTGCTCTTCCATTCTTGTGGCTCCCGAAAAGAAAGAAGTTGGCCGCAGGTCCTGGAGCGCAATTTAGCACTTGTTAGGTGAATTTAACAATACAAATAATGTGCGGGGCTGCGGGACGTAGTTGAGTTGTTCACTTCAGCTGCGTAACCCATTCAATCTCTGCCTCTGCCTCTGCCTCTGCCTCTGCCTCTGCCTCTGCCTCTGCCTCTGCCTCTGCCTCTGCCTCTGCCTCTGCCTCTGCCTCTGCCTCTGCCTCTGCCTGTGCCTGTGCCTGTGCCTGTGCCTGTGCCTGTGCCTGTGCCTGTGCCTGTGCTGAGGATGAGGATGAGGATGAGGATGAGGATGAGGATGAGCGCCTTCCCAAGGGACGTTCGTGCATATGTGCATTTCTTGCAGCACAGGGAGCACAGGGAGCACAGGGAGCACAGGGAGCACAGGGAGCACAGGGAGCACAGGGAGCACAGGGAGCACAGGGAGCACAGGGAGCACAGGCTTCCTAGGTACACCATCTAAGCGGCTGTAAAACCGATTTTCGAGGAAACGCACATATGCACGAACGTCCCCCTGTTTGCCCCTACTCTAACGCTAGACCCCGCTAGACCCGCTAGACCGTCCCCAACCAACTCAACAAGGTCCCTCCTCGGGGTGCCCCGGCTATTTAATCATTTGATTTACTGTAAGATATAACTTACATTATTGATAATGCAAACAGAACCATTCAGAATAGCGTATTACACTGACGAAAACGGGAACAAGCCATTTCGAGAATGGCTACATGGTTTGCGCGACCAAATCGCGGCAGTGCGCATCCGTGCTCGATTGACACGGGTGAGGGCAGGAAATTTTGGTTCAGTCCGAAACGTCGGCGAAGGTGTTGTGGAACTGAAGATAGACCATGGCCCCGGTTACCGTGTTTATTACGCTATTGAGGATGGAGCAGTTGTTCTTCTTTTGTGCGGTGGAGACAAGCGAACTCAACAGCGCGATATAGAGAGTGCCCAGCGGTATTGGAAAAATCATCAGGAGCGACGAAAATGAAACATATGACTGACTACGAATCCGATCTTCATGAGTGGCTAAAATCCCCCGAAAATGCCGCTGCATATCTAAATGCAGTTTTGGAAGAGGGTGACAAATCTGCGATGCTGTTAGCCTTGCGGGAAGTGGCACAGGCTAATGGCGGCATGGCGGCAATTGCCGAAAGATCGCACGTAAAACGCGAAAGTCTTTACCAGATGTTATCTAAACGCGGCAATCCGGAACTAACCAGTCTTTTTAATGTTCTTCATGGTATGGGGCTGACCATTACCATACAACCGATGCAAGAGAACGAGGCTTAACTGCCCTTGGGCTCGCTTCATCTATCCGAATTCGTCAAAAAACTTGCCATCGACATCAAAGGTTTTGCGCGCCCGGACACCCAAACTCCAGGTTTTCAAAAAATACCACCAAGTCATCCCTATCGACCAGTTCGATAGGCGGTGCGCCATCTCTCCTTGCTTCTTTCTTGGTGGCTGTAACGTTGGTAACTTATGTAACTTATTGATCTGCGGCAAGCTCTTCTAGGGGCTATAGCAAAGGAAACACGCAAACAACATTAATATGTTACAGATGTTACCTACGTCCCTTCAGCCCCTCTGGCGAAACTCAACCAACTGACCAGCGTCCCCTCAGGAATCCTGTTATTCCTTTTGAGCTGCTACACTCCGGCCACTCCGGCCACTCCGGCCATCGCTGCGGCTACCCTTTTGTACCTTTTGCGCCTTTTTGTGGCTATGCTTTCGGTTTTCGCCTTTCGCCTATTCGGCCAACGGGCATGGCTTTGACCCGCCGGCTTTTGGGGCCGGTCTTAAGCCTTGTTGGACATTGGGGGTGCTCGCTGGCGCTTTGTCTGGATTCGTCAAATGCGTAGGTCTGATTCACAGCGGTTCTATGAAGTGACTTGACGAAGTTTGGTCGCCAGACTATTTGCCAAGTTCTGTAATCCCTCGCCATTTGGGAAATAAGTCAAAACTCGATGATGTCTCATATCAAATGGCACATCAGCAATGGACTGGGATATCGGAATGACTAATTTCCCAAGCGTATGTGCTATTCCGGTTTCGTACATTACGTTCGGATTCTTTCCAGTGAAGTCTGCTATTACAATGGAAGAACGAAAGATTAGAGAGAAAATGTCTTGTATTATTGTACTGTGTTCCCAAATATCATCAGCACGTAATGCTCGATAGCCTGTGGCAACACATGAGTTCTGGATAGTTTGGTATACAGGGTACATTGCAACATCGAAAGGCATCATTACCGAGACTAAATCCGACTCTACAAGTGTGTTAGGCACCTCGAACACTGAAGGACAAAAAGTTATTTTTGTTTCCGATGGCTTTGCTGAAACATAGTGAGATTCCCCTTCAAACTTTTCGTCGCAGTAACCTTCAATAACTCTTATGGCATCAAAATTCTGAGAAGCGATCCCGCTAAGTACGTTTAAAGCGTTCCCTGCGTAATCTTCATCTCCCCAATGAAGGCTACGTAATAACCTGGAATGGCCCTTTATAAGGTCGGAAAATCCAGTGAGAAGGCCAATTTCCTCCCAGTGCCAAGCCTCAAAATTAGAAACAACACGTTCCCGCAGCTTCAAAATTCGTTGTCCGAGTTCTAGATCCAAATTTTTCTCCTTTGATAACACAGTCCATAGCGTCTTAAACGGCTTGGGTAAACGTTTCGGCGGTCTTAGGCCCGTGCTTCTACTTGGTTAGACATCGCTCTTTCTTTGGATAAGATGTTTAACAACTGACCAACGTCGCGTCAGGGCTAGATTTCAGCCTGAAAATGACGTACCAAATCCATTGAAGATCTGAATGTTGTTAAACCGGATTTTCGCAATAGTTCAACTATCTTATCAGTGTCATCATCTGCAACTTTTTGGAGTAGCCCTCTCTGATCAAGCACATGTTTCTTACTTTGAAATTCAAATAAGGTAGGAATCGAATATTTTTTGAGCTTAACTATAATTCTGTCGTCTACATATAGTCCACCGACCGTAATATACTTTATGCCTGAAACTAATATCTGCTCTATTAATGAGTCTATTTGCTTTATTGTTACACCAGGTATAACTGGTCGGAGATATATAGCTGTAGTGATACCCTGCTTAAAAGCGGCTTTAGCCTCTGCAAATCTTTTCGCAATTGAAGGTGATCCCATTTCGTAGTCACCATCTATGGAGCAAATAGAATAATTAAGAATTACGTTTTTGTACTTCGATAATTCAATCATATTTGCATCATTATCAATGCAATGCCTAGTTGCAATATGAATGAGATTCTTCAAACCATCGTCCGTTCCATCATCGCAAAGTGCCCTGACTACATCGAGTGTAGTATCTGAATTGGTGCTATGAAATGGATCAGACATGCCACCAATTAAAATCGCCGTACCATGTTTTCCTGGAACAAATTTAGAATCAGTTGCAAGAAATCTTGCTATCAGACGACCGATTGGTTTTATTTTAATATTCTGACTACCATTGTCTTTTAGTGAATCAACATAACAAAAAGCACAATTACTGGGACAGGTAAGGTCAGGGCTAACGATCACCCGCCCGTCTCCCCAAGCTAAATATTTTGTTACGTTGATTTCGGATAATTTTTTTCCGTTCCTTAAGTGTTCAAGTTCAAATTTAATATATCCACGTATTTCATCATTTGCCTTCATTTCGTTGATAGATATAGCAGGTGGTTTAGCTGCAACTGAATCTGTGCTGCCTTGAAACGGAGAAAATATAAAGCATGATTCCGTGCCTTTTTCAATTCTGGCAAACATATAATTGATCCCGTGGTTAACAAAATAGATATTATATTTTCCGCCTGAAATTACAGATAACTTATGTTCAAATAACACTGCTGTTTGGATAATTTTATTTGTAGCACGAGACGTTAGGCGACCTCCTTGAATGAAATTACTCTGAAATGATACAGGATGTGGCAGGTATATATTTAGATGTATTCCATTTGCCACTTCTTTTTCGAAAAATTGAATGTTTTTTGAAAGCCAATCAGTTGACCAATAAAAAGCCGCCAAATCAACCTTGGTTGCGTTTTCTAATTGCGCTTTCCAATCAATATCATTGAATGTATCAAAGAACCTTTCAATTGGAGTTGATGAATTTCGCAACATGAATTCTATGGTATGTAGTTGATTTGAAACCGGAAGAAGCGATTGAACTATCAGCTCTTTTTGCTCTTCTGATTCTAGTTCTTTGATTATATTACTACGTAGCCGCATGTATCTGTCATATATTGGCTTTGCAATTAGAGATATCAAAAGAGCTGCAACCAGTGAAGTACAAATGGAGAATATACTTTGCAATATCACCTTCAACCACCCTGTTATACTCCCGTTTTCAAGATAATGCTGTGCTGCAATAGCAATAATGAATGAAAGCGGCAACAAGGGTATAGCTACCTTCTGCAACACATTTATTAGATCATCAAGGAGATGTATATGATTAGATTTGTTTGTTGATGACATTGTTATCCTCTCTTAGCTTCGAGTAACAGGTCAGACATGTACTCATTTTTCTCTTTGTTCAACTCGTTATTGATCAGAAACTTGCCATCTACCCGCATTTTAAAAAACGTCAAAAAAATGTAGGTTTCGTCGTTGACGTAACCCTCTGTGGACATTAGAGTTCTGGAATGATGAAATGTTCCGTTTGGCTTGATGGCCGGTTTCTGTCCATCCATCAGTGGTCTTGTTTTCCCTAGGTTTTTTGCGGTTCAGGCAACCCTATGGCGAGCTGCCCTGAATGCTTTCCTTCGCCGCACGTCCGCTTAATTTTTTTACCCAAGGGAAATGTAGACTTATTAAATTTGGCTGTCAAAAGGAAAGTGCCATGCTTATCACTCCGAATGCTGTTTTTGATAAGTTCATAGAATTTGTCCGCGAAAAAGGCTTTTCAGCGGGTGTATTGACTGAATATAAAAAATGGCTGCGTTATTATCTGGATTTCTGTGACAAGTATCCGGTCCCTGATTCAAAATCGGAAAGGGTGCGGATGTTTGCTGAAAAACTGAGGGAAAAGAAACAAACAGAGAAACAGAGGGAACGCGCAGCTCACGCTGTCTCACTTTATTTTGAGATGCAAAGGGAGGATGGACGAGCAGGCTCTGAAATAGTTCTCCCGCCGGTGGTAACAGAATTCCGGGGTGGTGTGTACCCTTGGCAAGATGGAGATGTTTCCTCGCCCGCGGCCTTCCCTCGATTGGGGGAGGAGGGTGCCTATTTCCAAACAGAAAATGAATAAGCACCTTTGGGAAAAAGGACAAAGTTGCCGGGGCCGACGCAACATACCGGTATAACCCCGGTTCACGCTGAGCAGCTTCCAGTCTTCAGGCGGACGTCGAACTATTCTGAAACAGGCTACGTTTTAAAAACGGATTCTCCTGAATGGGATGCGCTGCTTGCAACACTGGCGGGGGAGATAAAAGTTCGACACTACTCACGCAGGACCCTTAAAACATACGCAAACTGGTCCAGGAAATTCCAGCGTTTCCTGCAAAACAAATCACCGCAGGAACTGACCACAGCAGATGTGAAAGAATATCTGACTTTTTTGGCGGTAACGTGCAAGGTTGCTGCATCGACACAAAATCAGGCATTCAACTCTCTTTTGTTTCTGTTCCGTCATGGGCTGAAACGGGAATTCGGCGAACTCCGCGATGTGCCGCGTGCGAAGAAATCGCTCTATATCCCTATGGTGCTCTCTCGCCCGGAGATCGATGCCATCTTGGAACAGCTTTCCTATCCGTACAATCTTATCGTCAAGGTTCTGTTCGGCTGCGGACTGCGTTTATTCGAATGCCTGCAGATGCGTGTGGGGGATTTTAATTTCGACGCAGGAATGCTTCTGGTGCATGGCAAGGGGAAAAAGGATCGAACCGTTCCGATTCCGGAGTCGATTAAATCGGAATTGAAAGCACAGATTACTGTCGTTGGGGAGTTGCACGACCGGGATCTAGCTGTCGAATACGACGGTGTGTTTATGGATGACGAAATGGAGAAGAAATATCCCAAGGCACCCAAAGAGTTCATGAACCAGTGGTTTTTCCCACAGCAATCATTGACGGTGCTGGCGGAAACCAACCAGCGACGGCGCTATCATCTGCATGAATCCCAACTTCAGGAAGCGCTCTATTTTGGCGTCCGACGGGCGAAAATTCCCAAAAAAGTCACAGCACACACCTTTCGCCACAGCTTTGCCACTCACCTCTTGCAGGCCAATTACGACATCCGCATCATTCAAAACCTGTTAGGCCATGCCAGCTTGAAGACGACTATGATCTACACTCATTGCGTGCCGGTCAGGACGGTAAAGGAGCTGAAGAGCCCGTTGGATCTTTGACGTTAGCGCGAAGAGCAGTGATTGTTCTCAGTCCGCGAGCAACTCGTCACGGTTTACACCCAAGCTTTACCATCATATTCGTACGGTTTTATACAAAAAATTCTTAAATCGAAAGAACCTCTTCCGCTCCTCTTCATCCTCCTGCGGGTCGCCGGTCACGGCCTTCAGGTGCTTGGCTATCTCCGGCATGCTTTTCCCCGCCGCCGCCCGGCTCTTCTCGATCACCAGTCGCACCACGTCGCGGGAGATCCTGCTCTGCGAGTACGGTTCGTACACCGCCTCCCAAAAATCCTGGCCGGCGCCGATCTCGGCCATGATGCCGCCGGCCACTTCTTCGGAAAGCCTCTCGGAGGCGGGGGAGACCTGCTCGCGCATGCCGTCCCTGATCGCACGCATGATGTCGTCGCCGGTCACCATCTTGCCGGTCCTGAAAAAGAGCGCCCGCAATAGGATGCTCCTCAACTCCCGGATGTTCCCCTTGTAGTTGTGTCCGACCAGCGCCTCCTTGGCGTCCTTGGAAAGACCGGGTGCGTCGTCGCGGGCTTCCTCCTCCCGGCTTCGGTAGGTGCGGTAGAGCTTGCCGAGAAAGTGGGTGGAGAGATCCGGGATGTCCTCGCGCCGCTCGTTCAGGGAGGGGACCATGACGGAGAGCTCGCTTAAGCGGTGGTACAGGTCCTCGCGGAAGTTGCCGAGGCTGATCTCTTTTTGCAGGTCCTTGTTGGTGGCGGCCACCAGGAGCACTCGGCTGATCCGCTCCCGGTTCTCCCCAAGGCGCACGAAGCCGCCGTTATCCAGAAAGCGCAGCAGCTGGACCTGGGTCTTGGGGTCGGCGTCCCCTATCTCGTCCAAAAAGACGATGCCGCCGGCCGCCTCTTCGATGATCCCTTTGCGGTCGCTGTAGGCGCCGGTGAAGGCCCCCTTCGTGTGGCCGAAAAGCTCGGAGTAGGTGAGCTCGCCGCTGTAGGCGGCAATGTTGGTCTTTTTCACCGGGAGTTCGCCGCCCGGATTGATGTCCTGGCGGTACAGCTCGTTCAGCTTGTTGTACAGGTTGTTGAAGAAGAACTCCTTGCCGGCGCCTGTCGGGCCCAGCACCAGGATGGAGGGGAGCCCGATGGTCGCCTCCTGCAGCACGTTTCTGCTCCAAAGCGCGATCCTGTTGGAGAGCGGCGGGGAGACCGTGTTGATGAAGGTGACGATCTCCTGCGCCTTGCGGCTGTTGCCGATGATGTTGCCCAGGCGATAGGAGGAGACCTTAGGGTCCTTGTAGGCGATGTCGCTTTGCAGGCGGGTCACCTCGTACTGCAGCCGTTCGATGCGCTGGATGTCGGAGATGTGGCGCGAGGTGAGCCGGTCGATGATCTGCAGGATCCGCTTATGTTCCTCGGTGAAGTAACCCTCCTGCAGAGAGTTCAGGCAGATGACGGCGATCACCACGTCGTCGCTTATCACCGGCACCGCCATCTCGCTTTTGATCAGCTCGCTCATCGGGCGGTGGAAGCCGCCGTGCTGGCGGGCGTCGGAGACCTGGCCGATGATTTTCGGCTCTTTGGTCCAGGCGACCAGGCCGGTGAGGCTGCGCTCTGCGGGGGGAAGGGCGGCACCGCCTATCTTGAAGGGGGGGATCTTTTTCTTGAGCCACTCCTTGTTCTTGGCGCCGACGATGACCCCTTCCTCGTCCTCGACGATCAGCCACTTCTCCTCTGCGCGCTCCTGGACGATGGCGATGCTGCCGGTGTCGGCGCCGATCAGTTCGGTCGCCTTACTGAGCACCTTGGTGAGAAAGGGGTGCAGCCCTTCATTGCGCTCCTGGAGCAGGTCGGAAATTTCCGACAGCACCTTTATCTCCAGGTGCTCGCCCCCCACCTCGTTGATCACCCGCTCCACCATCTCCGCGTGGGTCTGCAAAAGCCCCATCTCGAATTCGCTGAAGCTGGTCAGCTGCCTGGTGAAATAGTTGACGAGGCAGATGATGCGGTGGGTATCCGGCTCGAAGCGCGGCACCATGTAGAGGGAGCGGAGCGCCATCTCTTCGGTGAGCGCGCGACGCTGTATGCTATGGTCGCTTAAGTCCTCGATGAAGAGCGGTTTCAGGAGGTTGTCGTCGATGATGACCCCGGACTCGTTCACGTAGCGGGAGACCAGGGAAGTTCCTTCTTTCAGGCCGATGCTGCCTATGCTGTCGTAGAGCGCCTTCAGCTCGGCGTCCTCGGCGTGACTTGCCAGCACCTCCATCCCGCCCCGGGCCGGAACCAGTACTGAGGCCAGGGTCAGTCCGTCGATCAGGTGGACCGCCGAGCGGACCATGAAGCCGGCCGCCTCTCTCTTCTTGTAGAGCTCGACCCGGCGGGCCAGCAGCAGCTGCTGGTGGTATTTACGGGCCTGATCGACCCGCTCGCCGGCCAGGGCAAGGAAAGGGGCCAGCAGGTCGATGGTTTCCGGGGAAAGCGGCTCGCCGTCGATGCAGGCCACCCCGATCGACTTGCCGAGGCTGGTGATCGGCAGCAGGGTGGTCCCGGAAATCTGGAAGCGGTGTGAGAACTCCCGGTCCAGCGGCAGGCCGTCATCGGCCGGGTTTGCGAACTGGGCCACTTTCTGGGTGACGAAGGCGATCGATACCGCCCCTTCGGAGGAGATGATCGGGAAGGTTTCTTCCCGGATCTCTGCTGCGAAGCTGCCGCATGAGTAGGCGCAGGAGAGCGCGCCGCGGGTCAGGTCTTCCAGGTAGATGCGGACCCGTTCCTGGGAGGAGACCAGCCTCGCCCCCTCTCCGACCAGGTGCAGCATTTCGTCCAGATTCTCTTTGCCAAAGGAGGCGATACGGTCGCCGATCCTGGTCAGTTGCTCGTCTATAAATGTCATTGCGGCCTCTGAGTACAAAATTTACACACATGCGTACTTTAGAGAAAAAGGGGTGGGGTGTCAAGGGTTGGGAGGGAGGGGAGGGGGTAGAGGCAAATCCCCCCCGACCCCCCTTTTTCAAAGGGGGGAGAGTTGGGCAAAGCTGTTGCTCGGGGGGTAATTAAGATGTTGGGGTAATTCGGAGGTGGGTGATTCAGAGGTGGTTAATTCAGCCCTTTCCGGATCTGGTACAGCTCTTCCAGGTTCAGTCCGTTCAGCTCGAAGAATTCTCTCTCCAGTTCCTCGACGTAGAAGCGGTCCAGGCCCGAGTTTTCCAGGAAGTCTTCGCGAAGCGAGCAGTTCTTTTCGGAGATGATCTGGGGGAGCAGGTTGTGGATGTAGATCGCCTCTTTCTTGATGGTGAGTATCGCCTCCTGGAACAGGTGGGGGGGGATCTCTCCTTTGATCACTTTTCTGTGGGTGAGCTCCTCGGTCAACTCCCTTTTCAGCGCGTCCTGGTCGTTCTGGGTGGCGTACTCCGAGTAGAAGTTGCGGATCCGGTCTTTTATATGCTCTAGCAGGGTGAGGTGCAGCTGCTCGTCGCCGTCGATTTGCAGCAGTTGCTCCAGAAGCCCGGTGGTGGTGAGGCGGTTCTCCTCGATCAGCTTTAGCCCCGCCGCCAGATGGGTCACCTTTTTCCTGCCGTAGGTCCCCAGGTACTTGTCCTCGAAGATGCCGGAAAGAAAGAGTTCCCTGAAGAGCTGGGGCGCCAGCAGGTCGAAGGCGCTCTTGTTGCCCAAAAGGCTGCGGATCATCTCCTCGGAGATCCGCATATTCTCCATGAAGGCGAGCCGGTTGATGGCGGAGGAGGCCGCGTCGTAGCGGTCGAAGTAGGTGATGATGTAGGAATACCCCTCCAAGAGGGAAATGTCCGCTCCGTCGCGGATCTTTTCATCGCATACCTTGCTCGCGTCCAGCAGCATCTCCTCGAAGGCGTGGTCGCGGTTCTCGGCCGCCTGCTTCTTGGCGAACAGCAGCTTCAGCATGTCCTCGGCGTCGATCTGACTCTCGATCTGACGCTCGGAGAGGAACATCCCCTCCAGGATCTGGCGGGTTTCCGAAATGTAATTGCTTTCCTCGAGGTCGACCAGTTTCTTGTCCTTTTTCAGCATCTCGTCCAGCGTGTAGAAGAGTGCTCCGGGGATTTTGTTCCTGACCGAGAGGGTCTTCAGCCGGGTCAGCCGGGCATTTTCCAGCTTGTTGATCTCTCCCTTGCGGTTGCAGGCGATCAGGATGTTCTTGTACTCGTCCACGATGCGCCGGTTGTCCGGATGCTTGTACATGACATCGATGCGGATCCTCTCCTGCTGGTAGCGGTCTATCCCGTAGCGCTCGGCCAGCACCGCGAGCATCTGGAAATCACTGTCGGTGATCTTCTTGTTGTCGAAATAAAGGGTTCTGAAGGCATCGCTGTATTCACGGTGCCTGATGTTGATCAGCTTGAACAGGAACAGGTGAGCGTTCGGCTCGTCGATGATGTGCAGGATCTCCCTGATGATCAGGTTGTCGTGCTCCTCGCCTACCGCGGGGGAGCGCTTGAGCGCCTTTCCCAGCAGCTTGACGATGCGCTCCTGCTGTTCTTGCAGCAGGCCGGAGAAGTCTGCGCCGGTGAGCGCGAAGAAGTAGTTGAAGATGGCGTTGCCGTCGAAGAAGATCTTTTCGTAGCTAAGCTTTCCGTCTGTGTGGTTGCTGAACCTGAGCGTGCCGGTCCGGTGGTCGTAATGGGTGCCGTAGACGACGAGACGGTTGGAGACTTCCTCCTTGGCGAGGTCCGCGATGGGCTGGGCCACCCCGAACATGTATTCGCAGAAGGAGCCGCCGTTGCCGCGGTGGCTGATGCCGTCGCGGCCGATGAGGAACTCGTTGCCGGGGGAGAAAAAGCGGATCTCATCGGCATCGGCCTGGTCGGTGTGGTGGAAGAAGTAACGGTTGTAGGCTTCGGACCCCGCCGTGATGGCGTAAAATTCGATCTGGTCGTTCGCATAGCCGTGCAGTCGAATGTCTCTGAACATCAGCTCCGTCCGTTTTTCTCTGCTGCTCGGGAGGTAAGGGGCGTCCCGGTAAAAGTATCAGTCAAGCTCGATCGCCATGCCGTCGTAGGCGAACTGGATTCCGGGAGGGAGCCTCTTTTCGTCCCTTTGGTGCACCTCGTGGGTCAGGTGCGTGAAGAGCGTGCGGCGCGGTTGCAGCAGTTGCGCCACCTGCAGCGCCCCCTCTATGTTGAAGTGATTGGGATGCGGGGAGTAGCGCAGGGCATCGATTATCAGCAGGTCGAGCCCCTGCAAAAGAGCCATGGAGGGTTCCGGTATCCCGCTGCAGTCTGTCAGGTAGGCTGCGTTTTCAAACCGGTAGCCGGTCGCCTGGAAGGATCCGTGGTTGATCGGCACGGGAACGATGCTGCAGCCGAACAGCTCGAAGGGCGCGTCCACGGCAAAGGGCTCCATGAGAGGGGAATATCCCTCGGAGCGCAGGCCGTCGAAGATGTAGGCGAAGTTGGCGGTGACGTTGTCGATGGTTTCCTGGCTGCCGTAGCAGGGAATGATCTTTCGGTGGATGAAATGGAACCCGCGCAGGTCGTCGATGCCGTGGATGTGGTCTGCGTGGGGATGGGTCAAGAGCACGGCGTCGATCTGCGGAATTCCCTCCCGCAGGGCCTGCCCCCGCAGGTCAGTGGAGGTATCGACCAGCATGCGCTGCCCGCCGCTTTCCACCAGGATGGAGGCGCGCGTTCTCTTGTCTCGCGGGTCCGTCGATTCACAGACCTGGCAATGGCAGCCGACCATGGGAATGCCTGTCGAGGTGCCAGAGCCGAGGATGGTTATTTTCATGTATCGCACCTCGGAATGCGGGTAAGGTAGCATGATTTCACCCAGTGAAGCAAGGGGTTTATCCCTTGCCTAGCGCGGGTTTTGCGGCTATCATCAATGCTGTCGCGCCGCCTGGAATTATAGTTCTTTTACCCCGGGCAGCCGGCCAAAACCGGCCTCAGCTGCGGGTCAGGAACGGCCGGCAAAATTATTCACAGCTGGCCTGCTTTCCCGGCCGGCAGGGTAGTAAAAGTTGCCGCAGGCAGGTATCTTTGACAAGGCCTCCCCTCATTACCTTTCCCCGTAGATGGGAGAGATGGTCGGAAAAAAACGAAACTTCAAGAGGCTTTTATGCGCGTCGGCATCCTGACACCCAACTATTACCCCGCTGAAAGCGGCAACGCCGTCACTGTGAGACGGATTGAACGGCAGCTTAGGCTGCTGGGATGCGAGGTGCAGGTATTTCCGGTGGACCAGCTGGCGGCAGAGCAGGTGCTGGCGGGGGTGAAAGCATTCGCGCCGCAGCTTTTGCACGCCTTTCACGGCTACCATGGCGGCAGGCTCGCCCATGCCGTCTCGCAGGCGCTCTCCATACCGTACCTGGTCACGCTCACCGGCACGGATGTCTACCAGGCGCTTTCCGATCAGCGCAGCCTGGAAGTGCACGGAGCCCTCCGGGGTGCCGCACGTCTGGTCGCTTTCCATGCCTGCGTAAAGCATCGCCTGGCGGAGCACCTCCCGAGTCTGGAGGAGCGCACCGCGGTGATCCCTCAGGGGGTGGAACTCCCGGTGGAGGGGGCCCTCGGGGCCACGGCCTATCCGGGCGAGACCTTCACATTTTTGCTGCCGGCCGGCATCCGCCCCGTGAAGAATGTGCTTTTCCCTTTGCACCCTCTGGCGAGCCTGCAGGCTATCTACCCGCAGATACGCCTCCTGCTGGTCGGGCCGGTTCTCGATGCCGCCTACGCTGAAGAGGTGATGGAAGCACTTGAGCACCATCCCTTCGCCAGTTATCTGGGAGCGGTGGGGCATGACGCCATGGGGGAGCTGTACCGGGCGGCCGATGTCGTCTTGAACAGCTCGCTGGTGGAGGGGGGGATGGCAAACACCGTGCTGGAGGCGCTCTCCCATGCAAAGCCGCTGCTCGTCACCGACATAGAGGGGAACCGGTCCATCGTCAAGGAGTGCGTGACCGGGCTTCTTTACCGGGACGCCGGCGAATTCCGCTCCAAGGCCGAGCATCTGTTGAACGACCCGCAGCTGCGCGCGAGGCTTGGCAAAAACGGCAGGGCGATGATGCGGGACAAGTACCCGCCTGAAAAAGAGGGACGATCCTACCTGGAGCTCTACCATTCCATCATGCAGGCCTAATCTGCCCCGGGGCATACCCCTTTCACGCAATCGCGTAGGAGCGGCACTCCTGCCGCGATAACCGCAGTTTAATCGCGGCAGGAATGCCGCTCCCACAGGTGCATGGGGGGAAATCAAGTCTGCCGGGGTGTCCGTTATTTCACCTCGTCGAACCAAAGAAGCTCGGTTATCTCGGCTTCCGGGACCGCTTCCATCTCGATGCCGAGCAGCGCGTCGGCCTCCTGCGCCGGCAACTGCTCGATACCCTGCATCTTCCTCTGAATGCGCCGCGTCCGGGTGGCCGCAGTATCGATGCTGGAGGACGCCTCGTCCAGTTTCTTCCTGGTCTTTTCCAGAAGTGTCCCGAAGGTCATGAACTCCGTCTTGATGGCGCCCAGCAGGCGCCAGACGTCGCTGCTGCGCTTCTCGATGGTCAAGGTCTTGAACCCGAGGCTCAACGAGGAGAGCAGGGCCGCGATGGTGGTGGGCCCTGCCACGATCACCTTGTGGTCGCGCAAAATGGTGTCGAACAGCCCCGGCCGGCTTAACACTGTGGCATAGCTTGCCTCGTTGACCAGAAACATCACGGCGAAATCGGTGGTGTCGGGGGGCGAGATGTACTTGTCGCAGATCAGCTTTGCCATGCCGATGACAGTCTTGTCGAGCTGCCTGGTCGCTTCCAGGACCGCCGCCTGGTTTCCCTGTTCCTGTGCCTCCACCAGGCGCAGGTAGTCCTCCTGGGGAAACTTCGCGTCGATGGGAAGCCAGAGGGGCCTGTCGTCCCTGCCGGGCAGGCGCACGGCGAACTCGACCCGTGCCTCGCTTCCCGGCTTGGTGGCGACGTTGGCGCCGTACTGGTCCGGCGTGAGGATCTGTTCCAGCAGGTTATGCAGCTGAACCTCGCCCAGGGTGCCGCGCGTCTTGATGTTGGAGAGCACCTTCTTCAGATCGCCCACCCCGGCGGCCAGCGACTGCATCTCCCCCAGCCCCTTGTGCACCTGCTCCAGCTGTCCGCTCACCTGCTTGAACGATTCGCCAAGCCTCTTCTCCAGGGTCTCGTGCAGCTTTTCGTCGACCGTGGCGCGCATCTGTTCGAGCTTTTTGGCATTGTCCTCCTGGAGCCACTTGAGCCGCAGTTCCACCGTTTCACGCAGCTTGTCCAGGCGCTGCTCGTTGCTGGAGGTGAGAGTCCCCAGCTGCAGGGTGAAACCCTCCAGCTGCCCCTTTTGCAGGGAAGCGATATCCAGCATCCTTTTTTGCACCGTGTCGCCGAAGAGCCTGACACTGCCGGCCAGTTCCTCGCGGTTTCTCCCCAACTCCCCCTGGAACATCCGCTCCAGCCGCTCCAACCCCTTTTCCAGCTGGTCGAAGCGCGCCTCGCGGGAAGAGCTGCGCCTGCTGGCGAGGTAGCAAAAGAGCGAGACTGCCAGGGTGGCGCTCAAGAGCAGCAGGGTGATCAACTGGAACAGGTTGCCGTTCATAGCTTGGCCGGGAGCCCGTCAAGGAAACGAAGGAGCGCGGCATTGAACTCCTCGGGTTGCTCCAGGTTCACCATGTGCCCCCCCTTTTCGATGGTCCGGCTCTGGCAGGAGGGAAGCCCCGCGGTCAGCAGTTCCACCGCATTGGGGGACATGGCGCGGTCCTCGGCGCCGGCGATGATCAGCGAGGGCTGCCTGAAGCCGGGCAAAAGCGGCGTGTAATCCTTGCGGTCCCTCATGGCCAGAAGTCCTCCCGCGAGCCCCTTCGGGTCTGTGTCGCGCATCCAGGCAGTCACCTTGGCAACCAGTTGGGACTTGGTCTGGCTGGCGTCGGGCGAGAACAGGAGCTCGGCGAAGACCTTGATGATCGGGCTGGCGCCGAACTTCCCGGCATCGGCGGCCATGGCGCTTCGGCGGGCGCGTCCCGCCTCGTCGTCTGCGGAGCTCTTGGTAGTGATGAAACAGGCGGCCCTGACCCGGTCCGGGAAGCGCTCCAGCAGGTTCATCAGGACGTAGCCGCCCATGGACATGCCGCCCACCACGGCCCGTTCGATCTGCAGGGCGTCCAGCAGGGTAACCAGGTCGTTGGCAAAGGCGTCAATGCTGTAGCCGCCCAGAGGCGCCGAGCTTTCGCCGAAACCGCGCAGGTCCGGTGTGATCACCCGGTATCCGGCTTTGGCCAGCGGCGACAATTGCGGCTGCCACATCTGGCGGTTCAGCGGGAAGCCGTGGATGAGGAGCACGGCAGGCCCCTCTCCGCAGTCGTCATAGGCCATGGTTATACCGTTTATGGAAAGTTTCATGGATGGGCTCCTTTATAACAATTAAATGTGGCGGAGACACGGAGGAGAGGGGAAATAGCTCACCTGTTCGCCAGCTTTCAAATAGGCCAAACTCAAACTCTCAAACTCTCAAACTCTCCCCACTTTGGGAAAAGCCTCCAAACTCTCCCCCTTTGAAAAAGGGGGGTCGGGGGGGATTTTCCCTCCGTAGCACCTGGCAAAAATCCCCTATGCCCTTGATGTTTCACAATTAAATAGAGGCACTCCGGGGCACCCCCCTCATCCGCCCCTGCGGGGCACCTTCTCCCGGGGTGAGAAGGACTAAGCCTACCCCGACCTCAGTCTACAGTCCCCAGTCCCGGTCCCCGCTTCACCAAAGCCGCTCGCGCAGCCCGGACCTTCTCACTATCCGCCTCTTCACAGCACTTAGGAAAAGCTCGTCCGTTCCCAATACCTCCACCGACTGCTTGGCCCGGGTGATGGCAGTGTAGAGGAGCTCGCGGCTTAAAAGCGGCAGGTCGCGGTCCGGAAGGATCAAGAGCACCCGGTCGAACTCCGAGCCCTGGCTCTTGTGGACCGTCATCGCGAAGGCGCTTTCGTGCACGGGGAGCCTGAGCGGGAGCACCCGGCGCATGACACCGGTTCCGGAAGGGAAAAAGGCGCGCAGCTCGTTTCCCGATTCGGGATCGGGGAGGATGAGCCCCACGTCCCCGTTGAAAAGGCCCAGGTTGTAGTCGTTGCAGGTGATCATCACCGGCTCGCCGGCGTACCAGCGCCCCTGCGGATTGATCAGCCCCGCCTTTGCCAGGCGTGCCTCAACCAGGCGGTTGACGGCTTCCACCCCGTAGGGGCCGCTACGCAGGGCGCAGAGTATCCGGAAGCGGCTGAACTGCGCAAACGCCTCCTGGGCGGAGGCCGCCTGCAGGTAAGGGGCGAACCCTGCCACGATCCGCCCAGCAAGCGTTTCACCCAGCACCGCTGCCTGCGGAGTCTGCGAGATGGCGATGTCCGGCAAAGCCTCGTCCCTGAAGGCCGCCAGGGCCGCCGCGCCGTCGCCAGCGTTCACCAGGGCGCCGGCGGTGCCGATGCCGCTGGCCGAGGAAAAGCGGTAGCTCTTCCTGAGCAGCACCACGGCGTCTCCCAAGGGACCTATGGCTTCCTGCACCGGGAGCTGGTCGCCGGCAAGCCCGGCTGCCAGCTCGGCGAAGGCCGCAGAAAAAGCGTCGGTCCCGCCTGAATTGCAGATGTCGCCAAGCACGGCACCCGCCTCCACCGAGGCGAGCTGGTCGCGGTCGCCAAGGAGGATCAGGCGGGTATCCTGTCGCAGGGCGTCGACCAGCTTGGCCATGAGCGGAAGCGATACCATGGACGCCTCGTCCACGATGACGACGTCGTAGGGGAGCGGATTCTCGCTGTTGTGGCGAAAGCTGCAGGAGCCCCTCAGATACCCCAGCAGCCGGTGCAGCGTGAAGACGTCATCGGGGATGAGTGCGCGCACCTCGTCGGCGCAGGCAACCCCGCCCATGATCGACTCTTTCAGCCGTGCGGCAGCCTTGCCGGTCGGGGCGGCCAGGGCGATCCGGCAGCTCTCTCCTCCCTGCTGCTCCAAAAGAAGGGCCAGCACCTTGATGACGGTCGAGGTCTTGCCGGTGCCGGGGCCTCCCGAGATGACGCAAAAGCGTCTGCTGACAGCGGCAATCGCCGCCACCCGCTGCCAGTCGGTCTCGTAAGCCGCGTCCGCCGGGAAAAGGCGCTCCAGTCCCTTTTTGAGAAGCGGGTAGTCGAAGTCGGCACCGGCGCCCCTTTTCAGGATGGCTGAAGCCAGCTCCTCCTCGTAGCGCCAATAGCGGTGCAGGTAGAGCCGGTTCGCCCGGTCGAGAATGAGCGGCCGGAAATCTCCCGGGGCGCCCACAACGGAGAAGCTCCGCAGGCGCTCCACCCAGCTTTCCAGGCTCACCACGCCGAAGCTCCCCGCATCGCCATCGCTAAGTGCGCTTCCTAGATCCAGGCAGACGTCCCCGGCCACCACCCCGCGGCTCAAAAGGGCCGCGGCCGCCTGCAGGTGCGGGTCCTGGCTTGCGGCCTGCCGGCAGATGAAGGCGGCGAACTGTCTGTCGATTTCGTTTAGCTGAACTCCATCAGGAGTCATGATTTCACCTTGTCAGTGACTGGATATTCCGGAAAACTCGGAAGTGACCAGTCGTTGTGTTGCCAGTTGACGTTTACCACGACTTGACCCTTTCCACGACTTGACCCTTCCCCCTAAAACTCTCCCCCCTTTGAAAAAGGGGGGCAGGGGGGGATTTGCTTCAGCAGTCCTAAAGCTTATCGCCTCCGTGGCAAGCTCCCTCATCCGCCCCTTCGGGGCACCTTCTCCCGGGGGGAGAAGGGGAAAATCCTAGCCTCGCCCTGGGATCAGCGCCGCGGAAAGCTCCTCTATGAAGCGCTTTTCCGGCCGGTCGCAAAAAACGCCGTTCCCCCTGCCGTCCACGCCGCGCAGGAACAGGTAGAAGATCCCGCCGAAGTGCCGGTCGTAATCGTAGTCAGCCACGCGTAGGCTCAGATACTTGTCTAGGGCCACCGTGTAGAGCAGGTATTGCAGCGGATAGAGGCTATGCTCCATCTCCCGCCGCATGCCCGGCTGGTCGTAATCCTCCACGCGGTTTCCCAGGTGGTTTGATTTCCAGTCGAGGATGAAGTAGCGCCCTCCCTGCTCGACCACCAGGTCCATGAACCCGCGCAGCATTCCCTGCACCGGCAAAAAGGAGAGGCGGCTGAAGAGTCCCGCCATGTCGACCGGGAACGGCTGCCCCGAAAAGCGCGAGACCGTGTGTCTCAGCCGCTCGGAGGTGACAAGGGAGAGCGGGAAGAAGAACTCCAGCTCGGTCAGGCGCCTGTCCATCCCGATTCCGGCCAGGGTGAAGCGGTCCTCTCCCAGTGGCGCCTGCAGCACGCTTTGCACCATGGAGCAGACGGCGCCGCACCAGTCCGCCGTGAAGCCGTGCCTGGCGAGCAGGTCGGCCACCAGCTGGGGGAGCGTGCCGGCCGGTGCGGTAAAGTCCATCCGCTCGAAGATCTCGTGCAGAAAGATCCCTGCCTTGGCCCCTCTCGGAAAGGCGAAGATCCCGATGGGATCCACCCCCTTGGTAATCTGCGTCTCGCCGGCTTTCCCTTCATCGCGGTCCGGCAGCTCGGCAGCCTGGTGCTGGCGGGTGGCAAGCGAGGTGAAGCTGGCCACCCGCCAATCCCTGGCAATGGTGCCGCTGAAGTGCCGCCGCTGGAAACCGGAGCTGTCCTCGGCCTGTGCCTGGTAGGGCACGCGGTCCGCCTGCGGGATCGGCAGCACCTGGATGGTCCCCCCGGAGGCGAGTGCGAGCTTATCCAGCTCGTCAAGCATCTCCTGGTCGCCCAGCATCACCTGCCCCTTCACGGCCTCGCTCGCCGGGTGCAGCAGGTAGTGCATGGCGCTGTTGCCGGCATCCTTGAAGGCGCCCCAGACCAGATAGGTGCGGTGCTTGCCGCGGGTGAGCGCCACGTAGAGAAGCCGCAGGCTCTCCGCGAGGCTTTCCCGCTGGGCGAGCGCCTTGTGGGCGGAGAGCTCCGCCGAGCCGATGTCGAGGACCACCCGCCCGCTCTCTTCCTCGTGAAAGAGGGCCGTCTCCTCCTTGCCGGCAAACTCCGCCCAGCAAAAGGGGAGGAACACGATCGGGTATTCGAGACCCTTGCTCTTGTGGATGGTGACCAGCTTTACGGCCGCCTCGTCGGTCTCCAGGCGTATCTCGTGCTCTTCGCGTTTCGGTTCCTCGGTGATCCGGCAGGCGAGCCAGGCGATCACCCCTTCCATGCCGAGGTGCCCCTGGACCTGGGCCTGGTGGATGGTCTCCACCGCGTGCAGCAGGTTGGTGAGCCGGCGCTCTCCCATGGGCGCGGACAAAAGCCGCTCGCGCACCTGACGGCGCTCCATGAACTGGAAGGTCATCGCCAGGCAGCCGCTCGCGCTCCAGATCTCGTGGTAGCTGCGGAATTCCTCCAGTACCTGCTCCCAGCCGCTCTCGTCCCCCATCAGCCGCACCAGCTCGTCGCCGCACACCCCGGTCAGGTCGGTCGCCAGCGCCCCGCGCAGGAGCGACTCGTGCCCCGGTTCCGCGACAGCCGAGAGGATCCTGAGCAGCTCCGCCGCCTCGTCCGACTCGAAAAGGTTCCCCGCGCTGCAAAGAACGCTCGGTATCCCCCTGCGGGTGAGCGCCCGCTGCATGAGCTTTGCCTGGCGGTTCACGCGCACCAGCACGGCGATGTCGCCGGGTGCCACTTCCCGCTCGCCGATCTTAAGGCCGGCGCCCGCACCTCGCCGCAAGAGCCGGGAGATCTCGGAGGCGACCGCCTCGGGGAGCTGCTCCCAGGCATCCCCCTTGTTGATCGGCTTGCCCGCCTCCTTGCGGGGGGCGAACCAGAGCCTGAGCGGTGCCGTACTCTCCCCCTGTTCGGTGAGCAGCTTGCGGGTAAGCTTCGCCGGCTCCACGGGGGTAAAGGGGATGGCCTCGAACAGAAAGGGGAGCTTGTTGGAGGAGAAGACGGTATTCACCGCCTTGATCAGGTCGGGCTCCGAGCGCCAGTTCTCCAAAAGGGTGTGGCGCAGCTTGGTCGCCTCGGCGGCGCCCATGTAGGCGAAGATGTCCGCCCCGCGAAAGCTGTAGATGGCCTGTTTCGGGTCCCCGATCAGAAAGAAGGGGGCCGGATGGCCGACCGGGTAGATGTCGTCGAAAATGGCGAACTGGGTCGGGTCGGTATCCTGGAACTCGTCGATCAGCGCCGCCTGGTAGCGCTCCCGGACCAGGCTCGGCAGTGTCGAGCCCTCGCGGCGAAGTGCCCGGTGCAGGTCCAGCAGCAGGTCGTCGAAGGAGCGGACATTTTTGAGCCGCTTTCGCTTGGGGAGCTCTTCGGCCAGGTAGTCGAAAAAGGTGCGCCGCAGGGAGAGGAGCCAATCCTGAGTTTCCACGGACTCGGTGGGCGCGTCCGGGATCACCCCGGCGAAGGGGTCGCCGCAGACCCTTCTCGCCATGCCGAGCAGCGATCCCGGCGAGATGCCGGCCGTGAGGGCGGCGGCGACCCGTGCCCGGGGCGCGTGGTAGCAGTTGATGCGCCAGTGGTCCTGCGCGATCTCCCTTAGGATCATCCCCTGGTCCGTCATCAGCTCGGTGTCGCACAACGACCCGCTCTCGAAGGGGTTTTCCTGGAGCGTGCGCTGGCAGAAGCCGTGGATGGTGAAGATGGCCGCCTCGTCGAAGGAGCGGACCGCGCTGGAGAGTAGCCGCCTCGCCTCGGCGTGGTCGGGGACCTTCTGCAAGAGCCCGCAGAGCAAGGGGTCGCGGCTTGCGCCTTCCTCGAACGCCTCCTCCGCCTCCTTCAGCCGCTTGCGGATCCGTTCCTTCAGCTCCTTGGTGGCCGCCTCGGTGAAGGTGACCACCAGGATCTCGGCTACCCCCAGGCGCAGCTCCAGCACGAGCCGCAGGTAAACGCCGGCGATGGTGAAGGTCTTTCCGGTGCCGGCGCTCGCCTCGATGAGGTTGCGGCCGGCCAGAGGGGTGTCGAGCAGGTTGAATTTGTTCATTTGTCCAGGTTCGCTTTATGGAGGAGTGCTGCCTTGGAAGTAGTAACTGTTCTTTACGGTTCAAGTGATAACGACGGGCCCTCTTGTCAGCACTGGCCGCGAGTATACTGTCGCAGAGTGTCAAAAGCAAGAGGCCCGTCCATGATCGGGACTCTACTCCACGTCGCCGGCGGCGGTGAGGGGTGAGGGGGGGTCGTCGCTCAGGGTAGCGCGGATTACCTCAACAGATGCGTGGCAGTTGCTCGCCGGCCAGCATGTCCACCCCCCTCATGCCCCCCACGGAGGTCTCCATCTGCACCTTTCCCGAGGAGCTTTCCGTCAACTCGCCGATGATGGCGGCCTGAGTCCCGAGCGGATGCCTGCGCATGATGCTCAAAGCCTCTTCGGCGCGCTCCGGCGCGACCAGCGCTAGGCACTTCCCCTCGTTTGCCACGTAGAGCGGATCGAGCCCCAGCAGGGAACAGACCCCCTTCACCCCGGGTTTTATCGGCAGACTCTCCTCCCTGAGCGTGATGGTGACGCCGGACTGCAGGGCGATCTCCTTCAGGGTGGTGGCCACCCCGCCCCGGGTCGGATCGCGCAGCACGTGGAGTGCGCCCTGCAGGACCAGCAGCTCCTGGACGAGGCCGTTCAGCGCCGCGCAATCGCTGCGGATGCCGCTGTCGATCTCCAGCCCCTCCCGGGCGGAGAGCACGCTGATGCCGTGATCCCCGATGCTGCCGTTTATTATCACCTTGTCCCCTATCTGTCCGGCGGCCCCGTCGATCCTGAGGCCGTGATGAAGAAGGCCGATCCCCGAGGTGTTGATGAAGATGCCGTCACCCTTCCCCCTGGGAACGACCTTGGTGTCACCGGTGACAATCGCGATGCCGGCCGCATCGGCCGCTCTGCGCATGGAAGCCAGGATGAGGGCGAGTTCAGTCATGCCGAGCCCCTCTTCGAGGATGAGGCCGACGCTCATGTAGAGGGGGCGCGCGCCCATCATGGCCAGGTCGTTCACCGTCCCGTTCACGGCAAGATCCCCGATGTTGCCTCCGGGGAAGAAGATGGGGTCGACGACGTAGGAATCGGTGGTGAAGGCGAGCCGCCCCGCCTCGATGTCGCAAAGGGCGGCGTCGTTTTTCCCGGCCCCGGGTCCCGGGCAGAGGTGCGGAATGATGAGCTCGTCCAGCAGCTGATGGGATAGCTTGCCGCCGCTGCCGTGGCCAAGAAGAATGATCTGGTTATCCAAGGTTATCCTCATTGTAGAAATAATGGTTGTCAGTTGACAGCCGAGGCATTCCTGCCGCGATTTGTTGAACATGGGAGCAGCTCGCTTGCCTCTCTCCCCCCTTTGAAAAAGGGGGGTCGGGGGGGATTTCGCCAAGGCTGCCGACTGCGAGCAGCTGGCACCGAGGTCAAATCCCCCTAAATCCCCCTTTTTCAAAGGGGGACTTTCAGATCCTGCCATACTTGTAGGCCGCGGCGCAGCTCCCCTCCGAGGACACCATGCAGGCCCCGACCGGCGATTCCGGGGTGCACCCTTTGGCGAAGAGCGGGCAGTCGAACGGGGAAAGCTTCCCCTTGAGGATCTCGCCGCACAGGCAGCCGTCATATCCCCTGGGTTTCTCCACCTCGACCGGGATGGCCAGCTCCGCGTCATATGCCGCAAACTCCCCGGCTATCCTCAGGCCGCTCCCCGGCACGAAGCCCACGCCGCGCCACTCCGCGTCGCAGGGGACAAAGACCTCCGCCATGACCTCTTGCGCCTTCAGGTTCCCCTCCCAGCGGACCGCCCGCCGGTACTGGATCTCCACCCTGCTCTCGCCGGCGATCACCTGCCGGGTCAGCATCTCCACCCCCTGCAGCATGTCCGCGGGCTCGAAACCGGTCACCACGCAGGGGATGCGGTACTTTTCACTGATGAAGCGGTAGGGGTCGGCACCGATGATGGCGCTTACGTGCGCCGGGCAGAGGTAGCCGTCCAGGGCGAGCTCCGGATCGGCCGAGAGCATCCCCATCGGTGCGGGCATGGTCTTGTGGGAGGCGAGCACGAAGTAGTTGGCAAGCCCCAGTTTCCTGGCAGCCAGGATGCTGCCGGCGACGGCCGGTGCCGTGGTTTCGAAGCCGACCCCCAGAAAGACCACCCGCATCTGCGGCGTCTTCAGCGCGAGCTGCACCGCGTCAAGCGGGGAGTAGACGACTCTGATGTCCGCGCCCCTGGCCCTCTCCAGCATGAGGGAAGAACTGGAGCCGGGGACCCGGAGCATGTCCCCGAAGGTTGCCATGATTAGATCTTTCTCACGACACAAGGCGATCGCCCGGTCCAGATAGGCTGCGGGTGTCACGCAGACCGGGCAGCCGGGGCCGGAGATGAGCCGCACCTCGGGGGGGAGCAGCGACCGGAGCCCGTACTGGTAGATGGACATGGTATGGGTGCCGCAGACCTCCATGAAGGTCATCGGCTTGCTGCCGGCACTCATTTTCCGTATCCGCTCAGCCAGCCCGAGCACCACGCTCCTATCGCGGAATTCGTCCAGGTAGTTCATTGCGCGTCCCCGGCCTCAAGCAGCTCCCGCATCAGGCGGAGGGTTTCCCAGGCCTCCTCCTCGTCCAGCCTGGAGATAGCGAACCCGGCGTGGACGATGACGAAATCCCCCAGCTGCACCGCCTCGTCCAGTATCATGAGGCTGGCCTCGCGCCTGACACCGTCTATCTCGGCCACGATATCGGTGCCGTCAATGCTCACTACCCGCATCGGTACAGCCAGGCACATAACTACTCCTATTTGAATGTGCATCACCTTTTGGCAAGGGGAGCAGGGGGAATGCTGAGTTTCCAGTGGGGCAAAAATCCTGCAGCTAAAGATAATTCTTCCAGGTTCTCCCGGCGATCACCGCCTGTCCCAGCGCGATCCCCCCGTCGTTGGGCGGCACCAGCCTCTGGCTCAGCACCCGGAACCCGCGCCTGGAGAGGGAGCTGTGGACCCCCTCGCTGAGCAGCCTGTTCTGGAACACCCCGCCGGAGAGGACCACCCGCTCCGTGCCGCTTGCCGCGCGGATCAGCTCGCACACCTCCGCCACCGCTGCCGCGAGCGTGTCGTGGAAGGCGCGGGCGATGACGCAAGGGTCGGTACCGTCCAGCGCCTTCTCCGCTATGCTTGCCACCATTGCGCGCAAATCGAGCTGCAGCGCTCCTGCTTCCCCTTTCACGATGCTGAAAGGGTAGGGGCTTTGCCCCGTTGCCCGCTCGGCCAGCGCCTCCAGTTCGATGGCCGCCTGTCCCTCGTAGCTGACCCGGTTTCTCAGGCCGATGATGGCCCCCACGGCGTCGAAGAGCCTCCCGCAGCTCGAGGTGAGGGGGGAGTTGATGCGCCGCTCCAGCATGCGCAGATATATCCTTCGCTCCTTTTCCGGAATTGCGGCCAATAAGGGGAGCGGCAGGTCGAACACCTTTTCGCCATGGACGGCACGGAGCCAGGAGAGCGCCATGCGAAAGGGCTCCCTGGCTGCAGCGTCTCCTCCCGGCAGTGGGACCGGCAGGAGATGGGCCATGCGTTGAAACTCTGTGTAGCCGCCCTGGAGGAATTCTCCCCCCCAGACCGTGCCGTCGCCTCCGTAGCCGGCGCCGTCGAGGATCACCCCGATCACTTCTCCTTCCAGGCCGTGCTCGGCCATGCAGGAGGCCATGTGGGCGTGGTGGTGCTGGACCGCCACCTTGGGCAGGCCGGGAATTGCCGCGGCAAAGGAGGTGGACAGGTAGTCGGGGTGGAGATCATGGGCGACGATCGCCGGCCTGATCTCCAGGACGCGCTCAAGGTGCTGCACCGTTTCTTCCAGGCAGGCAAAGGTCGCGGCGTTTTTCAGGTCCCCGATATGCTGGCTCAGGAAGGCGCGGTCCCCCCTGGTTAGGCAGACCGTAGACTTGAGCTCGGCTCCGGTGGCGAGGACGCTTGGCTGAGACGCGGGAAGCGCCACCCCCCGGGGGACGTAGCCCCGCGAGCGGCGAAGGAAAAGGGGACCCCCCTGGAAAACTCGGATCACCGAGTCGTCGGCCCGGGTATGGATCGCCCGGTCGTGGGTGAGGAAAAAGTCGGCGATGCGGGAAAGCCTTGCCAGCGCCTGGTCGTCTCTAAAGGCGATAGGCTCGTCTGAAAGGTTGCCGCTCGTCATCACCAGTGCTGCGAAGTTATCCCGCAACAGCAGGTGGTGCAGGGGAGTGGAGGGGAGCATCACCCCGAAATAGCCGTTGGCGGGTGCAACCTGTGCTGACACGGGGTTATCTTCCCTTTTTTGCACGAGCACGATCGGGCGCTCCGGCCCGGACAAGAGACGCTCCTCGCTCCCGGTCAGGCGGGCGAAGCCGCGGATGGCAGTGAGAGAGGGCGCCATCAGCGCGAAGGGCTTCTCGTCCCGTTTCTTGCGCCGTCTGAGTTCCCCCACGGAGTCGTCCCTCAAGGCGTGAACGGCCAGGTGGTATCCTCCGACCCCCTTGATCGCCAGGATCTTTCCCCGGCGAAGCAGCTCCACTGCCGTTTGCAGGGGTGAAGAATCACCGGTCTCGAGCGCGCGACCAGCCCGGTCGGTGAGTGCCAGGCGCGGGCCGCAGGCAGGGCAGGCGTTGGGCTGGGCGTGAAAGCGGCGCTGGGCCGGGTCCCGGTATTCGGCCAGGCAGTCCGGGCACATGGTGAAGGGGGCCATGGTTGTGCGGGGCCGGTCGTAGGGAACGCCGGTAATAATCGAGTAGCGGGGGCCGCAGTTGGTGCAGTTGATGAAAGGGTAGCGAAACCTGCGATCGGAGGGATCGAACAGCTCTCGCAGGCAGTCCGGGCAGACGTCGCAGTCGGGGGAGATCTGCGCGTCCCCTCCCTCTTCGCTGCTCGCCAGGATGACGAAGCCGTCCTCACGGCAGGGGGAAATCTCCTCGCTCTTTAACGCTGTGATGTCGGCCAGGGGGGGCGCCTCGCTTTCCAGTGCGGTAAGAAAGGCGCTGATGCCGCTTTCCTCGCCCTGTGCCTCCAGCAGCACGCCTCCCGGGCGATTTTTCACCCAGCCGTGCAGCTGGTGCAAGCGGGCGAGCCTGAAGACGAAGGGGCGAAATCCCACCCCCTGGACAATCCCCTCTATTTCGACGCGTATCCGTCTGATAGGACCCTCTTGATAAGCGAAAAAATGGTCTGCACCCGGCACTGTACGGAGGGCGAAGGTAAGATTTCACCCTTCTCCCTCCGGGAGAAGGTGCCCCGAAGAGGCGGATGAGGGCGTTTGCCACGGAGAAGCCGGTCTGCCCCGCTATTTGCGGGAGGCGAGCCTACGGCTCTCTACCCCTTGGGCCAGCCATTCATACCAGGCGTCCATCCCCTGGCCGGTCCTGGCGGACGCCTCTATGATGCCGATGCCGGGGTTGACGCGGCGGGCCATCTCCTGGCACGCCGCCATGTCGAAGTCGAGATGGGGAAGCAGGTCCACCTTGTTCATCAGAATGAGGCCGGCGGCATGGAACATCTGGGGATACTTGAGCGGCTTGTCCTCCCCCTCTGTCACGCTCAGCACCGCCACCTTGTGGTCTTCTCCCAGGTCGAAGGCGGCAGGGCAAACCAGGTTGCCGACGTTCTCGATGAAGAGGATATCGATGGCGTCAAGCTGGAAGCTGCCGAGGGCATGGAGAACCATGTGGGCGTCCAGGTGGCAACCGGCGCCGGTGTTTATCTGCCTGACCGGCACCCCGGTCGCGGCGATCCGTCTGGCGTCATTGTCTGTCTGCTGGTCTCCCTCGATGACTGCGCAGCGGAATTTCCCCTCCAGCCGGGTGAGGGTGCGCTCGAGTATGGTCGTCTTGCCGGAGCCCGGGGAACTGACCAGGTTCAGGGCGAAGATCCCCTTGTCACGGAAAAGGGCCCGGTTCCCGGCCGCCAGGTGGTCGTTCTTGGCCAGGATGTCGGTCTCCACCGCGATCCTTTTGGCACCCTCTCCCTCGCCGGGACGCGACTCCCCCTGGTCGTGATGGTGGTCTTGATGGTCGTGGCCGTGATGATGGTGAGTTCCCGGGCTGCAGCCGCAAGTGGTGCACATGTTATTCGACCTCCAGTTCTTTTACCCGTAGTTCCTCGCCGGAGAGGACCTCAATACTGTAGGCGCCGCAGCCGGGACAAGGGTCATAGTAAGCGGCCAGGGCGAAAGTGGCGCCGCAGTCAGGGCAGCGTCCCTTCCCCGGCACCCGTTCGATCAAGAGTTGCGCGCCTTCCAGCCGGGTTCCCCTGGTGCAGGCTTCGAAGCAGAATTCGACAGCCTCGGGCACCACTCCGGACAGCGCGCCGATTTCAACGGTGACCGAGGTTACCAGCCCCCCTTTTGCGTGCTGCTCGCAGATGTCAACTATGCCCTGGGTTATCGACAGTTCGTGCATTAAAGTGTCCCGGGCTGCGGCAAGTATGGCGACGCAGGCAGATCTTGGATTTCGAGCTGGTGCGGCGGCAGCCGTTTTTCCGGCCGGAGATCCTCGCATCGTTGGCTGCAACTTGTCGCCAGAGTGCCCGGAGTCCAGCCTGTTTCGTTAAAAGAGCTCATGTTATATCCTACTGCAATAGGGAGGAGGGACCAGCCAGCCGCACTCCTTTAGAGGTTCATCCCTTCCCCTTGCCGCTCTGGTGCCCCAGCAGCGGCTCCCAGACCTCGAGCGCCGCCGCGATGAACTCCTCGTCCAGAGGCTCCTCATCGCCGAAAAAGCGCCGGCAGTGCCGGTCGTCTCCCTCCCCGGGAAAGAATTCGCTGCCATGCCACTTTCCCCTCGCGTCGGCAAGTGCCTTGCAGGCCTTCTTCGGGTCCCTCGCCTTCTTTGCGTATTCGAGGGAGGTCTCGGGGAAAAACTTGGCGGGATGGCTCATCCCCCTCCGGTACAGCGCCAGCAGCCGATCAAGCAACTCCCGGCTTCCCTCTATGGGCGGCAGGTTGACGACCGAATCGGCGGAGAGGTGAATGGCCTGGCGCGGATACCCCTCGGCCTGCGCACAGTTGAGCGCCAGATGCTGGATCCAGAGCCTCAGCAGGTCTTTGGCCTTTAATTTCGTGTAACGGTAGAGCACCAGACGGTCCGTCCTGAGGAAGCCGATCCTCCCGATGATCCGGCCGCCCGAAAGCTTCAAGTCGACGTCGAGCGGCGGGAGCGGCTCGCCCGTGGACGCCCCGGCGACCTTTTCGGCGAATTCCGCGGCGGGACCGCTCAACTTGTCGAAAAGCGCCGCACCGCACTCGCCCGGCGGCAGCTCGCCCCGGCCACAGGCAACGGCAAAGGGGGCGGCCAGCTCTTCGCCGCGCAGAAGCGCCGCCACGATCTCCTGCTCCAGCTGGTACTTGACGAGCGCCGGCAGGCTGAAGGGCTCGCACTCCTCAAGCGGCTCCACCCCCTGCTCGACCCTGATGCCGAGCCGGCGGCGCAGCAACTCCCTGGCGGGGTTGCAGAAGAAGTCGGTGAGCGCCTTGAGCGTCACGGTCGACTCTTCCTCCCACGGCTCAAGCGGCGCCGCCAGGAAGGGGGCCGGCAGGCGTTGCGGGGCGAGCTTCGCCTGCGCCCCCCGCAGGTTCTGTGCGGAGTAACTGAAAAGCCCGCTACCGGCGCGGAAATATCTCGGGCTGAAGGGCTGCAGCGGGTGGGAGAGCGGCTGTCCGCAGGGCGAGCCGTCCGCCTTGACGAACCCCTTGGCCAGGTAGTCGATAAGCTCGCTCACCAGGACGCTCGGCGGCAGCTCGCTGTTGTCCTTCAGGCTTTGCCCGAGGTAGCTTATGTGGAGCCTTTGGCGCGCAGAAAGGAGCGCCTCCAAGAACAGGTAGCGGTCCTCGTCCCTGGGAGACCGGTCGCCGCGCCTAGGTTTCTGCGCCATCAGGTCGAACCCCTGGGGGCGGTTTCTGCGCGGGAAGGCTCCGTCATCCATGCCGATCAGCGCCACTACCGAAAACGGGATGGAGCGCATCGGGAGCATCGCGCAGAAGGTGACGCCGCCGGTCAGAAAGCCGAAGCCCCGCTCCGACTGGCTGAGCCGCTCTTCAAACCAGTAGCGCACCACCTCGATGCCGACCTCTCCGGAGAACTCCCCCTGCGCCCCGCACTCCCCGAGTGCTCCGGCAAGCTCGCTGAGCGAGAGCAGTTCGCGCTCCCCGTCCTCGTCGGCCAGGATGAAGTCTGCCAGAAGCTCGCGGATCGCCTCCACCCAGGCGGCCGTCCCTCGCGGCCGGGTGAGGTCGCGGGAGCTGGCGAAGATCTTCTCGCAAAAGGAGAGGAAGCGGCCAAGCACCAGTGCCGCCCCCCCCTCCAGGTCGTCGAAGGGGAGAATGCCGTTATAGAAGGAGCGTCCCTCGCCGTTGATGGCGTAGCCGAGCAGCAGGCGGTCCAGTCCCGCCTCCCAGGAGTTCTCACGGAAAGCGGGGAGCCCCTGGGAGGCGCGCTGATTGGCGTCGATCCCCCACCTGACGTTGGCGGCACGCAGCCAGTCGCGCACCGTCTCCAGCTCCTCGCCGGTCATGGAGAAGCGTCTGGCAACCGGCGGAGACTCCAGGATGTCCAGCACCGTGGAGACCCCGTAGCGTCCGCCGCTAAGCCTGAGGATAGCCAGCAGCGCCTGGGCCGCCTCCCCCTCGCTCTTCAGGCTTCGGTCGGCGATGGAATACGGTATCCGCTGCCCCGCTTCTTCCGGGGTGTCGAACACGGCCGAGATGTAGGGGGCGTAGCCCTCGATGTCCGGTGTCATCACCAGCACGTCGCGCGGCGAGAGGGCCGGGTCGGCGTCGAAAAGCGACAGGAGCGTGTCGTAGAGCAGTTCCACCTCGCGCATCGGCGAGTGGCAGGAGTGCACCATGATGGAGAGGTCGTCCGGGGCCACCCGGCGCGGCGTCTGCTCGTCTGCGCGCAGGTCGAGCACGTCGCCCTGAACCATGTGCAGCAGCGAGTCGGCGGGAATGTCGGCAAAGTTCTCCTCCCTTTCGGGATCCCCGCTGCTCTCGATGATTGATTCGAAGAACTCCCGGCCGAGCTTTCCCCAGGAGGCAAGCAGCGGGTTGCCGGTCTCGTACCATTCGCCGGCTCCCAGGCCGCGCTTCTCCAGCTGGGCAAGCTCCCTTTCGGATACGATCTGCCCCCAATATTCCCGGCACGGGTTCAAAAGGAACAGGTTCACCTCGCTGTGCCGGGCGATTGCAGAGAGGACCTCCAGGTGGAAAGGGGGAAGGGTGGAGATGCCGATCACCGAGATGCGCGCCTGCGGCTCCAGCGTGGCGCCGTCCACCTTTTGTCGGAAATCGCCCAGCAGGCGGGCCCGATGCTTTTGCTGCACCCCCTCGCTCACTTTGCGCCAAAGATGCGCCTGCCAGTGGTCGTCCTCGCCCGACTCCCAGGCAAGCAGCAGCTCGGGCCTGTATACCGTGTAGCGGTCGAAGGTGTCGGCGATCCGTTGGGCGAGCTGCATCCTCTTAAGCCCGTCCCGGTCATCCTGCAGGTAGGCGGAGATCTCCAGGAAGGCAGGCTCGCCGATCGCCTCCAGCAGCAGCCCCATCAGCCGCCAGCTCAGCACCTCCGGCCTTAAGGCCGGGGCCTCGGCCGGGCACCCCGGAAGCACGGCCGCAAAGATCTGCTCGACGACCTTGTTCGGAAAGGGGAACTCGCAGTTGGCCCACACCCCTATCCGGCCGGCCAGTTCCATGGAGAGCCAGCGTTGCATCCCCTTGCTCTGGACCACGATGATCTCTTTGCCAAACGGTGTGAAGGGGGCGGGGCGCGGCGCCCGTACCACTTTCTCCAGACTGTCCACCAGAAACTCCATCCGGTTGCTAGTGTATATCTTCAGGGACATCTGCACTCCCGTTCTCGAATTCTCTGCTGCTTCGAGCACTCGCCCGCTTTTTTGTCAGTGATTACCGGCGGTGCGAAGATGTAAGGAAGATAACACACTGTCCCATTGGCTGTCTTTGTCAAAAAAGGGAACCGCGGACAGCCGTTGAAGACCCGGCAGGGCAGGCAGGTGCGCTTGCAATGTCTCCTCGGGCCGGTATATTCATTTTATAAATTGCAAAAACCTAATTTTAAGGACGCTGCTGCTGCAGGCGAACCACCCGGGAAGCCTGGCTCCGGCGGGACTAAACCCTCCGGCGGGCAATATTCTGAACACGGCACTTGAAGGAGAGCGGACCATGAAACTGTTCACAGAGGAGACATTGGCCCGTGCCTATTACCGGATCAAGCCTTTTATGTCGCGCAAGTTCCAGATCTTTGTTCGCAGCGTGGTGGCACGGCAAAGACGAAGGTTTAACCGTGCGGTCTGGCCGATAGATCCCGTGGCTGCTACCCGGCCACCCGGGTTCACGGGGTGGCCGGAAGGGAGGCGTTTTTCCGTGGTGCTCACCCACGACGTGGATACGGCGCGCGGAGTTGCCAGATGCGAGCAACTGATGGCGCTGGAGCGCGAGCTGGGATTTCGCTCCTCCTTTCATTTTGTTGCCCAGGGCTACCCTCTACCCCCGGCTCTGCGCCATACGCTGGTGGAAAACGGCTTCGAGGTGGGGGTGCACGGCCTTGAGCACAACCGAAAACTCTACGAGTCGGCCGGAACCTTTGCCGAGCAGGCCAAGGGGATCAACGGCTTTCTCAAGGAGTGGGGCGCCGTCGGTTTCCGCTCCCCTTGCGTGTATCACAATTTCGAGTGGCTGCACGGCCTGGACATAAGCTACGATGCTTCCTGCTTTGACACCGACCCGTTCGAGCCGCAGTCCGATGGGCTGAGGACCATCTTTCCGGTCCATCAGACGAAGGTGGCGGGCAGGGAGTATGTCTTGCTGCCGTACACGCTGCCGCAGGATTTTACCGTGTTCATCCTGTTCAAGGAGAAAAATATCAATATCTGGAAGGAAAAGCTGCTCTGGATCGCGGAGCACGGAGGCATGGCGCTGCTGATCACCCACCCCGACTACATGAGCTTCGACGGCCAGCCCGGTTTCGACGAGTATCCCTGCGATCTCTACCGGGATCTGCTGACGCATATAAAGACCGAGTACGAGGGACAGTACTGTCACCTGCTGCCCCAGGAAATGGCGTCCTTCTGGACCAAAACGGTGGCCTTTGGAGAAACCCCCGTGGTCCGCCCTGCCTGTCCTGTCGTGGAAGGGAGCGGGTGTGTTGCCTGAGCGGTGTATTTTTGCGGCAGCGCAGGCTGGCCGCACCGTCAACTCCCATTGGCCGGCGGTGCGCTGACGATTTAAATTCAATTATATCAAATCATTAGCTACGTTATACCCGTATACTATTTGCAGTTTCGTTTCCGGCATGATAGGTTGCAGGCTGTTTTCAAGGTCGGTTTTTGAACTCCCGAGAGGAGCAGCGCTCACACTCTCCACAATTTTCATACTCCCGACCCGGAGTGCCGTATCCGCCGCTACAGTGCAATCGGCAAGTCCAGCCGCGCTAAGAGGCGTCAACCCCTACCGCCCGAAACGGAGCTCTTCGATATGCTTATTCTCACCCTCAACTGCCGCAGGTTCTCCGTGCAGTACCAACTTTTCGACTGGGGACAGCGTCTCACCTTGGCAAGCGGTAAGGTTGAGCGGGTCGTGGTGGGCGACTCCTTTATCACCCACCAGGTTCCAGGCCAGGCCCTCCTGCACTTGGACGGCGAATGCGCGGACCACAGGGAGGCGCTGGAGTTGATTCTCTCCACCTTGACCGACCCGAAAGCAGGCGTTCTGTCTGAGCTTGGCAGCATCGGCGCCGTCGGGCACAGGGTGGCGCACGGAGGCGAGAAATTCACCCGTTCCGTCTTGATAGACGCTGAAGTGTCGGCCGCCATCAAGGATATGGCGACGCTCGCGCCGCTGCACAATCATGCGAATCTGGCCGGGATCCGGGGGGCTCAGGAGTTGTTGCCCGGGGTTCAGCAGGTTGCCATCTTCGACACCGCCTTCCACCAGACCATGCCGGAGGCCGCCTACATCTATCCGCTTCCTTACGAGTGGTACAAAAATCACGGCATACGGCGCTACGGTTTTCACGGGCAGTCCCACCTGTACGCGTCCAGAAGGGGCGCCGCTCTGGCCGGGGTCGTGCCTGAGTGCGCCAACATGGTGACAGTGCACACGGGAGACGGCGTGTCGCTATGTGCGCTTAAAAACGGGGTGTCGGTGGATACCAGCATGGGGCTTACTCCGCTGGAAGGGGTGATGATGGGAAACCGTTGCGGCGACATCGACTCGGGGATCATTCCTTTCATGATGAACCAGGCCAACATATCGGCCAGCGAAATCGATCTGCTGATGAATCAGAAGAGCGGAGTGGCCGGGATTGTCGGGCGCAGGGTAACCCGCCGTATGCTGGTGGAAGAGGCCGCTCAGGGAGACGAGCGCTGCCGCCTGGCGCTTGACATGGAGGCCTACCGGCTCCGGAAGTACCTGGGCGGTTACCTGGCAGTGATCGGGAAGCCCGACGCCATAGTATTCACCTACGGCGAGGGTTGGCAGGACTGGCCGATCAGGGGGCTGGCGCTCAAGGAGATGGAGCCGTTCGGCATCAGGCTCGACCCCGAAAGGGACCGGGAGTCGCTGCTAAGCGGAGGCGAGATGCTGATCAGTGCCGACGACTCGGCGGTGAAGGTATTCGCGGTTCCCACCGGAGAGGACATGGTGCTGAACGAGGATGTAGCGTCGATCCTCGGCTGGAAGCAGGGGGCCGATTACGGTTTTGACAGCCCGGTTCTGGCGGGCGGGGCTAGCTTGGCAACAGCATAGCCCTCCCGGGCGTCCGTGCCCGCAAGGTAGCTGTGAATAAGAACATGAAAAGGCCTCCCGGAGTCGGGAGGCCTTTTCATGTTCTGCGGCACCTTCACCAGGCCGTTCGGTAGGAGCGGCATTCCTGCCGCGATCAGCCGCCGTGAATCGCGGCAGGAATGCCGCTCCTGATGAAGATACGGTGCGGCCTAGAACGCCACCCGGTCCAGGAAAGCCTGCACCGTCGGCGTGAAGGTCTCGTGCTCCAGCAGGAAGGCGTCGTGGCCGTAGGACGAGGTGATCAGGTGGTACTCGACCTGCTTTTGCAGCCTTGTCAGGGATTCCACCATCTCTTCGGTCTGGGCCGCCGGGTAGAGCCAGTCGGAGGTGAAGGCGAAGAACTGGATCGCTGCGCTCACCGGTGCGAACGCCTCATCCATCGACTCGCAGCCCGAGGCGACATCGTAGAGGTCGAGCGCCTTGGCGAGATAGAGAAAGGAGTTGGCGTCGAAGCGGTCCACGAAGTTGTAGCCGTTGTAGTTCAGGTACCTCTCCACCTCGAACTGGCCGAAGAAGTCGAACTGGCCGTCCCGGGCCGAGAAACGGCGGTCGAATTTCGCCGTCATCGACTCGTCGGAGAGAAAGGTGATGTGTCCGATGCCGCGGGCCAGCGCCAGGCCGTCCTTGGGATTCTTCCGGTACTCCCCTTTTTTCCAGGTCGGGTCGTTGAAGATGGCCCAGCGGGCCACCGCGTTCAGCGAGATCGCCTGGGCCGAGGGGCGCGGCGTGGTGGCGAGCACGACTGCCGAGGCGACCCTGTCCGGAAACTGGGTGGCCCATTCCAGCGCCTGCATGCCGCCCATGCTCCCGCCGAGCACGCAGAAGAGCTTGTCGATGCCGAGACGGTCGATCAGCAGCGCCTGGGCCTTCACCATGTCGCGCACCGTTATCACGGGGAAGCTCAGGTTGTAGCGCTTGCCCGTCTTGGCATTGATCGAGGTGGGGCCGGTCGAGCCGAAACAGGAGCCGATCACGTTGGAGCAGATGACGAAGTAGCGGTCCGTGTCGAGGAGCTTGCCTGGCCCTACGATCTCGTCCCACCAGCCGCCCCTTTTTTCCTCCACGCTGTAGCGGCCTGCCAGGTGGGCGTTGCCGGTCCAGGCGTGGGCGACCAGGATTGCGTTGGAGCGAGCCGGGTTCAGGCTGCCGTAGGTCTCGTAGGCGATCTCGATCGGCCCCAGGATGCGGCCGCTCTCCAGGCGCAAATCCGTGTCGAAGGTGGCGATCTGTTCGGTAACTATGCCGTAGGACATATATCTCTCTTCATCTGTGCGGCCAGAAGGTCGCGCGTACGACGCAAAAAAAGCCCCGTCTCGGATAGTGAGAAGGGGCTTTTTGGGCGTCAATTAGAGCTCAAAGCGCCTTTCTCATCTTCGCCTTTCGGCAGGATTTAGCACCTGGCGCCCCTTACGGGGCCGGTTGCTGTGGTTTCGCAGGGCCTTTCCCTCCACCACTCTAGATAAGCAGGTCTTTTATATTTTATTTTGGTGAAGAATAAGGGAGCCCGTTCATTTTGTCAACGCCAAATTGGCGGCCGTTTCCCTAGAGATCATGGCGGTACTTGACCAGCAGGAAGAGGCATAGGATCCCCGCACCCCCCATGAGGAGGTCCCTGCCCCAGAGGACCGGGCTGCCGAGACCCGCGTAGATGAGCGGGTCGAGGAGCGCTCCGGTCAAAAGGCTCGCCCCGCCCCAGGAAAGGAGCTTCTTCATTATGAGATGGCCTGGAAGACCGCACAGAAGTCCTGGTCGGAGAGCCCGAGCGCCTTCGCCCTCTTGAAGCTTTCATTGGCTGCCGCAGCGCTGTAGAGCGGCTGCCCCAGCGTGTCGCCGAGGGCTATGGCCAGGCGGAGGTCCTTTTGCATGTGCTTTAAGGGGAAGGCCGGGTTGAACGCCCCCTGTGCGATCTGCGCCCCTTTCATCTTGAACATCGGGTTCGCCATGGCTCCGGCGTCTATCACCTCGAGGAGGTCGGTGCTGGAAAGGCCTGCCTTGCCCGCCAGCGCCAGCGCCTCGCAAAAGATGGTCATCATGCCGCCCATGGTCATGTTCACGATCAGCTTCATCTGCGCGCCCCGGCCGAGTTCGCCGAGAAACAGGCTCTTTTTCCCCATCTTCTCCAAAAAGGGGAGCGCCCGGTCGAAGAGCTGCCGGTCACCGGCGGCGAGTATGATCAGCGTGCCGTCCTCGGCCGGCTTCTTGCTGCCGGAGACGGGGGCCTCCAGGAAGCTTCCTCCCTTGCCGGAGATGGCCGCGCCGATCTCTCGTGCGGTATCGGCATCCACGGTGGACATGTCGACGTAGCCCCGGCCGGCGCCGATCCCTGCCAGCGCCCCCGCGGCGGAGAAGCAGACCTCGTGGGCCGCAGCCGGGTCAGCCAGCATGGCGAAGGTGATCTGGCAGGATGAGGTGACCTCGGCAGGCGTTGCCGCAACCGTGGCCCCGAGTGCCGCCAGTTCGGCGCACTTGTCTTTCGAGCGGTTCCAGACGACGATCTTGAAGCCGGCCGTCAGCAGGTTTTTGGCCATGGCGCGTCCCATGATGCCCAGTCCCAAGAATCCGATTGTTTCCATGTTTACCTCCCAAGTTAATGTATGAACAAGTCTACGGCCATCCTCCCGGAAGGCGCGGGTAAGATCTTCACCCTTCTCCCACCGGGAGAAGGTGCCCCGAAGGGGCGGATGAGGGAGTTTGCCATGGAGTGCAAAACAACCAAGCCGGGAAATTCGCTGCTGTGCTCCGGCTTTTCCCTACGCTTCCAACCGGACCCGCCGCCACTTGCGCACCGAGTTGATGAGATGAATCTCCGTTGCCTCTTCCAGATCGCGCCGTGTCAGCACCCGCTCCTTGATGGTTCCCTGCGCCAGCAGCTCCCCCCTGAACACACCGGGCAACAGGCCGCAGTCGATGGGCGGGGTCACCAGTTCCCCGTCCAGAAGCGCCACGACGTTGCTGTTGGCCCCCTCGGTTACCTCACCGCGTTCATTAAGAAAGATCAGCTCGCTCACCTCCGGCCGCTTCGCCGACTCCTCCGTGTAAAGCTGGCGCCGGCTCGTCTTGTGATAGAGAAAGGGATCCAGCGAGTCCACGGCCGCTTTGGCGAAGGCAGCGCTCCCCCCCTGCACCGGATCCGCGACCGGCGAGGCCTGGCAGTCGAGCGTGCCGTCCTTGAAGAGCAGCAGCCGGACCTTCTGCCTGCCGGTAAGGCCGACCGCCCCGGCTTGCAGGGCGCGCTCCGCCGCCCCCGTCTCAAGCGGGAAGGAGAAATAGGCGGCCGATTGGGCAAGCCTCTCCAGGTGCCTCTCCAAAAGGAAGTAGCCGCCGCCTTCGTAGAGAAGCGACTCGATCAGCTGGAACTCGTGCCGCTTCTCTCGGGCAAAGCGACCCTTGGAGAGGCTCTCCGCATATTCCGCCTCCGGAGCCGAATCGAAGGTGATGCCGCTGCCGATGCCGATCTCTCCAAGGCCGGTGTCGGCGTCCAGGACGGCTGTCCGTATCGCCACGCTGAACTTCGCCTCGCCGCCGGGCGAGAGATAGCCGAGGCAGCCGGTGTACAGGCCGCGCGGCGCCCCCTCCAGCTCGGCTATGATCTGCATGCTCCTTCTCTTGGGGGCTCCGGTCACCGAGCCGCAGGGAAAGAGCGCCTGAAACAGCGCGAGCGTCCCCACCCCCTCCTTCAACAGGGAGTTGACCGTCGAGGTCATCTGATGCACGGTCGGGTGGGTCTCCACGTCGAACAGGGAGGCGACCCGGACCGAGCCGGTCTGCGAGACGATCCCCATGTCGTTTCGCAGCAGATCTACGATCATCAGGTTCTCGGCAAGCTCCTTCGGACTCTCCTGCAGCCTTCGTTTCTGCGCCTGGTCCTCCTGGTACCATCTCCCCCGGGCGACCGTCCCCTTCATGGGACGGGTGGTCAGCACGCCGCCGGCTAGCGAGAAGAATAGCTCCGGCGAGGCGGAGAGGATCCGGTGTTTACCGGTCTCCAGGTAGCAGCTGTAAGGGGTTGGCTGGCTCCGGCGCAGCTCGTTGAAGAAGGAGCGGGGACAGCCGGAAAAGGAGAAGCGCTGCCTCATGGTGAGGTTCACCTGGTAGCAGTCGCCGGCCGCGATCAATCTGCGGATGGAGGCGACGGCGCCGCCGAACTGCTCGCGGTCCAGGGAGGGCTGCCAGCCGGAGCACTCAAAGGGCCTGCACTCCGCAGGGAACGGGTCGCGCGAGCGCCTTTCGAACAGGCCGAACCAGAGAAGCGGAAGGTCGCCGGGGACGCAGGTGGTGAGGTCGCCGTTCAGGGCGCCCGCCGCCTCGTAGCTGACAAAGCCTGCAGCGTGCAGCCCGGACTGGACGCGCTCTTCCAGGAGCCGGAGCGCGGGGGCCACCTCCTGCCCGGAGAGCGCCGTAACTTCAGCGACCTTTCCCGAAAATGACCAGCCGTGCAGGAAGGCGGGGGACTCCTCCATCACGGCGAGCCTGTCGGGCAGAGGCCGGCGATCGGGCAGCTGACGCATTTGAGGTGATCCTTGCCGTCACACCCCTCGGAGATGCCTAGGTGGCAGATGGAGAAGTCGTATTTGACCGGGTCCTGCGGGTCGAGCACGCGAAGGCGCGCCGTGATCTCCCGGGCCATGCGCCAGTCCGCCTGCTTTCGCTGGCTGAAACCGAGCAGGCCGCAGATCCGCTGGATGTGGGCGTCCACCGGGATCACCAGCTTGGCCGGGGTGATCCCTTTCCAAAGCCCGAGATCAATGCCGTCGTTCGGTCGCACCATCCATCGCAGGTACATGCAAAGCCGCTTGCAGGCGCTGCCGGAGGCGGGGGAGGGGAACAGGAAGGGAAAATAGGAGTCCTGCGGTATCTGGCTGCCGCCGAAAACCGGCGAGAGGTCGAGCGATTTCACCGCATCCGTAAAGCCGGCAAGGGTCTGCGTCACGTCCTCCAGCGCCTCGTCGTGGAAGCGGAGCATCCACCCTTCGATGGAGCCCGCCTCGCGGACCATGGTGCGGCAGGCGAGCAGCAGCGCGCAGAGGTCGCGGCCGTCGTTGAAGCGGTGCTTGAAAGCGGAGAAGAGGGCCTTCCCCTTTTCGGGGTCGAAGCGCTCCACGAATCTCCTGGGCGAGGCACCCATGGCGCCGAAGACCCCTTCCAGGTTCTTCCTGATGATCTTCACGTTTCCGTAGGCAAAGGAGGCGGCGATCAGCCCGACTATCTCGCGATCCTGCGGGCTTTTATAGCGGTGGCAAAAGGAGAGCGGATCGTTGGCAAGATGGGCCTGGGAGCGGGTAGCGTACAATGCTTCGAGAATCGTTTTCAGCTCCACGGCGATTTTTCCTTGGTCGGCTGCAATGGACAATCCGTTACGGCCTGTTAGATTATCATAGTGGTTGGACAGCTTAAAGCAAAAAGGGGGCGACACACATGAAGCTGGCAGAACTGTTTCCGGAAGGGGGAAGGGGGGTAATCGGCACGGCCGATCAGAACGGGGTGGTAAACCTCGCCGTTTTCGCCATCCCGCACGTGATCGACGAGGAGACCCTTGCCTGGGGCTTCACAGAGGGGCGCAGCATGCAGAACCTCAGGCTGAACCCGCACGCGAGCTACCTTTATCTGGCTCCCTCGCGCGGCCACAGCGGCTGGAGGCTTGCGCTCACTCTGAAGCAGGAGGTGGGGGAGGGTGAGCTGCTGGCGAAGATCCAGTCCCAGGCCGCAGAGGCGGCGGGTCCGCAGGCCGGCTCCGCCATCAAGCGGGTCGCCTGCTTCAAGGTGGACGAGGTGCGCCCCCTCATGTAAGCGGGGGCGGTTTTCTGGGGCTTTCCAGGATGAAGGTGACCGGGCCGTCGTTCACCAGGGAGACCTTCATGTCGGCCTGGAAGATCCCGCTTTGCACCGGAATGCCGAGTTCCCAGACCTTACCCATGAAGTAGCTGTAGAGACGGTTCGCCTCCTCCGGTGCGGCCGCCGTGTCGAAGGAGGGGCGCCGCCCCTTGGCGCAGTTTCCCGCCAGGGTGAACTGCGAGACCGCCAGCATTTCGCCCGCCACCTCTGGCAGGGCCAAGTTCATTTTGCCCTCCTCGTCCGAAAAGATCCTCAGGTTGACGATCTTTTCGGCCATCCAGTCAGCCTGGCTGCAGGTGTCGCCGATCTCGACTCCGAGCAGGACTAGGATCCCCCGGGTGATCTCTCCGACCACCTTTCCCTCCACACGTACCCGTGCCTCTTTTACCCGCTGGATGACCGCCTTCATTAAGAGAGCTCCTCTGCCGCTTTCAGGTAGATCTGCCGTGCCTCGGCCGAAAAGGGGACCAGCATCACCCTTGCCAGTTCGGGGTAGGCTGCCAGCGCCTTTTGGGCCTCTTCCAGGGCGATCCGGCAGGCCTTGTCCATCGGATACCCGTATACCCCGGCGCTGATCGCCGGAAAGGCGATGCTGCTTAGGCCGTGCTGGTGGGCGAGGCGGAAGGCGTTCCGGTAGCAGCTGCGCAGAAGCTCCGGCTCCCCCTTGGCCCCTCCCTGCCAGACAGGTCCGACCGCGTGGATCACGTAGCGCGCCGGGAGCCGGTACCCGGCGGTGATTTTGGCCTCGCCGGTGGCGCATCCCGAGAGCGTCCTGCACTCCGCCAAAAGCTCCGGACCGGCGGCGCGGTGGATGGCGCCGTCGACCCCGCCGCCGCCCAGCAGGGAGCAGTTCGCGGCGTTCACCACGGCGTCGACTGCCAGCTTGGTGATGTCGGTCTGGATGATCTCTATTTTTGCATGCAATGGGTCGCCTCGCAGGGAATGTCCTTCGGCGTGAGATCGCAAGAGTGGGCAGTGCCCGCAGTTGTCTCAGCTTTCTACCAGGCTCCTCAACAGCTTCAGGTTCACCTGGTCCATCTCGTCGTCATCGCCCTTCGGAGTCTCCAGGAACTTCGGGACACCGGTGAAGTGCGGGTCGTTCATTATGAAGCGAAACGGCTCCAGGCCGAGGGTGCCGGCGCCGATGTGTTCGTGACGGTCCACCTTGCAGCCGAGTCCCTTCTTGGAATCGTTCAGGTGGAAGGCCATCAGCCTGGAGATGCCGACCGCCTGCTCGAACTCCTCGAAGGTCCTTTGGTAGCCGTCCCTTTCGGCGATCTGATAGCCGGCCGCGAAGGCGTGGCAGGTATCCAGGCAGACGCCGAAGCGATCCGGAAAGGAGGAACCCTCGATGATCTCTTTCAGGTGCGAGAAGCGGTAACCGAGGTTACTCCCCTGGCCTGCGGTATTCTCCAGCAGGACCTTGCCGGTGAACTGCGGCACCTGCGAAAAAAGCAGGTCGAAGGCCTGGCAGACGCGTTTGATGCCGATCCCCTCTCCGTCGCCGTTGTGGGAGCCGGGGTGCATGACGATCTTGCCGATCCCCAGGCGGGCGCAGCGCTCCAGCTCCTCCTTGAAGGCGATCAGGCTCTTGTCCTGCACATCCCCCGGCGCGGCCGCCAGGTTTATCAGGTAGATGTCGTGGCTCACCACGTCGGCCAGGCCCGAGGCGGCGAACTTCTCCTTGAAAAGGGTGGCGTCCGGGTCGGAGACGGCCTTCCCCTTCCACTGGTTGGCGTTCTGGGTAAAGACCTGGATCACGCTGCATCCCGATTTCACCCCGCGCTCCGGGGCGTTGTGTATGCCGCCGGCAATCGATACGTGTGCGCCCAAAAGATCCATGAAATTCCTATCCTTTTGCCAGCTGCGACCTGATCAGGGCAACCCGCTCCCGGTACCCCTCGTCGCTGAGAAAGAGCTCCTGATGCGGCTCGCTCCAGTGCGGGCGGGGCCAGAGCGGGTCGCTGGCGCTGCGCGGCACGATGTGCCAATGCATATGCGGTGCCATGTTCCCGAGCAGCTCGTAGTTGATTTTATCGGGGGCGAAGGCATTGTAAAGCGCCTTGGCGACGGCGCTCACCTCCGCCATCACGCAGTTTCGCACCTCCTCTTCCAGGTGGAACAGCTCGGTCACGTGTCTTTTGCTATAGACGAAGCAGTAGCCCGGGAAAAACTGGTCCCGGTTCAGCGACACCAGGGTCTGGTCCAGTTCTATGACGCGCTGCTGCGGGTCGTCTTCCCATTTGCTGCAGATCGGGCAGTTAGTCACAGGTCAGCTCCTTAACGGGGGGATTCGAGGGCAGACTCGAAAATAGTGAGAAAGGCCCGGTTCCTCCCGCTGCGAAGGGGAGTGGGGAGGGAGTTTGCCACTCTCCCACAAGGATCCAAGTCCTCCTGGAGGGGGAGAATCTGCCTCGCAGAAGCGTCAGTGGCTAGAGAGCGATCTCGCCGGTGAACACCTCGACCGCCGGACCGGTCATGTAGATGTTGCCGTCGTCGCCCCACTCCATCTCCAGATCGCCGCCCGAGAGGTGGTTCACTATCTTTTTCTCGGTAAGACCGTTCAACACGCAGGCAGCTGTCACAGCACTCGATCCGGTGCCGCAGGCAAGCGTCTCTCCGGCGCCCCGTTCCCAGGTGCGCTGGCGCACCTCGGTGCGGGAGATGATCTGCACGAATTCCACGTTGGTGCGGCGCGGGAACAGCTCGTGGTTCTCGATCAGGGGGCCGTATTTCTCCACCTGGAAGGCTTCCACGTCGTCCACGAAGATCACGCAGTGCGGGTTCCCCATCGAGGCGCAGGTGATCTGGAAGGTCGAATGCAGGATATTCAGCGGCTCGTTCACTACCTGCTCGTCCGGGTTGCCGAGCATCGGAATCTCGCCCCTGGTAAGCCTGGGCGGTCCCATGTTGACCCGCACCTTGTCCACCTTGCCGCCAGCACCGGTCACCAGTTGCAGGGTGAGGATGCCGGCACCGGTCTCGGCGCTGATCTCTTTCTTGTCGATGAGGCCATGATCGTAGGCGTATTTCGCCACACAGCGGATACCGTTGCCGCACATCTCGCTCTCTGAGCCGTCCGAGTTGAACATGCGCATCCTGACGTCAGCCTGGTCGCTCGGCATGATGAGAATCAGCCCGTCGGAGCCTATGCCGAAATTACGGTTGGAAACCTTGACGGCAATCGCCGCAGGATCCTCCACGCATTCTTCAAAACAGTTCACGTACACATAGTCGTTGCCTGCACCCTGCATCTTGGTGAATTTCATCTGGAAGGCCCCCGATTGAAAGTATCCTTCTCTAATAACAAAAACGGGAGGGTCCAACAAGAAAAAACCGGAGTTGCTTGACCGCGGGGGGCTCTTTTAAGTAAGATCGAAAAAAAGGCAGGCTAGGGAGGTTGCATGGAGCTGAAAAACAGGATCTGGATGAACGGGAGCCTCGAGTGGTACGCTTTTCTGGGAGAGGATGAGGTGTTCCTGGGGGGACGCGAGGTGCCCTACCCCCTCTCCGAGGACGACAAATGGACCAACGCCTACGGCGACGTCTTTCAGGTGGTGGACAGCGAGATTGTTCTGCTGGAGAGGGTAGAGCCGCCGCAGAGATACTGGTGACAACTCGCATGTGACCGGGGGGGAATGGCTCTGGCGGCGCCTTAAATTCTTGACATGATACCTGTGGTATTGTAGGCTCGATTATCTACCACCGTCGGGGGAATACCACCATGAGACTTTCCACAAAAAGCCGTTACGGTCTGCGTGCACTTTTCGACATCGCCTATAATGCGGGGAGCCAGCCGGCGCAGATTCAGGACATCTCGCGCAGGCAGGAGATCTCGCCGCGCTATCTGGAGCAGATCTTCCAGGGCCTGAAGAAAAACGGCATCCTGAAGAGCAAGCGCGGTCCGCAGGGCGGCTACTGCCTTGCCAAGAGCCCGGAGGAGATCACCGTACGCGCCGTCATCGAGGCGACCGAAGGGGATACGCTGATCGTCGACTGCGCCGGGAGGAAGAAGGGAGAGTGCAGCTTCGACGGCAGCTGCGTCACCCAGACGGTCTGGGAGGAGTCGAACAACAGGTTGAACGACTTCTTCGAGACCATCACGCTGAAGACGCTCTGCGAGCGGGGCGAGGCATTAGGCATCAAGCGGGAGCAGGACCACCGGTTCATGTACTTTATCTGAGCCGCTTAGTGGCTGAGGGGACAGTTAACTAAACGGGGACAGGCACCTGACGGAGCCAATCCCTTGGCGTGAACGGGGACAGGCAGAAAGCGCCGGTAAAAAGCCGGCAAAGGGTAAAGGGTGAAAGTCCCTACATAGTAATGGCTAGCGACCAGCTGTGACCCCGAGTGATGCGTCGGCCTATCGTGAGGTGGGCGGCGAAGCGTTCACAGGGGGCATGCAGGC
>Ga0209317_1000037_pt1 | contig 187373 bp, 162 predicted proteins | sample RifGroB2_FD_183994 | JGI IMG/M metagenome (GOLD analysis project Ga0209317, IMG submission 183994) | Soil microbial communities from Rifle, Colorado, USA - Groundwater B2 (SPAdes) (version 2) | ecosystem: Environmental > Terrestrial > Soil > Unclassified | place: Rifle, Colorado | collected...
TGTAAATGCATTAATCTTATTGCTGACAAGTTGGTCTCCACCAGAGCATGTTTCCCCTTCAGATTAACAGCGTGGAGTTTACTAATTATTTTCCTGAAAATCACCAACCATTTTTGACCACATTACCTTAAAAATAATGAGCGGGTGAGTTTAAATCACCCGCTCATTAAGAATTAGGATTGTGCGTAAACAGCAGCAAAAACAGGAGCAAAAGCTTCAAACTTCGTTTTCCCAAACACGGCGGGTTTATTCTTCAAATAATCCGAATCCATTTCCCCACTGCGCATGGCAGCACCCATTTCAGCATAGTTTTTAGCGACTTCTTCAGGAACACCGGCTTGTAACATCCCACCCAGTGTTTCTTCATCTTTAAAGTTCACCCAGGGAAGTTCAGGTTTACCGATGGCTTTCCCCAGAACTGCAGCCACTTCACTGGTTGTTTTTTCATCGCTCACAATGTACCGAACACTCTTTCCTTTAAACTTTAAACCCTGAATTTCTTCAGCGGCAACTTCAGCAATATCGTTCGGATGAACCAACACCAGTTTGGCATTTTCCCCATAATTTCCTCCAATAATGCCCATATGCTTCACCATTCCGGCATTGGCCAGAAAGTTAGGATAGAAAAATCCCGGACGAAGATGTTTTACATTCACCCCTTCAAGAGCGTTCAATGACTTTTCAACATAGTACAAACCACTTACCGGTCCGCAACCTTCAGGCATATGAGCGCCCATGCTGCTCAGGTTAACTACATTTTTCACTCCTGCACTATGTATCGCTTCAGCATAGTTTTCTCCAATATCAGCAATGTATTTTTTCCAGTTGCTTGCTCCAAAATTGGGCGGGACCATCGTGTAGATGGCATCTGCGCCGGTAAAAGTTTTAGTCAGGAATGCAACATCTTCAACTGAACCGATGGCTGCTTTAGCTCCCAAGGCTTCGATTTGCGCAGTTTTGTCAGCTTTGCTGCTAATTACAGTCACGCTGTGTCCGGCAGCAACTAATTTTTCAGCAAGAGGTTTGCTGATGTTTCCCAATGAACCTGTTACGACAAATTTCATAGCTTATATTTTAAAAATTGTTTCGAGGATTGAACGTTGAATTGGGCGAAAAGTTCATTTTTCTTCGACTGATAAGATGACTTCGAGTCATCGTATCAGTAACAACACAAATCCACTTCCTCCGCCTTTCATCTTGCAACTTTCTTTCTATCTTTGCGGCTCATTATCAAGAACCTTAATTACTCTAACAAAATGGAATATAATTTCTCCGAAATTGAGCCGAAATGGCAACAATACTGGGAAGAACACCAAACGTTCAAAACCTTAAACGACTTCTCAAAACCAAAATATTACGTGCTCGATATGTTCCCGTATCCTTCAGGAGCGGGCTTGCATGTTGGTCACCCTGAAGGTTACACAGCTACCGACATTATGTGCCGATACAAACGCATGAAAGGCTTCAATGTGCTGCACCCGATGGGATGGGACGCTTTTGGATTGCCTGCAGAACAGTATGCCATTCAAACCGGAACGCACCCAGCCGTTACCACCAATAAAAACTGCGATAACTTCCGCCGACAGATTAAATCTTTGGGCTTGAGCTACGACTGGGACCGCGAAATCAACACCACTGATCCAAAATATTTCCGCTGGACACAGTGGATTTTCACCAAACTATACAATTGCTGGTTCGATCCTGAAGCCGGAAAAGGACGCCCAATCAGCGAACTGCCTATTCCTGCCGATATTCAGGCTCAGGGACAAGCTGCCATCAATACATACATTGGCGAAAAACGTCTGGCTTATTACGACAATGCACAGGTTTGGTGGTGCCAATCCTGTAAGACGGTGTGTGCCAACGAAGAAGTATTGACCGACGGTTCGCACGAAAAATGCGGCAACCAGGTGACCCGCAAAAACCTGAAACAATGGTTGCTCCGGATCCCGCATTATGCTGAACGTTTGCTCGAAGGTCTGGATGATCTGGATTGGCCGGAAGGTGTAAAAGACATGCAGAAAAACTGGATCGGCAAATCGACCGGTGCCGAAGTTGACTTTGCCATCGAAGGTATGAGCGAAAAACTTCGCGTTTATACCACCCGACCCGACACCTTGTTTGGGGCAACTTACATGGTTGTTTCTCCGGAGCATCCAATTCTGGAAACCTTGGTTACCCCTGAAAATGCAGAGAAATTTAAACAATACATACAGGCCGCTTCCCTAAAATCTGATTTGGACCGCACCGAACTGGCTAAAGATAAAACCGGAGTCTTCACCGGACGAAATGCCATCAATCCAATTACCGGTTTGCCAATCCCGATCTGGGTGGCCGACTACGTGCTGATGGGCTACGGCACCGGCGCTATTATGGCTGTTCCGGCGCACGATACACGCGACTTTGAGTTCGCCAAGAAATTCAATATTCCGATTGTTTGTATTCTTGATCCGAAGAGTGCTGATGCGGAAACCCGCGCCAAAGTGCTGGCTGGCGAGGCTTGCTGGACCGAAGATGGCGCTTACATCAATTCAGCCAATCCGGCAATTGGTCTCGATTTAAATGGCCTGAACAAAAAACAAGGCATCGCGAAAGTAGTGGAATGGTTGGGTGAAAACGAAATTGGAAAAGCTACCATCAATTTCAGACTGCGCGATTGGTTGTTTAGCCGTCAGCGTTATTGGGGTGAACCATTTCCGGTTATTCACTGGGAAGATGGCGAAGTGACTTTGGTTGAAGAAAATCTTCCGGTTGAACTTCCGGCGATGGAAAAATACGAACCGGGCGAAGGTGGCGAATCGCCGTTGGCCAACGCAACCGAGTGGCTGTATGTGACAGACGCAAACGGTCGCAAAGGCCGCCGCGAAACCAACACCATGCCGCAATGGGCTGGCTCATGCTGGTATTATTTGCGTTACATCGATCCAAAAAACGACGAAAGTATCTTCGACAAAAAACTCGAAAACTACTGGATGCCGGTTGACCTTTATGTAGGTGGTGCTGAACATGCCGTTCTACACTTATTATATTCGCGTTTCTGGCACAAAGTGTTGTTCGATTTGGGCATTGTTTCAACCTCAGAACCATTCCAGAAGTTATTCAACCAGGGAATGATCCTGGCTTTTGCTTACCAAACATCAACCGGTGCAAAAGTGGCCAGCGATTTGGTCGAAGAAAAAGATGGCAAATATTTCCATACCGAAACCGGTGAGGAACTGAGCCAAATAGTCGCAAAAATGTCGAAGTCGCTGAAAAACGTGGTAAACCCTGACGATGTGGTAGCCAAGTTTGGAGCCGACTCGCTTCGTTTGTACGAAATGTTTATGGGTCCGCTCGACGATACCAAACCTTGGGCTGAAAATGGTGTAAAAGGGGTATTCGGCTTCCTGAACCGTGCGTCCCGTTTCTTCGGAACTCCGGAGAATATCGTGGACGAAGCCGATGACAAGGAAACTTTGAAGCTGTTACACCAAACCATCAGCAAAGTGGCTTTCGACATCGAAAACATGAAATTCAATACCGGAATTTCGGCGCTGATGATTTTCAACAATCTGGCAATGAAGAAAGGAAAAGTCAGTAAGCAAACGGCTGAGATTTTTGCAAAAATTCTTTCGCCTTATGCACCTCACCTTGCTGAAGAATTATGGCAGATGTATGGAAATCCGGAAACGCTGGCTTATGCTCCATGGCCCGAAGTTGATCCGGCCATGCTGACCGAAGATGTGTTTGAATACCCGGTTTCGTTCAATGGCAAAGTTCGTTTCAAATTGGAAATGGCTGTTGGCACACCTGTTTCCGAAATTGAAGCGGCAGTTCTGGCGCACGAAACCTCAATCAAATGGTTTGAAGGCAAAGCTCCTAAAAAAGTGATCATTGTTCCGAATAAAATTGTGAACATTGTGATTTAGAAATAAAGAAAAAAGAAAATAGGAAAGCGTAGAATGAGAGTTCTGCGCTTTTTTTAGTTTACAACATAGAATTAAGCGAATCGGAAAATAAGAAATTGTTAGCAACGTTTTAATGAAACAAAATCGTTTAATTTTAATGAACAGCAATGTGAAACAGATATCATGAAAACAAAAAAACTATTCCGAATACTTCTGCTTTTTTCAGTCTTTTTAATAGTTGGATCAGGATGTAAAGTCTTTCAACGGCATCGTTCAAATGGAGAGCTTATTAGTACAAAACCCCATGGACGCTTAGCACCGGGAGAGATCGATGATATGTCCGGAAAGAAGAATGGAAATCCGGAGAAAAAGGATGAGAAAGATTTAGGGAGGAATAAAAAGCCAACGGGAAAGGATAAAAAATCCGAAGAAAAGATCAGAAAACAATATGAACCCTGGCAGTCGAAAAAACACAAAAGAAGATAAGACAAAAAAATACCTTACTTTTGATGAAACAATACTAGATTGAAAACGATGAAAACAAAAAAACATTTACTAATCTTATTTCTCGTATCTGTATTCCTGATCATAGGAAATAGCTGCACGATAGTCCGTCCAGGATATCGTCATCCTTCAAGAACGGTGATCATCCATTCAAACCCCAGCGGCAATGTTCCCCCGGGACAAATGAAAAAGATGACCGGGGCAAAGAGTGCAAAACAGTATGCCCCCGGGCAAGTCAAAAAACAAAATGGACAGGGGAAAAAGCATAAAAAGAATAAATAATCTAAAAGGTCCGGAGAAATCAACTCCGGACCTTTTTTGTTTTTAAAAACTCCGAAGGAGTTTGCAATTAATGCCCTGTCTACCCGGAGGTAAAGGAAACATGGAGAAAAACCAACAAGAGAGAAGGTTGAATCCTTTGGAAGTTTTACTTGTAGTTTGTTGCGACACAAATTTAAATCTGTTTCTTTATCTTAGGTAGTACGAAACTCGAAGTAACTACGCATCAAATATCTTATCCATTTTTTGGTTACATTTGTGGAAAAGCAGTAATATGAATGCATTAGAAATCAAAACAAATTTTCATCAACTGATTGATCAGATCAATAATGATCAGTTATTGATTAAGCTTTATCGCATCATGGAACAGGCAAGTTTAACTGCTGATGGCCAATTGTGGAGCAGATTAACGGAAGATGAACAAATAGAATTATTAAAGATTGAAGAAGAAGTTCAGTCTGATCACAATTTGATTCCGAACCAAAAAATGCAAACTAAGCATCAGAAATGGCTTTAAAAATCAAATGGTCAAAATATGCAGATCAGAGTTTTGACCGGATTTTGGAATATTTACAGTCAGAATGGGGAGAGAATGTTACCCGTGCCTTTGTGCGCAGAACCTATGAATTTCTGGATTTATTGGCTGAATTTCCGGAAATTGGATCGATGGAAAATCCGGAAAAGCAAATTCGGGGAATTGTTTTAGTCAAACAAGTTACCGTATTTTATATCCGAAAAAACGATTCGATTATTCTCCTTAATTTTTACGATAACCGGCAAAAACCAACCGACAAAACGAAATAACATTTATCGAAAATATCAAGAGCGCAGAACAAGAGTTCTGTGCTCTTTTAGTTTAAAAACTCCGAAGGAGTTTACTGTTATTGACCCCAGCATCGCTGGGGGCAACAGAAATGATGAGAAAAGCCAACCAGGAATTGGTTGAATAAAGCAAAACCCCTGTCAGGATTTCAAATCCTGACAGGGGTTAATATTTCAAAAACAATCGTTTCTTATTTATAACTCTCAATCGGTTCGCAGGTGCAAACCAGGTTGCGGTCGCCAAAGGCATCGTCGACACGGCCAACCGGTGGCCAGTATTTGTTTTCCTTCAGCCATGCGAGTGGGAATACGGCTGTCTGGCGGGTGTACGAATGGTTCCAGTCGTCGGCAGTCACCACATCCGATGTGTGCGGCGCATTCTTCAGTGGGTTGTCTTCCTTGTCGAGTTCGCCCGAAGCTACAGCCTGAATTTCGTTAAAAATGCCGGTCAGCGCTTCTATGAAACGATCCAGCTCCTGTTTCGATTCACTTTCGGTAGGCTCAACCATCAAGGTTCCGTGAACGGGGAACGACAAGGTTGGCGCATGGAAGCCATAATCCATCAACCGTTTGGCAATGTCGCCTTCGGTAATGCCCGAAGCGGCTTTCAGATGGCGGCATTCCAGAATCATTTCGTGAGCGCAGCGGCCATTTTCGCCGGTATATAAAATTCCGTAGTTGTCTTTTAAGGCATTTGCAATGTAGTTGGCATTCAAAATGGCGATTTCAGAAGCACGTTTTAATCCGTCAGCGCCCAACATTTTAATGTATCCATAGGTGATTGGCAGCACTGAAGCGCTTCCCCAAGGACCAGCCGATACTGCGGTAATTCCAACGTGTCCGTTATTCATCACCGGATGCGAAGGCAGGAATTCAACCAAATGCGCGGCAACGGCAATCGGACCAACACCCGGGCCACCACCTCCGTGAGGAATGGCGAATGTTTTGTGCAAATTCAGGTGACACACATCGGCCCCAATGCGACTCGGATTGGTCAAACCAACCTGGGCGTTCATGTTGGCACCGTCCATGTAAACCTGTCCACCATGCGAGTGAATAATCTCGCACAATTCAGTGATCGACGATTCGTAAACCCCGTGTGTAGATGGATAAGTCACCATGAAACACGACAGCGTATCTTTAAATTCTTCGGCTTTCTGGCGCAAAGCTTCCACGTCGATGTTTCCACGTTCGTCGCAAGGCGTAACCACCACTTTCATACCGGCCATTACTGCGCTGGCAGGGTTGGTCCCGTGAGCCGATGAAGGAATCAACACCACATCGCGGTGATTATCTCCGCGGCTGAGGTGATACTGACGAATAACCATTAATCCGGCGTATTCGCCTGCTGCTCCTGAATTAGGCTGAAGGCTGACATCGGCAAAACCGGTGATTTCAGCGAGATCGCGACGAAGTTCTTCCATCATTTCGTGGTAGCCACGAGCCTGATTTTTTGGAACAAACGGGTGAATGCCACCAAATTCGATCCAGCTCATCGGCAACATTTCGGTAGCCGCGTTCAGTTTCATAGTACACGATCCGAGCGGAATCATGGAGTGGGTGAGCGAAATATCTTTGTGTTCGAGTTTTTTGATGTAGCGAACCATTTCGGTTTCAGAGCGGTATTTATTGAAAACTTCCTGCTGCATGAAATCCGAAGTTCTCAGGAATTCAGGAAGAATAGTGCAAGCCGATGGATATTCAGTAATTAAGGCAAACGGTTTATTGGCGGCCTTAGCAAATACTTCGATAATCCAGTTGATATCGTCGAGGTTGGTGGTTTCGTCGATGCTCAATCCCACTTCGCCATTTTCGAAATAGCGGAAATTCATTTCCAGTTCGAGCGACAACCACTCAATGTCTTCACGTTTTACGTGGCGAGGCAGCGCAAAGCGGATCGTGTCGAAATAGTTGCTGTTGAGTTGAGTGTAGCCCAATGCTTCGATCTCTTTTGCAAGTAAAGCCGCGATACCATGGATGCGGGTGGCAATCTGCGTGATTCCTTCAGGCCCGTGATAAACGGCGTAGAACCCGGCCATGTTCGAAAGTAATGCCTGAGAAGTACAAATATTTGAAGTCGCTTTTTCGCGCTTGATATGCTGCTCGCGGGTTTGCAAAGCCATACGCAAGGCGCGGTTGCCATGTGCGTCTTTCGAAACACCAATGATACGACCGGGCATGGTGCGTTTGAATTCTGCTTTCGATGCGAAAAATGCAGCATGTGGACCGCCATAACCCATCGGGATACCAAAGCGTTGCGAATTTCCAAAAACAATGTCGGCATCCCATTCTCCGGGAGGAGTCAGAATAGATAAGCTCAACAGATCGGCAGCAACCGAGACAAATATTTCTTTTTCGTGTGCAGTTTTAACGAGCGAAGAATAATCAACAATTTGTCCATCGGAATTTGGGTATTGCACAATGACTCCGAAGGTATTTTCGTCCAATTCGAAGTTTTTCCAGTCGGCCACTTTCAGTTCGATTCCCAACGGATTAGCACGGGTAATCAATACATCCAGCGTTTGAGGCCACACTTTTTCGTCAACCCAAACAACGTTGGCATTGGCTTTTGCTTTGGCGCGCGAACGTGAGTTCATCATCATCACCATGGCTTCGGCGGCGGCAGTTGCCTCGTCGAGTAGTCCGGCATTGGCCATTTCCATGCCGGTCAGGTCGCAAACCATAGTCTGGAAATTCAGCAAAGCTTCCAGTCTCCCCTGCGAGATTTCGGCCTGATAAGGTGTGTAACTGGTGTACCAAACCGGGTTTTCCAATACATTCCGGAGAATTACAGCCGGGGTAATGGTGTCGTAATAACCCATTCCGATGTAGGTGTTGTATACTTTGTTTTTTGCGGCCAGAGCCAGAATTTTTCTGAAATACTGACGTTCGGTCAAACCGTCTTCCAGTTTCAAGGGCTGTTTTAGCCTGATATTTTCCGGAACGGTCTGGTTCATCAGTTCGTCGAGTGTCGAAACTCCGAGGATGTTCAGCATTTCCTGAATTTCGTGATCGCGTGGCCCAATGTGACGCATTACAAATTTATCGCTTGCCATATCTGTTTTGAGATTTTGTTTAGTGCTGCAAACTTAGAAAGATTGCGATTCACTGAAAATGATATTTGTTGTTTTTTAGTATTAAGGGATTGAAGGAATGAATTACTGAGGATTGATTTTACTTGGGCAAACTATCACCCGGGAAGCTTCGCGCAGTATGCACTTCGTAGATAAAAACACCTGCTATTACACCGGGATCGCCGTCCATGATTTCGGTTGTCTGCTCAATATCGGCGTTAAATATTCCGACACCCTTTAATTCCGTTTCATCTGAAACAGGGCAAACAATCGAGAGCACCCCTTCTTCCCGAAGCGCAAAATTTCGTCGCGCATGCTCCCAAATGATGGGCTGATTTTCCGGAGTACCATAATTTGGACCAGCCTTCAGCAAAACAACACTATATAATTTTGCCTGAGGAAGCATTTGCATCATAAACTCATCGCTAATTTCTTTCATAAAACTTATTTTTTAGGTTAGGAATGGGTTATTCTTCTTTTCAAAACCAATGGTTGTTTCGGGGCCATGACCGCAATAAACAACGGTTTCCTCCGGAAGAGTCAGCAGTTTCGTTTTGATGTTGCCGGTCAGTTGCTCAAAGCTTCCGCCCGGAAGGTCGGTACGGCCAATACTTCCATAGAAAAGTACGTCGCCTGCAATCAGTATTTTTTGTTCCGGATTGTAGAAAACAACTCCGCCGGGGGAATGGCCCGGTGCTGCAATTACCTGCAGATATGAGTTTCCGAATGTGATTTGATCGCCTTCCCTGAAATAAGCATCCGGAGCATCGATGGGCTCCATCGGAATGCCGAATAAATCGCCATGTTCAGCAGCTTGTTCGATCAAAATTGCTTCATCAGCATGCGTTTCGAACTGAAGATGGTATTTGGCACGGCAATGGGTGACGCCCATAATGTGATCGAAATGGCAATGGGTGTTGATAAGCCGAAATGGTTTTAATTGTTTATCAGCAATGAATTGATCAAGTTCCTGACGTTCATAATCGAAATAGCAGCCCGGATCAATGATGGCGCATTCGCCAGTTTCATCGTACACGACAAAGGTGTTTTCCTGAACCGGATTGAAGGTGAATTTTTTGATTTGCATAAAAAGTGTCTAAAGTTTGGAGTTCGGAGTGCCTAGAGTTAAGCACCTCAACTTTAGGCACTCCGAACTCTAGCTCACTCCGAACTTATTTATCAGTGCCTTTTAACATCGGAACAAACACAAAGGTTCCGTGTGATTCTTTGTAATATTCGGTTTCGCTGGTTTTAACCACCACGTACATGGTTTGTTTTTCGCGTGGCCCCATCGGGATTACCATTCGGCCGCCGACTTTTAGCTGAGCGAGCAGTTCTTCAGGAACAGCCGGAGCACCGGCTGTGATAATAATTTTATCGAAAGGTCCGTAGGTTGGAAGTCCTTTGTATCCATCACCATAGAAAAATTTAGGATGATAGCCTATCTGGGGCAGGATTGACTGAGTTTTAAGATATAATTCGCGCTGACGTTCGATGGTATACACGCTGGCTCCCATTTCAAGGAGGATAGCGGCCTGATAACCAGATCCGGTGCCAACTTCCAGAATTTTATCAAACCGCTCCACCTGCAATAACTGAGTTTGAATACCGACCGTATAGGGCTGGCTGATTGTTTGCCCTGCCCCGATTGGAAAGGCCTGATCTTTATAGGCAAACTGGGTAAAACTGCTGTCCATAAACAGATGGCGGGGAACTTTGCCAATGGCAGCCAACACTTTTTCGTCTTTAATACCTTTGATACGAATACCTTCCACCAATATTTTTCGTAAACCCTGATGTCGTAATGTATCCTGAAACTCCATAAACATTCCTTTTTTTCAAAATTAGCCAAATAAAGGTTCGAAAAGATTTCCAAATGCAAACAATATTAACAATCGCAGTTGAAAAGTAATTTGATCGGCAATATTACAACTTTTAATTTATTCCTATTTTGCAGGTATGATTAAACTCGGAATCTTTGGCGATCAGACCACCAGTACTGACCTTCTGAACCAGTTGAAAACAATGCCCGGGGCAGAAGTGGCCGGGCTGTATTTCTCAGGAAATGCAACTGTGCCTGACGGCTTTGTCGAACTGATGAGCCCAATCGGATTGATGGACATTTCGGATGCCATACTAATTCTAAGCGATAAAACAATCAGTTGTGAACTGATCAGGTTGATCCTTCGGAAGAGCAAACACATGTATCTGAAAACAATTCCGAATCTGAGCATCAAAGAAATTAAAGAACTGATCGATCTGGAAAAGGAAGCGGGGATAGTTACTTCCATTTATAATCCATTCAATTACATTCCTTATTTTGATCCTTTCAGCAATAAATTTGAGAAACCACTTCTGATCAATTTGCGAACGTGTTTCGAGGGTACGTCCTCTAAACCTTCTCACGAAATGTTACTTCTGCTAACAGCGATGAACCGTGTTGTTCAAAGCAATTACAAAAAACTGGAAATATTTGGAATAAGAGAATCGGATGCACAGATCATTGTAAATCTTCGTGTTGAATACGAGAATGGAAGTGTTTTTAATTTAACCATTTCTCAGGAAAAAGTATCTGGCTATTGCGAGATATTTGAACAATCGAAAAGAACAAGATTTGAATTCGAACCTCCGCTATCTATTTTGTATCCAAATTTGAATCAGGAGTATACTGCTATTGGCAATTATATCCGGCAGATTCAGGAGCACGATAAAAAGTCAAACTCTTTCGATAATCTACTCCATGGTGTCCAGATCGTGCATGAAATAAGGGAACATTTGCGTTTTAACGAGATCGATTTTTAACAATTAAAATCTATTTTTGCCGCAATATTTTACTGATCGTAGCGTTCGTTGATTACGAATGTAATCAGGACCAAACCTTACTTATGCATAAAAAGTTACAAATAGCCAGGTATCTGGGTTTCGATATTCTTGCATCTCTTATCAGCTGGACACTATTTTATTCTTACCGAAAGCTTTACATTGAACCCATTAAATTTGGTTACGATATACCGCTTGAATTTACACGACAATTTTATCTGGCCTTGATTTTTATCCCTGCATTCTGGATTACTCTTTATTACATTACCGGTCAATATTCGTACATCTATCGGAAATCGCGTCTGCTTGAATTGGGTAAAACAGCGATTACCTCTATTGCCGGAGTAACCATTATCTTTTTTCTTTTGCTGCTAAATGACTGGGTTCCTGATTACCATAAGTATTACAACCTGTATTTTGCTCTGCTTGGATTGCATTTTGGCTTCACCTATCTGTTCAGGCTTATTCTTACTACCCGCACTATTCATCGCATTCACCGGCGTATCATCGGTTTTAATACGATAATAATAGGGGCGAACGATAAAGCCGTTCGGTTGATGGAGGATATGATGACACAAAAACGTCCCGCTGGAAATAAGATCATCGGATTTTTAACAGTTGATGAACTCAAGTCATATCCACTCGAAAAGTATGCACCCAACCTGGGATCGTATAAAAATCTGCAGAAGGTGATTAATGATCATGAAGTTGAAGAAATCATTATCGCCATTGAATCGTCGGAGCACAAGTTGCTGAGCGAAATTCTTATCCTGCTTGAAAACCGAACGCACACCGTTTGGGGAATACCAGATTTATTTGATATTCTGACTAATCAGGCTAAAACAAATACCATTTTCGGCAGCACATTGCTCAAAATATCCAATGGATTGATGCCTGTATGGCAAGAAAACGTCAAGCGGTTGCTTGATGTTGTTGTTTCCGTCATTGCACTAATCATATTTTTCCCGGTTTTTATCGGATTGGCAATCGGAATAAAGATGAGTTCGAAAGGCCCTATATTATACAGTCAGGAACGGGTAGGAAAATTTGGGAAAATATTCACGATCTATAAATTGCGGACCATGGTAAAGAATGCCGAAACAAACGGTCCGCTTCTTTCGAGCTCTGATGACAACAGGATTACCCACATCGGTCAGTTTATGCGTCGTACTCATTTAGACGAAATTCCTCAATTTTTAAATGTTATCTTGGGCGAGATGTCGCTGGTTGGCCCACGTCCTGAACGAAAATACTACATCGATCAGATTTCGGAGAAAGCGCCATATGTAACTCATTTGCAGAAAGTACGACCTGGAATTACTTCGTGGGGCCAAGTCAAATACGGGTATGCATCGAATGTTGATGAAATGGTCGAACGTCTGCAATACGACATGGTTTACCTTAAAAACATTTCTTTATATGTCGATTTCAAAATTCTGATTTATACGATTATGGAGTGCGTAAAGGGGAAAGGGGTATAAACGATTGAAAAGAGTCAATAGTCATTAGAAAATTGTTTTAACTTTTTCCAAATGACTATTGACTCTTTCCTTATTTTTTAGATAATCCCCATTTCGATGTACTGAATAATTTGTTCGATCTGGCGATCTTCTCCCCACGGATCATACTTCGATTTCAGGTTATTCCCAAAAATGCGGGCAACCCCTTGCCAGAATACTGCAGAAACATCTCCTTTTAATTCATGAATAAGGTCGTACGATACTTTGTTGGTTTCACGGTCAATGAGTTTAATGAGGACCCGACCGTCATTGATCGACATTTTTTTTAAGGTGGCACCGTATTTATTCATTAATTCATCTTCAGCTTTCCGGATGTAAACGCGACGATCCCTTCCCCTTGCATTATCAGGAACTTCCGATTCGTATTTTTTTAATAATGCCGCTGCTTCTTTGGCATAAGGCAAAACTTTCTTGACCCGCATAACCATCCTCCAGTATTGCTGGTCTTCATGCCTCCTCCGGTTATTTTTTTCGTCATAAACATTGGTAGTCGGAAGATTAAAATGGGGCAAAGTATCACCGTCAACTACTACGATTGAATCGCGATGAGTAAGTATTGGCTTTTGTGCCTTTGACGCAAAAACAGAAACGAAACAAATCAGAATCAAAATCATCAAGTGTCTCATAAACTCTGTAATCTTCTGCAAAGATAAGGATATGTTATAAAACTGAAACGATTAAAAATTGGTTTACGATTCCCTGAACTTCAATGTTTGTATCTTTGCTGGGCAAAAAGAAAAAATATGCAGACCAATCAAAAAATTAAAATAGATGTTTGTTCGGAATTTGGCCAGTTGGAAGCGGTTATCATCCATACTCCCGGACAGGAAGTTGAAGAAATGACGCCGGAAAATGCTGAGCGTGCGTTGTACAGCGATATCCTGAATTTATCTGTTGCAGGAAATGAGTATACCTATTTTAAAAGTGTGCTGAATAAGGTTACCAAAACCTTTGAGGTTAAAGATTTGCTTTCGGATATTTTTCAAAAAGATGAGGTTAAAAAAGCCCTGCTGAAAGAAATCTGTCAAAACGAAGGCGCTATGGATATTTATCCGATGTTGGCCGATCAAAATGCGGAGGAACTGGCACGCCAGCTTATTCAGGGTGTTTTTCTGGAGAGGAATAATCTGACCCGCTACCTAAGCCAGGAGAGGTTTAGTCTTCGTCCTTTGCACAATTTCCTGTTTACGCGCGATGCATCCATGTCATTTGGAAACGAAGTGCTGATTGGTAAAATGGCCAGCAAAGTGCGCGACCGTGAGGCGGTCATCATGAATGCCATTTTCAACAACCACCCCATGTTGGAAATCAGCACCATCAATCCAAATACTCCGGAAAACAGTCTGAATTTCCCGGGAGTTTCAATTGAAGGAGGTGACTTTCAGGTTGGTCGTGAAGATGTTTTGGTTATTGGAACCGGCATCCGGACAAGTACCCAGGGCATTGACTTTATTCTGGAAAACATTAAGGCAAAAAAAAGCGGGATGCAGCATATTCTGATTCAGGAGTTACCTGATACGCCTGAATCATTCATCCATTTGGATATGGTATTTACATTTATGGATGTTGATGCCTGCATGGTTTATGAACCTCTTATTATGGGAACCAACCGCTTTCACACCATTCATATTCGTGTTGAAAATGGGAAAGTACTCGATATTCGGGAACAGGAGAATTTGCCGAAAGCACTGAAGAAACTTGGATTGGATATGGAACCAATTAAGTGCGGAGGAGGAATTGACAGTTGGACTCAGGAGCGCGAACAATGGCATAGCGGAGCTAATTTCCTCGCGTTTGCTCCAGGTAAAGTCATTGGTTATGAGCGTAACGTTCATACTATGGAACAACTCAGTCAAAAAGGATTTCAGATTATTCCGGCCAAAGATTTGTTGAGCGGACTATGTGAAATTCCGGATGGGAAATGCGTGATTACTATTCCAGGATCAGAACTTGCCCGCGGTGGTGGTGGAGCACGCTGCATGTCGATGCCAATCCGTAGAAAAAAAGTTTAAAAAAGTTTGGAGTGCCTAGAGTTCGGAGTGCCTAAAGTTAAGGCCCATAACTCTAGGCACTTTAGGCACTCTAAATACTTTAGGCACTTATTTTATGCGTAAATTAAAAAACTCGGAACTTGACCGTTTATCGGTCAATGAATATAAAGCGATCGAAAAAACTCCGATAACGGTAGTTCTGGATAACATACGGAGCTGTAACAATATAGGTTCCGTGTTTCGCACGTCCGATGCTTTACTAATCGAAAAAGTATTTTTGTGCGGAATAACAGCAACTCCACCCAATACCGAAATTCATAAAACTGCCCTGGATGCTGAGAAATCAGTACCTTGGGAGTATGTTGCCGAAACGGAAGTCGCTGTTGGAAAGCTTAAAGAAGATGGCTATCTGGTTTTTGCTGTTGAGCAGGTGGAGAACAGCATCTTGTTACCCGATTTTACTCCGAAGAAAGGACAAAAGCTTGCGTTAGTCTTTGGAAATGAGGTAAAAGGAGTTCAGCAATCAGTCGTAAATATATGCGACGGAGCTATTGAAATTCCACAATACGGCACCAAACATTCATTCAATATTTCGGTGAGCGCAGGAATTGTTTTATGGGATTTGGTTTATAAACTTCGTTCCTGAAGACAAGAAAAAAGTCATAGGTCATTTGGAAAGAGGAAACCGGAAAAGTGATCAGTGGTCAGTCGCAGTTGGCTTTTAGTCAGACTGAGACTGGAAACTGTGACTGATCACTTCTTTCTTTTTCCGAATGACTAATGATTCTTTCCCCTTTTTCTTTTCCTTTGAATTTTAAAAGTCTTTAATTGCCACAAGTTTAGTCATCATCGAATCGCGGTGAACGGTATAATCACCCATATTTTTCTGTGAAACCGGTTCGGTTGGAGGTGCTTTTATCGTGAGCGGATTGACTGGAGTCCCATTCAGGAAAACCCGGAAATCGAGATGTGGCCCCGAGGCTAAACCGGTTGCCCCAACATATCCGATAACCTGCCCTTGCCTAACCCTGACTCCACTTGAAATTCCTTCGCCATATTTGCTTAGGTGCATATAGCTTGTAGTGTAGGCCGAATTGTGTTTTATCTTCAGGTAATTTCCCCCTCCCGCGGCCTGATAAGCTTTTGCGACTACGGTACCATCACCGATTGACATCACCGGTGTGCCAGTGGGTGCGGCATAGTCAACGCCGTGATGAGGCCTGTAGATTTTTAGAACAGGATGAAAACGTGAATTTGAGAATTGTGAACTAATGCGGCTGAATTTAAGCGGAGATTTCAAAAATGCTTTTTTTAGGCTTTTCCCTTTATCGTCGAAATAGCTGTCCTCGTTGTCCTGAGTAAAACGGAAAGCATAGAAATTTTCTTTGGCATGAAAAAATTGGGCAGCAAAAATACGACCGATGCCAATTGATTTTCCATAAACGAAGTTTTCTTCAAAAACAACCCTGAATTTGTCCCCCTTCTGCAAACCATAGAAGTCGATACTCCACTGGTAAATATCATTCAATGACATGGCTAAATTAGGGTCGAGCGCTTGTGCCTCAAGAGTATTCCAAAGAGAGGACGTAATTACTCCGCTAGCTGTTTTAATCATGGTAACAATGGGCTTTTTCTCTTTATAAACCCTCAGGCTGTCACTCAAATCGTAAACAACATAGTCTACCGGATTGATTTCATAAATAAAGTATTCCACCTTCAAAGGCTGTTTTTTACTCATGAAAAAGTAGAAGGGATTGTTAATTTTCATTTTCCGGACATCAAAAGTCAGGACTGATTTTTTTGAAATCGCATCTATTTCAGTCATCGAAATTCCTTGTTTCATCAGGATGTCCGACAGATTTTGTCCTGATCTGACCTGCCCGGGAATCACGGTAAACGAATCGACAGGTAGATTGAAAAGCATAACCGGAGCGGGTCTTTCAACCTCTTTTTCTTTTGCCAGTTCTTTCATGATACGTTTCGTTTCATATTGATCGTAAACGAAATAGGCAATTTGCAGCAGAACAATAAATGACACAATCCAAATCAGGATTCTTTTAAGCTTCTGATATTTTTGAGGAATAATTATCTTCATGGTTACCTGCTTTTTAATCATTGAAAACCGGAAAAATACTTTTAATCAGGAGGAAGGCATTTTTCCGGAAATACACTTTAACCCTTCCAAAACTAACAATTTTTAAACGGATCGGTCAAGCTTTTATTTTGTCGAATCCCTGACCATATACGCCCATCACACTGGCCATTGAGATAAATGCCTCCGGATCAATTTCTTTTACTTTCCGGAAAAGAATACTTGTTTCTTTTTTTCGGACAATGGTTATCAGAACCTTAACATTATTCTGAGTGTACCAGCCAGTTCCATTCAATGCGGTTACCCCGCGACCAAATTCGCTGTTTATGAAATCAGCAATTTCTTCATATTTGGGCGAGAAAATGAAAATCTGGGCGGATGCGTTTGATCCACTCAGATATGCATCGACGGTATAAGATACAACGGCCATAGATACAAACCCGTAAACCATTTTGTCAAGCGAATGCACCAAAAAATAGGAGGAACCAATAATGATCACATCGCAATACATGATGATTCGTCCCGGACTAATATTTCGATACTTGTTGATAATCATGGCAATAATGTCGGTTCCACCGGTACTTCCACCTCTTGAAAAAACAAGGCCAATTCCGACGCCTCCCAACATGCCACCCAATACTGCCGAAAGAAAATTATCGTTGATGATTGCACCGGGAAACATGTTTTGCGGTATAGAGAATAAAACCGAAAGCACACTCATGCTGAAAATGGTTTTTATTCCAAAGCTTGCACCGAGAATTTTCATGGCAATGCCAACCAAAACCACGTTAATGGCAAAAAAAGTTAGTCCGATCGGAATTTTGGTGCTGTAGAAAATCACCGCTGCCAAACCGCTGATTCCACCTCCGGTAATCTGCGCAGGAACTAAAAAGAGGGTCCAGGAGAATGCATAAAGCGTTAACCCCATTAGCATAATGAAGTAGTCCTTAATAATTAATCGAATATCGGGCTTTTTAACTTTAATCATTAATTGCAGATTTAATGCCATACAAAATAGGAATTTTATATTGAGCCGCAAAAAAACACCCTTTCAGATTCCTTTTTTATGTGAAAAATCAGTTGAGGGCAGACTTAATGAAAAGATTACATTCAAATCCAAGCATGATTTTCCTATTTTTGTTTTATGATTTCATTTCCAAATGCTAAAATAAATCTCGGTTTGCACATCACCGAAAAACGACCGGATGGGTTTCACAATCTCGAAACCGTGTTCTTTCCTGTTGGGTGGTGCGATGCACTTGAACTGGTGGAAGCTGACGAGTTTCAGTTTTCAACCAGTGGTATTTCAATTGCAGGCGATCAGGAGTCAAACCTGGTAGTTAAAGCTTACCGGCTTTTGCAGAAAGACTTCGATCTCCCCGAATTAAAAATTCATTTGCACAAACAAATTCCATTCGGAGCCGGACTGGGTGGAGGATCTTCCGATGGTGCTTTTATGATTAAATTATTGAATAAATCCTTCAATTTAGGTTTGGATGAAGAAAAATTATTGAAATATGCAGTCGTTTTAGGAAGCGATTGTCCTTTTTTTATCCTGAATAAACCTGTTTATGCCAAGGGACGTGGAGAAATTATGCAGGAAACTACTGTTTCACTTAACGGTATGTTCATATTGCTGGTCAAGCCACCGGTTGAGGTTTCTACAGCAAAAGCCTTTCAATGGGTAACGCCGAAAAAATCATCTGTTTCTTTGCCCGAGTTGCTTTCTCTTCCGGTTCAGGAATGGAATGGAAAAGTAGTCAATCAATTTGAACCGTCTGTATTTCAGCAGTATCCTGAACTGGAAGAGGTGAAGAAGAAGCTTTATGATCTTGGGGCAGTGTATGCCTCAATGTCGGGTAGCGGATCGTGCATTTTTGGGCTTTTCAACGAACTTCCGAAACAGTATAAAAGCCTTTTTCCTGCCTCATTCCTGGTTTTCGGTCAAAGAATAGAAATCCATTAACATATATTTAAGACAAGTTTATCTTTTAATTAACTGTTCCTGAAGTAACTTTTTGACCCTTTATCAGTCTTAATAGTGAAAACAAACAGAAACAGAAAACAATCCCGATTACTCGGGAGAAACAAACAATTAAAAGATGAAAATTATGAAAACGAAAATTAGAACAAACATTGCAATTTTAGCATTAGTCACAGTTGGTTTTATCAATATTAATGCAATTGCCGACAACAAAAAATCAGTTAATGTTGATGTAAATTCTGCAAAGACTGAAACCATGTTCAATGAAACATGGATGACTGAATCATCCATTGTGTACTCTGCCGAAGCATTTACTTACAGGGATGTGATCGAAGAAATCGAAAAATTTGAAGCAGAACAAATTCTGGCTGAAGAAAATACTTTAAAGGAAGAATCGTTGATTTATTCTGCCAAGGCATTTTCGGACATTGAATTCGAAAAAGAAATCGAAGAATATGTCGCAAAATAATCGATTACTCAAAAGATTGACTTCTAAATGAGCTGTTCCTGACTGGAGCGGCTCTTTTTTTATTCGTGATTAAATCGTTGCTTTTTTCCCTTTATTGAACGGTGATTTTTTTATCGATTCCTTACGGGTAATCAACATAGGTAAGGCAACTCCAATGCCCAGTGCAACTAAAACAAAGGTCATTTTTGCCCCGTTATTAACCGTTTCAATCAGTGTTTGCAGGTAGGCATCAGTTTGTTCAATGTTGGTTAGAGCAATAAGGCCGAGCATCATTTTATAGGCAAAAAAACCGGGAATCATTGGAATTACTGACGGTATTGAAAAAACCAGTGGCGGACTGTTCCGCATGTGTGCCATCTGAATGCTGATAATTCCGATAACTGTTGCACCCAGAAACGAAGCAAAAACAATTCCGGATTCAAACTGCATGGCTGTAAATTTAATCAGTCCGCCAATTGCGCCAAGAGTCCAGATAGAGAAAATGACCCGGCGCGGAACATTAAAAAGCACTGCAAAACCTATTGCTGCTATGCCTGCCCAAAAGCTTTTTGAAAGTATATCGAGTATAATCATGTCAGAAATTTAAAATCATTTTCGCGGCAAAAAGTCCCATCGCAATCGAGAAAGCAATCATTAACCCGTTCATTGCCCTAACAATGCCATTCTGGATGTTCCCGTCCATCAGGTCAGTTACAGAGTTGATCAGAGGAACTCCCGGAACCAGAAAAAGAACTGAAGTTGCAAATGCTTTATCGGGATCAGTGCCAATTTGGAGATGTTCGGCAAGTCCGGCAATCATTGATGCTGTGAACGCAGCAAAAAATACACACAGATACGGATTGAATTTAACGCGCATTGTTTCCTGCCTGACAAACAGACCGGCTACCGTAGCTACAAAAGCAATTGCCATTTCAGAATAGCCACCACCAAAAATCCGGCAGAAAGCAGCGCCAGCCAATCCAACCAGTCCCAAAACAATCAGTCGGGGATAGTGAGGTAGCGATTTCAGGCGTTTCAATTCTTCCGAAATTTGGGCGATAGTCCAGTTGTCTTCCAACACATTCCAGCTTAAATGGCTGATTCCGCTTACAATTCGAAAATTGACTCCATGAGGGGAAATCCTTTTCAACCTGCTGAAAAAATGTTGCTGATCTTTTTCAATAATGGTAAGCATTAGGGCACGTTGAGTGATCAGCAATTCGATGCCATAACCAAGCCCGTGTGCAATTCGTTCCAGGGTAAGCCTGGTTCGGTGAGTGCTGGCACCCGAACTCATTAATAATGCCCCTGTCTCCAGCAAAATATTTCCTGCCGATTGGGCATCTTCGCTTAATGTCTTAGTTTTCAATGAATGTGATATTTGTTTCAGTGGATGTGCAAAAATAGGTATTTCATTTTCCATCGGATTTACCGTAATCTTATATTACTCTTAATTGAATGAAAAGTTTACATTGGATCGAAATAAACCTAAAACCGCTGAACTTGTTATTCTTAAAAAAACTAAAATGCCCAAAGCTGAAGAATACCGGAATCATCCATCTGCACTTTCTGAAGTTACAATCACCCAAAATCAGGAGATATCTCACGGTGTTCATTTGATTTCATGGAAAAGAATGCATGATTTTATTGCAGGCCAGGTGGTGAAAATCACCCTTGATATTGACATTCCACCCCGTATTTACAGTATTTGCAGTGGGACAAATGAACCGGAAATAAGCATACTTTTCAATATTAAAGAAGATGGGGTATTGACGCCAGGCTTGTCGGCAGTAATTCCGGGCATGAAAATCTGGGTGAGTAAACCGTATGGCAGTTTCAGAGACGGGAAAAACCCAGCCTGGTGGATTGCTACAGGAACGGGAATTGCACCATTTTACAGCATGTTTCGTTCCGGAATTTCAGAAAATAAAACCTTAATACACGGAGTTCGCCATCTGAATCAGTTCTATTTTGAAGATGAATTGGAATGGGCGATGGGCAAGCGGTACATTCGGTGTTGTTCGCATGAGCAATCTTACAATGTTTTCCCCGGGCGTATCACCAGGTATCTGGAAGAAATAAAAGAACTTCCGACCAATATTAACTATTATCTTTGCGGCAAGGCTTTAATGGTGGTTGAAGTACGCGATCTGCTTATTTCAAGAGGCGTTCCGTACGAAAACATCCTGGCCGAAATCTATTTCTGATCTGTTTTTCAAACTATTTGGAGAAGTTGAAACCCAATTTCAATCCGGCTACCAAAAGTGAACCCGAATATCCATTATCAAACCATGTTTGGTTGTAGGTTTCCATCATCTCCAGATTTTTGTCCATGCTGTACCGGAAACCAACACCGAGATAATAATCAACAATAAAGGGCTTTGAACGAACAACCTGCTTGCCTATTACAAAATTTAGCAGTAGACGGTTAATTGTTGTATTCACTTCTTCTGTCTTGTAACTTATGTAATTCGTATCGTATTCAGAATACGTGTATTCGACGTTTTGATCATTTTTAACCCCAAAATACTGAAAACCACCGCCATAGGCAAAATAAAAACCATAACGTTCGTTGGGTTCCTTCATGAAATATTTATGATGCACCTCAAGCCCGATACCTCTCATACTATTATAATTGGTTGAAGTCATGTTGTTGCCATCAGAATCAGTATTGATGAATACTTCGGGCGAAAATTGAAGCCACGATTTCTGATTATTCCGGAGGGTAAACTCATAATCGACACGGAAGCCATTCTGGAAAACATATTGAGGCACAATGCTGAGAATTTTTTCACGTTTAAAAGCTTGTTCTTCCTGTGCAAAAACAATTGTTGATGTTAAGATTGACAGGAGAATGACCGGTATAATTTTCATTTGTATTAGTCTTTTAAAATGGAACTTAATAGTTTGATTTCGTTGTTTTTGATTTGATATTGATAAAAGCCATCGTCGCCGATCACCAACCAGTTTTTTCCAAGACTAATCAAATCAGTAGCCTTAATGTTAAATTCCTGCAGAAGATAGAGAGTATTCCGGTTTTCAGACACTGTGAATACTTTCAGCCCATTGTCGCAAACAACCAAAGTATCATTCTGGATGCTCAGGCCACGCGGGCTGTCCATGCCTTTGCTGAGAACAAGTTTTGGATTTTTCAAGTCCGAGATGTCGAGGATTTGTAGTTGGTTTGTGTTTTGTCCGCAGTTTCCCCACACTGAATTCATGGTAACGTAGGCAAACCTGTCGTCGGCAACAACCGGGTCGCACGAAAATACATGCTGGTAAAACGACAATCTTTCCGGATTTTCAGGATTTGTAGCATCGTATATGTACATCCCGTTTTGAGAGCCGAGAAACAGGTATTTGCCATGCGGAAATATGGTTTCGATTCCAAAACCAGGAGTGAACGATTTTTTGTAAACCGGATTGGATGGGTTGCTAATGTTGGCCACCTTTAACTGATTGGCTCCACCAATGGTATAAAGGTGATCTCCAACAATGGTAAACCCGGCCATTGAGCCGCCCTGTCCCGTTCCAGTACCTCCAGCAGAATACTTGTCTGAACCTCCTTCGTTCAGCGAACAGCCAATTGCCAGAATAATCAGAAAAAGGCTTGAAATAATAGTTTTTCGGTTCATTGGTTTGAGTTGTTAACTTTCCAGGCTACGATGATCGAATTGGCAGGACGGTTTTTGTAAATAAAGGAGGGGAAATCCATACCATCGGGTGCTGCCATCTCAGGAAAATAGTTTTTCAGGCGTTTAGTGACCGAAATTGAAGTATAGGAAGCATTTAGTTGAACAGCAACCAGATCAACCGCATTGTCGGCATACATTACATTGTTTTTAATTGCAATATCGCGGACTCCGTCAATGTGAATAAAACCAATTTTTTCGGGGTTGGCCGCATTGCTGTTATCGATTACATGCACGCCTTTGTATTTTTCGACGATGAATAGATAGGAGTCTTTGTAGTAAATTTTTCCCGGATCGCTCATTGGGCGGGGCGATTCGAACTTTATTGCCTGCTCCATTTCAGCGCGCTGCATTAAAACAGGGATGTATTCTGAAAAAGGATAGAAATCGCTGCACAACAATATGGCAATTGCCAGCAACAAAAGGTATTTCGTTAAGTGCATTTGTTTGGTTTTTTATTGAAGATGTATTTTTGGGCCTTTGGGTTGCTCAAGAATAAGCGAACTTAACAAAAAAGTTCATCTTATAAATTATCCGGTCGGTTTATTCTGGTCTTAAATGCTGTTTAAATCCTGAATTTGAATTCAAATAATCTGTTGTCGACTGATTTTACTTCACTTGTCCTTTAGTTTTGTATTTTTGCAGACGGAAAAACAGCTATGATGGAAGTAAAAACTCCGCTCTTCGGAAAAACGCTCAATGAACTGACAGCACTGGCCATTGAAATTGGCTTGCCCAAATTTACAGGTAAACAATTGGCTGAATGGCTGTACCAGAAAGACATTGGTTCAATCGACGAAATGACCAACCTTTCGAAAAAAAACCGGGAGTTGCTGAGCAGTAAATACGATTTTGGTCTGGTTAATCCGACCAAGGTTCAGGAGAGTATTGACGGAACAAAAAAATATCTATTTCCAACGGGCAATGGCAAATTCATTGAAACAGCCATGATTCCGGATGATGACCGTAAAACAGTTTGCGTATCATCACAGGTAGGATGTAAAATGGGCTGTTTGTTTTGTATGACCGGCAAACAAGGATTTCAGGGGCAATTATCGGCAGGCGAAATCGTCAACCAGATCCGCAATATTCCTGAACGTCATGAGGTATCGAACATCGTATATATGGGCATGGGCGAACCATTCGACAACCTGGAACAGGTTTTAAAGAGCCTTGAAATTCTGACTTCGGAATGGGGTTTTGCCATGAGTCCGCGCCGGATAACGGTTTCAACGATTGGAATCGTTCCCGGAATGATCACTTTCCTGAACCAGTCGGAAGCACATCTGGCTGTGAGTATGCATACTCCTTTCGACGACGAGCGTCAAAGGCTGATGCCTGTCCAGGTTGCTTATCCGCTTGAAGAAGTCATTCATGAAATAAAAAGCTGGGACTTTGGCCGCCAGCGCCGTGTTTCCTTCGAATACATTGTGTTTAAAGGGCTGAACGATACGCCACGACATGTTCAGGAATTGTGCAAAATTCTGAATGGCATCAAATGTCGCATCAACCTCATTCGTTTCCATCCCATCCCCGGCACTCCACTTGAAGGAACGGATGAAAATACACTTCAGAAATTTAAAGAATTACTCAACGACAAAGGTATATTAACCACTATCCGCGCCAGCCGTGGCCAGGATATTTATGCGGCATGCGGGTTGTTGAGTACGAAGGAGATGGTGGGATAATGAAAATCAAAAATATTTCGGATACAATTTTCAAATACTAGTATCTCCCCACAACTGTAGCAATGTTCATTGGCTATTGAAATTAATACTTCATCAACAACTGGAAAATTGTATATACAAAAATGACAATTGCAAATCCAAAAAGATATTCAGTACAGATTAAAAAACTGGCAGACCTTTTTAAGCATTTCCTTCTTCCTGTTTTTTCCTCTTGTGTATTTTTTCGGAGATAGGCAATGTGGTAGCTCAAACTATCGCTCGCCCAAAAGCGATGTGCTAAGGCCGTTCCGGATGCTAATGCAAAAAAGAATAACGTGGCAAAGAACAAATATTTGTCAAGTAAGGTCAGGTGTAAATTTGAATTTTTATCAAATGTGTACATGATTAATGCACCAATTCCAGTTATGGCAAGTAGCGATAAACGCAAAAGTTCAGAAGAAAAGTTAATGTACTTATCTGCAATTTCAAAATCAGGTTTATAGTCTTTTTCATCTATTTCAAGCTTATTCTTTAGATGTTCGTTGTTGGGTTCCATAATAGATTGAATTAGGATTCAGATCATTTATACATTTGGATTAGTTTTATTCATTAGTAACTCCCTGGGGCTTAGTTCAACAATTAGCCTGAATAATTCTTTTCCAAGGATAAATCTGGAATTTTCCCGTGGATGTCTAGCTTTGCTAAATTCTTTTATGGTTATACTCTTCACGATTTTTTTTTACTTTAATCAGGATTTTCGGCAGCTCCTCTTTGTTTAGCAAAGTCATGAATGACTAGTTAAAACCAAAATTGAATTTCTATAATTAAATAATCAATACAAATAAAGTTAAGGGATTGATTATCAAAGGACAATAGCACGTTTGTGTCATTTTAAAGCATATGATTGTCAACTTGAAGGTCGAAATCATCAAATTAAAGTTACCAGCTTCAGGTAGAATAATTATTCAGCATGCCGCTTTCTGTTAAATGGCCAGGATATGACAATGGCATATTCTAAGTCAATTGTCTGAAATTTACCTTATTTATGGCATAGCGATTGTCTTCAATAAGCTTTTTTATAGTACGGATAAAATTTTCAATCTCCTCAATCTGTCTTTTCCGGTAAGCTTCACTGTCACTTTTTATGATATACTTGCCGGTTTCCGGATCAATTGTATCACTAAAATCAGGTAAGGTCTTTAAATACTTTTCAACGGCAGACAAAGGTCCGGGCATGTCTATGGCCAAAAGGGTATCGTTATCCTGGATGCTATAATTTATTCCAAAATTTCTTTTATTGCCAACTCTTACGATATCTCCTTTTTTGTACGAATCCCTTATAGCAGCGGCGGCAACAAATGAGCTGCCGTCCAAACTCCTCGGAAGAATAATTTCCATCCGCACTTTATCACTGTCAAATTCCTGTATTTTAGTGGTTTCGTTATTTCCTTCCGGAATTTCCAATTTTATAGTTTTGCTTTCGTCTATGATTTTGTAGATCATTTCGATGAAATTGAAATAATACCCAATTGCCACACCTGTCGAAGCCATGTGTTCAACTTTCTTTTTCAGTAAAACATTTTGGACATTCAATTCCTTGTTTTTTTGATGGATTGGAAGCCAAACGGTAATGAGCGTGGTTCCAACTGAAACCACGCCGGTTATGATCGCAACTAAAACTGTATTGTCCATAACATAAAATTTAGATTGATTTTTTTGAATTTACTTTTGTTCGTAAAATTTTATGGATCGGGAATAGATTTCACTGTTATCCGCAAATTTTACTTTGTAGTTCTTAAATGCTTGATTTGCTTTTTTATAGATTTCTTTAGCCTTTTTGCTGACTAAAAACTTTGCCAGGATTTTTTCAGAATCTGTTTTTAAAAAGTCCTGATATGCATCGTTCAATTCTAGTGTAAATCCGGATGGGCCTGATTCAGCAATGACTTTTCTTGGGAAAGGCGGGTAACCTCCAATTGATCGGGAATCGAATGCTAAACGTTCAAAAGCGTGGTTGTATTCAACATCATTCTGCCCATAAACAGTCCTGGCGACCAATGTCATGGTCATCATTCCGGCACACATCGGACATGGTTCTAAGGTGGAATAAATCGTATGGTTTTTTAAATCAAACGACTTGACTGAGTCTAAGTATTGCGTTATCAACCTGACTTCTGCATGCTGAGATGAGTTATTTGTCACCCCAACACAATTTAATGCATAATAAACTGGCTGATCCTCTGGATTCACCAGAACACATCCAATATTATAACCTCTTCTTTTTTCGCGGGGAATTGAATCTTCCTGCCAGTCAGAATAAACCAGACTATAGGCTAGTAAGGAGAATATTTCATCAATTTCAGCCTGTTTTGGGTCTGTTATAGAATACATTGACTTTTTGATTTCTGTTTTGTTAATACTTTTATTCCTGTTTGAGCAACTCCAGAATATCGTTATCATAACTACAAATATTAATGTCGCTCTTATTGTAATTCCCAAGTTGATTAATGCGACTTTCATTTTATTTGTAAATAATATTTTCACAGCAGAAATAAGCGAAAGACGACAATATCAATTCAGGTCAAAAATAAATCCGCCGTAAATCTGACCATTGAAAAATGCCGATTTGCCTACCCGTCTTTCGTTGACCATCCAATCGTTGTCGTTGATGTAAGCGATCCTGAAATTTTTTATCCGGAAGGCCAGGGAGTAGCTCATTTGTTTCACGGCGAAACCACCTGAAAGCAAAGCATTATTGAAAGGCACATAGTTGACACCGATTGCGGCATCATAAAGCTCACCTCCGGCAAAAAGTACATCGGCCCCAACATTGAAGCGTTGCCATTTGTACGTCAGTCCCAATCCCAAGGATCGCAGGTTTTGCATCGGGATCTCCGAATTGTACGACTGCGACTGTCCCGGGACAAAGGCATCGGAATACAACTCGGTACCTGCCAGATTCATCAGGTTAACACCAAGTTGTAAGGCATTTGAAAGCTTATAAGTGGCTGAAATATCCACATCAAAATATTGATTCTTGACAATGCTGTCGGTGAAAGTTCCGATAGTTGTTCCATTAACATCTTCAATAAATACCCTAAGTGGAATATTGAAATCCTGCCATATTGATTTCAGAGTTACTCCTATACTGAACTGATTATTTACTTTATAAACCGGGCTAAAAAATGCTGCATATTCCTTTAGTTTCATTTTCAAAGAATCAACTCCTAATGTATCATTCAAGTCATTAAGAGGTAGTCTCACAAAAACCGATTTCCTTCTTTCGTCCTGATTGGTATAAATTCCTCCGGCTGAGATCGAAATTTCATCATTAATTTTAAAAAAACCTCCCAGCTTAATATTGTTCTTCACATTGGTGAGCAAACTTAGGTTGTTCGGTTTTTTGCTAAATGCAATTGCTGAAGGGTTCCAGAATGCGGCCTCCGATAGGTCGCGTGACGGGGATAAATTGAAGCCGGTATTGGCAGATTGGCTGATGGGGGAGGACAATAAAAATTGACCGTAATTCATTTTTCCCGATTCAAGGGTTTGTAACTGGAAAGACCCGGCGTTGGGCAGCACGCCAAGTACTGGCGTAATCGTTGTCAAAAAATTTAAAAATACTGGGGCGCCAGTCAGCGCGGTTGCTGCAGAAACATTATCCAGATTTTGACCCGGTTGTTTAACCACCAGATTTAGTACACTGTCAGCAGCAAAAGGAAAAAGTTCTGCCTTTGTACAGTTGGTTTTCAGCATCCAGTCTTTTATGGTTACGTATTGCCTTGAATCATTCCGGTTTAACCTGTCCTGATCTTCAGAAATAAATACACGTCTGGCGGTCTCATTGCAGGTAGTACATCGTGAGATGGCGTAGATCGTTACCGTCTTGTCCTGCAATTTTGAAAGTGGTACTCCCGTATTAAACTCAAAATACCCTGAAGGTTCTGATAGGGTTATGGTTGCCTTTGAGGGCATAAAGGCGGGAACAATCACAATGTTTTCAGCTCCTTTGGTGGAGCTGAAAGCTTGATTCATACATTTGACCTTCCCTTTTATGATGAGAGTCTGACTTTCAGCCTGATTGCAAAGAAGGATCAGTAACCCAATGCAAATAGCGAGTGTCTTCATGCCTGAAATTTTAATGTGTAACCGGGTTTAAAAAAATATCCTGATTCCGAATATCCGGTGAATTGATCCGGAGTAAAGTGGTTTTGTCCTCAAAATCTTTATGTGATGTGGTCAGTGTGATTTCGTCGCCAAGCGTATATTCCTCGAGCCTGAGCTTGTAGGAACCGTCGGTAATTGAAATGGCAAAGTATCGGGTTCCGTCAACACTAATCTCGACCCCTTTTATAGGAACTTCTGCAGCGGTTTTTATTCTGCCTGAAATGTAAACGACCGTTGTAAGTGGCAGCATCAACTCGACCGGTTTGGAATTGGTAACCAGAGTGTCAAAATATTTGGTAGCATACCCGGGGCTTGAGACCTCAATTTTCATTTTATTTTTGATCAAATCCGAAGGAATTCCTGCAAAAAGCGCCTGTCCCATATTATCAACCGACTGTGAGCGAATATATTCGTTCAGGTATATTTTTACATCGCCATTGGTTACCGGGTTCTTTTTCCAGTCGAATACACGGATTGTGACATTTTTTTCAGGTGACTTTTGTGGAAGGTACAGGCCACCTAAAACAACGAGAATAACTCCGACTCCTGGTCCGGTCATTTTAAGAGTGACATTTTGCTGTTTCCCGGTTAAAACGGCGTAGGTGTTCATTACGCCAAAAACAATGGCGCTCACCGAAATCCCAAAGAAAATCAGAATGAGATAAAATATACGCTGGTCTACCTCATCCGAAACCTTGCCTTGAATGTATTGCAGATAATAATAGACCAGCAAAAATGAAATTACAAATCCGATTCCGGCAATAATGCTGTAGCCGGAAACAGGCATCCGGTGAGGTAATAGGATTTGGTCTCCACCAGATTGACGGGAGTTATTTGATTTTAATTTGGATTCATCGGAATTGGTTGACATGTTTTCTGATAGGTTTAAATGACTAATGGTAAGAACAGTCTCAGCACCCTCATTCCGAGATAAACAAATATGGACTCGTCCATATTTTTGCAGGCAAACTTTTAGAATGGTCAGTTTTCTACAAAGCTGCCGAAATAGCTGCATTTACTGCTTTGCCTAGTATTTCCAGAGCGGCATTGGCTGCATTTTGTGCAATTGCTTTCGACAGAACAGCCAATGCATTCAGTTCAGCCTCTAGAATCAGTTTCTCGTCCAACAATCGGGACTCAAATTTGGTTTGATTTAGCTCGCCTTTTATACGCAATTCTGCAAGTAGCACCAGTCTTTCTTTTCTATTCTGGAGAAACCGTTCGGCAGTAGATTTCACCGCTGGCCAATCTTCGGCTACTGCTCCTTTAATTGCTGAAAGCATTCCAGACGATACTTCATTGATGTTGAAACTCATAATGGTAGGTTTTTTTAATTTTTATTCAGGTGGGTTTTTAACCAGCTCTTTCCCTTTTTCGGCCACTTGCATGGCATAAAACAAATCGCTGAAAGTCTTGTTGTTCAGCTTGATCAGACCGTCGCTCAGTGTATTGTCATCTTTATGTTCCTGCTTATATTTCTGCCAAAGTTGAATGGTAATCTCACATATCCGGGTTGAGTTCTCATTGAGCGGACGTATTTTATTCTTGTTCAGTAATGAATTTAGTTCCACATCAATAGTAACATACTGCTCAGAAAATTTGTTGAAAGCACGGCCTTCATTTTCTGCGGTTGATGTGGCCAGCATGGTCAGGTAAAACTTGTCAACAGCTTTGGATGTAACATCAATTTGCTCTGAAATTTTTGCATCGTATGCAGGAATAAACTGAACCCGGCAGCCGTGTATTGCAGCCATACTGATAAGAATGGCAAAAATGGTAATGAACCTTCGTGTTTGAATGCTTATTCGTTGTTCCATTCGTATAAAAATTAAGAGTTATTAATTGGGATTAAACTGGCAAATGGGTTGTTAGTTTTATGGAAAATAATAAACAATGCGTCAGTGATTACTGGCAGCAGATAATCATGACGCACTGGTTTCAGTTAAAGCCTTCCGGGTGATGTTGTTCAATCGATTAAGCTGTTATGGCTTAAAGTTACCTGTTTCTACCCATTCGGTTTTCAGAAGTGACCACCAGTCGTCAGCAAGTCCCCTCAAAACAAATTCGTATGGAAGCCACCCATAGCCATTTTCGCCCCAGTCAGAACTCCACGAATTGCGGATGAGTAGTGCTCCGGTTGTTTCAATGCCGCCAAGAGTGGTGTTTTTTATTTTCATTTTATCGTCGAATCCAGCGGCAATTACGGCATGCCCACCTTCAATTTTATCGCCTTTGGTCGGGAAAGGAATTTTCCCTTCGTTTTCGTTAGCCTGAACAATAGAGCTGTAGACCGTAAAACCAAACATGGAAGGAAGTCCGGAGGCGAGATTCGTTTTTATACGGGTGAGCAAATCTTCAGGTTTAGTCCCCGGCGGATCGAGCCGGTAGTAGCTCATCGATTGGTAGTTCTGAGCGAACGCATAGCAAAATGCTGATGGCTCCTTATCAAAGTTGGCAATTTTATAAGGCCAGTATTCTTCAGGCGGAATACCAAAAAGAACCATAGCACCCATGGTTGTTCGAAGGAAAGCTCCGGTGTCACCTTTTTCTTTCATCAGGTTTCGGGTAGCTTTATAAAGGAATAACCGTGACGCATCAATGTGTTTCCCAAAGGCACGGCGTTCAAAATATTCAACCAGACCGACCCCGGCATTGGCCGTACACGAGCCTAAATCACCCTGATCTTCAATCGGTGAAAACCAATTGGTGAGCGAAATGGATTTAGGTAGCGCCACTTTCGAGGCAGTTTTGGCGCCGGTTTTTGATAACATTTCCTTGACGGAAGTTTGTCCAAGTTTTTCCAGACGTTTCGATACCGTATTTTGATCAACGGTGATATCCCTGAAATCGGGATAATCGGGCAACCATCCCATTGCCAGTCTTCTGCGAATAAATACTCCCATAATTACCTCCTTTTAAAAATTTGTTTAATACATGTTGAATTGTACCATTTATACTGCATCTCCATTTGTTTTGTTGCCGGTTAAAACCGTTCAGTTTCAAGAAATAGATCCTTCATTTTGAGCTTATTATCCTTGTTTCTTTTCTCTGTCGTCTGAAGTTGGAGTGGCAACGGAACCACGCAGCTTCATCAGTCGATTCAACAGATCGAACCAAAATGGAGCTCCCAGAGACAATGCCAAAGCAGTAATCACCCATCCAAGCAATGATTTTAGAATACACAGAAACATGGGCGATTTACACTTATAACTTTCCCATTCCAGTCCGAGCGAATGATTGATATTTTTGATATCATTTTTGAGTATTTTTTCTGACCGGTTAAGCAACGTGTCTCTTCTTGCTTTTAACAACCGATATTTAACCAATTTCAATGAATCTTCCAGAATGATGTCTGTGTTATTATTCTTCAGGGAAGAGTCAATTTTCATTTGCCGGATCAGTGCCTTTTTGTATTCAATTTCCTGCTGCATCAGGTCAGTGTCCAGGTTGGGATGTTCCTGAACAAATGCATTTGCCTGTTGTACGATTTGTTCGCGGAGTTTAGGGTCTTTTTCCAGTTTGTCAACTATTTTTAGCGTATCCACATTAAACACAATGGAAATAAGAAGGCCGATAAAAAACAACACAATTTGTATGTGCTTTTTATACCAACCCGAAGCCCGGTCCATTGTTTCTTCGAACCATGCTTCCAGGTGCACTTTAAATTTGGGTATATCACCTTTAGAATCGGCCCAGATCGATCTAAGGAAGCGATGCGTTTCGTCACTTATTTTAACGTTTCCCCAGTTCAGTTTCTGCTCGTCTAGCGATTTTTGTATCAGGGACTTTACATCGTCGTCAGGTTTTACATCATCACCACGAAGCAAATCGACCATTACTTTAGAGAAACATTCTTTATTGAGGTATGCCGGTTTGTTCCGGCTATTGTCTTCGCCCAGAAAGTTAATCAGTGGATGGTTGTAAAATTCTCCGGAAGCAGAATTCCTTTTTCCTCCATTACCTGTTTTTTTAAATAAAAAGAAGGTGCTTTTAAACCGGGAATTAAATTTGTTTTCGTCTTCAAGCATCCTGAAAATGGCCCTTTCAAGCATTTTTCCCCTAAACCCAAAGTGAGTAGAAATAATTTCCTGAATGATGGTCGTTAATAAGCTATATAGTAAATATATGAAGACCAGTCCGATGACAATATCAATTATTCCGGAATTAAGCATAGCAATTAATCATTTGTTGGTTAATCAGAGAATTTATAAATAATTGTTTTTCAGATTTGTATAAAGTTACAACGTTATTTTACGCTTGCACAATAGCACGAAAGTGTCATATTGAAGTTTAAATAAAATACTAAATGGTACTTTTTTTTTCTGCAGTGTTATTAAATAGTCCGCATAAGAGGGTTACCTTATTTAATATTCCGGCATTAATTAATATACTAAGTGTATCTGATGCAATTATTTATCGATTGGTAAGGCTTAATTAATCCGTCCCAAATGAAGGGTAAGAATCATACTCTCACTTTTTCCGATTTGGATAAAGATATTATCAGTGAAAATACTGATGAGAAGAAAGTACATTCCAAAAAGGACCGATTAGTTCAGGATTTAGCTGAAAACAATTCCTTCCCTCTCATGGAGGAATGTCTGATTGATCACTCAGGCAGGCAGTTTACATGTATCTACGGAAATTGCCTTAAGAAAAGTAGTTGTTTTAAAAACGGCCAGTTGCATAAAAGCCTTGATTTCCATGAACTTCATTTTCATGCTGAAGACAGAATGCTTTGGTGTGAGGAAGCTTTTCCGGATATCATGAAATTTATTGATTCGGTATCGGTTCTTGATTTTCCGGATTACAGGTTCATTTTTAATCACCGATATATCCGCAAGGATGGTAGCATAACTCAGTTTATGCACGAGGGATCTGTTATGTTTAGCGAAAATCAACTGTTACCTGTTCTAAACCTGAAAGTATTCTTTGAAATTGCAGATATCAAAACTGACGATACGATTGTTCTGACCATTTTCAGGTATACTGAATCAGAAGGCTATCGAAAAGTTTTTACCAAAGAATACGGAAAGTATAGTAATTCACTTTTGACACACAGGGAGATGGAGATTATCAGTTTGTGCCATGAAGGATTGAGTAGCAAAATGATTGCCCAAAAACTGAACCTGAGTATTCATACCGTTAAGAATCATAAGCGCCACTGCATGGATAAAACTTCAACTCACAATATTTCTGAGCTGATTCATATTTGTATTAAAAATCACTGGCTGTAAAAGTGATTTAGCTTGTTATCCTCTTAACAATTCTGGAAATTCCCCTACTTTTGTTTCCGTAAAAATTACCATTCAATGATAAATGTTTTATTTGTGTGCTTGGGCAACATATGCAGGAGTCCTGCTGCAGAAGCGGTTTTTAATGCCCTGATTAGCAAGAACGGACTCGAAAATGAGCTGCAGTGTGATTCAGCCGGAACAGCTGCTTATCATGCCGGCGAACCTGCCGATTACCGGATGAGGCAAACAGCAAAAAAACGGGGATATCAGTGTACCAGCATTTCGAGGCCGGTTAGTCCAAACTCCGATTTCGCACGATTCGATTATATCATTGCCATGGACAGGCAAAACCTGGCGGATTTGAAAGCGATGGTCCAAAATGATTCAGACCGAAAGAAAATTTTCCTGATGACCGAATTCAGTTCTTCCGGCAAATTCAATTCAGTGCCTGATCCATATTATGGAGGTGATGCCGGGTTCGAACTGGTTTTGGATATTTTGGAAGATGCCTGCGAGGGACTGTTGCGCCATATCCATATTCATTAAAATAGCAAACCCTGTTTGATGACTAAATCACCAGACAGGGTTTATATTTTATTGTGATTTTTTTTGTTTATCCAATTACTGCATCTAAAATTCGCTCGACATGAATTTTGGTGGTATTGAGCAATTCAATGTCTTCCATGTCACTTGTTTTCAGAAGTAAAGGCAACTCTGTTCCACCCAGAATCAGGCTGTCAATTTGTCCTTCGTTGTACATGCGGCTGGCAATAGATAACAACCGGCTTTTCGATTCAGGAAGGAAACGGCCTCTGACCAGTTCTTCCATGTATATTTTATGAATATATTTTCGTTCATCAGGCATTGGTGTAATTATTTCCATTCCTGACGATTCAAATCCATCCTGAAAAAAATCTCCCTCCATCGTAGAGATTGTACCAAATAATCCCAGTCTGGAATAACCTTTTGATTGCGCATAGGAAATGGTGGAATCGACAATGCTGACCATTTTGGTTTTTACCCTCGTTGCCAGGGCTTCGTAAACCATATGTGGTGTATTGGAAGCCATAAAAATCACTTTGGCTCCTGCTTTTTCGAGAACAAATATTTCTTCAGATAAAAAATCAACCAATTCGTCCACCTGTTCGTTCGTAATCAGGTTCATCATGTGAGTCATGTTAATGCTGTTAATGATGATGGAAGGGTATTCACGTAGTCCGGTTCGTTCCTGAAAGCGGGAAATGATTCGCTGATAGTAGTCAATTGTTGATGCTGGGGCTATTCCCCCAATCATTCCGATGGTTTTTACTTGTTTAAGCATACGAGAAACATTTTTTATAAGTCAGAGAAAGGTATCTTCTATTTCGAATTGAATAAAATCAATGTTTTAACAAGCAATTTAAAATGCTCTAATAAACACATTTCGCACAATACGAATGGTGCTTAATAAATCTCCTATCCACCTGAACGTTTGACTTTGTAATTTTCGCTTTTTAATATTTCAATCACCTTATTACAAAAATCACCTTGTATCAGTATTTCTCCATCTTTGGCTGATCCGCCAACGCCACATTTGGTTTTCAGCATTTTAGCTAATAACTTAAGGTCCTCATCAGTCCCCTTAAAGCCGGTAATAAGCGTTGCTTTTTTACCATTTCTCTGTTTTTTATCGAGCTGAACCCTAAGATCCTGACTATTTGGAGGCAGAGTTTCCGATTCATTCCCTGCAGTACTTTCGAATCGGAAATCAGGATTTGTTGAATATACCATCCCCAGCCTTTCTTTCCAGTCGTTAGCCATTTTTTCTAAAATTTGCGGTCAAAGATAGCAGATTTTAAAAAGATTATTTTTTTTTACCACAAAACTTCTTCCAGTATTTTTCCGGTACAATAATCAGGAATTGGCATTTTTAAAATTTCTAAAATTGTTGGAACCAGGTCTTCTCCTTTTATCTGGCCCCTGAACTGCATTTTTTTTACTGAACTGCCATACATGATAAACGGAATGTTGGCGTTGTCGTTATAAATGGTACGCTGATATTTATAAACTGGTTGCCAGCCGTCTTCAAACTGATATAAAACATCGCCTGAACGTTTGAAATTGTATGAATTTGCTATGGTTGCCAGCTGACCTTTGGTATAGTCGCCCTGCTCAAAAGAGACCGAAGGCAGCGCTATTTTCACCCCTTCAAACTGATTGATAAAATTTGCCGTTTTGGTCTGGATGTCAGCAAGCGCGATATTCTTTTTTTCGAGCAAATCACGGTTGAAATAGAGTTGTTGCTCACCGGCAACTTCAATCCAATCGCCCTGACCATAAGTAATATTCAGAAATGATTTTAAAAGAGCGATGGCACTTTCAGGAGAGAAGGTGCCTACCGGCATATTGAATTCTTCTTTCAGGTAATCAACGGGATATACTGATGAGCAGGTTGAGGTGAGCACCACCACCGAATTTCCTTTTCCAATCGTTTTATCCAGAAAATCCAACAGCAAGGCAATGTCCTGGTCGAGACGCAGATAGGTGTCTTCCATTTCGATTGACGACGGACCAAATGAGTTATTTTCATAGTCCATTGAACTGAATGTCACGGTCAATAAATCAGGATACTCATCAGCGCCAAGCTTTTCTGCATGGATCAGATTGACTGCAAAATCTTTGATGATGGTATTCCCGTAAGGAGTTGTCTTTAGAAATTTATAGTTTCCGGCTTTTTCTTTAATTTTTTTCAGGTCGTATGGGAAAGTATTCCACTTATCGTAATAGCCTTTTTCAAGAATGTAATCATCACCCATACTTTCCTCATAGCTTTTAATGGGTAAAAGGGTTGTCCAGTCTCGTTGTGTATAGGTTTTAGCAAACTGTTTCTCGTTAAACTGCCGCACCCATTCCGGAAAAATATCGACATAATACGAACTCGAGATCATATTTCCAGTCTGATTATCGAACCAGTAGGCTCCATTGGCAGCATGTCCGGTTGAAAGCACTGCACTGACATCGTTCATGGCTACACCGAATACTTTCGATTTGTTGCGGGTATTTATTTTAATGAGGTCGCCAATGGTTGGAGAAAGTAATTTAGCCGCTGAGCGTTCACCTTCTTTTGAATCGCTGCCAACAGTGATAAAATAGTCATCTTCAATACAGTTAATTTCCTTTTTTTTCAGCCGGTCGTACCAGCTGTCGTTCACAATTCCGTGAGATGCAGGATAAACCCCGGTGAATAGTGTTGCTGTTCCGGTTGATATTTTCTGGATATGCAAGTCGAGTTGTGCATTGGTGAAAACTGCACCTTCGTTAACCAGCCGCTTGAAGCCACCTTCCTGAAATTTATTCCAGAAGCGCGACAAATAATCGGTTCGCATTTGATCAACGGAAAGTACAATCACTAATGGAGGTATGTTGTTATTGGTGTTTTTAATGTTCTGGGCGGTAAGGGATTTTCCACCGACAATTGTCAGTAATACGAAAACAATTAGAATATATAGCTTAATCATCTCTGGGTTAATTTTGAGTGGCAAAAGTATAAAAACTCATCCCGAATTACTAAAAAACAACGGAATACAACTATGAAAAATTATTTCATCCTGATTTTTGCCTTGAGTTACTATCTTGGAGCATATTCCCAAACAGGTAATCCCCCGAAACAGAAATCAACTATTCTTGAGAAAATACATTGGATTATTGAACGGTCTGACATGGATAAAGTCCGGTTATCGTTTCAGAAAATTTGTACAGAAAATCATTTTTCTTCACTGGTTTCAGGCCTGAAGGATGGAACCTACAAGGGCGCCAGTCCAGCCGATGATTACGGATACCGACATGAAGTGGTGTTTGAAATCAAAGGTGGTAAAATGATTTCGATTGATTACGACGAAATTCACAAAGATGGTCACGCGAAACAGCATGATGAAGAATATTGCAAACGAATGCTTCAAAGCGGAACGACACCGGCAATTGCTTATCCCATTTATGAAAAGGAAATGCTGGATAAACAGGATTTCAATCAGGTTGATGCCGTTAGCGGAGCCAGTTATTCAAATTTTCGTTTCAAACTGGCTATTTTATATGCTATTATGAATTCAGGGCAACTATAACGAAGAGAAAAAGTCATTAGTCAATAGAAAAGATTTCCCACGGATAATGACTTTTTCCTTCTGAAAACTGAGACTGACCACTGTTGACTTTTTAAGACGTTTTCCGGTACCTCAGGACTGCCAGGCTTAAAAAAGTGAATCCCAGAATACACAGAGCCACAAATTCATGAATCAGATCTCCAAAGCCTGAACCTTTCAGAATGACCATTCGCATGATTCGCATAAAATGGTAGATCGGATTGGCCTGATCAATCAGTTGTGCCCACTTGGGCATACTTTCAACCGGAGTGAATATTCCGCTCATCAGAATAAAAATCATCATAAAAAAGAAAGTGACAAACATCACCTGTTGCTGCGTGTCGGCAAGAGTCGAAACAAATAATCCCAGTCCGAGGATTCCCAAAAGATAAAGAACGCCGAATCCGAAAACCAGCCACAAACTGCCAACAATCGGCAGATGAAAAACAACCCGGGCGATCAACAGTCCGAAGGCTAAGTCGAAAAGCGCAATAATTACGAATGGAATCAGTTTCCCAACCAGAAAATGGATTTTCCGGATAGGAGTAACATTCAACTGTTCGATAGTTCCCTGTTCTTTTTCTTTTACTAAGCTCATTCCGGAGAGAAACAAACCGATGAGTGTAACCAGCAGTGAAAGGACTCCGGGAGCCATGTACCACTTGTATTCGAGCTCAGAATTGTACCAAAACCGTGAAACGGTGTTAATTTGAAATGGCGCTTTAAATTCGGGCAAACCTTTCCACTCGGCAATGATGTTTTTGTTGAAATCGCGGATTACCGATGCGGCATAGGAATAGCCCAGTTGAGCAGCCGAACCGTCAATGGCATTTACGAGTAACTGCAAACTAGCTTTGTCGTCACGGATCAAATCTCGCTCGAATCCCGCAGGAATAACTAAAACCATGTCATCTGCGTTTCGCAGAAGTTCATTTTCTCCATCTTCTGGGTTAAAGGAAGCATTATTAATCGTGAAAAACGGTGATGCTTCGAGCTTGGAAGCCAGTTCGCGTGAGGTGGACGACATGTCATTGTCTGTCAGGAATATATTGACATTTTTTAAGTCGTAGGTCGCTGCAAAAACCAGTACAAGCATTTGCATGATGGGTATCATCACAATCATCCGCAGCATAACTTTGTTGCGTTTAACCTGTATGAACTCTTTTTGTATGACGTAAAATATGGTTTTCATAAAAAGTGTCTAAAGTTTGGAGTTCGAAGTGCCTAAAGTTGAAAGCCTGAATAATTCTTGGCACTTCGAACTCTAGCTCACTCCGTACTTATTTCATTTCGTGTTTTTTCCTATTGAAGTAAAAATTGCGAGTAACTCATTCGCTTCTTTCGTTAAAGCTTGAACTATTTGATTTTCTACCCATTCTAATTCTTCAATAATTTCAAGCCAATAAACAGTTTCACTGGCTTCGCTTTCAGCAATACTAATCTTGTTCGAAAAATCAGCTTTACTTCTTGCCCTGTTTGCCTCGCGGTAATTCGCACCAATGCTTGTCCCTGATTTTGTAATCTGGTTTCGAATTACCCGTCCTTCAGAAGTGTTTTGCAGGGATGATGACAGTTTAATAATTGTAATTGCAAATCTCTTTGTCCTCTTTTCCAATTGTTTGGCAAAATCCTTGTTCTCCATTATAAATTGATTTAGTTTTTGTTCGTTTTTCAACTTTAGGCACTCCGAACTTTAGCTCACTCCGAACTTATTCCAGCCTGATCTTGAAATTCTTGATGCTAAGCCCGATAAACACAAAGGTCATGAACATCAAAATCAAGGTTTCTTTCCAGACGTACAGAATCCCGGTTCCTTTGAGCATGATGTTCCGGATGATAACGATAAACCATCGTGGAGGCATGGCATGACTGAGTATTTGCAAAGGCCAGGGCATGTTTTTTATCGGGAAAATAAAGCCCGACAGCAGAATAGTTGGTAACATCAGTGCTAAAACAGAAATGAACATGGCAACCATTTGGTTGGGTGCAACGGTCGAAATCAGTATCCCCAAACTGAGCGCCATCAGGATAAACAGAAAACTTTCTGCCATCAGGAAAATGAAACTGCCTTTGATCGGAACTCCAAAGACGAACACGCCGAGCAGTATAATGGTCAACGTATTGATGAACGAAAGCAGTAAATATGGCGTAACTTTTCCAAGGATAATCTGAATCGGCTTGAGTGGCGAGGCCAGCAGCACTTCCATCGTTCCCAGTTCTTTTTCGCGACTGATGGAAATGGAAGTCATCATGGCCGAAATCAACATCAAAATCATCGCCATAATTCCAGGGACAAACATGTAAACGCTTTTCAGTCCTTCGTTGTAAAGCATCCGCACTTCGGTATTGATCTGGTTGGGCAACTGAATATTCTGAAGTTTTTCCTTCCTCACGTAGTCGTTGATAATTCCAGAGCCATAACTGGACAGGATTCGCGCCGTATTTGGATCGGAGGCATCGGCCAGCAGTTGAACGTCGGCTTTGCCATCGCGTTCCAGACTTTTTTCAAATTCGGGTCCGAAGGTGACTATCATTTTAACTTTCCCTTTCCGGAATACATCTTCCACATCGTCGCCAGCCTGCAATTCTTCTCCCAAAATAAAATAGCCTGATGACAATAGTTTCGAAGTGATTTTACGGGTGGTGTTGTCGTGCGATTGATCCAGAATGCCAATTTTCGAATCCTGAAGATCGTTGTTGATCACTTTCCCAAAGAGTAAAAGCTGCACAATGGGCAAAAGGAATATGATGACCATCGTTCGCGGATCGCGAAAAATATGCAAAAATTCTTTCCGGAGAAAACCTATAAATTGTTTCATATTAATAGTTCCAAATTTATTTCAAGTGTTCAGTCGCAGTGTTCAGTCGCAAGTACCGCATTGTTCAATGTTCCAACTATTCATGGTCACTTTTGCATCCAAATTTTCCGGGATGGAGCATCATGTAATTCAAGAGTTTGCCGATTTCAATTGATTCCTGAGTCATCTTTTCATGTTTTTCCTTTGACAGGTAGTCACATGCGAGTGAAAAATCAAGCCATACAATTGTTTCGCTGTTCTCTGCATCAGAATCAGTCAGTTTACTAATAAAGTTTCTTTCATAGAGTCGTTTTCTGTAGGCTTCTGCAAGGTTCGCACAAACTGATCTGGATGATCTCCTGATCTGATCGGTCAAAGAATATTTTTCCTCTTTGGGAAAACTTTTTGAAACTTCATAAACTTCCATCGCAAGCATGAAAGCTTTTTTGTATACAATTAATTCTTTGAAATCCATATTTTTAGACTTTACTGACAACTTTATTATATACTTTTAACTAAATACTGAGACTGCCATTGCAACTTTTCTGACCACTGCGACTGATCACTGTTCCGTATTTCGTGCAATCTTCAGGAAAACCTCATCCATATTTTTGGCGAAGTACTGTTTTTTCAGGTTTTCAGGCGTGTCGAGCGCTTCAATCCGGCCTTCATTCATAATCGAAACCCGGTTGCAATATTCGGCTTCGTCCATGTAATGCGTGGTTACAAAAACGGTGATTCCACGGTCGGAAGCTTCATAAATCAGGTCCCAAAATTTGCGTCGGGTAATCGGGTCAACGCCACCGGTTGGCTCGTCGAGAAATACAATTTTCGGATCATGAAAAATAGCCACCGAAAAAGCCAGTTTCTGTTTCCATCCCAATGGTAGCGAACCAATCAGCGCATCTTTCGACGATTCAACGCCAAGGTCTCTGAGTAGAACATCTTGTTTTGCTTTACGGTCTTTGGGCGAAATGCCATAAATTCCGGAGAAAAAACGAATGTTTTCGGCGATGGTCAAGTCTTCGTATAAGGAGAATTTCTGGCTCATATAGCCGATGTTTCGTTTTACTTTTTCAGTTTCCTTGTAAATGTCAAAGCCAGCCACTTTCACCTCGCCTGAAGTAGGAGAGGAGAGGCCGCAAAGAATCCTCATCGCCGTAGTTTTGCCAGCGCCATTGGCTCCCAGGAACCCGAATATTTCGCCCTGATAAACATCAAAATTCAGATGATCGTTTGCCACGAACGAACCAAATTTCTTAACCAGATTGCGTACTTCAATTACTTTCAAGCCTCCCCCTGCCCCCTCCGAAAGAGGGGGTAAAGAACCGGTATCTTGAGATTTATTTTTTGACATTGGAACAAGCGTTTAAAAAAGCTAATATTTTCAGAATCTTCAATTCCCCAAAGTCTCCCCAACGGGGAGATTTAGAGGGGCTTTATTCCCTTCACCTTTAGGGAAAGGTTGCCTGCCTGCCGCAGGCAGGGGGATGGGTCTTTACTCTTTCATCATATTCATAAACACATCCTCAATGGTTGGAGGAATATCAAAAACCTCCAATTCGGCGTGATCCTTTTTAAGAAGATAGTTTTCGAATTCGGTAGCTTCCACTTCGTCGTCTTTCCCGGTTACATGCAGGTACTGACCAAATGCAAAGGCAGAATCTGTTTTTTCGTAGGCCCGTAAATCCTGAATCAACCGGTGCATATCTTTCGATTTTATAGCATACAATTTGCGGGTGTAGTTTTCAACCAGTTTTTGTGGAGTATCAATATCCAGCACTTTTCCTTTTTGCATCAGCGCCACCCGGTTACAAAGCATAGCTTCGTCCATGTAGGGCGTTGAAACCAAAATGGTAATACCTTTTTGCTGAAGTTTTTTCAGCATTTCCCAAAATTCTTTACGCGAAACGGCATCAACTCCTGTAGTTGGTTCATCCAGAATCAGGATTTCAGGTTTATGAATCAGGGCACACGATAAAGCTAGTTTTTGCTTCATTCCTCCCGAAAGTTTTCCGGCCAAACGTTTTTTGAAAGGTTCGATCTGAACATAGATGTCGTGAATCAGCTCGTAATTTTCAGCCACTGTGGTTTTAAAAACAGTTGCAAAAAAGCTCAGGTTTTCTTCTACCGTCAGATCCTGATATAGGGAAAATCGTCCCGGCATATATCCGACGATATTCCTGATTTTCTTGTAATCTTTGATCACATCGAAACCACCCATGGTCGCTATGCCTTCGTCCTGAATGAGTAAAGTCATCAGGATTCGCATCAAGGTTGTTTTGCCTGCACCGTCGGGGCCAATCAGTCCAAACAGTTCGCCTTTCTTCACTTCAAGCGAAATGTTGCGAACGGCTTTGACATCTTTGTAGGATTTGCTTATATATTGAATGCTGATCATGAAAAAATAGTTTCAAGTTTCAAGTTTCACGTTCCACGTTTCAAGTTTCGCGTTAACTCGTAACCCGTAACTCGCAACAGATTTTTCTTTTTAAAACACCACTTCACCCGGCATCCCGATTTTCAGGCTCCCATCGTTAGGGACTACTATTTTTACCGCATACATCAGTTTTACGCGTTCTTCTTTGGTCTGAATGATCTTTGGCGTGAATTCCGATTCTGAAGAAATCCAACTGATTTTTCCGTTGATTGCTTTCATTTCTTTAGCTCCGGAGTCAATCTGGACTTTTACTTCGTTTCCTAATTTCACATTCGACAATTGTGCACCTGAAACGTAAACTTTCAGTTCAAGATTTGACAGATCAGCCATTTTTAGAACCGGCTTGCCCGGTGTTGCCAATTCTCCGGTTTCCAGATAAGTTTCCAGAACAGTTCCTTTGATCGGACTTTTTACCTGGCACTTGGTCAGTTGTTCGTTGAACAAATCGAGTTGCCGTTTTACGACTTCCATTTCGCTGGCAATTAGCTGAAACTGTGTATTTGTCGCCGAAACCTGTTTGTCCAATACATTTAGCTGTCCGTTAATATCGTCCATTTGCTGTTGCGTTGCAGCCTTGTCGGCAAACATTTTAGCAATCCGTTGCTGTGTAGTTTGTGCATTTTTCTTTTGCTCTTTCAATACATTAATTTGAGCGGTCACATTTTGCTTTTTTGTTTCGCTTGCCACCAATTGAGCTTCAGTTTGCAGTTTTTTCAGGATAATTTCGGTGGTGTCGATTTGGGCAATTAAGCCTCCGGTTTCGAGCTGATCGCCTTGCTTCACTTCCATCGACAGTAATTTGCCGGCAGTTTCCGAAGAAACAATGGTTTCAACCGCCTCAAAATTTCCGAAGGCATCCGATTTTTTCTCGCCGTTTTTGCAAGCTCCAAATGCAAGCAATGCAACTGCTATGATTTGTAATTTTTTCATTTTTTATGGTGTTTTCAATTTATAATTCATCATTTATAACTCATAATTCTATTGGTTTCCCCTGATGTTGCCCAACTTAATCCGTGCTTCCTGAAGCTGAATTTTATGTGTTTCGAGTGTCAGCTTTGCGGTTGTTTCGGCATTCAAATCCTGAATGTAATCAGCCGTGGTAATAGCTCCGTTTTCAAGTTTCGACGCCGAGGTTTTGGTGATCCGTTCGCGAACCTGAATTAATTCCTGATCGCTTTTCAGGAGTTGGGTGAGTTGGTCGATTTGTTTGTTTTGCTGATCGGTGGCCAGATCAATGTTCCGGACAAAGTTTTCCTGCTTGGTTTGGACAATATCCTGCTGAAGTTTCAAAACTTGTTGCTGACGTGATGTGTTTTTCCAGTCCAGCACATTCCAGTTGAAACCCAGACCAACCAGGTAATAAGTGTCGAATTTATTATTCAACATATTCAATCCCGGTTTTCCATAACCAGCCTGACCAAATCCAAAAAGTTTTGGATTACGTTGCTTTTTCAATATTTCAGAATTTGCACTTAACAGATCATTTTGTTTGGCAAAAAGGTCCAGTTCTGGACGCATCAGTGGTTTGTCCAGCAATATGGGTTCGGCAGTCAAAGTCAACTTTTGCATCTGATAATTTTCTTTACCGGTAAGGATGGCCAATGCTGACAGAACGGCCTCACGATTACTCTTTAATTCAAGTACCAATTGATCGGTTTTAATCTGCTCGGCCAACAACTGATCGAGTTCGGAGCCAAGAACCATACCGTTTTTAACTGCAGATTCCACAATTTTCTGGCGTTCGCTCAATGTTTCAGTTTTCTTTTCCAGAATCTTCAGGTTTTCCTGAATCAGGAAAGAAGTGAAATAAAACTGATTGACTTTTTCTTTTACCTGATACAATTCAACTTCAATCTGAGACTGATTGCCAGCATTTTCGGTTTCGTTAATCAATTCTTTAGCCTTGCTCAATCCACCATCCCAGATCGTTTGCTTCAGGTCGAGATAAAATTTATACTGGTCTTTGTCAACTGTTGGGATATTTACCCCCGGCATTGAAAGTGCAATTTTGGTCACATCCGATTGATAAGTCGCTTGTCCGTTCAAGGTAACCTGCGGTAAAAAAGACGTCGAATTGTTCTCGTTTTTCAGGTCAAGGATCTGCTGATATAATCCAGATTGGTTTAAAACCGGATGGTTTTCGCGTGCCCAGGTTTGGCATTGTTCCAAAGTCACTGCTTCCTGCGCCATCAGTAGATGGATGGGGAAAAGCATTGCCGCGAACAGGAGTTTAATTGTTCTCATGTATATTGAATTTTAATTTTTAATCACGATAGCATCGATCACGAACTTTTTAATGACCTCTGCCCGTTCAGCATAAAATGCTTCGAGTGCTTTCTGATCATCTTTAAAAACTACAAAGCTTAATATAGGTCTTGCCGCAAATGGGAAAATACACATGGATATAATATTGACAGCCAAATGTTTGGGTGGCATTTGAATGATTTCTCCACGATCCATTGCTAATTGAATGTGATCAAAAATAGCTTGTGGGTTTAATCCAAATTTGATGACAATCTTGAATAGCCCTGAAGGATCGCGGTTTAGCTCTTTGATTATAAATCCTGGAATGAACGGATGGTTGATCAGCAAATCGATGTAGGCATCAATTACTTGTTCAATTTTGGTAATAATCGGCTCTTCGGATTGAACGATCCGGGTGATTTTCGGGAAAGCGAATTTGATGATTTCGGCAAAAATAGCCTCGAACAATCGTTCTTTCGATCTGAAGTAGTAGTGTAACAAAGCTTTATTAATTCCGGCTTCGTCAGCAATCTCCTGCATGCGCGCGCCTTCCATTCCCTTGGTAACAAAGACATTCTTTGCTGCTTCCAGTATTTTTTCTTCTGTAGTATCTTTTTTTGTTTCCATTTTACTTTTGAGTTTAACTATTTGGTTAAATCATGTGGTCAAAAATAAAATCTGAAAATGAATTTACCAACTATTTTAACTAAAAAATTTAACTGTATGGTTAAAAAAATAATAAATAGTTGATATTGAAATATTTGTGTTTATAGAGGTGTTCAGAGAATCAGAAAAAAAGCAAAAGATGAAATACATAATTGATTGGAAGGCCTGGAGAATAGTTGATTTCTCAGATTATTTATTTGCCAAAAGTTGTTTTTTTGCGAAAAATCGTAATTTTGATTAATTGTTGCTGAATGACAAAATCAAATTGTTTAATCAGTTAAAAGTGTTCAGAACCAGATTAATAACCTTTAAAATTGTTTGTTATGGGCAAAAGTTTAGATGCAAAAAAAGAAGCGAAAAAGGAACCAACTAAAACTTTAAAGGAAAAAAGACTAGAGAAAAAAGCAAAAAAAGACAAAAAATAATGTCTGTTTTGCTTCGTATTTTCTTTTTTTATCTCAGCAAAGAGCCGGATTTTAGTCCAGCTCTTTGTTTTTTTTGGTAGTTACACCGGACATTTTTTTGAAAATAATAATTATCTTTCAAAACCGAAACCATCACCAATTAATAACTTAATATACCAACCATCAATTATGAAAAGATTTTCAGGAAAAATGATTTTTTTTGCCTTCTCACTGCTAATACTGGCTGCCTGTACTCCGAACAAGCCAAAGAATGAAGGATGGATTCAATTGTTTAACGGCAAAGATTTAAACGATTGGAATATCAAGATTACTGGATTTCCGCTGAATGAAAATTTCAATAACACGTTCAGGGTCGAAGATAGTTTGTTGAAAGTCAGGTACGATAAGTACGATAAATTTGATGGTCATTTCGGCCATATTTTTTATAAAACTCCTTATTCCCATTATAAAATTCGTGTTGAATACCGCTTCGTCGGCGGTCAGTGTAAGGAAGGAGCAGGGTGGGCATTTCGAAATAGCGGAATCATGGTTCACGGACAAAGTGCTGAAAGTATGGAACTGAATCAGGATTTTCCAGTCTCCATTGAAGTACAGCTGTTGGGAGGAAACGGTACTGATCCACGTTCTACACTCAATGTATGCACTCCGGGAACCAATATTGTAATGAACGATTCTCTTTGGACGCAGCACTGTACCAATTCAACATCAAAAACTTACCATGGCGACCAATGGGTAACTGTTGAAGTTGAAGTTCAGGGCGATTCAATCATTCGGCACCTGATCGATGGACAAACAGTGTTAGAATACACAAAACCGCAGTTGGACCCACGTGATCCCAGCTTTCAAAAATTGCTTCCACCTGATAAAAATATCATGTTAACAAAAGGTTCTATTTCTCTACAGGCAGAAAGCCATCCAATAGATTTCCGGAAGGTCGAATTGCTCAATCTGGGATTTGACTAAATATACACACCCTAATAAACTTGTTTTTCTTTCGCCCCTCCATTTTGGAGGAGTTGAGGGTGGCTCTTTTTTTCGTAACTTGCAGGGCTTGTAACCTGAGTTAGTTATGGAACGATATTTTTGGTCGAAAGGGATACTTAAGAATCAGCTTGAAATCATGCATGGTTCCGAACAAATAGGTTCTATAGTATGGGAGAGCCTGATTGGATCAAAGGCTCATGGCATGATAAAAGGCCGCCGTTTTATTCTGAGCCGTGAATTTTTTCTTTCCAAACTGGAAATTTATGATGCCAACAATCAGGCGCTTTTGGGAACCATTATGATTAACCTGTTCAATCCGAAAAGCGATATTGTTATTAATGGAAAACGGTTTGAGCTTGAGGTGAAAAATTTCTGGCAATCGCGATGGAGCTGGAAATTTAACGGGGATGAATTAATTACCTATCAGAGTAACGAGTTTTTATCGAAAGATAAAGGAACCATAGAAGTGTTTACGGCCTGTACCGAAGAAATAGAAATCTTACTTTTGCTGGGACTTTTCGTTCGGAATCAGTTTGTTTTGTTTATGCTTATGATTTTAATTTTACTTCTGATTGTGATTTTTTAGCGCAGGTCCATACTTTAATTTCAATCCAAAAATTCATCTCATATTTCTCCTGAACAGTTTCTTATGGTATGTTTGGGCAACTTTGTATTAGTTTAAATAATAGATTAAATTTGCGCGACAAAAATTCCTGACAAAGTCGAAATATTTTCAAACATATACTTCAATAAGGAGATAAGCAATGAAACGAGATAAAATAGTAATTGGCATTTCACAGGGCGACATTAATGGTATTGGTTACGAAGTAATCATAAAAACCCTAATGGAACCACGTATTCTGGAAATGTGCACCCCAATTGTTTATGGTTCGCCCAAAGTAGCTGCCTACCATAAAAAAGCGCTGAATATTGAAACGTTCAACTTTAATCATATCCGTACTGCGAGTGAAGCCGATTCCCGCAAAGCCAATATTATCAATTGCATCGACGATAACATTCGTGTAGAACTGGGGAAATCGAGCGAAATGGCAGGTGAAGCCTCGTACATGGCTCTTGAAAAAGCAGTGGAAGACCTGAAAAACGGCGAAATAGATGCCTTGATTACTGGTCCTATCAATAAAGATAATATTCAGTCAGAGAAGTTTAGTTTTCCTGGTCATACTGAATATTTGGCTGAGCAATTTAAAACCCGCGATTTCGTGATGCTGATGGTGAGTGAATCGATGAAGGTTGGTGTTGTGGTTGGTCATGTTCCGATTTCAGAAGTTTCATCGAAAATAACCAAAGGTGCTATCCTGAATAAATTACGCATAATCAATCAATGTCTCGAAAAAGATTTTTTTGTAAAGCGTCCGCGAATTGCGGTTTTAGGATTGAATCCACATGCCGGCGACAACGGTTTACTCGGAAAAGAGGAAAATGAAATTATCATTCCGGCGATACAACGTGCTAAAGACGAAGGAATTATAGCCATTGGACCTTATCCTGCCGATGGATTTTTTGGTTCAGGCGATTTTGCAAAATTTGACGCCATTCTGGCTATGTACCACGATCAGGGACTTATACCTTTTAAAATGGCTTCGTTCCACCGGGGTGTAAATTACACTGCGGGATTACCAATTATCCGCACATCACCGGCTCATGGTACTGCTTTCGACATCGCCGGGGAAGATAAAGCTTCACCAGATTCATTCCGCGAAGCCTTATACCTGGCCATTGATATTCATAAAAATCGTGCCTTGTATAAAGAAATCACCAAAAATCCGTTGAAGAAATACGAAATCAATCAGGGACAAGTTGACGAATCGATTGATTTTGAGGCTATCGATGAAGAAATTTAATACTTTTTCAATCTATGTTTGAGTATATTAAAGGTGCTGTAGCTTCGCTGAAACCATCTCATGTGATTTTAGAAGCCAATTCGGTTGGCTATTTCATTACCATTTCCCTCAATACCTATACTCAGTTACACGGAAAGGAGAACGTAAAACTGTACATTCATCAGGTTATTCGGGAAGATGCCCACCTGTTTTATGGTTTTGCCACCGAAAGCGAGCGCGAACTTTTCAGGATGCTCATTTCAGTTAACGGTATCGGGTCAAATACCGCGATTATGATGTTTTCGTCTCTTTCTCCGGATGAAATCAGTCAGGCAATTTTAAATGAGAATGTGGTTCTTTTGAAGAGTATTAAAGGTATCGGGATAAAAACTGCACAGCGGGTCATTATCGATTTAAAAGATAAAGTAGGAAAGTCTCCTGCAAGCGAACAAATTGTGTCTTCGGCAGACAATACATTGCGAAATGAAGCGTTATCTGCTTTAGTAATGCTGGGATTTGCGAAGAAGCCGGCCGAAAAAGAATTGGATAAAATTCTGGCTGCCCAACCAAATCTATCAGTTGAAAGTGTGATCAAACTAGCGCTGAAAAGCCTTTAATCAGAAAAAGATTTGGAATTGAAAAAGTACGGCCGAAACATACTTCTACTTCTTATTGTGTCTTTTTTTTATGCTTTCGGAGGCAGTCCCTCCGAATCAAGAACCACACTCAGAAATTATGATGAGCTGACTATTTTGCCGGTTCCTGAGGATACGGTTAAAATTGATACCACCGGAGTTCTGCCTTTCAATTTCAAAGACGAACCCGAATTTGCTTATCCTGATAAAAAAGATAGCTCTGCTCTATTCCTGAAACGACCTTCAAATATCCGTACAGAAATTGAATATGACCCCGTTACAGGCGAGTATAATTTTGTGGATAAAATTGGTGATTTTAATTACCGGTTGCCAAGAACGATGTCGAAAAAGGAATTTCAGAAGTATGATTTTGAACGATCAGTACAGGATTACTGGCGAAGTCAGACTAAAATTAAGGGCATTGAACAAAAGGGTGGCCTTATTCCCAAATTGACAATCGGAGGCGAAACATTCAATAAAATATTTGGAAGCAATACGATTGACATCCGTCCGCAGGGATATGTGGAAGTTAGTTTTGGTTACCAGATGAATGAAACTGCCAATCCAACCATTCCGGAGCGTTTGCGCAAAGTACCAACCTTCGATTTTGACCAGAAAATTCAGATGAACGTGATGGGCAAGATAGGAGACCGGATGGAAATGCGCGTCAATTACAATACCGAAGCTACGTTCGATTACGAAAATAAAATGAACCTCGGTTACACCGGCGATGAGGATCAGATTATAAAGAAAATTGAAGCCGGTAATGTTTCACTTCCGCTGAATGGTTCATTGATTACCGGAGGTTCTAACCTTTTTGGGGTGAAAACCGAAATGCAGTTCGGAAAACTGAACTTGACGACCATTTTTTCGCAACATAAAGGCGAAACTCAGGTGGTGGAGTCTGAAGGCGGAGCGCAGAAAAAAACGTTTGAAATTGCGGCTTCCGATTACGATGCGAACCGTCACTTTTTCCTTGCCCAATATTTTCGTGACCAGTACAACCAAGCGCTTGAGAACCTTCCCATTGTTAGCTCATCCATCACCATCAATAAAATTGAAGTTTGGGTAACCAACAAATCAAGCAATTTTAAGGAGGCCCGTAATATTCTGGCATTTATGGATTTGGGCGAACACGATCCGAATATCTACAATAAAATCGGCGCTTTTCAGGAAAATTCAGGCTTACAATATCCCGAAAGCATTTTCCCGTTCAACGAAGCTAACGGTTTGTACAGCGAAATAGTGGGCACCTACACCGGAATCCGTCAATCGGATAACATCAACAAGACACTTGCACCGCTTTCTGTACTCAATTTTTCAGGAGGAAAAGATTTTGAAAAGATTGAGCAGGCCCGCTTATTGAGTGAATCCGAATATACGGTCAATCTGAATCTGGGGTACATATCGTTACGCTCGGCCCTGAACTCGGACGAAATTCTGGCAGTCGCTTTCAACTATACGGCCAACGGGAAAACCTACCAGGTGGGGGAATTTTCAACCGATGGAATTAACGCTCCAGAAACCCTTGTGTTGAAATTGATAAAGGGTACAAACCTTTCTCCAAAAATCCCGACATGGAAACTGATGATGAAGAATATTTACGATCTGAATGCGTATCAGTTAACCAAGGAAGAGTTTGTTCTGGACATCATGTATCAGAATGACGAAACGGGTACATACATCAATTATTTGCCGCAAGGGCGTTTGGATGGTCATGTTTTGCTGAAGGTCATGAACCTCGACAAGCTGAATTCTCAACTTGACCTGATGAGTGATGGTGTTTTCGATTTTGTTGAAGGCATTACCGTCAGTTCTTCTTCGGGAAGAATCATCTTTCCGGTTATTGAACCTTTTGGAAAAAATCTGGCCGATTCCATTGGCGATCCTTCACTGATTAATAAATTCGTTTACAGTACGCTGTACGATTCGACCAGGACTGTTGCCGAACAGGATGCTGAACACAACAAATTCAAACTAAAGGGTTCGTACAAAGGTTCATCGAGTTCCGAAATTCAGGTCAATTCGCAAAACCTGGCCAAAGGATCGGTTAAGGTTAGCGCAGGTGGCCGTACGTTGACCGAAAACATTGATTATACGGTCGATTACACTTCAGGAATAGTAAAAATCATTAATTCAGGATTACTCGAATCGGGAACTCCGCTTCAGGTTTCTACTGAAAGCCAGGACCTGTTTAGTATGCAGCGAAAAACCATGATTGGCGCACATGCCAATTATGCCTTCAACGACCGGTTTAACCTGGGGGCTACGGTATTGCATATGCAGGAAAGGCCGTTGACTCAAAAGGTGAATTATGGCGACGATCCGATCTCCAATACTATGTTGGGCTTTGATCTTTCATATTCCAACGAATCACAGTTCCTAACAACGTTGATCGACAAACTTCCATTTTATTCAACGAAGGAAAAATCATCCATTTCATTTGATGGTGAATTTGCCCAGTTGGTACCCGGACATTCGAAGGTGATCAAGAAAAGCGGAACAGCCTACATCGACGATTTTGAAGCGACCAAAACCTCCATCGATTTGAAAACCCGATCTGCCTGGGTTCTGGCCAGTACACCTCAAAAACAAAGTATATTTCCTGAAGCCGAAACCAACGGTGAGTTTGATTATGGTTTTAATCGTGCAAAACTGGCCTGGTATGTGATCGATCCGTTGTTTTTAAGAAATAATCCTACTACTCCGGATCACATCAAGAATGATAAAGACCTTCAGTCTGATCATTTGGTGCGTGAAGTTTATGAAAAAGAAATATTTCCTGACCGCGAAACTCCGGTAGGTTTACCAACGAATATTCCCGTTCTCGATTTGGCTTTCTATCCAAATGAACGAGGTCCTTATAACTTTGACACCAAAGTTAATCCTGACGGAACGCTTCGTAATCCTGAAACACGCTGGGGCGGTATGATGCGAAAAATTGAAACCAGCGATTTTGAAGCTGCCAACATCGAATTTATTGAATTTTGGGTGATGGACCCATTCGTGAACGACTCGCTCGGACTGAACAAAGGAGGAGATCTGTATTTTAACCTGGGAGACATTTCGGAAGATGTTTTAAAAGATTCCAGGAAATCATTCGAGAATGGTTTGCCAATCACTGCCGAACTTGAAGATGTGGATACCACGTTGTGGGGACGTGTTTCCACCCAGCAGTCATTGGTTAAAGAATTCAATAATAACATTGAAAGCCGTCGTTATCAGGATATTGGATTTGATGGTTTAAATGATAACGACGAAAAAACCTTTTTCAACGATTATTTGGAGTCGATGAAGACCATCCTGAATCCTGAAGTTTTAACTAAAGTGATGTCTGACCCTGCCAGCGATGATTATCATTATTACCGGGGCTCCGACTTCGACCAGGACCAGGTTGGCATTCTTGAGCGCTATAAAAACTTTAACGGTCCAGATGGCAATTCACCAACGGCCGAAATGTCACCGGAATCCTATCCGACTTCGGCATCGACCCAGCCTGACATGGAAGATTTGAATGGCGATAATACGCTGAATGAATATGAAAGATATTATCAGTATAAGATAAGTGTTCGTCGTGAAGATATGGTAATCGGAAAAAATTCGATTACAGATATCAAGGTTGCCACCGGAACATTAAAAAATGGCAAACCTAACCAGGCAAAATGGTACCAGTTTAAAATACCTGTACGCTCTCCAAACCAAACGTTTGGTTCGATTTCGGATTTTAAATCGATCCGCTTTTTAAGGATGTTCATGAGGGGTTTTTCTGAAACGACTATCCTTCGTTTTGCAACATTTGACCTGGTTCGGGCCGATTGGAGAAAATACACCAAAGATGTTGACGGTAAAATTGGAGTCAATGCACTGACTACTAAATTTGATATTTCAGCAGTTAATATTGAAGAAAATGCCAGTCGCAAGCCTGTCAATTATGTTTTGCCTCCGGGCATCGAACGGGTAATCGACCCTGCCAATCCACAGTTACGTCAGTTAAATGAGCAGTCGTTACTGATGCGCACCATCGATCTGGAGGAAGGCGAAGCACGTGCTGCATACAAGAATTTAAGTATGGATTTCCGGAATTACAAACGGTTGCAAATGGAAGTTCATGCCGAAGCAATTAAAGGTTATCCGCTGAAGGATAATGATTTGTCATTGTTCATCCGCGTTGGATCTGATTACAATTACAACTATTACGAATACGAAATACCGCTTTCACTTACTCCTGAAGGTTTATACAACAGCGATAATGAAGCCGACCGCTATGCCGTTTGGCCCGATGCCAACAGGCTCGACTTCCAGTTAAGTGCCTTTTCTGATTTGAAACTGAAGCGTAACGATGCAATGCGTCAGGCGGGATCAACGGTTAGTTTGACCCAGGTCTATCCGATGGTTGATGGAAACAGAATCATTAAAATTAAGGGTAATCCGAATCTTGGCAATGTTGAAGTAATGATGGTTGGTATTCGGTACAATAAAAAAGATGCCAATATTTATGGTCCACGTTCAATCGAGGTATGGTTAAACGAACTTCGGCTTTCAGATTTCGAGGAAGGCGGAGGTTGGGCAGCAACCGGAAGGGTAACAGCGCGTCTGGCCGACCTGGGTTCGGTAATTTTTGCTGGAAGAACCAGAAGCGCCGGTTTCGGAAGCATCGACCAGAAGGTAAACGAACGGGCTATGGATGATTTAACCGAGATGGATCTTTCTGCAAACCTCGAATTGGGTAAGTTCTTTCCTGAAAAAGCCCAGGTACGAATTCCGGTATATGTAGGCTATTCACAAAGTAAAAGCAATCCGAAATACAATCCGCTCGATCCGGATATTAAAATGAAAGATGCGCTGAACATGGCTGGTGGCAAAGCTGAACGGGATTCGTTAAAAAGTTTGGCTCAGGATCTGGTTACCCGAAAAAGTATCAACTTCACCAACGTTAAGATAGACCGGACCAGCAAGGACGGGAAGCCTAAGATTTATGACCCAACCAACTTTTCGCTGACTTATTCATTCAACGAGATGACGAAACGGAGCATCAATATTGAACAGAATCTGGACAGAAATCATCGTGGCTTATTTAGTTACAGTTACAATGGCCGACCTGAAGCATTTGAACCGTTCAAGAATTCGAAGGTATTGAATAAGAATATTTTCAGGCTTATCCGCGATTTTAACATCTATCCATTGCCTTCGCAGTTCTCGTTCAGAACCGATATCTGGCGGCATTACAATGAAATTCAACTCCGGAATATCTCAAATCCCAACATGATTATTCCGCGAACCTTCAATAAGGATTTTATTTTAAACCGTTATTTCGATCTTCGTTACAATTTGACCCGAAGTCTCGAATTCGACTTCTCTTCTGAGAATACCGCCCGTATTGATGAACCTGAAGGCCGGATAAACCGTCTTGATGATGATTATGCGTGGAAAAAAGATTCGATACTGAAAAATTTACTTAACCTGGGAAGACCCACTTTATACCATCACACGATTAATGCCAGTTACATGGTGCCTATTAATAAACTGCCATTGCTCGACTGGACATCTCTTTCGCTACGTTATCAGGGTATGTACGACTGGCAGGCTGGTCCGCTTACCAACAAATCGGTTGTACTTGGAAATGTAATTGAAAACTCCAGGCAGTTCCAGATGAACGGACAGCTCAATTTGGTTAGCCTGTACAATAAAGTTAAATTCCTTCAGGACATTAATACAAAATACGGAACCAGTTCAAGGCAGCAACAACGTATGCAAAGGCCGAGGCAAGGTCAGGCGGCTCAGCCACAGCAGGCCACTCAAAAGAAAGAAAAAGCAGCTCCGCGAATTAAAGAAGTACAGTATTCGACTGATAATGTCAGGCTAAAAGCGAATACTCCCAAATCTATTTTCCATAAACTAAACACTCAGGATGTTGAACTAACGGCTGTCACTAAGGACGGGACAAAAGTGGAAGGACAAATCGCTATTATCAACGAAAACCGGATTAGCTTTACCCCTGATAAAAGTGTCTCCGGAGTTAAATTTACGGTCAAAGGAAAAGTTGAAGTAAACGGCGACCTCGGACTGAAGATTCTTCAGTATACCGCCAGGGCGTTGATGAGCGTTCGGTCTATCTCGATTAGTTATTCGGGTACCGATGGTACCATATTGCCCGGATTTATGCCACAACCAAAAATTTTCGGAAGTGGGAAATACACTCCTGACCAAAACATGTTCAGCAATATTTCAACACAAAGTATTGCTCCCGGTTTACCTTTCCTTATGGGCTGGCAAGACCCGGATTTTGCAATGAGAGCAGCTAAAAATGGCTGGATCACCCGTGACTCTTCGCTCAATTCGCCATTTGTAATGTCGCGAAGCGATAACTGGAATTTCCGCGCCAATGTTGAACCTTTCCCTGATTTGCGAATTGATGTGAATGCCAACCGTACCTATTCAGAAAGGACCACCGAATTTTACAATTATAATGGCAGTACCGGTGACTTTGATCCGGTCAACCGTTCGGTTCGTGGTAATTTCACCATGACCATCAATTCCATGAAAACGGCCTTCAGCAAAATGGGGAATGACGAAAAAGCTCCACCATCACAGGCATTTCAAAATATGAAGGATTACCGCATTGTCATTGCACAGCGACTGGCAAGTCAGCGGGTCGCCAACACAACTGTTGGATATAATCCTTCGGATAAAGATTTGACAACAGGATTTCCGGTCGGATACGGGCCAACTTCACCCCAGGTGATGATTCCTGCATTTATTGCTGCTTATACCGGTCAAACAGCTGATAAGGTAGCCCTAAGCCCATTCCCTTCCATCAAATATATGCGTCCAAACTGGCGTATTTCGTACGAAGGGGTTGTTGCTCAATCTGAATTTCTGAAGAAGTACATGAAAACTTTAAGTTTTAATCATGCCTACCGTTCCAGCTATAATGTTGGGGCGTTTATCTCGAATCTCGATTACGATGAAGGACTTTATGCCGATGGGTTCAGTTATGTGCGCAACAAAATAGGTGACTTTATCGGGCCAAGTGATATTAACTCAGTCAGTATTTCAGAGCAGTTCAGTCCGTTGATTAATATGGACATTACCTGGATCAATGATTTTGAAACCCGGGCAGAGCTCAAAACTTCAAGAAACCTGGCGCTGAGCTTTGCAAACAATCAGATTACCGAAGTACTCAGTAACGAAATGGTTTTTGGTGTAGGCTACCGGTTTACCCGAATGGACCTGATTATTAAAACCAAAAAATCGCAAAAGGCATATTCCAACGATTTAAATATTAGGGCTGACTTGTCATTCAGAAAAAACAAAACGATTTTAAGGCGGATTGTTGAAGAAGATAATCAGTTAACAGCAGGACAGAGTGCAGTAACGCTGAAGACCACTGCTGATTATATGCTTAGTGATCGTTTCCAGTTGAGGGTGTATTTCGATAAGATTATGAATACACCATATAAAGGCTCATTCAAGACTTCAAATACCAATTTTGGGGTGAGCTTCCGGTTTACGCTTGCACAGTAGCGCTTTAAATTTATAGACTATACTTCAACGAAAAAATCAAATTCCGGCCACCCGAAACAATTCCGGAGGAATATGGGCGATACCGTTTGTTCAGGATATTTTCGAGGCCGGTATTCAGGAATAGTTTCTTGGTGAGCTGAACAGATGATTTCAGATTGAGTGTCCACCAGGCCGGTGAATAGGGTTTCCCGTTGATGTCGAAGGCGTAAATTTCAGGCTTTTCCAATTCGCTGGGCGATAAATTCTGATTCGAAATTTCACCATTAAAACGCGTATACAAATCCAGCTTATATTTTTCGGCAGAGTAAGTGAGGTGTGAACTTCCGAAGAATGGTGGTGCATGTCGCATCGGATCACCAAAGCTGTCCTCTCCCCAGGTATAGCTGAACGAATTCTTCATCGAAATCTGTGACGAAAAGAAAACTTCCATCGAAAAACTTCCACCAAATAAATGTGCAAAATCAGCATTAACCATTGCTTCCACTTTGCTCAAGGTTCCGTCATACAAGATGGAATCTTTTTCATTGAAACTGAAATCGCTGCGAATCATGGCATCGTTCAGGAATGTGTAAAACGCATCGAGTTCGAATTTGGCAATTTTCTGGAACCGACGAATGATTCCAATTTCCACATTGCGGGCATATTCTGGCTTCAGGTCGGGGTTAGGAACCATTACATTCCCGGGAGTTGACTCAAAAACTTTGGCCATATCGTCGATATTTGGCGAACGGAATCCGGTCGACGCGCTGGCATTCAATTGCCAGTTGTCGGTGGGGTGAAAAACAAGACCCAAATTTCCGGTGACAGCGCTGTGTTCATTGCTGAAATCCGAATACGGAAAGTCGTAGAATTCGGTTGAGAATGTTCCTTTTAGCCCGGCCAGCGTATAACGTCCTCCTGCATGGGTAGTAAATTTCCGGTTTAATGACCATTTATAACTCAGGTAAGCAGCAATACTCGCAGTACTTGAACCATCGGGATAACGGGTGTCGATATTTTTGCTTTCGCCAGAAATCAGATTGCGGGAAATACCTTCTGAACCCACCTCATTCAAATTTCCTTCGAGACCATAATAAATGACCTGCCTTTTGTCGAAGGCTTTGTCGAAATCAATATTCAGGCTTAGTATACCTACTTTTTCAGTGCGTTCATTGATTTCTTTTTTGTTGCGCCTCCGGTCGAGGCGACTCTCTTCATAGTTTTGCCAACCTGCCAGAAGCGTTACACGGTCGAAAAGTTTATGCTTTTCAGTATACTGAATTTGCAGGGAATGTAAACTCCAGATTTGTGGCCCATAATACCAATCGCCATACTTTAGTTTGTTGTTGCTGTACTGAATGAGGCGGTCGTAGCGAGGAATATCGGACGTTGCTGAATAATGAAATGCGTAATTAAAATCCATCTTTTCAGTGGGACGGTATCGAAATTTCAGCATCGAATTAAATTGTGAGTAGCCGGTATAAATCTGTTTCCGGGGATCGGGATTTTCAATAATCTCATCTGTTCCGGTTTTTATCAGCGAATTATTCAGAACATATTGTGGTCTAAGATATTCGGCGGGGCCGGAAGTTCCCATTTTTAGATCATCAAAATCGGTAAAGGTCAGGCTCATTAATGCTGCGAATTTGGTGGAACCAAAATTGACATCTCCATGAATTGTTTTTTCGAAATTGGAACTTGAATAACGGGTGAAAATATTCCCGCGACGTTCGTATTGCTCTGAACTGGATAGTTTGGGTTTCAGGGTTTGATAACTCATGACTCCGCCCAGCGCATCGCTTCCATAAATGACCGATCCCGGTCCAAAAATGACTTCTGTACTTTCAATACTTCCGGCGTCCAACGAAATTACGTTTTGCAGATTCCCGTTCCGGTAAATGGCATTGTTCATCCGGATACCATCGACAACCAGCAGTAAACGGTTGGCAGAGAAGCCCCGAATCATCGGACTTCCGCCACCCATTTGGCTTTTCTGAACAAAAACACCGCTTTTATATTCGAGCAGGTCGGCAGCCGTTTGCGGATTTTGAAAATCAATATCCTGCCGTTTAATGGTAATAATGTTATTCGGAATTTCGAGCCTTGACTGTTCGCGCCTGCTGGCCGAAACGACTATTTCATCAATACGCACAGGATCTTCGGTGAACCGGACCACAAAATTAGTTGACCACAGATTTTGATAATTGGTGCGTATCCCAACATAGGAAGGATGAGCAAAAGTTATCCGGACGGCATCTTTAAATGAAGTAATATCCGCTTTCCCATCTTTGTTGGTTCGGGTTGATAGTTGATTGGCATAAATCAGAACTCCTTCAACCGGCTTACCGGTTTTCGAATCGCAAACAAATACCAGTTGCGCATGGGCAAGCTGGAACCCAAATAGCAGGAGGAGTAGGAGTAAAAGTTTCAATCCGGATTTTTTACAAAAATAGAAATTCGGAGGAGGATTAGCAATTATTATGCCTTTTCAAAATCGATTGAAGGATTTCACGGGTCAAATCAGGGAATTTAACCTGAAGTGTGGCTGAATTCTTAATCCAGGCGTTTAATTCAGAAGTTGAATGACTGAAGTTGTCCAAAACCTGAATACCCATCGATTTCAGATATGCCGCATTACAATATTGTTCGTACTGGTTCTTCATTGGGATTACACAAAGCTTTTTTCCCATATAAATGGCTTCGGCGGGGCCTTCAAAACCTGCAGTACATATTAATCCGGTACAACTTAGAAAACTTTCTGTGAAATGGTCGAGTGATACAGGTTGAAAATGAATGTTTTTTACTGTATAGTTGTGTATAGAATGTTTGGAAAAAACCTGCCATTCGATGTCCGGTATTTGGGATAAGACATCCAAAATCTGCTGATCGCTGTATGCGGGAAGATAAACGGTAAAATGAGGATTAACCGTTGGCTCAGCATTGCAGATGGCCGGACGAATGACAGGAGGGAAAATATCAGGAGGGGATGCATTAAAATTGAAGCCGTATTTGACACTGGCCGGGGCATATTTTTTCAGGATCAGTTTTCCAAGCCAGTCGCTGAATTCGGGTTTTGGAGCTGAGGGATGCAAAACGGCACTCTGATGGCTTAGCCCGATGCAGTCCTTTTTTCGCAAGCGACATGCCCATGCCGAAACGGGCTCGAAATCGTTGATGACCAGATCGTATTTTTCGACTGGTAAACTTTTGATGTCGCGAAAAAATTGCATGACGGGCATTTGCCGGATAGTCTTTAAAATATCAACTCCGCCATTTTGCCCAACAATAAAACTCATTCCGGAGAACCGATAGTCAATTTGGAACGGAACTTTCAGGTCGGATTGTGTGCCACTGACCAGTACATCGGTTTCGGCCATCGATTTCAGGATTGGTACAATCTCTGTGGCACGGGCCAAATGTCCATTCCCGGTTCCCTGTATGGCGTATAAAACCTTCATCGATCCATGATCATTCGTGATTGTATTCAAAAGAAACTTGCCACTTTCATTTCTTCCAGAATAGATTTATAGAGTTGTTTTTTATCCGGAATATAAAGCTCATCGCCGGGTAACTCAGGATCTTCTTCCTGCTCATCCGACGTGAAATAGTTGAGTTTCCATTCTCCGTTGATGCATTCGGCAGCAGAAAAATGCTCTACCCAATCGCCGCAATTGATGTACCTGACTTTTCCATGTTCGGTAATAATTGTTTTATCGACCGGTATATGGGTATGCCCGCAAATCACCAGATCAACATTTTTACTTAGGGCCGCGTTGGCAATTGCCTTTTCGAAATTTGTCAAAACTTTCTTCTCTTTCTGAATACGATCTTTCATCGATTTATAGAGAATCATATCATCGCTGCCAAAAACCCGGAGAACCCGGTTCAGCATTTTATTGAATGCAGTGAGCAAACCGTATGCAGCGGCTCCGAATTTGGCCAGCCAGGGCGAATGATGAATGATATGATCGAAAACATCGCCATGAAAAATCCATGTTTTTTGGTTACCAACTGTCAATTCAAGTTGATTGACAATGCTGAAATTCCCGAGCCGGGTGTTGTTGAATTTGCGGAAAACATCGTCGTGGTTGCCGGTAATATAAACTACCTTAACCCCCTTTTCAATCATTTTTATCAGTTGACGGATCACTTTCAGGTGAGCTTTTGGAAAATAGTTGCGGCTAAACCTCCATGAGTCGATGATGTCGCCATTCAAAACCAGTGTTTTGGGCTGTATCGACTTTAAATAGTTAAGGAGGGGTTTGGCTTTGCTGGCAAGCGTGGCCAGATGAACATCTGAAATTACTGAAATATCTAATTTTCGGATCGCTTCCTGCATAAAGCATTGGAATTAATAACTTGACGCAAGTAGCTGATAATTAATTACAGGATGATTAATCTATGATGAATTTTTGATTAATCCATGTTTTTAACTTAAATGAGGATAAGATTGTCCATCATTATCTGTTCGTTGAGTTATGAATAGAATGTGACACAAGAGGCTGTCTTAAAAGTCAAAACAATCGCGAATCCGGTCACCCCGAATTCCAGCCTACCGGCTGACAGGTATTTCGGGGTCTGATATTCAATGCGATGGGATCCTGAAACCCCGCCTGCCAAGCGAACGGGCAGGAAGTTCAGAATGACGGGGTCACTGACTTTTCAGACGGCCTCTATTTAGTGTCATTGAATCAACTTTACTATCAACTCAAACTCTAATGTTCATCTTCAAGGAACCCTGTTTTACGTGTGCCAATTGCCTTGTAAACCACTCCGGGCTCATTGCTGAATTCAATTTCAAAGGTAATACTATCGGTTACGACTCCTGAGGTTGATAGTCCGCCATCTTCAACTATTTTTCCATTTTTGATGATAATTTTATTGGTAGAGGAAGTATTGGTCAGATTTGTTCCGGCAAAGGTCAGTGATAAAATATCAACCGGGCATTTGAATTTCATGTCTTTCCAGTTCCCCTCGTCCGAAATCCAGATTTCTTTACCATCATCTGAGGCCGAATTAAATGTGAGTACTTTCAAAAAACCGGTTTCATAACCTGCTTTTGAAAATTTGATCCACCATTCACCAGATGCTTCCATCACTTGTGAATTTATTTGTTCGAACTCCGCTTTTTTATCACATGACGAAATAACGGCGCCAAACAAGACTAAAATACAGATTAAATATTTTTTCATGGTGATTGCTTAATTAAGGGTTAATTTTACATCAAATGAGAAATTGACATCTACCAGCATGGCTTTATACGTCAGCACTTTCGTTGCTGCATCGAAAGCAAAATTTGTTCCTTCCACTGCGCCCCAAGCTGCCGTATTTCCCAATTCAGTTCTTATACTTCCATCCTCATCGATGACGAGGATACCCGGAGCGCCATAGTCAGGACCGTATCCCATATATTGCTCATAATAACCAGCAAGCAAATCACTGATTTGGTAAACCCCAGTAGCAAGTTTCTTGAGTTGAACCGTACCTCCCTTGTTTTTGTTGACCCTGATTCCATTGTAAGTTCCAACTGGTAATTCAACCACGTCGTAACCTGTAAAGCTTACAATATTTACCCTTCTGCTGATGTAAAACGGTACTTTTTCTGAATTCAGCACTTTATAAAATAATTTGTAAGATCCAGGGACATTAACTTTTACATCGTTAACAATTTCGTAAGTTAGCTCTGTGGTGTCGTTACCAACTATTTGCATGGCAATGATACCAGGATCGACATAAGGAGTTCCCTTAAAGAGCACTATCGGATTGCCACCGATTAATTCCATCACCGGTGCAGGTGTTACTTTTGTAATGTAGCTTTCGTATTCCTTCTCACAGGAAGAAAGGATAGCTGAAAAGAACATTACTACCAAAATATATTTTAGAATTTTCATGTCTGTAAATTTTATTTTTTCCACCATACTTTTTGTAAAATCACATCAGCATCTGATAGTGCTTTGTATTCTGCTGCATTCGAATTGAAGTTCAATTCGCAGTCAGGATAAGGAAACCTCCTTGGTAAAATTCCACCTGTTGTTCCTCTTTTGCTGTATATCAAGGTTCCGGGAATATAATTATTAGGTAGAACATATCCTGCCTGTATTTGACTACTTATGGCAGATTCTTCAGGATAACCGGTGCGTACCCTTTCAATGTGCGATTCGAGACCACGGCCACCATCGGCAGCATCGATCCATTTTTGCATGATAATCGCTTTTAACTGACTATTAAATCCTGAAGTTGGAAATGCATATGCGCCAGTAAGCAAATCTCCGATATCTGCACCCATACGGTCGAATGAAGCAGCAACACCATTTTCGTAATGAGTCTGGGCCGATGCAACATTACCTAACCTTAAATAGGCTTCAGCAATTAAAAGTTCCGATTCGGCATATGTCATCCAGTACACCGGCATTGTTGGTGTAACTATTGGCGAAGCAATCAGAGCTGGTGCTTCAAATTCGACAGATGGCACTTCATATGAACCAGGAATCAATCCGTAGTACTTACCGGCAACCGGCCTGAATAACTTTTCGATTCGTGAATCACCGTTAGCTTCCAGATAAGAAGTAAATGTTGCGCATGCTTTTAAATTGTTGGTTGTATTTAGCTGCCGCTGGTCGCTTTCATACAATGGATTCGATTTACTGTCAGCATCTTCGAAATTGGTTACAGCAGCATCTTTATCCAACAGATAGATGTTTTCTGCTTCCATGTCGGCAAGCAACTTGGTAATTTCGGTAGTTGCAAAAGATGTATTGGCATCAAATTGCCTTAACAAAATCCGGAGTTTTAAGGATTGTCCAAATGCAGCCCAATCATCGATGTTCCCACCAAAAATGATGTCGTTCAATGCGTAGTTCTCAGGAACAAATTTCGAAACGTCTTTTGCTAAGGCTGTTTTCAATAAGGTGTAAATCGATGCGTAAACCTTATCTCCTTTGTCAACCACCGGATTCAATTTCTCTGATCCCAGAAATGCTTCAGTGTATGGAACATTTCCGTACATATCAACCATGTATTGAAATCCATAAGCTTTAATAACAGCGCCCATCAGATAAGCTCCCCAATTTTCATTTGCTTCCACTTTTTTAAGGAAGATTTCATTATCGCTCAGTCCATCAACAAACATGGTTCGGTAGGAATCATCAATAGCACCGGTGTTGCTGCTTAATGAATATGATTCGTAGATATTATACTGCGAAGATGTATTATTCTGAGCCCAGTGCTGCGACCAGTAAGAGCCGATTAATCCCCAATCGGCAGCATATACATTGGTAACAGCAGAAATTGAAGATGTCAGTAGCAATTCATCCGAAACATCAGTTGGGAAGTTTGGATTTTCATTGATGTCCAAAAATTTATCACAAGAGGATAACAACAGGACTAAACTTAGTATGGCATATAATTTTTTCATTCTATTCTTTATTTAAAAGGTTAAGTCCAATTTCAGACCATAAGTTCTAATGCTTGGAGCACCATTAAACTCACCAAATAATCCTTCAATATCATTGTCCCAGGTAGTTGTTTCGGGATCAATAAAACCGTTTTTGGCAGGAGTCCATAAAAATACGTTTCTTCCAAAACAAGAAACATTTGCCGAAGACAGGAACGTCTTATTCAGCATCGATTTATTTAATCGATAAGAAAGTGAAACTTCACGCAGTTTTATGAAAGTCCTCGGAAGGATCCTTGTTCTTTCGTTAGGTTTATTTGTATTTGATGAATAGTATTCGTGCCAATTATCGACAATTGGCGTCGTATTTTCCTGGTATCCGGTCACATTTCCTTGAGCGTCTTTAACCTCGGTAACTGTATTCGGAATGACCCATGGTCTTCTGTCGTTGGTAGTTGACTGTTCGTTGTTGCCCGACCAGAAAGTTGCATCTGCAGTATTTGAATACATCAAGCCACCTTGTTGATAATCAATCAGGAATGAGAATTTAAATCCTTTGTAGGAAATATTATTTGTAAACGACATATTAAAATCGGGTACTGATGATCCAATAAGCACTTTATCTCCTTCAAGTGGCAGTCCAGTTTCACCCACAATAATTTTTCCATCGGGCGAATATTTGTAATCAGGTAACCGGTACATACCGAGTTGTTCTCCGGGAATAGCAACAAATTCAGTTTCATAAGCAGAATTTATCAGATATTCCGAAACGCCCAGCTCTTCGGATAATTTGTCGAGTACCATGTTGGCTTTATTATATAAATAAATAAAGTCCCAGGTAAAATTTTGCGTCTTTACAGGAGTAACATTTACCATTAATTCAATTCCATCGTTAGTGATCTGTCCCAGGTTTGAGGTAATTTCGCGGTATCCGGTTGACGCTGCAATATTGGCAAGCATAATTAAATCGGTGGTGGTTTTCTTGTAGTAAGAAAGGTCAACACCCAATCGGTTAGATAGGAATCGCAAATCGGTACCAATTTCGAATTCTTTCGTTAATTCAGGTTTAAGATTGGGGTTACCCAAACGTCGATACTTTTCATAAGCAGGCACTCCACCAACAGGGTAATTGGTTAAACCAAACGCTCCTGCACGCAAAATTGAAGGCCTGTATATTTCTGATGTCATAAATGGAGCAGCATCATTTCCGGCCAAAGCATAACTAACTCTTAATTTCCCATAAGAAAGTATTTTATTTTCAGGCAGCAAATCGGTAAAAATAAATCCCATTGTAGCTCCGGGATAGAAAAAGGAATTATTCCCAATTGGCAACGTTGAGGACCAATCGTTACGTGCCTGAATATTAACAAAAAGGTAATCGTTAAATTCCATACCTAATTGACCAAAAACACCAACCAGTCTCCGTTTAAATTCACTGGTATAAACTTCCGCTGCCCCGCTTATGTTGCCTACATTGTAATACCCTGGAACCACCAGCCCTTTGGAGATAATATTTACCCGTTTAAATGAACGTTGGTTAATGTTGTTTCCAACGAGCAAATTATACTTCAAATGCCCTCCAAACAAATCCACTTCGTTTTTGTAATTGGCTACCAGATCACTGTTTAACTGTGTTTGATATCTTGCTTCTTCTTTTACGGCGCCTGCAACATCATTGATGGTTCCGGAATTATTTGCGCCTGGTGTAACTCTGGCGATGGCGCCGTGAACTTTTGAAAATTGAGAATCAGTATCTACCCCACCGGTAAAAGAAATGCTCAATCCTTTTAAAAGATTCTGGATAATATTCAGATTTCCTATTATCCTGTTCTGATCGGCTTTTGCCCCGGTATGAGCTAAGGTGAAATACGGATTTTGAGCATACCCGTTGTAATAGTTATCCAGGTTATTAAATTTATAATTAAAATCTCGGTAATCAGGCAGATAATGGTTAACAGGCTGATATAGAATATCTGAATAAATTACAGCGCCTGTTCCTGCATCATCGCCTTGTCCGGTTGGAATTGTTTTTTGAACCCGGCTCATATAAGTCATCCCGAAATTGAATTTGGTTTTTTCGGTTCCGCCATTTCCTTTAAAAGTCAGCGTGTTTCTGTCCAACACATCAACACCGCCGGGAAGTACTCCATCGTTTTTTGAACTGGTTGCCGATGCATACCAACCCATTAAATCACCACCTCCTGAAAGTGCGATGGTGTTATTTAACGAATACCCGTATTCGTAAACATCGCGAATACCGTTCTTTTTGTACGAAAATGGCGCAAGTTGTTGGGTATTGTCAACAACATAACCGGTTAACCGATCCTTTCCATCCATTACCGGACCCCAGCTGCCATTTTCCTTGGTATCGAAAGTTCCGCTCCATCCCTGACCAAATTTTTCCTGAAAATAAGGTAAGCGGCCAACTTCTGTAAATGCCGAAGCACTGGAAAAAGTAACTTGTAAATTATTGTTCTTAATACCTCTTTTGGTTGTAATCATGATTACACCGTTGGCGGCTCTCGAACCATATAAGTTCGATGCGGCGGCTCCTTTCAATACCGATATTGTTTCGATATCTGCCGGGTTAAGGTCGGATGCGGAATTACCAAAATCAACTTTGGCATTTGCATTCATTGAATTTTCGGTAGCATTACCGGTGTTATATGAATTGTTAATCGGTACGCCATCAACAACATAAAGCGGTTGGTTACTGCCCGTGATGGATGAAAGTCCGCGCACAAGTACCCTGGTTGATGCACCCGGAGCTCCTGAACCTGCCGAAATTGAGACACCCGAAACTTTACCTTGTAAAGCTTTTGTCGCATCATCGCTCCCAACATTTCCAAAATCTTCGGCTTTAAACTCACTTACGGAATATCCCAGAGCTTTTTTATCTCTTTTTATTCCCATAGCAGTTACAACCACTTCATCGAGTCCAATAACATCTGACTTGAGTACGACATCAATTTTGGAAGCTGAATTAATTTCAATTTCCTGAGTTATCATACCTACAAAAGAAAAGACTAATGTCTTGGCCGTTTGTGGAACGGTAATCGAATAAAAACCGTTCACGTCTGAAATAGTACCGGCCGTGGTTCCCTTTATCGAAATCGAAACTCCCGGAATGGGTAATTTGTCTTCCGAAGAACTCACTTTTCCGGTAACTACCCTTGTTTGTGCCATCCCGGTACAGATGCTCAAGACAAGAATAAATACAAGTAATAATCCTGTTTTCATAGACTAAATTTTAAGAGTTATATACAATAGCCCGCCAAATCAAATGAATGACTTTCAGCGAGATTAATTCCAATACATTTTTTTGCTGACCAACTGCAAAAAATGGCCAACGAATGACCTGATTTTGATTATATAAATGATTTCCCCTTTTTCGCGGTGGGTCATGTAAAAGAATCCAACGCAGATAAACCTATTAAAAAAAAGGAATCGGGTAGTTTTTTATCAATGTTGGGTAATTTGCTTGGGGTGAATGATCGTAAAAATCGAAGAAGTTAAATAAACCGGGAAAATATGTTGTTCGTTCTGCAAATCGCGCTGATCACCATAAGCTATCTGACATTGAATGTCAAAATACAAGAACTCATTGAGAATGGATCGGTACAATACCTTGAAGCAAGCAGAAAATTCAAATCTGAAAAATGACTAATTTTAGGACTCGCAGTAATTCAGTCAGGCCAAAAATAGGGACGCATATCTCAGTTTATAAGTTTATTCAACTATCTTGCGCTGAATTTGATTGGTAGGAATTCTTACTCTGATCTGGAATGGCAACTAATTTTTTTGATCTTTTAGTCCACGAATTTGACCGGCCTTTTCAAAATCCGGTACTGGTCTTTGCGGTCATTCTTTTTATCATCCTGCTTTCACCCATCCTTCTTCGCAAACTCAAAATTCCGGGAATCATCGGATTAATCATTTCAGGAGTTATTATCGGACCACACGGACTAAATGTGCTTGAGCAAAATTCAGCAGTAAAACTATTTTCAACCATCGGACTGCTTTATATCATGTTCATTGCAGGGTTGGAGCTCGATCTGAAGGAATTTCAACATAACAGGAATAAGAGTTTAGTGTTCGGTTTCCTGACCTTCATTATCCCCTTGTCCATCGGATTTCCTATTTGCTATTACCTGCTCAATTATAGTTTCACTGCCAGTTTGCTTATTTCGAGTATGTTTTCGACCCACACCATGGTTTCGTACCCCATTGTGAGCAAATTTGGAATTTCGAAAAACGAAGCTGTTGCCATTACGGTAGGGGGAACCATTCTGACTGACACCGCCGTTCTGATTTTGCTGGCTATCATTCTGAGTTCGAATAGTGGCGGGCTAAGTTTTGCTTTTTGGGTACAACTCACAGTCTCTCTGGCTATTTTCTCCGGAATCATGTTCTGGATTATTCCCAAAGTAACGGCATGGTTCTTTCAGAAGTTGGAAAGTGAAAAATCTTCGCATTATATTTTCGTATTATCGGTGGTGTTTTTTGCCGCATTTCTGGCCGAATTGGCCGGTGTTGAACCCATAATTGGAGCATTTGTAGCCGGTTTGGCGCTCAATAAACTGATTCCGTATTCTTCCAGCCTGATGAACCGGATCGAATTTATCGGTCAGTCAATATTCATCCCTTTTTTCCTGATTAGTGTAGGTATGCTGGTCGATGTCAAAGTGCTTCTGAACGGGCCGACTGCAGTTATCATTGCGGTGACTTTATCGGTGGTCGCATTAATAGGGAAGTGGGTTGCCGCCTCGGCTACCAGTAAAATTTTTAGATATTCGTCTGATCAGCGAAAACTCATATTCGGCCTTAGCAGTTCACATGCCGCAGCTACCCTGGCCGTTATTCTGGTTGGCTTCCAAACCGGCATTATCGACGAAAATGCGCTAAACGGAACTATTCTGCTCATTTTGGTTACCTGTTTGACCGCAACCCTGGTCACTGAAAATGCATCGCGCAGGATATTAACATCGGAAAAAGAGGAACCAGCTATTGAATATCCGGTACGCGACAGCGAGCATATTATGATCCCCATCGCCAATCTGGACAACATGGAAACCTTGCTCGAATTTGCCGTTTTAGTTAAAAATAGGAAATCGATCAATCCAATTACCATTTTATCAGTTGTTCCGAACGATGAAGAGGCTGAAAAAAATCTGGTCATTGCCAAAAAGAACTTGCAATCGCTCGTAAAAATGGCTTTGGCCAACGAAACCAAAGTTAAAGTAACGGCTACAATCGATCACAATATTGCTGGTGGAATTATCAGGGCTTCCCGTGAAGAAATGACGGATACCATCATGATAGGCTGGCCCAGAAAAACAGGTTTGATCGAGCGTTTCATCGAAACAAAAACTGCCTCAATTATTTCGCGGACAAGTAAGGCCATTTACATCTGTCATTTTGAGCATCACCTGGTTGGGCATAATAAAATTGTTGTGGTTTGCCCACCTTTGGGAGAGTTGGAACCTGGGTTTGAGATATGGTTACCTAAAATAAACTTGTTGTCTAAGGAATTGAGCCTAAATGTCTTCTGTTATTGCAACTCAACATCCAAAGAAGCCATCCATGAGTATTTCAAACACCACAAACATAAATGTGGGTTCATCTTTTCGGATGAATTTGACTTACCGAACCTTCAGCTTTTACAGAAACAGATCACACCTGAAGATATGCTCATTTACATTGCTGCGAGGCGAGCTTCAGTTTCGTATGAGAATTGCATGGATAACATTCAGGAACGACTCGAAAAACAGTTTCCCCATAACAGCAGATTAATCATTTATCCACGGGTTCATCATATTGACAGTAAATTTAGTGAGTACGGTGATATCAATCCTGAGTCACTTAATCATGGGTTTGAACGGTTTCAAAAAATCGGAAAGGATTTGGGCAATCTGCTGAAACGGGACCACCATAACAAAGAATAAAAAAAGGCCTCCTTTCGGAGACCTTATAGTTTATAACTTATCCCTCAATTGGGTTTTTACTTGTGGCATTTGCCTGAATAGTGTTGAATGAACCTGGTTATTTTAAGCCGCCTTCATTTTAAAAGCCTCGGTAAGAATATCGGGGTACATTTCTCTGAAATTTTCGAAACACCAATCTCGTAAACTATCCAATTCAGAACCTCCTACCCAGCTAATACACTTTGCCAATTCTTTCCGAAATAAATCACGGCTAAAACTAACTTTCGGTAAAATAACTTTAGCGTACTCTAACATAGTTTCTGTTTTTCTAATTGTTCTCTAAATTTAATCAATGAATGAATGAATTTATATGCTGAAAAGCAGTATTGATCATGTTTTGCTGAAATTATTGCATTCTAAAAATATTTTTGGAAATAACAGATTGAAATACAGTCTGATACTTCATGCAATTTATCTGCAACAATTAAATATTTAAAAACATTATTCAATTATAAATTTTCAATACAAAGAAAGAACAGCTCTATTACACATTTATTGCAATCGAATTAATAAAACCGGAAACTTTTTTCTCCAACGATCCTGTCCCTTCCAACGCTTTTACAAATGCCGAGCCAATAATGGCGCCGCTGGCATATTGGCAGGCATTCTTAAATGTTTCGGCATTCGAAATCCCAAACCCAATCAGTCGTGGATTCTTTAATTTCTTCGAATTTATGCGTTCAAAGTATTGTTTCTGAAAGTCGGATACGCTGGTTTTGGTGCCGGTAGTGGCATTGCTCGAAACCATGTAAATAAATCCTGAAGATGCATTGTCGATCACCTTTAGTCGTTCGTCCGATGTTTGTGGTGTGATCAGGAATATATTGTGCAGATTATTGGCTTCAAAAATGGATTTAAACTCTTCTTCATACACATCCATCGGAAGATCGGGAATGATCAAGCCATCGATACCAATCTCGTTGCACTTTTTGCAAAAAGCCTCCACACCATACTGAAGTACCGGATTAATATATCCCATCAGGATAAGCGGAATTTCAACCGATTGGCGGATGTTTTCCAACTGGCTGAATAGTTTCCGGATGCTCATTCCGTTTTGAAGTGAAATCAGACTGCTGTGCTGAATCACGGGTCCATCGGCCACCGGATCAGAAAACGGTATCCCGATTTCGATCAGGTCAACACCGTTTTTTACCAGCTCCTGAATAACAGGAACCGTATCATCCAGATTTGGGTATCCGGCGGTAAAATACACCGAAAGTATATTGCTATTCTTCTCCTGAAAAAGTTTGTTTATGCGATTCATGATTCTTTAGTTTTAAGCAACTAGCGGTTGGCAACTGGCAGCTGGCAAATAGCCAGTAGCAAGCAGCCAGATGCCAGAAGCACTTTTTTAATATCCAAAATGTTTTAAATAAGTTTCCATGTCTTTATCGCCCCTTCCGGAGATATTTATCACGGTAACTTCTTCGGGTTTGAGCCGTATTTTCTTCAGCACGGCCAATGCGTGAGCCGATTCCAATGCCGGAATAATCCCCTCTAATTGAGTCAGTTCCAGCGCTGCATCCAGCACTTCAGCATCGGTTGCCCATAAATAAGTCGCCCTTTTGGTTTTAAACAAATTAGCGTGCATCGGGCCAATTCCGGGATAATCTAAACCGGCCGAAATCGAATAAGGTTCAGTAATCTGGCCATCATCAGTCTGCATCAGAATAGAACGCGAACTGTGTAAAACGCCCGGCGAGCCCAATGTCAGCGTTGCTGCAGTTTCCGGAGTATCAACACCCAATCCTGCCGCTTCGACGCCAATCAGCTCCACCTTTTCCTGATCGAGAAAATGATAAAAAGCCCCTGCGGCATTGCTTCCGCCACCCACACAGGCAATGATCCGATCCGGATTTTCCTTGCCGGTTTGCTCTTCCAACTGCCAGCGGATTTCTTCTGAAATCACAGCCTGAAACCGCGCCACCATGTCGGGATAAGGATGTGGCCCAACCACTGAACCAATGATGTAATGCGTATCAACCGGATTATTGATCCAGTCGCGCATCGCCTCGTTGGTGGCATCTTTCAGGGTTTGGTTTCCGCTGAGAGCCGGAATAACTTCGGCCCCAAGCATCTTCATTTTTTTCACATTCGGAGCCTGACGTTCCACATCGACAGCGCCCATATAAACAATGCATTTCATCCCCATCAGCGCACAAACAGTGGCAGTTGCCAGTCCGTGCTGACCAGCGCCGGTTTCGGCAATGATCCTTGTTTTGCCTAACTTTTTGGCCACCAGAATCTGCCCGATGGTATTGTTTATTTTGTGCGAGCCAGTGTGGTTCAAATCCTCACGTTTCAGATAAATTTTAGATTGATATTTTTCTGAAAGCCGCTTGGCAAAATACAACGGAGAAGGGCGCCCCACATAATGTTTGAGCAAGCTGATAAATTCCTGCCTGAAATCGTACGAATTAATGATTTCGAGGTATTTCAGTCGCAATTCTTCGATATTCGGCACCATCATTTCAGGGATGTACGCTCCACCGAACTCGCCGTAATAACCTTTGTCGTTGACTTGATAATTCATATTTGTAATTTAAAAGCCCCCTTCTTATGCCCCCCGAAGGGGAAAGCTTTGAGCCGATTTCTATTTTTCAATTCTATATTTTGGAAATTGGGTATTCAATATTCGTTATTGGTTATTTCCTGATTTCCATGATAAATTGCCGAACTTTTTCAACGTCTTTCAGGGCCGGACAAATTTCGAACCCGCTGTTAATGTCAATTCCGAAAAGTTGTGGATGCCTGAAATTGAGAACAGCCTCCAGATCATCAGGACCAATGCCGCCACTGAGAAAAAAAGGCACATCACCTTTGTAATTTTCAAGCAGTTGCCAGTTGAATTTTTGTCCGGTTCCACCTGGCAATTGGCCTTTGGTATCGAACAGAAAGAAGTCGCAAACTCCTGAATAAGCGTTCAGCGAACCAAAATCAAACAGTTCATCGACCGAAAAGGCTTTAAAAACGGTGATAGCTGAATCCCGAATTTGCCGGCAATATTCCGGAGTTTCGCGTCCATGCAACTGCACTACATCCACGTTCCAGTTTTGAACAGTTTTAAGCACATTCTCTGGAGTTTCGTTGACAAACACGCCAACTTTTTTAGTCGTACCCGGAATAATATCCAGCACTACCGTAGATGGCTCGAAGCCGACAAACCGCTTGCTTTTCAGGTAAAAAATAAACCCCAGATAATCGGGCGAAGCAGTAACTACTCCTGAAATGTTTTCAGGATCGCGCATTCCGCAGACTTTTATTTTTAGATCGTTCATATTTAATTTTTAAACACAGAGGCCACAGAGTAAAAAAGGAGAAAATAATCTCTGTGAAACTCTGTGTTCCCTCCGTTGACTCTGTGGTTTCATTTTGTTATTTTCTCAATAAACTCTTTGCAGGCTTTGCCCGGATCATCAGTTTTCATGAAAGTTTCACCAATCAGAAAACCTTTAAAACCTGCAGCCCGAAGCTGTGCAATGCTTTCCGGATCAGAAATTCCACTCTCCGAAATCTTCACAAACTGATCAGGAATAAGTTTGCTCAGGCGAACCGATGTTTGTACATCCACCTCAAAAGTTTTCAGGTTACGGTTGTTTACACCAACCAAATCAACCTGCGGATTTAGTTTCTCCAACTCCCCAGAGCTATGAACTTCGACCAGAACCTCCAGCCCCAGTTCTTTCGCTTTCAGGGTCAGTTCGAGCAACAATTCTTTGGTCAAACTTTCAGCAATCAGCAAAATCACATCGGCGCCATGTGCCCGCGCTTCGTAAATCTGATAAGGATCGAGCATAAAATCTTTACGCAAAATTGGAGTTTCATGATTGGCAAAGCGTGCTTTGGCCAGATTCTCGAATGATCCACCAAAAAAGCGATCATCGGTCAGAACCGACAATCCGCTTGCACCCGCAGCCACATAGGCTGCTGTAATTTCAGAAGCCTCAGCAGTTTCATTAATCACACCTTTCGACGGTGATTTAGTTTTAAATTCGGCAATTACGCCATTCGCACCTTCGGCCAACAGAGCAGCTTTCAGCGAGTTGGTCTTCCTTTTAAAATACGGCGAAACCATTAATTCTTCAGCGGAAACCTGACTTTTTGCTTCAGCAATTTCGGTTCGCTTGTTTTCGTTTATTTGATCGAGTATGGTCATAAAATGTTTCAAGTTTCAAGTTCAAAGTTTCAAGTTGTGGACTGGTTCTTCTGAATTCCGTCTTTGGACTCCGGTCTTCCTGGTTTTTCTGTCAACTGCGACTGATCACTGATCACTATTTGCTGTTCAATTCTATCAATTTTCTGAATACCCCCAAAGCCCGTTTGCTTTCAATCGATTCTCGGGCTTCTGCAACGCAATCGGTCAACGATTTCTCCGGATACATACACTGAATTCCCAGAGCAGTATTAGCAATTACTACATTTTGCTGAGCTTCAGTTCCGGTTCCATCCAATACGTTTTTGAAAATCGTTGCAGCTGCCTCAACGGTTTCTCCGCCATAAAGTTCTTCCGGAGAAACTTGTGCCAGACCAAAATCAGTCGGGGAAAGGTTGTCTTCGGTCAGGTTCGACACAAAACGGGCATCGCCGGTAAGTGAAATCTCGTCGTAGCCATCCAAACTGTTTACAATGGTATAATTCTGCCCACTATCGCTGAAAACCTGATGATAAAGATCCATCACATCCAGATCGTACACACCCACCAACTGGTTTTTCGGCAACGAAGGATTGATAATCGGTCCCATCATATTGAACAGCGTTTTCACCTTCAGTGCTTTACGCACCGAACCAACACTTTTCATAGCCGGATGAAACAATGGAGCATGGAGAAAGCAAATTCCGGCTTCTTCAACTTCGCGGCGTAACTTCCCATGATCGTTGCTGAACCGGTAGCCGAAATATTCGAACATGTTCGACGATCCGCTAACCGACGACAATCCGTAGTTGCCATGTTTGGCAACCTTTATACCTGCGCCGGCCAGCACAAAACAGCTGAGTGTGGAGATATTGAACGTGTTTTTCCCGTCGCCTCCGGTGCCCACCACATCAATCGTGTTGTATTCCGAAAGATCGACAGACACGCACAAATCGAGCAATGCCTGACGAAAACCAGCCAGTTCTTCGCCAGTGATACGCCGCATCCGGAAAACCGTCAGGAATGAAGCAATTTCGGCATCCGAAAACTGCCCTTCGGCAATGCGAACCAGCATCTGATGTGCTTCGGCTTTGGTCAGGATATTTCCTGTAAACAGATGATTTAATGTATCTTTCATTTCTATAAAGTTGCCAAGTTTCAAATTTCAAGTTCCAAGTCTGAGAACTGCGACTCATTATTTCTTCAACCAGTTGGCAATCATTTGTTCGCCCAAAGGTGTCAACACCGACTCGGGATGAAACTGAACGCCTTCGACGTCAAAAGTAGTGTGTTTCATCGACATGATCATCCCTTTTTCGTCGTAACTGGTTACCTGCAAACACTCCGGAAGGTCAGTTTCATTGACAATCCACGAATGGTAACGACCAACCGAAAAGGTTTCGGGAAGACCATTGAATAGAACGGTTTGAACTTTGGTTGTGGTAACCGGGGTGGCAATTCCGTGCAAAACACGGTTCATGTTGGTAAGCGATCCGCCAAAAGCCTCACCAATGGCCTGATGCCCCAAACAAACACCCAGCATACTTTTGGTTGGACCGTACCTGCGGATAATGTCGAGCAACAATCCGGCTTCAACCGGGATACCGGGACCCGGCGAAAGCACAATTTTATCGTATTGCTCCAGATCTTCCAAAGCAATTTCGTCGTTTCTGAACACATCAACCGGCAACCCAGATATCTTCTTAATGGCATGCACCAGGTTGTATGTGAACGAATCGTAATTATCTATGACTACTATTTTCATAACTGAATGATTGATTTACTGAATGATTGAATTACTGAACACTGAGACTGCAAACTAATTGATCTCTTTCGCAATTTCCAGCGCTTTTTTCAAGGCGGCCAGTTTGTTGTTTACCTCCTGAAGTTCGCTTTCTTCCTGCGAATCGGCAACAATACCGGCGCCAGCCTGATAGTAGAGCGTATTTCCTTTACTCAGAAACGAACGGATCATGATGGCGTGATTCAGGGTATTATCGAAACCAAGGTAACCAATACATCCGCCATAATAACTACGGCGTTGATTTTCGTATGTATCGATTAATTGCATGGCACGATGTTTTGGCGCTCCCGACAACGTTCCGGCCGGAAACGAATCGCCCAAAACGGTAATCATGTTGGCATTTTCGGGTAATTTGCCTGAAACTTCAGAAACCAAATGGATAACGTGAGAAAAATACTGAACCTGACGATAGCTGTCGACGGTTACATCGTTGGCATTGCGGCTCAGGTCGTTTCGTGCCAGATCGACCAACATCACATGCTCGGCATTTTCTTTGGGGTCGGCACACAGGCGCTCAGCCGAGCGACGGTCTTCATCGTCATTTCCGGAGCGTTTAAAAGTTCCGGCAATGGGGTTAATAATGGCCCGGCCCTTCTTGATGCGCAGTTCGGCTTCGGGACTTGAACCAAAAATGCGGTAAGTTCCGTAGTCGAAAAAGAAAAGGTAAGGAGAAGGATTCACTGAGCGCAAAGCACGATAAACATTGAATTCGTCGCCTTTAAACGGCTGCGAGAACTGGCGCGAAAGCACGATCTGGAAAACATCACCGCGAAAACAATGTTCTTTGCCTTTGCTCACCATGTATTTATACTGCTCGTTGGTGATGTTCGAAACTTCTTCACCAACTGTATCAAAATGAGTTGGCGAAAAGGTCAGGTTCCGAAGCAGCGATTCAATCTGTCCGATTTCTTTGGTTTCGCCTTCCATCAGGTTTTCGATCAGGTAAATCATGTCTTTGTGGTGATCGATGGCCACAATGTATTTGTAAAAGCAGTACTTCACTTCCGGAACCGAATAAGCTGGTTTGGCTTGGGCGGTAATTTCGATCTTCTCGAAATACTTTACCGAATCGTAACTCATGTATCCGAAAAGTCCGTTGGCCGGAAGGTTCTCTATTTCTCCGGACAATTTGAACGACTTAAAAAAATCATCCAGTTGCTGATCGACCCGACATTCCGAAGAAATAGTTTTGGTTTCCTTTTCGCGTCCATTGTATTCAATGGTAATTTCACCTGAATCGGCTGTAAAGCACGCCATAGGCTTGATGCAGATGAACGAATACGCATTTTCGTGCCCGTGATAGTCGGAACTTTCGAGCAGAATCGAATTCGGAAATAAATCCCTGAATTTCAGGTAGACGCTCACCGGAGTTAAGGTGTCGGCAAGGATCTTTTTTACGCTGACTTGTACATTAATTTCTTTCATAAGTATGTTGTTTCTGTTGTTTCTAATGTTGAAATATTCATTTATTATCCTTATTGCTATTCCGTCCGAAAGGTGCTATTCCCTTTGAAAACGCTTTCCCGCGGACGGCATTCTATTCGTTTCGTTTTCCCGGGGTTACACTCGTTCCTCGTTTACCTCGGGTTATTGATATCCTGCCCTTTCAGGGCAAAACCCCATTCAACCCATTGCACAAAAGCTTTCCCCCATTTTGGGGGAATAAGTTGGGGGCTTCAACAAAAAAGCGGCTTACCGTGTTCCGATAAGCCGCTTTTTTGTTCATTTTTTTTGACAATGATAGCTACTTCCTTCCACGGTATTGCGAAAAGTTTCTGTGCCACCACCAAATATTTTTTTCCGAATTCATCATTGTCTTAGCTTATATAAATAAAAAACCTGCTTTTGAGGAGCAGGCCAATATATTTTTAAAAAAATACAAATATGGCTTTAACCCCTCGGATTAACGAGAAGACCCCACCACGGACACCATACTGTATTTGTATTTTTGATCATTTTGTACTGATTTGATACAGCAAAAAAATAAAATTAATACCACAATAACAAGTGTTCAGGAAATAAGTTTGCCGTAATACCACATTTTCACAAAACGCCTTTCTCCGGGAGGTATTTCCAAAAACGTTGGGGAAGTAGCTGGCGGTGTACTTTTGGGTTTTTACGTTCCCAAATGCAAATGCTTTTGTAGTACTGTTTCCAAAGCTGCTGAAACAGTTTTTCATCTTCGGCTAGCAACGAGGCATGCAATTGGCCGTTTTGTGGATTGACTTTCAGCTCATCAAAAACTACTTGGGTAACTGTTTTCAGGTCATACAGAAAACCATAGTTACGTTTCAGGTCATAAATAATCCACATTTGATCGGCAAACCGATCTCGGAAATGCGGAATACATAACGGAAGCACGTCGTACATAGGTGCATACGAGGCATAATAGCTGCCCTCAACTGTTTTCTGAAATCGTGTAAACATGTGAATTCGCTGGGCTTCGCGGCAAACTTTTTGGTGTAGTTTGTTGAATTCGACTACTATTGGCTTAGAAAAATTAGTTTCTTCGTTTTTGGTGGAGTCCATAATAAGTTGAATGTATTTAACCAGCAACAACGGGGTATCGGGTAATCCGGTTAAAAACACGCGGTAAATCCGGTGTGCATTATCTTCCGAAGAATGGGCAACGATGCCTTTCCAAACCCGCTCCGCTTTCCTGTCATCGGTACAAAAGGTTATGGTTGAGCCAAACAAAGCATTCTGGCTCCCTTCCCCTGAAAGGATTTCGTCAGGAAATTGCTTCCGGCTGTAGCACTCGAAAACCAGGGTTAGCAGTCCTTCAAAGGTGTTGTCGAAAGAGAAGATATTCATCGATTAAGTTCCATGTTTCAGATTTCAAGTTCCAAGTCAATGGGTCATTAATAGTCATTTGTTTCACGTCATTTTTTGTCAATAGCTTCGCACCAGATTACATTGAATGACTACCAATGATTTTTAGTTGCCACTGCGACTGATCACTGCTCACTGTTTCAGCGCTGGCATAACCGGATAAAACAACTTTAACTGTACCGCTGCATCGGAACCACTGGGTTTCTTTTCGAGCAAAAGCTGGCGGACAATTTCGGGCTTTAAATCCTGAATATTTTGCGAGCGGAGTTCGTTGCAGGTGATAAAATACCGGGCACGTTTCATTACTACGCCCATTTTCTGCAGGTGTGCCGAGGTGAGTCGGTTGTGTTGTCGCGCCATCAGAATCAGTTGTACCGAATGGGTTCCCATTCCGGGTACACGAAGTAGCATCAACGGGTCGGCCCTGTTGATGTCAACCGGAAACAGGTGCGGATTGCGGAGCGCCCAGCTTACTTTCGGATCGAGTTCCAGATCAAGGTTCGGATTTTCGGCATTCACAATTTCTTCGCTCCGGAAACCATAAAATCGCAGCAGCCAGTCGGCTTGGTACAGGCGATGTTCGCGGCGGAGTGGGGGAGCGTTTAATGCCGGAAGACGGCTGTCGTAGCTGTTAACGGGTATGTAGCCTGAATAATAAACCCGTTTCAGGTCGCGACGGGTATACAATGCCGATGAAAGTTTCAGTATGGTGTGATCGGTGTCGTTGGTCGCTCCAATAATTAACTGCGTACTTTGTCCTGCCGGACTGAAAAGCGGTGCATTTCGGTGATGTTTTCGTTCTTCTTTTGCTTCGAGAATACCGGTTGAAATGATTTTCATCGGTTCTAAAACACTCCTGAAATCTTTATCCGGGGCCAATAGTTTCAGGTTTTTTTCGGTCGGAATTTCGATGTTCACGCTCAACCGGTCGGCCCAACGGCCTGCATCGGCAATAAGTTGCGGGCTGGCTCCCGGAATGGTTTTCAGGTGAATATATCCGTTGTAACGATGTTCGGTACGCAACAATTTTGCTACCGAAACCATTCTTTCCATGGTGTGATCAGGATTGACCAATACCCCGGAACTCAAGAAAAGTCCTTCAATGTAATTCCGGCGATAGAATTCAATGGTCAGGTTGGCAATCTCGTCTGGAGTAAAAGAGGTGCGTGGAATATCGTTGCTTTTGCGGTTGATGCAGTAGGCGCAATCGTAAATACAGTAGTTGCTGAGCATGAGTTTCATGAGCGAAATACATCGTCCGTCTTCGGTAAAGCTATGGCAGATACCCCATGCTGCAGCATTCCCGATACCTCCTTTTGCATTGCCGCGTTTGGTTCCGCTCGAAGCACACGACACATCGTATTTGGCTGCTCCGGCTAAAATTTTCAGTTTCTCAAGGCTACTTTCCGAGATCATTGTTGTTGCTTTTTTTGACAGTTTTTTAATCAAGACTGCCTAAACAAGATAATAGAATCATCCGAAAAGTATTCAGGAGTGGGTTGTTTTTTTATTTTAAAATGAGGATAGTGTCGAATCGGAATAGCTTAATTATCACTGTTTGAATGACATGGTAAACTTCGCCCCTTCATTAACTTTACTTTCAACACTAATTTTGCCTGCTAAACTTGTAATATGGTTGTGAACTAAATAAAGACCAATGCCTTTGCTGTCTTTATGGTTGTGAAACTTTTGATGCAAGCCAAAAATCTTGTCTTTCACTTTCTCCATATCAAGGCCCAACCCGTTATCGGAAAAGGTCAGCTGATCTCTTCCATTTACTTTTTCAGAATGAATGGATATTACAGGGAAACAGTCGGGTCTGGCATATTTTATAGAATTGGTGAGCAAATTTAAAAAAACACTTTCCATGTAAGTCTTATTAAATTTAATCGTATCCAGCTTCGAAAAGTCAATATGAATGGTCGCTTTTGAAGTTTCAATTAATGAATTAATGGATTTTAGGACATTATTCAGGCTTCTGTTTAAGTCAACTTCTTCAATACTTGCCATATCCTGATGTTTCTCACTTAAAGCGTCAACATAATTGTCGAGCGTTTCTTTTAAATACTCTCCTGATAATTTTACTATGGTAATTAATTCGACTGCCTCCTCGTCATTTATTTTAGAAATGTCCAGCATATCCAGTACAGCCAGCAAATTATTTACCGGTGACCGTAAATCATGTGAAGTCGTGTATGTTAGCTGTTTCAGATCCTCATTGGTGTTAGTCAGATTGGTGAGTAATGTGCTCCTGTCGGCCTCCAACCTTTTGGTATGTGTAATATCTTTTGCTATGGCAAAAACCAATTGATCGCTATCCACAGGTAGCGAAGTCCATGATAGCCACACAATTTCTCCACTCTTTTTCACATACCTGTTTTCGAAATTATAAAGCGGTTTCGATTTGATGAGTTCGTTTCGGGCCTGTTGCGTTATACGCTTATCTGCACAATGGACAAAATCATTAATTGGCCTTGAGTATAGTTCCTCCATGGTATAGCCCAATAGTTTCGAAACTGCCGGGTTTATCTTTTTGAAATAACCATCATACCCTGCAATGCAAAGCAAGTCAGGTGATAATTCAAAAAAAAGTTCATATTTGAAATTCGCATCAGTCATCGGGAAACAGATATTAAAAGTATTACTCTTTAAATTTTAGTCGGGTTGAGCAATCATAAACGTTTTTCACGATCAATGGTTGTTGATTTGGACTATTTTTCTGTTATGCCTCGCACTTCCTGGGCTTACAAACTGGCTCATCCGATAATATTCATTTGAAATTGATATTGAAAAGGACAACAGATACGAAGTTAAGAGGTACAGATGTAAATCTGCATCAGCACGTTGGTGCTGCAAAAATATTGATAGTCAATCAAACAATCCAACGATTCCCGTGTTTTTGAATTTGTAGATTTTAAGCTGACTGAGTGATATCCAGATGCTCCGATGCTTCTCAGATTTCCTGTAGTTCTGTAAAGTACCGGCTTTTTGATGTTGAGCAAATGAGCGGATGGCGCATATTAAAAACTGTTTATAATTTGAAGTGATGTCCAAAATCAAAATGGGTGAAATTAAACTGTTTATCAAAAACGGATCATTACAAACAATTATTTAATCGATACAAATATGGAAAATAACACAACTCCGGACACTTCAGCATACGATGTGAATGATGAAGGAAAATGCCCGTTTCATGGTGGGGCTCTCAGGCAAAGTGCTGGCGGCGGCACGAGAAACCGCGACTGGTGGCCAAATCAATTGAAATTAAACATCCTCCGACAAAACTCTTCCCTGTCCAACCCGATGGGTGAGAAGTTCAATTATGCGGAGGAATTCAAGACCCTCAATCTGGATGCTGTTAAGAAGGACATCTTCGACCTGATGACCACCTCTCAAGACTGGTGGCCAGCAGACTACGGTCATTACGGGCCGTTTTTCATCCGGATGGCCTGGCACAGCGCTGGTACATACCGCATTTCCGACGGTCGTGGTGGCGGGGGATTCGGCACCCAGCGATTTGCGCCACTCAACAGTTGGCCCGACAATGCGAACCTCGATAAGGCCCGGTTGCTGCTTTGGCCAATCAAAAAGAAATATGGAAAGAAAATTTCATGGGCCGACCTGATGATCCTTGCAGGAAACTGTGCCCTCGAGTCGATGGGCTTCAAAACATTCGGATTCGGTGGCGGTCGTGAAGATGTTTGGGAACCCGCAGAAGATGTCTACTGGGGTTCTGAAGCGGAGTGGTTGGGAGACAAACGCTATACCGGCGACCGCGAACTGGAGAATCCGCTTGCTGCGGTTCAGATGGGTCTCATCTACGTGAATCCTGAAGGTCCCAACGGAGTCCCTGATCCGCTCACAGCAGCCCGTGACATTCGTGAGACCTTTGGCCGCATGGCCATGAATGACGAAGAAACTGTTGCGTTGATTGCAGGCGGGCATACCTTTGGTAAAACCCACGGTGCAGCCGATCCAAACCAATATGTTGGCCCGGAACCCGCGGCTGCGGGCATTGAGGAGCAAGGTCTCGGCTGGAAAAACACATTCGGCAGTGGCCATGGCGTGAATACGATTACCAGTGGACTTGAAGGTGCATGGACTACCACACCAACAAAGTGGAGCCACAACTATTTCGAAAACCTGTTCGGATACGAATGGGAACTTACGAAAAGCCCGGCCGGTGCGAATCAGTGGAAACCAAAAGGTGATGCGGGTGCTGGCCTTGTACCTGATGCGCACGATCCGTCATTGAAACATGCGCCATTTATGCTTACAACTGACCTGTCCCTGAGAATGGACCCCATCTACGGACCAATTTCAAGACGCTTCTTCGAAAATCCGGATGAGTTTGCAGATGCTTTTGCCCGTGCGTGGTTTAAGTTAACTCACCGCGATATGGGTCCACGTGCCCGTTACCTCGGTCCTGAGGTGCCCGCCGAAGAGCTGATCTGGCAAGACCCTGTTCCGGTCGTTACACATCAGCTAATTGACGATAATGACATCGCTGCACTGAAGGCCAAAATACTTGATTCAGGACTGACGGTGTCCCAACTGGTATCTACAGCATGGGCTTCCGCGTCCACATTCCGTGGCTCCGATAAGCGCGGCGGAGCAAACGGTGCACGCATCCGTCTGGCTCCTCAAAAAGATTGGGAAGTCAACCAACCGGCTCAACTGGCGAAAGTGTTGGGAACACTTGAAAGCATTCAAACGGATTTCAACAGCAATCAGACTGACGGCAAGCAGGTTTCGCTGGCTGATTTAATTATTCTGGCCGGATGCGCGGCTATTGAGCAGGCGATAAAGAATGCCGGTCTTGCTGTTAAAGTTCCTTTTACTCCAGGACGAACTGATGCTTCTCAGGAACAAACCGATGTCGAATCATTTGCTATTCTTGAACGGGCTGCAGATGGTTTCCGCAACTATCTGAAACCGGGGCAAGTTGTATCGGCGGAGGAAATGCTGGTAGACAAGGCGCAACTATTGACTCTGACTGCACCCGAGATGACGGTTCTTGTTGGTGGAATGCGTGTGTTGAACACGAATTTCGATCAGTCTAAACACGGAGTATTTACCAAACGACAGGAAATGCTCACCAACGATTTCTTTGTCAACCTACTCGATTTGGGCACAACCTGGAAGGCGTCTTCGCAGTCTCAAAACGTGTTTGAAGGTCGTGATCGTGCAACAGGCGAACTCAAGTGGACAGGCACCCGAGTCGATCTCATCTTTGGTTCCAACTCAGAGCTCCGGGCCCTCGCTGAAGTTTATGGATGTGAAGATTCAGGAGAGAAGTTCGTAAATGACTTTGTAGCAGCATGGAATAAAGTGATGAACCTCGGCCGGTTCGACCTGTCCTGATCTCAGAGCTGTGCTATATAATTTAAGTAGGTGGTCCGGCAACGGGTCACCTTTTTCATTTCTTAATAACTACAGATTGTAAATCAGCGTCGGAACAGGAAATTCTTTACGCTCTAAAAATCAGAGAACACGATCCAAATCCAGTTCCCTGAAATCAGAAATAGTATAAAAGCAACCAATCTTTTTCAATTCATCAGCGGTGTGTGAAGTGGTAATGCCGATGACTTTCATTCCTGCCTTTTTTGCGGAAAGGACTCCATCTACAGAGTCCTCAATGACGATACATTCGGAACTTTTTAAATTCATTTTCTTTAGTGATAATTCATAAATTTCCGGGTCGGGTTTTCCTTTCAGTATTTCATTCCCTCCGGTGATACATTGAAAAAATGGCCGAACTTTAATTGCATCCAAGATGAAATCAATGTTGGTAGGATCGCCCATGGTGGCCAATGCTGCCTGAATATTTTGTCTTTTCAGAGTGTGCAAAAACCCGGTCAGGCCATCAATTTCGCGGATATGCTTCCGGTATGAATTGCGGTACAATTCTTCTTTTTCATTCCCCAGTTCTATCAGTTTTTCATCAGAAATTGCTGTACCAAAAAACCGCTTAATCATTTCTTCAATATTTCCATGATTCTGGGTCTGGAACTGTTCAGGATCAAGTACGATTCCATGTTTTTTTAAAAAAGTCACCCACGAAGCTTGGTGAAAAGGAATGCTGTCCACCAGGGTGCCGTCCATATCAAATAGTATTGCTTTTAGTTTTGGCATTTTTCGTATTTATTTCTTTCTCATCAGTTTTCTTCATCCGGCTGAATAATTTTTCCGCTCTTAATGGTCTCAATAAATTCGTTCATAAAGCGTGAAGCAGGTGCTCCATCAACAATATTATGGTCGAATGAAGCAGTCAGACAAAGATGTTCACGTGACTCAAATTTTCCGTCAATTTCTATAACTCTTTTACTAATGCTGCCAACAGTTATTAAAACCGTTGCTGTTCCATGTGGTATAAACCAAACAGGCTCTTTACTATACATTCCAACAGCTGAAACAGCAATCTTCCCGTATCTTTTTGCCATATAAATATTCTTGTCTGCCATACGAATAAATGTTCTGAGCAGGAAACCCGGTATGAATCGTATCCAGGTTTGTCCTGAGAGGCTTCCAAGTCGATCACTATGCAATTTTTTTGCCTCCCTTATCTCCTTGTGAATCTGATGATATGTTTTTTCCTGCGCTCCTTTTATTCCAATCGGTTCAGGAACTTTTTCTCCTGAAATTTCCCGCTCTATTAACACACTAATCGTTACATCATCAAGTATAATGTGTTTTCTGCCTTTGATGAACGAGTTTAATTCGGGGTGTTCTTTTATGACTTGCGCCAGACAGGTAACAATATAAGCTGTTAATGAAAGTTTTTCTCCGGTTCTTTCAAAATGCGCTTTAATCAATTGCCTGGGTATAGTTATATCAACCTCAGTAAATCCGTGAATCGCATTTTTCTCCTTAGTAACTGTTGCAGAAGCAATAACGGCTCTCCGGTTAAAACTGAGTGGTAAACTCCGATACCCATTTTTACTCTTCATGCTATGCTCGATTGTTTTGATTGCTGTATTTTATGCTTGTGCCTGATTCCCTGTTAAGTCGGTAAACTGCCTGACAGGTAGCTGATATTGTACACAGTGTTCTATATTTCTATTTTATCAGTTTTCTCTCTATTACAGTTATAGCATGTCAAGCGAATATTATGCTCTTCTGTACTTCCTCCTTTTGAAAGTGGAATCATATGGTCAAATTCTACTTCATTATCTTTTAAGTGTTTACCACATGCTTGGCATGTATAATTATCTCGTCTAACCACTCTCATTTTTATTTCAAAAGGAATATATCGTCCTCGTCTTCTTTCTTTTTCTGTCTCAGTAAATGGTTCAGCCACAAAGAAAACTGGACAAATGTGTCCAAAGACATTACAAGCCAATTCCTCGATTTCTGGATGTATGTCTTTGGGGAAATCCGCTGGATCAAACTTTGATAATGTTTCATTAAAATACTTCTCTCTTTCGGCATCTAGTGGCTCTCCAGAAGCAATCTTTTTAGTTCTCAAGCATTCTCTCAAGTATTTATTGTGTTCTAAAGTTTGTCCCAAGGTCGATGGAAGTAATGGAAAATCTTCAACTAATAAACCGTAGGGACAATATTTTAATTCCCAGCAAGGTTTACAAGCAAATTTTTTCATTGCTCTTATTAGTTTAAGAACCTCTTTGTCAGTTAATTTTTCATCTAGACCAATAGCCTTCTTTACAACTGGATCAATCATTTAGCGAGTTTTTGACATTGTGTACAACTATTACATCTCACCAAAGATAAAGTACATTTTTAAATTTAACGATAATCAATCAATCTATTTTTAGATAGATTATCAGTTGTTTACTTGTTCTGTTTTTACTGTTTTGCCAGAGGAAGCAATATAAAAACAAAGGCTGCCTTTTTGGAGACAGCCTTCGGTAATTTTAGTTTTGGTATAGGTTGGGAGCGATTGATTATCCGCATTTGGATGAACCACAGTCGGGACAAATCAGGCAACCTTCCTGATAGATCACGTTGCGTGAATTGCATTCGCCGCAGATGATTCCTTCGGCAATGGTTCCATCGGGAACATATTTTTTCAGGGCGCGGGCCACACCGGCTTTCCAGCTATTAATAGTATCGTTGTCGAACTGAAGGCTGGTAACCGTGTCAACCACTTTGTGAATAGGCATTCCGTGGCGCAGAATTCCTGAAATGAGTTTGGCATAGTTCCAGAATATAGGATTGAATTTGTACGACAATCCTTCAATGGTGGTGCGGTAGCCTTGTTTGTTGATGTATTGGAAATCGTAACGTTTGGTCCCATCGGGATTGATGCTTTTGATGATTTTCCCGTTCTGCACCGAACGTGGCAGTAAAATACCATCTTCGTCGTCAGATAGCCCGGTGAAGATTTCGTATGGCCGTCCGTCGATGGTTCCGATAAACGCCACCCATTTGTCTTTCGAATTCTGGAAACGAACCACATCGGCTTCCAGTTCGATAGGCCTTTTGGTTGGGAAAACGGTGTCGATTCTTTCTTCGTCATCTCCCTCTTCCTTCTTGTTTGAGATCAATACACCCGAGCGCGATCCGTCACGGTAAACGGTAACTCCCTTACAGCCGCTTTTCCATGCTTCGAAGTAGAGTCTTCCAACCAGTTCTTCGTCGGCATCGGCAGGCAGGTTAATGGTTACGCTGATGGAATGGTCGACCCATTTCTGTATTTTCCCCTGCATCCGGACTTTATTCATCCAATCCACATCGTTCGAAGTCGCTTTGTAATAAGGCGACTTGGCGATCATCGCATCCAAATCAGCTTCAGGATAATTCTTCTTGAGTTCGAATCCGTTGATTGTCATCCAGTCTTTGAATTTGTGGTGGAAAACAACATATTCTTCCCACGAATCGCCCACTTCGTCAACAAAATCAACTTTTACGTTTTTATCATTGGGGTTAACCTTCCGGCGACGTTTGTAAACAGGCATAAAAACCGGTTCAATTCCTGAAGTTGTTTGAGTCATCAGGCTGGTCGTTCCTGTTGGTGCGATAGTGAGCAAAGCGATGTTTCGTCGTCCGTATTTGACCATATCCTGATAAAGCGTTTCATCCTGATCACGCAGACGTTTGATCATCGGATTATTTTTTTCGCGATCGGAATTGTATATCGTAAACGCACCACGCTCTTTGGCCATTTTTACCGACGAACGGTAAGCTTCCAGTGCCACTGTTTTGTGGATTTCTTCACTGAAATCGGTTGCGTCGTCGCTTCCGTAACGCAGACCAAGTGCCGCAAGCATATCGCCTTCGGCAGTAATTCCAACACCTGTGCGACGGCCTTCTTTGGCTTTAGTTTGAATTTTTAACCACATCGACCGTTCAATGTGTTTGATGTCTTCGTTTTCCGGATCTTCGTCAATTTTGTGCAGAATTCCGTCAATTTTCTCCAATTCGAGATCAATAATGTCATCCATCATCCGTTGGGCCACTCCAACATGCTGTTTGAACAGCTCAAAATTAAATTTGGCCTTTGGCGTAAACGGATTTTCAACATAGGCATACAGGTTAACGGCGATCAAACGGCAGCTATCATATGGGCAAAGCGGAATTTCGCCACAAGGATTGGTCGAAACGGTTTTATAACCCAGGTCGGCATAACAATCCGGAATCGACTCTTTGATAATGGTATCCCAGAACAGAATTCCCGGTTCAGCTGATTTCCATGCGTTGTGAACGATTTTTTTCCAAAGGTTATCGGCATCAATTTCTTTGGTGTATTTCGGATTTTTGGCGTCAATCGGGTATTGAGTCATGTATTTCTCACCTGCTTCAACCGTCCGCATAAAGTCGTCGTGAATTTTGACCGAAACATTTGCGCCGGTTACCTTACCCTGCTCCAGTTTGGCATCGATAAACGATTCTGCATCGGGATGTTTGATGGAAACGGAGAGCATGAGCGCTCCCCTGCGCCCATCCTGAGCAACCTCGCGGGTTGAATTGGAGTATCGTTCCATGAAAGGAACAATGCCTGTCGAGGTTAATGCTGAATTTTTCACCGGAGAACCTTTGGGCCGGATATGTGACAAGTCGTGCCCAACACCACCACGGCGTTTCATCAGTTGTACCTGTTCCTGGTCCACTTTCAGGATGCCTCCGTACGAATCGGAATTTCCTTCATTGCCAATCACAAAGCAATTCGAAAGCGAAGCTATCTGAAAATCGTTGCCAATGCCGGTCATTGGGCCACCCTGAGGAACGATGTACTTAAAATCTTTCAGAAGTGAAAAGATCTCATCTTCTGTCATCGGATTGTCATAATTTTTTTCAATTCTAGCAATCTCCGAAGCGAGTCGACGATGCATATCATCTGGAGTAAGTTCGAACAAATGCCCGAACGAATCCTTTAATGCATATTTGTTAACCCAGACCCTTGCAGCAAGGTCATCTCCTTTAAAATAATCCAGCGAAGCTTCGTAAGCTTCATTCTGAGAATAAGTTTTTGTGCCCTGGTGAGGCTCAATTGCTACGTTCTTAAATGTCATAACCCGAAAATTTTGATCTTTTATAATGTTAACCGATTGTAAACGTGATGGAATTTGCGGTCACGTTTGTTTGTTTTTGCTGTATGCAAGATAAGGTCTGCATTTAGAAAAATGAATACTTTTTTTGTAAATAATTTTGAAAGTTATCAACGGAACGATGTTAGTATGTTGTTTTTCAGTATATTAACATTTGTTTTGTTGAAAAAAGTTTACAGAAATGAAAATTGATTTTCTGAAAAATGGAATGAATTGTTCAGGAAAGAACCTGATAGAAAGCTGTTTGGAAATGATTATTGTTTTATTGGAATGAAGAGGATAAAGCGTTATGAATTGTTAAAAACTTTATCTATAATTTTCTGCGTTGCTCCAATATTCTGTTTGGTAAAAGTAATACACTCATTCGATATTGAATTTCTTTTTTGAGTATTGGTCAATAAATTCGTCATGGTAGTTTGAAATAGTTCATAATCCGCAACCGGAAAGGCAATGCCCAGATTGACCATACTGGTCGCTTCCTGAAACTTCAGGTAATTCGGACCAAAAATGATCGGTATACCAAAAATGGCAGCTTCAAGCGTATTGTGAATTCCTACGCCAAAACCACCTCCAATATAGGCAATATCAGCATATTTGTAAATCGACGACAATAATCCGATGGTATCAACAATCAAAACCTGTTTGTTCATATCCGATTCTTCGGTAACTTCTGTATAACAAATAACGGAGGTTTTCAACAGGTTTATCAACCTTTCCACATTCGACCGCTTTGTTTCGTGGGGCGCGATAATAAATTTAGTTTCGGGATGACTGTTGATATATTGAATCAGTAACTCTTCATCAGGTTTCCAGGTGCTTCCGGCTACTACCAATTGACTGTCACCCTTAAATTTTTCGACTATTGGAATGTTTTTTCCATGGAGGGCTATTTCAGCTACACGGTCGAATCGGGTGTCGCCCGCCCTGCTTACCTGCTGAATGCCAATTTGGTTCAGTAATTCAACCGATTTTTCATCCTGAACAAAGAAGTGGCTAACGCAGCCAAGCATTTCGCGATACCATTTTCCCCAGGGAGAGTTTTTGAAGAAAAGCTGGTTCTCACGAAATATGGACGAAAACAGATAAACGGGAATATTTTTTTTCTTCAGTTCGTTGAGGTAATGAAACCAGAATTCGTATTTCACAAAGAAAACCAGTTCGGGACGGACTAAACTGATCAGTTTAACCGCATTTTTTTTTGTATCGGCGGGCAGATAGAAAATATAATCGGCTAAATCGTAATTTTTACGAATTTCGTATCCTGAAGGAGAAAAAAATGTAAGAAAAATCCGGTACTCAGGGTGTGTTTTCCTGATGGCTTCAATTACCGGCCGTCCCTGTTCAAACTCTCCCAGCGAAGCGCAGTGAATCCAGATGATAGGCCGGTCGTGGTTAATCTTTGCCGCTATTCCTGCAAAAACCTGTGCACGTCCCTTGCTGATCTGCCGTGCCTTGATGTTGAACGGTGCAGACAAATTAATGAGAATAGAATACAAAAAAATAGAAATATTGTAAAGTAAATTCATTCTAAAACTGGTAAAAATTTAGTCCTTATTTTTTATTGATGTGATTCAACCCTATTCAGGGTTGCGTCCTCACTTGTCACTCTTTTCCGTGGGTTACCACCCACGGTTATTCAAATTTAACCCTTTCAGGGTTTTTCGATTCAACAAGTCCGAAGGACTTGAATATGAATAACCTCCGGTGAAACCGGAGGCAACCGGAATTATCGAATTGGGAACCCCAAAGCGGGTTCAACTTTATTTTTAATAAAATTCAACAGTTTCTTTAAGCTCTATTTGAGACGGTGAAAATAGATATTTTGTACTAAATTTTTAACGAACCTTTGCTTGCCTGCAAATACCCGGTGTCTTTCTTCAATTTTGGTTGCATGGATGCCTGAACGGCCAGTTGGTCGCATCGTTCATTCTCAGGAATGCTTGCATGACCTTTTATCCATACAAATTTCACCTGATGTTTTTCGTAAATCTTTATAAAACGCAACCAAAGATCTTCGTTTTTTTTGCCTTTAAACCTGATTTTAATCCAATTCCAAATCCAACCCTTTTCAACTGCATCAACCACGTATTTGGAGTCTGAGTATATGGTAACCGTTGATTTTTCGATCTTTAACGCTTCCAGTCCGACAATTACAGCCAGTAATTCCATCCGGTTGTTGGTGGTCAGTTCAAAACCATCAGACAATTCTTTCCTGAATTGTCCGGAAAGCAGAACCGTTCCGTATCCTCCCGGACCTGGATTGCCACGTGCTGCACCATCAGTGAAAATTGTGATATTCAAGGGTTAAAGTTTAATTGTCATTTATGGACATTTGTTGTCATTTGTTGTCATTGATTGTAATCTACGCGAAGCTAATGACAATTAATGACGTGAAACAAACGACTAAAAATGACCTGCAAATTCGTCCATCAGGCTTGACTACTAGTTCACGATGGTCATTTCATCAATCAGATTTTGAGCACCGCCCATTTTATCGATGGCCCACAGTACAAACCGGATATCAACATTGATGCATTTCTGTAATTCATTTTCAAAAGCGATATCACCGCTCATCGCTTCCCAGTTACCATCGAAAGCAATGCCAATCAATTCACCTTTACCATTAATTACCGGGCTTCCTGAGTTTCCTCCGGTAATATCATTGTTCGTAGTAAAGCAGGTGCGAAGGTTTCCGTCGGCATCGGCATAACGTCCGTAATCTTTGGCTGCATAAAGCTCTTTGAGTTTCGCGGGCACATCAAATTCATTATCTCCCGGAATTTCCTTTTCAATGTATCCGCGCAAAGTGGTGAAATAATCATATTTAACTCCATCGCGTGGAATATAATCACCCACGGTTCCGTAGGTCAGTCTCATGCTGGAATTGGCATCCGGATAGAAATTTTTACCAGCTTCCATTTCCATCAATCCGCCAACAAACAAACGGTTACCTTTTGCAAGCGTTTCTGATGTTTTTTCTGTCTCGTCGCCAATCAGGGACATCATTCGGAAAATTTCGAGCGAATTCTGGAAGAGTACATCTTTTTCAAGAGCCTTGGCTTTGGGGGTTTCGAAGAATTTGGTCAGCCTTTCCTGGCTTCCGAAGATTGATTTGGCATACAATTCTTTGGTGTATTTTTCGAAATCATTGCCGTATTTGGCTTTAACCACTTTGAAAAATGGAGGATGATATTGGGGATCAACATTTTCCTGGTAGATGCGGAAAAGCGCTGCGGCGATTTTTTGGTCGGTTTCCGAATCGTAATCTTTAAAGAATTCGTCCAATCCCCCCTTTACACGTTCAGTCGCCAAACTGACCTTTTCTGAATTTTTATCAGATTTAAGCGCATCGTAAAGTGGCCTGGTGCGATAAGCGAAGTAAAAAATTTCAGGACCGGTCACCATCGCTTCAATCATATACCTGGAAGCTTTTTCATCTTCAATGTTTTGATACGAATTGGCTATCATACTCAGAGCTTCGCCATATTTGGCTTTTCTTTGTGCATCGGAATTAACCCATTTGGTAAACTCATCTTCCAGTTGCCTTTTCTTTTCCAACACATTCAGGTTTTCCAGACCTTCATTTTGTCCAATGCTGTATTTATAGTAATTTGAACTGCGGGCATATTTGTCGGAATACATAAGGCGGGCTTTACGTGAAGTTTTCATAAAGTCTTCCATAATCCGTAGTTTTTCGCTGCGAACTTTAATCATGATCGGATTGGTTACCTTCATGATAAAATCAATGCTATGAGATGTTTTATAGCGGTTTGTGCGGCCCGGATAGCCTAAAACCATGGCAAAATCGTTTTTTTCGTATCCTTTCAGCGAAATAGGCAGATGATGTTTTGGTTTGTAAGGAACATTGTCTTTTGAATAGGCCGCAGGTTTTCCATCTTTACTGCAATAAATACGAAACATGCTGAAATCGGCTGTATGTCGTGGCCACATCCAGTTGTCGGTATCACCCCCGAATTTTCCCATCGACTGGGGTGGCGCCCCAACCAAACGGATATCGCGGAAAGTTTCATATACAAACAGATAGAATTTATTCCCTTCGTAGATGGGTTGAACACGGGCTTCGTAATGTGTAGCACCGCTTGCCTCTTTTTCAATTTTTGAGGAGATTTCACGAATTTTTTTATTTCGTTCGTCTCCGGTCATCTGGTCGTTTAATTCGGGAAGTATTTTTTCTGAAACGTCTTCAAAGCTGATCAAAAATGAAGCAGATTTTCCCGGATTGGGTAGCTCTTCTTCTTTGGTTTTGGCCCAGAATCCATCTTTCAGGTAATCGTGGTCTACAGAACTGTGTTCCTGAATTTCACCAAATCCACAGTGATGGTTGGTCAGCAGAAGACCTTCCGCTGAAACAAGTTCGGCAGTACAAGATCCGTGGTCAAGTGCAACAACTGCATCTTTCAGGCTTGAATGGTTAATGCTGTATATGTCATCAGCATTCAACGAGCATCCTTCTTTCTTCATTTCGTTGATATTCAGCTTTTCAATCAAAGCTGGCAACCACATCCCCTCGTCGGCTTTAACCATTCCAGGTGCGATGACCTGAATAAATGCGACAATTGCTAAAAATCGTTTCATTAGAAATTTTTTAATTGTAAAAAATAATGCGCAAAGATATGGATATATGCTTATTTACAAATCATTTTCCGGTTAGTCGGTTAAAAATCATGTTAATATCAGTTAACGACCAATTTGGGTCTGCCAATAACCGGGATTGTTGTTTGTCGGATGCAAAAAACGGTACAAAACCTACAGAAATGTTATCTTTGCGCCGAATTTTTAATCAGAAAGATCATGGAAAGAAAAGTGAGGGTTCGGTTTGCTCCAAGTCCAACAGGGCCACTGCATATGGGTGGTGTTCGCACCGCTTTATTTAATTATTTGTTTGCCAAAAAACATGGAGGCGACTTTTTATTACGGATAGAAGATACCGATCAGAATCGTTTTGTTCCCGGAGCCGAAGCATACATCATTGAATCTTTGAAATGGTGTGGACTCGTTCCTGACGAAGGCGTTGGTTTTGGTGGCAATTTGGGGCCATACCGTCAAAGCGAACGCAAACCAATTTATAAGAAATATGCCGATCATCTGATTGAAAATGGTTCGGCCTACTATTCATTTGATACTGCCGAGGAATTGGATGAACTCCGAAAACAGGCAGAAGCCGAAAAACAAGTTTTTTCGTACGATTTGCATACCCGAAATAATTTGAAAAATTCACTCACTCTTTCTTCTGAAGAAGTTCAGGCTAGATTGACAAGTGGCGAACATTACGTGATCAGGTTTAAAATGCCTGAAAACCGCGATATCGTTGAGGATGATCTGATTCGTGGACGTGTGTCGTTTAATACCAATCAGCTTGACGATAAGGTTTTGTTTAAATCTGACGGAATGCCAACCTACCATCTGGCTAATGTGGTTGACGACCACCTGATGAATATTACCCATGTTATAAGGGGTGAAGAATGGCTCCCATCCATGCCCTTGCATATTCTGTTATACGAATCGTTGGGAATTGCGGAAAATCGTCCGCGTTTTTCTCATTTGCCACTTATCCTGAAGCCTGAAGGTAAAGGAAAGTTAAGCAAACGAGATGGCGATAAAATGGGATTTCCGGTATTTCCTTTGCTTTGGAAAGATCCGGAAACCGGAGATACATCAAGAGGATATCGTGAAGATGGCTATTTCTCTGAAGCTTTTATCAATATGCTGGCTTTGTTAGGTTGGAACTCTGGCACGGAACAGGAATTTTTCTCGATCGATGAATTGATTGAGATTTTTGACCTGTCACGTGTGGTAAAATCGGGCGCACGTTTCGATCCGGAAAAAGCCAAGTGGTTCAACCGGCATTATTTGCAGCAGAAATCGCCTGCAGAACTGGCTCAATTGTTTTTGCCTATACTAAATGAAAAGGGAATAACTTCCGATCTTGAGTATCTCGAACGGATTGTAGGGATGATTCAGGAACGCTGCGAATTTGTGAAAGACATTTGGACTCAGGCACATTTCTTTTTTCAGGCTCCGGAAAGCTACGACGAAAAAACGGTGAAATCGAAATGGAAACCCGATACGGCTGAAAAATTACAGGCAATCTCAGAGCTTTTCGAAACCGTTAATGAATGGAAAGCTGAATCAATCAAAGAAAAATTTTCAGCATTTATGACTGAAAAGGAATGGGGATTTGGTGCGGTGATGGTACCCGTTCGGTTGGCATTGGTCGGAAGCAGCTCAGGTCCTGATCTGTTTGAAATTTGCGAACTGATTGGTAAAGAAGAAACGATTGGACGGATTAAAGCTGCATGCGAAAAGATACAGATATAGATCGTAAAAGCCAAGATGTGGATGATTTGCAGGGAGTTATGGAACTGAGATTTCTTAACTCTCTTTTTATTTGTCTCATTTCCCATCATGAAAAGTAACTGGATAAATTAATGGCAGTTGAGTTGAAAATTGTTTGATTTTCGTAATTATTTCTTTGTTTTTCGTTAAACGATTTTCAAATTATTCTGTTTATTTGTTTCATTAAACAATTTGAAATGAGACAAATTCATATTTCCAGCTTTAAATTGCTCCTTATTTTTACTGCATTGAATTTTACAATGAATGTCGGTGCACAAACTACCGACAATATAAAACAGGAACCCGGTATTTTTACGGGGGCTGTAACCTTGACGACCAAAGGACTTTCAACATTCCCTAACCTGACTTTAGGCAAACCAGCAGCAATTCTCGATTTGTCGATGGGTGGTAAAAAACTCAGGTTCGAGCCTGTATTAAGGTTTGCACTCGAAGGTAAACCCTGGACTTTTATTTTCTGGTGCCGCTATGAACTGATGAACAACGAAAAATTTCAGTTTAAAATTGGAATGCATCCTGCATATTCATTTAAAACAATAACAGTTACACAAAACGGAACTACCAAAGATATTTTGCGTGCACAACAAAACTTTGCGGGTGAATTATCACCTGTTTTCAAAGTCGGCAAAAACATAACTTTGGGACCGTATTACATTTATGCCAGGGGTTTGGAAAAAGACATTATTCAAAACAGCAATTTTATTTCCTTTAAGGCTAATTTTTCAAATATTACCCTGGCGGAGAACTATTTCTTGCGTTTAATGGCCCAGGCGTATTACCTGAAACTTGACGCTAACAAAGGTTTTTATGTGAATTCCACCCTTTCACTGAACCGGCGAAATTTTCCGTTTTCGGTTTCTTCTACCATTAATAAAATTATTCAGTCTGATATTGCCGGCGACAATTTCTTGTGGAATATCAACCTGACCTATTCGTTTAACACCAAGTACACAAAACTTTAATACTGAAGAATATTACGCTTTTGAAATGGACAAAATTGAAACCATAGAAGAATTTTATCAACGGAAATTCGATTGGATACCTGATAATATCCGTAATGAAATAGGGCATTTCAACGTTTTCCGGCATGAACCAATTGAACCCGGAAAAACAAAGCCACTCCCCTATGGAAGAAGAGATTTTTATAAAATAATGCTGGTGGTTGGCGATATTAATATGAATTACGCCGATAGGGTTATTTCTGTAAAAAAACAGGCACTTTTTTTCTCCAATCCACAGATTCCTTACAATTGCGAAAACCTGGAACGGATTGAAGATGGTTTTTACTGCATCTTCAATCAACACTTTTTTCATCAGTTTGGCGATTTGAATCAATATTCGGTTTTCCAGCCCGGCGGAAATCATGTGTTCGAATTGACAGACGAGCAGGTGGTGCAAATTAGCGGCATTTACAAAAAAATGTTCGACGAAATCAATTCCGATTACATTCATAAATATGATGTATTGCGGAACCTGGTTTTTGAACTCCTGCATTTTGGCATGAAAATTCAACCCGCGACAAAATCTGACAAGCAACACCTCAATGCTTCGCAGCGGATTTCAACTTTGTTTTTAGAATTGTTGGAACGGCAGTTTCCGATTGACGAAAACCATCAAACATTCCGACTGCGCTCGGCATCAGATTTCTCTGAACAGTTGAACGTCCATGTGAACCACTTAAACCGGGCGGTAAAAGAAACAACCGAGAAAACGACCTCTCAGATTATTGCCGGGCGAATTTTACAGGAAGCGAAAATCCTGTTGAAGCACAGTGCCTGGACCGTTTCAGAAATCGCCTATGCCTTGGGCTTTACCGAAGTCACCCACTTCAATAACTTCTTCAAAAAACATGTCCAATTGAGTCCGTTAAAATTCAGGAACAGTTGAATTTCCAGATTACTGTATTTCGTAATGTTATCGATGGAACGTCGTGTTTTTACCCCAAACCCCTGAAGGGGCTTTAACTGCGCTTAAGAAACATTTGTAGTATACGAAAGTCCCCTTTAGGGGATTTAGGGGTAAAAGAAAAATGATGTACATCGAATCAATTCTGAAACCGGTATTCATTAGGTGTAAGCCCGGTAACGTTTTTAAACAGCCTCGTAAAGTGCTGCGGATATTTGAAGCCCAATTCATAAGCAATTTCATTGACTGTTTTATCCGTATCAAAGGTCTTGTTCTTAGCTATGTCAATAATTTTCACCTGAATGTATTCCTTTGCCGTTTTGCCAGTTTCCTTCTTAATCAAATCGCCAAAGTAATTGGGCGACAAATGAAGCTCTTCCGCAAAATAAGCAACGGAAGGCAACCCGATTTCCTGAGGTTTGGCTGATGAAAAATAACCGTTTAGCCGTTCTTCAAACTTTTCCAGAATACCTTTGTTGACATTGTCTCTGGTAATGAATTGGCGGTCATAAAATCGTTCGCAATAATTCAGGAACAGTTCAATATTTGTGGCAATAAGCTTCTTGCTGTGCTTGTCGATGTTTTGCTGTAATTCAAAGTCAATTTTTGAAAAACAATCCATAACTACCTGCCTTTCGCGTTCCGACAGATGCAAAGCTTCGTTGGCGTTGTAACTGAAGAAGTTGTACTCATGGATGCTTCTGGCCAGCGAGGTCCCATGAATCAAGTCCGGATGAATCACCAAAGCATATCCTTTAGGCTGATACACTTTTCCGTCAGTTTCAATTTCCATTACTTGCCCCGGTGCAACAAAAACCAAAGTGCCCTCCTGATAGTCATAGTAATTACGGCCATATTTTAAATCCCCGCACTTCACATCTTTCAGAAAAATACAATACATACCATAATTTATCCGAACCGTCTTTTCACCATCCCACGATCTTGGATTCGCCTTCGAAAAATCAATGACACTGACCAAAGGGTGCAACGTTTCGTGATTATTCAGGGCATTGTATTCAGCAACAGTATCAAATTTGAAAATCCGTTCCATAGCATTTAATGTTTTTCTGAAGCAAATTTAAGTATTCCATCAAAGCTGTAACCATTTAAGAAGCACAATCAGTAAAAATGGTAGAAGATACCGTATTCTATCTACAAATACCTAAATGGTAAGTCCTTACATTTGTTGAGTAAAAATTATAGAGAAATGAGAAATGTGAATTTCAATCAAAAATCCGTGCAGTTCACTGATGATCGCATAGGTTATACAAAGCGTTCAAATTGGATGAATGCCATCCTGATCTTTCTGACTTTCGTTAGCATGTCCTTGTCTGCCAAATCCAAAGAGAAACCTTTGATGATTCAGGAGCAAGGCAGCTTTGCCGTTGGAGGAACAGTTATTACGAATACCGGTACATTCAATCCTTACAATCAAACTCCGGAAGGACAAACCTTTCATGGGGATCACGCATACGTTTTTTATCAGGTTCCTGCCAAAGCCCGTCCATATCCTTTGGTGATGTGGCATGGCATCGGTCAGTTTTCCAAAACATGGGAAACCACACCCGACGGGCGCGAAGGATATCAGAACATCTTTTTGCGCCGCCGTTTTCCTGTATATTTGATCGACCAACCCCGAAGAGGTAATGCAAGTCGCAGCACGGTAGCTGCCACAATTACACCTACCCCTGATGAGCAGGGATGGTTTGGTACTTTTCGGGTCGGTATTTGGCCAAACTATTTTGATGGAGTACAATTCTCTCGCGATACGGAAACGTTGAACCAGTATTTCCGCCAAATGGTGCCCAACCTTGGGCCAATCGACATAAATGTTAATACGGATGCGGTTTCGGCGTTGTTCGCTAAAATTGGTCCGGCAATTCTGGTTACGCATTCACATTCCGGAGGAATGGGTTGGGGAACCGCTATCAAAAATCAGAATGTAAAAGCTATCGTTTCGTATGAGCCCGGAAGCGGATTCGTGTTTCCGGAGGGAGAAGTGCCGGCACCTATTCCAATGGCCGGGGGTACAATGTCTGCACTTGGAGTGCCGATGGCCGATTTCATGAAACTCACCAAAATCCCGATCATTATTTACTATGGCGATAACATTCCTGAAAAACCGATGAACAATCCGGGTCAGGATGGATGGCGGGCGCGATTGGAAATGGCCAGATTGTGGCGGGATGCAGTAAATAAACATGGTGGTGATGTAACTGTAATCCATCTTCCTGAAATCGGGATAAAAGGCAATACCCATTTCCCTTTCTCGGATTTAAATAATCTGGAAATCGCCGACCTGATGTCGAAATGGCTAAAAGAAAAAGGACTGGATAAGTGATTTGAAAAAACAATCAGAAAAAATAAAAAGTGAGGAAATTAAAGATGAAAAGAAAAATTAGAAACCATTTTTTGATCGTACTATTTATGACAATAAGCTTCATTTCAACAGCTCAACCCAAGCCTGCCAATGCTTTTGGTCTGGTTTACCGGGATGCGATTACTGAAAATGTATTAGGCAAGGTGAATATCCATTCGGTAACCTATAAATTGAATGGTATCGAAATCTCTGCGAATGTGTATACTCCGGCTAATTATGATCCGGCAAAAAAATATCCGGCGGTGGTGGTAGCTCATCCCAATGGCGGTATTAAAGAGCAGGTAGCCGGATTATACGCACAGCGTCTGGCCGAATCGGGTTACATCGCCATTGCGGCCGATGCGTCTTTTCAGGGCGCCAGCGGTGGACAGCCGCGTAATGTGGATAAACCCGCTAACCGTATCGAAGATATTCGCGGAATGGCAGATTTCATCACCCAATATGGTGGAGTTGATGTCAACCGTTTGGGCTTATTGGGTATTTGTGGTGGCGGTGGCTATTCATTAAAGGCCGCTCAAACCGACAAACGCTTTAAAGTAGTGGCTACCTTGAGCATGTTTAATTCCGGGGTGGTTAGGCGCAACGGATTTATGAATTCAGGACTGGCAACTATTCAGCAACGGTTAAAACAGGCTACTGAAGCGCGTGCACTGGAAGCGGAAGGGGGCGAAGTGCGCTATGCTGCCGATACAAAAATGACCGATGAAGAAATAGCTAAACTGCCGTTTGATCTGTATCGCGAAGGCTACGAATATTATGGCAAAACCCACGCACACCCCAATTCTACATTCAGGTACACCATGAGTAGCCTGCTCGATTTAATGGAGTTTGACGCGGCCACCAACATGGATTTAATCAATCAGCCCCTCCTAATGATGGCTGGAAGTAAAGCCGACACCTATTACATGACCGATAGTGCATTCAACCTAGCCACAGGTACTAAAGAGAAAGAATTATTCCTGATTCCGGGAGCAACCCACATTCAAACCTATTATGTTCCTGAATTTGTTGCTCAGGCCATGAACAAGCTCAACGAATTCTTTAGTAAATATTTATAACTAAAAACAATAGCATGAAAACAACAATTCTCGGACTTTTTTTAATCATCGTTAGTGCACAATTGTCCTTTGGACAAGCTGGACTAAATCCAACAAACAGAACCTTTACCGCTGCGGAACAGGAAGTTATTGATCTTTCAAAAAATAAATGGCAGTGGATGGCCGACAAAAATGCTGATAAACTGGCCGATCTTTTTCACGAAAAATCGATGTTTGTTCACATGGGAGGATCGTGGGGAAAAGAACAGGAAGTCAATATCATTAAGAACGGGATGATCTGGTACAAGAAAGCGGACATCCATGATGTAACGGTTAATATTATTGACAATACAGCTATCCTGTTAAACCGAATCACGCTTTTGGCTGTGGTTGGTGGAAACGAAGTAACTAATCCTTTTATGGCTACTGAAGTTTATGTGAAACTGAACGGCAAGTGGACCTTGGGCTCACTTTCGTTTTCCAAATTAATGACACCCGGCGGACAGTAAAAGATATATGAAATTAAGCTTTTATTCATTATGAATTGCCTTTTTTTAAACCCAGAGGGTTTTTCATGTTTATAGAAAATTAGTTGAAAAAACATATACGACCCCTTTGGGGGTCGAATCCTTACCACCACCAATTTTCTATAAACATTCGATGCCTCTGGCATCTGACAATATTGATTAAATGACTATTTCAATAAAACAGTTTTAACAAATACAGTATGAAAAAAATAGTAACAGGTTTGTTTATCATTATCAGTTTCGGTTTGCATGCACAGCAAACAGCAGTAAATCCAACACCTGGAACAGCACCGAAAGTTAGTACTGCTTCCGGAATCGTACGTGGTGTAGCGGAAGGAAATGTGGATAGTTTCAAAGGCATTCCGTATGCCGCAGCTCCTGTTGGCGAATATCGCTGGCGTCCTCCTCAACCTGTAAAAGCATGGCAGGGAGAGCTTGATGCAAGCAAGTTTGGAGCGAATTGCGCGGCAGCAGGATGGGGAGGCCCTCCCGGATCAATTCAGGCGGGCTCATCTGAAGATTGTTTGTTCCTTAATGTATGGAGACCTGCCGGGGCTGCAAAGAATGCAAAGCTGCCGGTTATGGTATGGATCCACGGCGGCGGCTTTACTGGGGGTAGCGGTTCCGGGCCTGGCGTTGAAGGTCAGTTTGCAAAAAAAGGAGTCATCCTGATCACCATCAATTACCGTTTAGGGCGCCTCGGTCATTTTGCATTTCCTGCCTTGAGCAAAGAGCATCCAGAAGAGCCAAAGGGCAGTTACGCCTTTATGGACCAGATCGCCGCACTCAAATGGGTGCAGCAGAACATCACTGCGTTCGGCGGAAATCCTAAAAATGTGACCATTTTTGGTTTCTCGGCCGGAGGCGTTTCGGTACATTCACTTTTGACGATTCCGGCAGCAAAGGGTCTTTTCCAAAAGGCAATCGGTCATTCCAGTGGTGGCCGGGATGGTGTTTTGACCGGCAGACCGATCAACCAGGAAAATGCAAGTCAATACTACCCTGTTTCAGCGGAAACGATTGGAATAAACTTTGCCAAAAAACATGGAATAGAGGGTACAGATGCAGCCGCATTGGCGAAACTGCGTGCCCTGAAAGTAGAAGAAATTGTTGACGGTGGACAGGAAACTGATGGACAAGGCGGCCCTCGTATTTATTCAGGTCCGATATGGGACGGCAAACTGGTTGTAGAATCATTTACAAGTGCATACAAAGCAGGCAGACAGGCACGTGTTCCGCTCATGATTGGGTGCAACAGTGCCGAAATTGGTGGTGGCTTTGTGAATGCCAGCAGTTCAAAAGAAGAACTGTTTTCAATGTTCGGAGAGTTGAAAGATGAAGCAAAAGCAGCCTACGATCCCGATGGAACCAAAGAATTCGCCGAAGTACAAACAAGGTTTAATACAGATAAAGTGTGGGCAGAGCCTGCCCGGTTTGTTGCAAGTTCTTTTGCCGCTGTTGGTGATCCGGCGTACGTTTTTCTTTTCTCTTACGTACCTGCTGCTATGAAGGAGCGGATGAAGTATGGCCCCGGACACGGAACCGATATTTCTTTTGCATTCGACAACCTGGGAGTTGGTGGCTTCGGACCGCCTCCGCCCCCTCCGACAGCTGAGGATAAAGAGGTTGCCCGGATAATGAACGCTTATTGGGTAAACTTCGCAAAGACAGGTAATCCGAATGGTAATGGACTGCCGAATTGGCCCGTTTACACGCCTAAAAAGAATGAGATCCTCGATGTCCAATCCGATGGCAAACCTGTTGCTAAACCCGATCCAACGAAAGCCAGACTGGATGTGATTGAAAAGGCAGTGAACATGGGGGATAAAATACAAACAAGAGGCATTTAAGCGGCAACGTGAAGCAATCAAAGAACATCTAATAAAAGTGTGCATGAAAAAAATACAAATCAAAGTACTCATTGTATTCATCATGGCAATAAGTTGTTTTTCATATCACTTAAATGCACAAAACAAGATGAATACAAAGATGGAATTAAGTCCCAAAGAACAAGGCATCATTTCCATTGCAGCATTAACGGCAAAGGGTGATTTAACTAGTTTAAAGCCAACGCTAAATTCTGGTTTAGAATCAGGACTTTCCATCAACCAGATTAAAGAAATGCTGGTTCACCTGTATGCCTATTGCGGGTTTCCACGAAGTATTCGCGGCTTGCAAACTTTTATGGAAGTAGTAAATGAACGCAAAGCCAAAGGAATCAATGATGTTCTGGGAGCCGAAGCCTCACCCATTTCGGAGGAACAACCGAAATACGAACGGGGCAAAAAGGTTTTGGGCGAACTCACCAAAGTGCCACAAGATGGAGCAATGAGCGGTTATTCAGCTTTTGCACCTGTTATCGATACCTTTCTGAAAGAGCATTTATTTGCTGATATTTTTGAACGGGACGTTTTGACTTATGCTGAACGTGAATTGGTAACCATTTCTGTAATCAGTAGCATTGGCGGTGCAGAACCGATGTTGCGTTCGCATTTAAATATCTGCCTGAATGTGGGCTTAACACCCGGCCAGTTAAATGAATTTGTGGGAATCATACAATCAACCGTAGGAGAAAAGGAAGCAAAAGATGCGCTGGCAGTTTTAAACGAAGTCTTGAAAAATCTGAAATAAGTGAACTCAAAAAAAATCAAAATGAAGCACATTCTAATATTCAGCACATTGTTTTTAACGATTTTATTTATTGCCTGTAATAATATGAAGACAGAATCAGCCAGGGAACAAAAAACAGAATCTGCTTTTCCAAAAGGCGAAAAAATAACCAACAGTAACTTCGCCGGAACAGCGTATTTGCAAATGATGGGCGCCAAGGATACCACGCTTCATACCAATTTTGGTAACGTAACCTTCGAACCCAAAGCCCGAACAAACTGGCATTCGCATCCGGGCGGACAAATACTCTTTATTACTGAAGGCAGCGGTTATTATCAGGCGAAAGGCCAGCCAGCCAGACTATTGCACAAAGGCGATGTTGTGGAGATTCCACGAAACGTTGTACACTGGCATGGTGCAGCACCAGATAGCGAATTTGCACACATTGCGGTTAGTCTGAATACCGATGATGGGGGTGCAGTATGGTCAGGGCCAGTTACTGAAGAGGAATACAATCAGGTTACAAAATAATGTACAATTACAGTAAACCATCATTGTATTCCGCTATAGAACATGAATTATTACTGAATTAATAAAAACCGATATCAACTTAAAACGCAACCAAAATGAAAACCCAACTGATTTTTGTAACCGTATTTTTGCTGATGGCTTTCGCAAACAGTGTTTTTGCACAGGACTGGCCACAGTATCTTGGTCCTAACCGGAACAGCATTTCAGACCAGAAAGGTATTTTACGTACCTGGCCTGCAACCGGGCCGGAAGTTCTGTGGACTGTCAATGTGGGCATTGGTTATGGCGGACCGGTTGTCAAAGCCGGGAAAGTCTATTTACTCGACCGCGACGACAAAGTAGGAGATATCCTCAAATGCTTCGATCTATCTTCAGGAAAAGAACTCTGGAATTTTGGATACGATGCGCCAGGCTCGGTCATGTTTCCGGGGTCACGTAGTGTTCCGGCAATTGATGGTAATTATGTATATTCCTGCGGGCCTTACGGAAACCTGTATTGCATCAACATTAACACGCACAAACCCGTTTGGAACAAAAACGTCTGGATTGACTTTGGAGGCGATCCGGGTAATGTTCCCTCAAAAGAGCCGGCAGGTGGACAGGGCGGTTTTGGAGGTCGTGGAAATTTTCCAATCTGGGCTATTTCACAGTGTCCGCTGGTTTATGGCGATTTACTTATTCTTGCATCGCAGGCACCGGGAGCCGGTGTGGTTGCCTACAACAAAACCACTGGCGACGTCGTGTGGAAAACACCCAATTTGGGTAACGAAAATTATGTCAGTCCGTCGGTTGTTAAAATAGATGGAAAAGACCAGATTGCAATGGTTATTTCATCCACAAATCCATTTGGACGGTCAGAACAGGCTAAAACATTGGGCAGTATAGTTGGAATAGAACCCTCATCAGGAAAGATTCTATGGAAATTCGAAGGATGGGAATGCCACATTACGGTGGCGAGTGCAGTTGATGCCGGAGACAACAGAATACTTGCTGTGGGGGGATATGAATACGGCGCTTTGATGATAAAAGTAGAAAAACAACCCAATGGTAGTTATGAAGCAAAAGAACTTTTTAAAACGGTAGAATTTGGTGATCAGACGAAAACTCCACTTTTATATAAAGGTTATTTCTATGCGCAATATGGTACCAATAACCGGCGCGACGGGTTGGTGTGTATGAACATGGACGGCCAAATTATGTGGAAAACAAAAAAAGAACCTGACTTTAATAAAGGTAGTATGATTTTGGCTGAAGGATTAATTTTGGCTACTGATGGTGCAAAAAAGTTGTATCTGATCGAACCTGATCCGACTGCATTCAAACCAATTGCCACTGCCGAGTTACTTGCTGAATTAAAGAATGATGATCCGAGAGCAGCAAGATTTGGTACGCAAAACTGGGCGCCTATTGCACTTGCTGATGGCAAACTGCTGATCCGCGATCAAAGCCGGATGATGTGTGTTAAAGTTGCTGAGTAAGGAATCGTTGCTGCATAGACTAACCCATGAATTGCTGGTAGATTTGAAACTATCAGTACTCATGGGTTAGTTTTTTTATTCTTAGCGATGAAATAAGAATAAATGCCTGTCCAACATTCTCTTTTCCTTTGAATTAGTGTAAAATTTCATACTGGTTGAAATTTATTTCTGAAAGGAATGGAAATAATGGCTCAGCAAATGAACCTATGCATATAAATGCTTGTTGCATAGTTTATTCAGATAGTTTTTTCATTTGTGATTAGTAAGATTCTGTTTGAATTTCGTAAGTAGAAATTTACAACTAGCTCTATTCTCAAGGGTTAGATCAATAAACTGAAAGTTTAAAACTACTCAATACTATGGCAATTTTTAAATTGAAAATTAACAGAAAAGAACATCAGGTAGATGTTGATCCTTCAACTCCGATGCTTTGGGTACTCCGGGATCATCTCAATCTGGTAGGTACCAAATTTGGTTGTGGAGTTGCACAGTGTGGTGCCTGCACCATTCTCATTGATGGTTCTGCTGTGCGTTCGTGTGTAACTTTCGTCGATACAGTAGGAGACAAAGAAATAACTACCATTGAAGGGCTTTCTGAAAATGGGGACCATCCGCTTCAGCAGGCATGGATTGAACATGATGTTCCCCAATGTGGTTATTGCCAGAGCGGACAAATAATGAACGCCGCGGGATTATTAAAAGCAAATCCTCATCCAACCGATGAAGAAATTGAAAATGCCATGCATGGCAATATTTGCCGTTGCGGAACCTATACACGAATCAAAGCAGCCATAAAAACTGCGGCTAATGTTTAACGGACTTTATGATTTCAGGTCCGTTGCAAATTTTCCTTGTTCACAGATAAATAGCTAATCTAAAATCACGAAATATGTCAATTGTAAAAACAACATTCAATAGACGTTCTTTTATAAAAAGTTCAGTTTTAGCTGGTGGTGGCTTAATGATTGGATTTAGCTGGCTGGCAGCATCATGTAGTGCCGATGCCCCCAAGGGACTGACAATTCCTGACGAATGGTTTGAAATCAATGGGTTTTTGAAAATAGGTGAAAACGGCGTAGTAACCATCATGTCGCCGAATCCTGAAATCGGACAGAATGTAAAAACATCCATGCCCATGATTGTAGCAGAAGAACTGGATGTGGACTGGAAAAATGTGTTGGTTGAACAAGCCCCGTTGAACACTGCCATTTTTAACAGGCAACTGGCTGGTGGAAGTGATTCGATCAAACAAAGCTGGCCCGGACTTCGAATGGCAGGGGCTTCAGCCCGAAATATGCTGATGGAGGCTGCCGCAAAAAAATGGAATGTTCCGGTAGCAGAAATCACAACCGAACTTGGAATCTTGTATCATAAAAGCAGTGGCAAAAAAGCCAGTTACGGCGAAGTTGCTTCGGCTGCAGCCCAACTGCCTGTTCCGAAAGAGGTAGAATTAAAAGACCTGAAAGATTTTAAAATTATCGGAACTTCCAGAAAAAATGTGGATGGATTTAAAATCGCAACTGGCCAGCCTTTATTTGGTCTCGATTATAAAAAAGAAGGAATGCTCATTGCTATGATCGTCCATCCGCCGGCTTTTGGCATGAAACTGAAATCGTTCGACGCAACGGAAGCAAAAACCAAACCCGGAATCAAAGACGTTTTTCAGATTAAAACTTATAATGATGACTATAAGCCACAGTGGTGCGATACCACTTCGTTCACTGAACTGGTAGCTATTGTCGGGAATTCAACCTGGGAAGTAATGAGTGCCAGGGCATATCTGAAAGTGGAATGGGAACCATTTGCCGATTATAAAATTGCAATGGCTGGTTGGGGAGGTGATCAGATGGTCAGCGTTCCCGCCGGATTAGAAAGTACTACCGACCACAACGCAAAAATGACGGCTGCAGCAGCCAAACCCGGTAAGATTGAACGAAGAGATGGCAAACCGGAAGAAGCCTTTAAAAAGGCAGCGAAGATAATTGAGCGAACATATACGGCACCATTTCTGGCGCACACTCCGATGGAGCCTATGAACTTTTTTGCCGATGTAACAGCCGATAATGCAGTTTTAGTTGGTCCAATTCAATCACCTGAATACATGGAAAAAACCTTGGCGGCACGGCTTGGTTTGCCATTGGAAAAAATTGACATTCAGATGACCCGAATGGGTGGTGGCTTTGGGCGACGTTTATACGGACACTTTATGGTGGAAGCCGCTTTGATCTCGCAAAAAATGAAGGCGCCTGTTAAACTGATTTATTCGCGTGAAGACGAAATTACATTTGGTATTTATCGGCCGGCTTATCATGCCTTATATCGTGCAGCGCTTGATGCCAACAATAATCTCATTGCTTTTCATGTCAAGATGGGTGGTGTTCCTGAAAATGCACTTCATGCCAACCGATTTCCTGCCGGAGCCGTCGATAATTATCTGGCCGAAAGTTGGGCCATTGAATCGAACATTAGTGTTGGGGCGATGAGGGCTCCCGGTTCCAATTTTAATGCCGTAGCCGAGCAGTCGTTTCTGGACGAAGTAGCTGAAGCGATGGGCAAAGATCCTATCCAATTTCGTCTCGACCTTTTGAAACGGGCAAAGGAAAATCCGGTGGGAAAAGAAAACGATTACGATGCAGCGCGTTATGCCGGAGTTCTCGAACTGGTACGTGAAAAATCAGGTTGGGATAACAATTCTGCCGGAAAAAATCGGGGGGTTGCAGCTTATTTCTGCCATAGTTCGTATGTGGCCAATGTCGTGGATCTCACGGTTGATAACAGTACTCCGGTCATTCAGAAGGTGTTTGCCGCTATTGATTGCGGTATTGTTGTGAATCCGGATGCTGCCATTAATATGACTGAAGGTAGCATTGTGGATGGAATTGGTCAGGCCATGTACGGCCAGCTTACCTTCAGTAAAGGTCAACCCGATCAGGATAATTTTGATTCCTATCGTTTGATCCGACATGCAGAAGCCCCCAAAGCGATTGAAGTTCATTTTGTTGAAAATGAAATTAATCCAACCGGACTTGGCGAACCACCTTATCCTCCTGTGATGGGGGCTCTCGCCAATGCCCTGTATAAAGCAACAGGTAAACGTCAATATAATCAGCCTTTTATTAACAACCTGTAATCCGATTCAGGAACCAAACGTTTAAAACCGTTCAATTCTATGGCAAAATTTAATTTGAAAATTAACAGAAAAGCCTATCAGGTAGATGTTGATCCATCCACTCCGATGCTTTGGGTACTTAGGGAACACCTGAAACTTGTAGGAACTAAATATGGCTGTGGCGTTGCTCAATGTGGAGCCTGTACCATTCATGTGAACGGTGAGGCGGTGCGTTCATGCATTACGTTTGTTTCCGAAGTTGGCAATAAAGAGATAACCACAATCGAAGGATTGTCAGAAGACGGAGATCATCCGGTACAAAAAGCATGGCTGGAGCACGATGTTGCCCAGTGTGGATATTGTCAGCCCGGACAAATTATGACCGCTGTTGCCTTATTAAAGAAAAATCCTCATCCGACTGATTCGGAAATTGAAGAGGCCATGAGCGGGAACATTTGCCGTTGTGGCACCTATACACGGATTAAAAAAGCCATTCATACGGCTATTGACTCAAAATAAGTGAATCAAACCATAACTAATTGAAAGATGACGACAGCAAAAATTACTTTTGGAAGACGTTCATTTATAAAAAGTTCGTTAGCGGCAGGTGGAGGTATGATGCTGGGTTTTAACTGGCTGGCTTCGTATGATTCAATTGCCGGAGAAGTTCCGCAAATACCCAAAGAATGGTTCAAAATCAATGCTTTTCTGAAAATCGGCGAGAATGGTATTGTTACCATAATGGCAACCAATCCTGAATTTGGACAAGGGGTTACCACATCGATGCCTATGGTTGTTGCTGAAGAACTTGATGTTGACTGGCAGAAAGTAATTGTTGAACATGCTCCGTTTAATACTGATTTATTTACCCGTCAGTTTGCAGGTGGAAGTCAGGCGATTCGTTCGGGGTGGCAAGGGCTTCGTATGGCAGGGGCAACAGCCAGACAAATGCTTAAGGAAGCTGCCGCCAGGGCATGGAATGTTCCGGTGACTGAAATAACAACTAAATCAGGGATTCTCTATCATAAAAACAGTGGTAAGCAAGCTGGTTTTGGTGAAATGGCCTCAGCAGCAACAAAAATACCGGTACCGAAAGAGGTTGAAATGAAGGCCCCCAAAGATTTTTCAATCGTTGGAACATCGCGTAAAAATGTGGAAGGGAAGAATATCGTAACCGGAGAACCTATGTTTGGGTTTGATATTGATCGCGAAGGGATGCTTATTGCCATGGTTGCTTTTCCTCGTGCTTTTGGAATGAAATTAAAATCGTTTGATGATTCTGCTGCAAGGGCCATGCCCGGTATCAAAGATATTTTTTCTTTTAAAAGCTATAAAGACGATTATCAAAGAAATATGTTTGATGCCAGCGCATTTACAGATTTGGTAGCCATTGTAGGCAACTCAACCTGGGAAGTAATGAATGCCAAAGAAGCATTAAAAGTTGAATGGGAACCCATTTCGGATACAACAATTAATGTGGCAGGCTTTGGAGGAGGCAGCCGGACAGTTGTTATTCCTGCCGGCCTTGAAAGTACCGCTGATCATCATGCAAAAATGAAAGAAGCAGCAGCGAAACCAGGAAGAGAGTTGCGCCGTGACGGCAACCCTGAAGAAGCTTTTAAAAATGCGGCAAAAGTAATCGAGCAAACCTATACGGCTCCCTACCTGGCTCATTTTATGATGGAACCTATCAATTTCTTTGCCCATGTTACTGACGATCAGGTCGTGGTTGCAGGACCAACGCAAGCGCCGGAATTTGTCGAAAGAACCATATCGGCAAGGCTTGGAATTCCGGTTGAAAAAATTGATGTTCAAATGACACGGATGGGTGGTGGTTTTGGGCGTCGGGCCTATAATCATTATGCCACCGAAGCAGCCGTTATCTCCCAAAAGGTAAAAGCTCCTGTCAAATTGGTTTATACCCGTGAAGATACCACCAGATTTGGTGTTTTCCGTCCAACTTACTATGTAACATACCGCGCAGCGCTCGATAAAAATAATAATCTAATTGCTTTTCATGCCAAAGCAGGTGGAATACCTGAAAGTCCTCTGGAAGCAAATCGTTTCCCAGCCGGGGCCGTTGACAATTATCTCGCAGAAGTATGGTCGATAGATTCCAATATTACCATTGGTGCATTCCGTGCTCCCAGATCTAATTTCATGGGGGCTGTCGAACAATCGTTTTTGGATGAGGTGGCCGAGGCTGCCGGAAAAGATCCGATCGAGTTTCGCCTTGAACTTTTAAAACGGGCTAAAGAAAAACCGGTGGGAGAAAGAAATGATTACGATGCCTCACGTTATGCCGGAGTCCTTGAATTGGTGCGTGAAAAATCGGGATGGGGAAAGGAATCGTCGAAGAAAAACCGTGGTGTGGCCGCTTATTTTTGCCATAACAGCTATGCTGCACATGTGGTTGATGTTGAAGTGAAGGATGGGCAACCAAGAGTAGAAAGAGTATGCAGTGCAATGGATTGTGGAATTGTAGTAAACCCTGATGCCGCAGCCAACATGGTTGAAGGAGCAGTTGTGGACGGGATTGGAAATGCCATGTACGGCGAAATGACCTTTAGCAAAGGAGAACCCGAAATGGATAATTTTGACAGTTACCGAATGATACGGTACAACGAAGCGCCTAAATCTATTGATGTACATTTTGTACAAAATGAAATTGCCCCAACCGGTTTGGGAGAACCACCATTTCCTCCGGTTTTTGCGGCACTTGCAAATGCCTTGTATAAAGCAACAGGGGAACGGTACCGACATCAGCCTTTTATTAAGAACAGTTTTGATTAGACTGTTTAATTTTGATTTATTAAAGTTCAACCCCTTCGGGGTTGCTGGATCATATCATTCATTTTCAGTGTGTTAGCACCGTTCGACTGAGCTCACGCCGAAGCCCACGGTTATTAAAATAACACCCTTATCAGGGTTGTAAAGAGCTAAAAGTCCGAAGGACTTTAATCTGAATAACCTCCGGTGAAACCGGAGGAAAATAAACCAACAAGTTGAGGAACCCCGAAGTGGGTTCAACAAAATAAATGTTGTAATTTTTTAAGTAACAAATAACCCAAGCTCCTGATTTACCTATGACACACGAAATACGATTATTGTTTCAGACATTAAAAAGCTGGCAGAAAATTGGCAAAAAAGCTGTTTTTATTTCGGTAGTTGCCCTCGAAGGTTCATCGTATCGCCGACCCGGTGTTTGCATGATTATGAGTCAGGACGGCGAGATGGTCGGAGCGGTGAGCGGGGGTTGTGTCGAAACTGAAATTGAGAGGCAGGCGCAGCGTGTTTTCCAGACCGGAAAAGCCAAAGTAATTGTTTACGACGGACGTTTCCGGATTGGCTGCGAGGGAATCATTCATATCCTGATTGAACCAGTCTTGCTTTCGGATGAACTCTTTTCAGCCTTCGAGAAACAGGTTGAGAACAGGCAATCCTTTCAGATGGAAGCCTGGTTTTATCGCGAAGTTGGCGAGTATGGCGATGTAGGCACAATGGTGGTTTTGAACGAAAAAAAATATGCTTTGAATCCTTCATTTACGATTGACCAGGTAAAGCATCAAGAATATTTCACTCAGACTTTAAAACCACTTTTCCAGCTTTATATTTTTGGAGCCGAACACGATGCTGTTCAGTTGTGCCAGGCGGCGAAATTACTGGGTTGGAAAGTCACTGTAGTTGCTTCGCCCGAAGAATCGAAATCATGCGAATATTTCCCGGGAGCTAATTCTCTTATTTCTCCAACTTTCGATACGATCGACACGTCTGAAATTGATGAGCAAACAGCGGTAGTTTTGATGACGCACAGCTTCAACAAAGATGTTCAGTACTTGATGGCTCTAAAAGATACTCAGCCCGCATACCTCGGACTGCTTGGATCGAACAACCGCAGAGAACGCGTTCTTTCGATGCTGCTCGATTATATGCCCGATATTTCAACCGATTTTCTGGAACAAATTCACGGGCCAGCCGGAATCAGCATTGGCGCCGAAAGCGCTTCCGAAATTGCAGTTTCCATTCTGGCCGAAATATTGAGTGTAATTCGTCAACAAAAACCCATTGCCCTGACCGAGAAAATAGGTTCAATACATGGCTAAAATACCAATTTTACTTTTGGCTGCCGGTGCGTCGTCGCGGATGGGACAGCCCAAACAATTGTTGCCTTGGGGCGACCAAACGCTCATTGAACATCAGATTCAGATTTTATTAAAAACTGACAATCCGGTAAATGTAGTTATCGGTTCGAATTCGGATCTCGTACTTCCTGTAATTGAGAAATACGCGGTAAACATCGTTATAAATACGGATTGGGAAAGTGGAATGGGAAGCTCCATTTCGTTTGGAATCCGTCAGATCAACCAACTTTTTCCGCAAGCAGAAGGGGTTTTGATCACACTGCTGGACCAGCCTTTGCTTACGACTTCCTATTTTGAAAAAATGCTTGGCGCCTATCAACCTAGCTCACAACAAATCTTTGTCTCACGCTCCACTTCAGGATGGACAGGCGTACCCGTGCTTTTCGACAAGTGCTATTTTAAAGAACTTACTGAATTAGGCAATGATGAAGGCGCAAAAAAAATCTTTAAACGCCATGAAAAAAGCATAATCTTTTTGGAGGGTGGCGAATTATTGGAAGATATGGATACTCCGGAGACCTATCAGCACTTATTGAGAAATTTATAAACACTTTTTCACTATATTGGTAGACCGAACCGCTGGTGGGTTAGAATCTTTCGGTGGTGACACAACTAAACAACAAAAATATGATGCCATTATTGATCACGTTTTTGGGAGTATTACTTCTCTTGTTGTTAATCACTGTATTTAAACTCAACACTTTCCTTTCTTTTTCGTTGGTTTGTTTTTTTGTCGGACTCAGTATGGGATTGCCTCTCAATACCATCATTGACGCTTTGCAAAAAGGCATGGGCGAAACCCTGGGATTACTTGTTCTGATACTTGGGTTTGGGTCCATGCTCGGAAAAATGGTGGCTGACAGCGGATCTGCTCAGCGAATTTCAAACACCATGGTGAGTGCGTTTGGGTTGAAATATGTACACTGGGCGCTCATGCTGACCGGCTTTATCGTGGGTATCCCCATGTTTTACTCCGTAGCCTTTGTTGTTTTAATCCCCATTGTTTTTACCGTTGCCGCTACCACCGGGCTGCCACTTTTGTATGTCGGCCTGCCCATGCTGGCATCACTTTCTGTAACCCACGGTTATTTGCCACCTCATCCTTCACCAACAGCCATCGCCGGAATGTTTCATGCCAATATCAGTAAAACAATACTGCTTGGTTTTCTGGTAGCTATCCCGGCTATCATTGTTGGCGGGCCGATTCTGGCGCCACGGTTCAAAAAAATAAAAGCCACGCCGCTGGAAGATTTTACCGGCCAGAAACAGCTCGAAGAGCATGAATTTCCTTCAACATTTATCAGCATTTCTGCAGCTCTGATGCCCGTAATATTGATCGTTTTTTCAGGAATTGCCTGCCATTTTACAAACCCTGATTCATCCGCTTATTCTTATCTGAAAGGGATCGGTAATCCTGTTCTGGCCATGTTGCTTTCAGTTTTGTTTGCCATTTACTTTCTGGGCATCCGGCGCCAAAAGAAGATTTCAGAAATTATGGACGGGCTCACGCAAGCCATTTCAAGCATCGCTATGATTTTATTGATTTTGGCCGGGGCTGGCGGACTGAAAGAAATATTAGTGGCAAGCGGTATCAGCGAATATTTGGGCGGGTTATTGCGCGAATCAAACCTGTCTCCTTTGTTTTTGGCATGGTTGATTGCCGCGGTTATTCGCGTTGCTATAGGTTCGGCAACGGTAGCCGGAATGACAGCAGCCGGAATTGTTTTACCTTTGATATCCACTACTTCGGTTTCGCCTGAATTAATGGTGCTGGCTATTGGCTCCGGAAGCCTTATGCTTTCGCATGTCAACGATGGCGGATTCTGGATGTTTAAAGAATATTTTAATCTGACGGTTAAAGAAACTTTGCTTACCTGGACTGTGATGGAAACAACCATCTCGCTGGTTGGGCTCGCAGGTATCTTTGTATTGAATTATTTTCTGTACTAGCAAAACATACATCAAATGAAAACTGTTGAAGAAAAACTTAAAGCGTTAGGATTGGAATTACCTCCGGCCCCGGCTAGCGGTGGAATTTATCATCCGGTTGTTATCTGTGGAAACTATCTCTATGTCTCCGGACAAGGTCCCATGAAAACGGATTCGCAGTTAATTAAAGGAAAAGTCGGACGCGATTTAACCCTGGAAGAAGGACAATTGGCAGCCCGCCAGGTTGGGTTAACCATGCTTGCAACCATTCAGGCACAAATAGGCGACTTGGTGAAAATCAAGAGACTGATCAAAACGTTGGGCATGGTCAATTGCTTTCCTGAATTTGAACAACACCCCCAAACCATCAACGGTTTTAGCCAGTTAATGGTCGATTTATTTGGTGAAGAAAACGGGAAAGGGGCCCGAAGCGCGGTGGGAATGTCACTTCCGGGGAATATTGCAGTAGAAGTGGAATGCATTTTTGAATTGCACGAAGAAAAATTAAACGATTAGCCATGTGGTATTCCATAACCAACGAATCCTCAGTTTTTACGCCGTCGATCCTGGTTTATCCTGACCGGATTCAGGAAAACATCCGGAAGATGGTAAGCATAGCCAGTGATGCCAGTCGGTTGCGCCCGCATATAAAGACCCACAAAATTCCCGAAATCATTCAACTTCAGGTCAGTTTAGGGATCAGAAAGTTTAAATGTGCTACCTTGTCTGAAGTTGAAATGGCAGCCGACAATGGTGGCGACGATTTACTCTTTGCTTACCCTTTGGTGGGTCCGTCCATTCATCACTTTTTAAAAATCATCGCCCGGTTTCCAAACAAAACTTTCGCGGTTACGGTCGATTCACTTCCTGCTGCCGATCAGTTAAATCAGGCAGCCATTCAGGAAGGCAAAACGGTACGGGTTTTTGTCGATTTGGACAATGGAATGCACCGGACGGGAATTGATCCTGAACAAGCTGATAAGCTAATCAGTTTCATTATAAATAAAGAAGGTTTGCATTTTGCAGGTTTGCATATTTACGACGGGCATATCCATGAAGTAAACTTTGAGGAAAGGAAAATACATGCCGACCGTGATTTTGAGAGCGTCGATAAGCTGGTGCAAAAACTGGAAGGAAAGGGAGTAAAAATTGAAGAAATGGCCTGCGGAGGCTCGCCAACATTTCCGATTCACGCCTTGCACAAAGAACGGACACTCTGTCCCGGAACGCCAATCCTCTGGGATGCGGGTTACACTCATGATATCCCCGATCTCGATTTTCTTCCTGCCGCGGTTATTGTTGGAAGAGTGATAAGCAGGCCATTGGGGAATATCTGTTTCGATTTGGGACATAAGGCAATTGCATCCGAGATGGTCCATCCCCGCCTGAAATTTCTTGACTTTCAGCCTGGCGAAGTTTTGAACCACAGCGAGGAACATCTGGTCGTTGCCCCAGGCAATGGGGGCGAATTTGAATTTGGTAGATTGGTTTATGCCCTTCCCAAACATGTATGTCCTACCATAGCTCTTCACGAAAAAGTATACGTGGTCAGCAACCATCAGGTGACCGGCACCTGGACTGTCACCGCCCGAAAAAGAATTTATTAATCAAATCAAAAGCGTAATATGATTGTCCGTTGCTTTTCATAACAGTCAATGATGGTGATTAATAGTCATTCCGTTGCCATTTATAGTTTCATGTCAACTAAATGACCAGCTAATGACAATTAAATGACTTTTAATGACCATAGGTAAATTTGCGGATATGGAAATGTGCTAAAAATATAAATCGATGAAAGATAAAAAAATCCTGTGTTTTGATTCCCATTTAGATATTTCCATGAATGCCATGGAGTGGAACCGCGATCAAAGATGGACTGTTGAACAAATCAGGGAAAGTGAAAAAGGAATGACAGACAAGCCCGATCGTGGGAAAAATACAGTTTCATTTCCGGCACTTCGCAAGGGGAAAGTTGGACTGGTAGTAGCCACCCAGATTGCCCGGTTCGTAAAACCGGGTAGTTCAATTCCTGGCTGGCATTCGCAGGAACAGGCTTGGGCGCAGACTCAGGGTCAGTTGCAATGGTACCGAACCATGGAAGAAGCCGGCGAGATGAAACAAATTGTGGATGGAAAATCACTGGCCGAAAGCCTGGCAATATGGGATACTCCGGACGACAAAACCCCGATTTGTTACCTGTTAAGCCTGGAAGGAGCCGATTCCATCGTTTCGATGAATCACCTGGAGCGGGCTTACCAAAACGGCTTGCGAGCCATTGGCCCGGCACATTACGGCCCGGGTGTGTATGCCAACGGAACCGACTCAAGCGGTCGGCTAAATAGCAAAGGTGTAGAACTGTTGACAACGATGGATCAACTGAATATGATTCTGGATGTGACCCACCTGAACGACGATGCCTTTTGGCAAGCTCTCGAAATTTATAAGGGAAGTATCTGGGCCAGCCACAACAATTGCCGTCATTTTGTCGATCACAATCGCCAGTTTAGCGACGAGATGATTAAAGAACTGGTTAACCGGAATGCAGTGATCGGCATAGCGCTTGACGCCTGGATGATGGTTCCCAATTGGGTTCGGGGAGTATCAACACCAAAATCGCGCCAAGTGACCCTCGAAATTATGGTTGACAATATTGATCATGTTTGCCAATTGGCCGGCAATTCACTTCATGCCGGGGTTGGAAGCGACCTGGATGGCGCCTTTGGTACTGAGCAATGTCCGATGGATTTGGATACGATTGCGGATATTCAAAAATTACCTGAACTGCTTAAAAAGAGAGGGTATAACGATGAGGATGTTGTGAATATTATGCACCTAAATTTTGTGCGTTTCCTTCAAGCCTATTTTAACCAGAGTTCGGTCTAAGAAGATTGAACCCGCGTGCCGCTAGGTACGCCACAAGCCGGTTTTGAATAGCCGCCATATTTATGTACCGGTTGTGAAATATGTAAGATTAGGGTTTTAACCGAATATTTGTTGTTTCAGATTTCGGCGAAAGCCAATTGTTCTGATATTCTTTTTCACCATCTGAAGGTGGTGGCTATTCAAAAAGTGTAAATGCATTGACCCTGCATCATTGTTCGATTTTCGTAACTGATCGTTTGTTTTTAGTTATTTTTTGGACAATTTCTGTTTGATATTTGTATCATCATTAAAAGCATAAAATCATGGAAACAAAATTGCAAAAACGCAAATTAGGAAACAGTGGTCTGGAAGTATCAGCCATCGGACTCGGCTGCATGGGTATGAGTTTTGGCTACGGAACAATTTCTGATGAAAAGGAAATGATCACCCTGATTCGGTCGGCCGTTGAAAGCGGAGTTACCTTTTTTGATACGGCTGAAGTTTATGGGCCATATATCAACGAAGAACTGGTGGGTAAAGCCCTCGAGCCATTCAAAGGTAAAGTGGCGATTGCTACAAAGTTCGGGTTTAATTTTCAGGATGGTATAAATACCGGACTCAACAGCCATCCGGAGAATATCAAAAAAGTGGCTGAAGCTTCGCTCAAACGACTCAAGGTAGATGCCATCGATCTTTTCTACCAGCACCGGGTCGATCCGAATGTACCTATCGAAGACGTTGCAGGTGCTGTGAAAGACCTGATTCAGGAAGGAAAAGTAAAACATTTCGGACTTTCGGAAGCCGGGGTGCAGGTGATTCGTCGCGCACATGCCGTGCAACCGGTGACTGCTTTGCAAAGCGAATATTCGCTGTGGTGGCGCGAGCCGGAAGACGAAATTATTCCAACACTCGAAGAACTGGGAATTGGCTTCGTTCCGTTTAGCCCGCTGGGCAAGGGTTTCCTAACCGGAAAAATGGATCAGAATACCACCTTCGACAGTAAAGACTTCCGGAGTACCGTTCCGCGTTTATCACCCGAAAACCTGAAAGCCAACATGGCATTTGTCGATTTGGTCGCAACATTTGCACAGCGCAAGAATGTGACATCGGCACAAATTGCACTGGCATGGGTACTTGCTCAAAAGCCTTGGTTTGTCCCAATTCCGGGAACTACGAAGTTGCATCGTTTACACGAAAATCTCGCTGCGGCTGCCGTAGAATTCACTGCTGGAGAACTTCAGGAAATTAACACCGCCTCATCAAAAATTGTCGTGCAAGGCGACCGTTATTCAGGCGGAAGTGCAAAAATGATTAATAGGTAATTCTTCGAAAACGAATTTTAGAAAAATCAAGAACCATATAGACAAATAGAACACATAGAGAAAAGTATGAATAACAAATAAAACTGTGTGAACTATGTGTCTGTTTGGTTAATTATATGAGTATGTGAGCAAATAGAAGGTTACACCACTTTCAAATCAACTCCCATCAATAATAAAATAATCAATACCAACCCAACTACAATGCGGTACCAGCCAAATACTTTAAAGCCATGTTTTTGAAGGAAAGTGATGAAGGTTTTGATGGCAATCATAGCGACGATAAAGGCAACAACGTTTCCGATCAGTAAGGTTGTTAAATTGTCCTTCAGCAACGATATGCCATTTGGATCGAGTATTAATTTGAGTAGTTTATAACCTGAAGCTGCCGCCATAGTTGGGACCGCCAGAAAGAATGAAAACTCAGCGGCATTGGTTCGGCTCAGTTTCTGTTGCATCCCTCCAATAATGGTTGCTGCCGAGCGCGAAACTCCCGGAATCATGGCAATACATTGCCAAAATCCAATTTTCAGGGCGGTAGGGTAGGATATTTCCTGATTTTCTTTTTCCTTTTTAAACCATTTGTCAACAAACAGCAACAGAATCCCTCCAAGTAACATCGTAATTGCAACAACCAAAACATTTTCAAGCAAGCTGTCGATAAAATCTCCTGCAAGAAATCCAATTACTGCTGCCGGAAGAAAGGCAACAAAAAGCTTTTGATAAAAAGTCCAGCTTTGCAGAAATCGCCGCCAGTAAAGAACTACAACCGATAAAATTGCTCCAAACTGAATGTTTACGGTAAAAGCTTTGGTAAATTCATCGATATTCATTCCCAGTAACGCTTCGGTTATAATCATATGACCGGTTGAGGAAATGGGCAGAAATTCGGTGATTCCTTCTACAATGGCAATTACAATGGCTTCGAATAGAGTCATGATTCAATGTTCTGATTATTTTCGGATGTAAAAATAGGTTTTTCCTTCACTCCGGTTATCGTAATTATAAATTTCCTTTCCCCGGTTCAGATTATAAAATGCAAGCATAGCCAAATCACCAGCGCAAAACAAGGAATGAAGGCACATTATACTCAGGAAGAAGTACATCAATTGTTGATTGTAAAAGACAATGGTACCAGCCAGACAAATTAGTTTAATAACAACAAACGGTGCGAGAGCTACGAAGTGAAATGCCCGGGATGCAATTACCTGTCGATCGGCCAGAGCATAAAAAGTAAATTTTTTCAGGACTACCCCAAACGAAATTTTTCGTGCTCCTGAAAGCAGATAGGCTAAAGCATGGAGTAATTCATGGATTACGATGAGTATACTAAATGAAAACAGAAGTGCAAGACTAATACTAATTATAAGTTCTGAAATACCTTTGAAAACGAGAACGATGCTTCTGGTCAGCAGAAATATAAATAGAATCATCATGATAACCTGATAAACAGAATATATCCGGATGATGTATTTTTCTTCACTGATTTGTTCCACCACAAACTCGCGCAGCTTTTGATGTGAAACTTCGGCCAAAAGTTCAAATTCACTGTTGTTATGCAAATCCTCCGGAGTAAGTTTTATTCCCATACTTTCCTATTTATTTTGGATGATGGATGCTAAAGCTCTCAGGTTGATCAGCCGTGAGGAAAAAGCAAACAAAGCGCTGGCCGAAATCATAATAAAATAGCCAATAACCCAGTTGTTAATTTGTTTACTCAGATATCCTGCCAGAAAAACAAAACCAACAAACAAAATCAACTTTCCAATAATTCTGTAATTGATGTTTATTTTTAATATTGAAACCGCGAGAATTGTTTGAGCAAGTGCTGTAAATAGCTGAGTTGCCAGGCTCGCCCAGGCTGAACCCATTGCCTGAAAATGTGGTATCAGGATTAAATTTAAGCCAATACTTATTCCCATTCCAAAAATAGCCATCCAGTTCAGCTGGCGGATACTGCCATTGGCTGTTAGTAATGTGCCAAAAATATAGGTAGTGGCAACACCCAGAAAACTAACCATCAATATCTGTAAAATGGATGCCGAGAGTTCGATGTTACTTTTATAAAGCAAATCCATTATTTCTTCATCGTAAAATCCTGAAGAAAGACTGATGATAATTGCCGGCACAAAAAGCAGAAGAAATGAAAACTGCACCATGGAGCTAATATCTTCTTTTTGTTTAATCATTCGTGCAAAAATAGGCAACAATAAACCCGCAAATAAAACGCCAAACATGGAAACAGCATCGAGCAGACGGAAAGCCTGGGCATATATTCCAGCCTGTTCCATACCGTTTGGTAAAAGAACCTCCAGCATCACAGAATCAACGCGATTATAAAATGACATGAGCAGAATCAGTAAAGCATATGGGTAACTTTTCCTGAGGAAAACGATAAAAAACAATCGGTCGAACTGAAATTTCAGTTTCCCGGTATGGGCTAATACAACGGCCAATGTAATCAGGCACGCTATCAGGTATGCAATCGACTGAGCATATACAAACCATTCAATTTTAAAGACATGGTTAGTAATATTTGTAAACAGGAGAACTGAACAGATGATTATCATCAGCGAGCGGTCGAGCACTGATAAAAAACTGTCGGTTCGGAAAAGGTGTAATCCGCTGATGTTTGACCTCAGGTATAGTGTGAATGAGATGAGAAACTGGTTCAAAATCAGGAATATAAGCAGGTGAAACTGAATTTTATCGTATCCAAGAATAGAAGCAACTATAATACACACTATGGTATATACACCAGCCAGTAAAAATTTTAAGCCAACAATGTTACTGATGTGTTTTTTCATCAGCTGATGATGTTGTGCTATGTTTTTATTGTTGTAGTTGGTTATCCCCAGATCGAGCAGGATGTTGAGGATCATGGAAAAACTCAGCAACGAAAAGTATAACCCATAATTTTCGACACCCACGAGGTTATTCACGTGACGGTCGATTCCAAATATCCAGAAGGGTTTGATTAAAACATTCAGAAAAAGGAGTAGCAGCAGATTTGTAATAAACTTCCGTTTCAATCGGGTAACTTTTTCCGGTTTGATTAAAGTGTTTCAAAAATAGCAATTTTTTGAACAGACTTTGTACATTTGATTAGATTTCGATATCCTAACCTTTTGCTATGATTATTGCAGTAAATACCCGATTGTTGATTCAGGGAAAACTCGAAGGGATTGGGTGGTTTACCCGAGAAACCTTGTCGCGAATTACCCGGGATCATCCGGAACATCAGTTTTTATTCATTTTCGACCGCCCGTACGCCAACGAATTTGTTTTCACTGAAAATGTCACCCCAATCGTTTTATCGCCTCCTACCCGGCATCCTTTTTTATGGTATCTCTGGTTTGAGTTTCAGATTCCGCGAATTTTAAAAAAGTACAAGGCCGACCTGTTTTTTTCTCCTGATGGATACTTGTCGCTCGGTACACGAGTCAGACAATTGGCTGCCATACACGACATTAACTTCGCACACCGGCCCAAGGATCTTCCCTGGCTGACGGCTAAATATTACAATTATTTTTTCCCCAGGTTTGCCCGTAAGGCCCGCAGGATTGTTACTGTTTCGTTCTTCTCAAAAGAAGATTTACTCCGGACATATAAAATTGGAAGTGATAAGATTGATGTGGTTTACAATGGTGTAAATACGTTATATACTCCAACTTCTGAACTGGAAAAGGAGCATGCAAAAGCCAAATATTCAGGAGGAAAAGAGTACTTTTTATTTATTGGGTCGCTGCACCCACGTAAAAATATCAGCGGATTATTGCGTGCCTATGATGCATTTCGAACTTCAGTCGAAACTGACACTAAACTGGTAATTATTGGCGAAAGCATGTTTAAATCGAACGATATTGAGCTTACCTATGAAGGCATGCGATATAAGGATGATGTGATTTTTACCGGACGCCTGGGCAATGAAGAGTTGCATCAGGTTTTAGGAGCATCGCTGGCACTCACTTTTGTCCCCTTTTTCGAAGGTTTCGGCATTCCGGTAATTGAAGCCATGAATGCCGGTGTGCCTGTTATTTGTTCAAATACAACTTCTTTGCCCGAAGTAGGCGGCCATGCCGTTCTGTATGTCGATCCATTTTCATTGAACCAAATCCGGGATGCAATGATCAAAATCTATCAGGAAAAGGAATTTCGGCAAATTCTCATTGAAAAAGGATTTTTGCAAAAAGAAAAGTTCAGTTGGGATAAAACTGCGGAACTGCTTTGGGGAAGCATCCAGATTTGCACCAATACGTAGTCGTTCCAAATTCCAAGTTTCAAATTCCAAATGATAAAAAACAAACTACTGCCATATTTACAGGAAGGAAGAATAGAGGCTGGTTGTGATGAGGCAGGACGTGGATGTTTGGCCGGACCAGTGTTTGCTGCTGCGGTAATATTACCCATATCGTTCGAAAACGATTTGCTGAACGATTCAAAACAACTAACCGAAAAACAACGGTATGCACTTCGCCCACTTATTGAACGCGAAGCTTTATCGTTTGCTGTTGGGATTGTAGATAATCACGAAATTGACCGGATCAATATTTTAAACGCATCGTTTTTAGCCATGCACAGGGCTATTGACCAACTAATACTAAAACCGGAATATTTACTGATTGATGGTAACCGGTTCAAAGCATATCCGCAGATTCAACATACCTGTATTGTAAAAGGAGATGGAAAGTTCCTATCCATAGCGGCCGCATCAATTCTCGCAAAAACCTACCGCGACGATTATATGGAGGTTATTCATCGTGAATTCCCAATGTTCGACTGGAAACAAAATAAAGGCTATCCAACGTTATTCCACCGAAAGATGGTTCAACAATTTGGTATTACTTCTTATCATCGGAAATCGTTCGCTAACCTGGGCGACCAGCTCCGTCTTAATTTCTGAAAGTCAACTGAACTTATTTTGATCGGCTACTTCTCGTGTTTTGGATCAAACAGGAATGCCTCAAAATAAATTCAGGAATAAAAAGCGCTTAACTTTTCATTCCTGAATCAGATATAAAATAGCAGTTTGAATTACAACATTAAAGGATAGTGTTTTTTATCCTTGTTTTTTGAATAGCCGGAGATTAATCTTCATCGCCACCGTCGTCGTCAAAATCCTCGTCGTCATCATCGTAGTCGTCATCGGCAACATCATCAGCCTCTTCCACTTCAGCCTCGCCGGCGAGGAATTCATCATCGGCATATTTGCTTTCGTATTCTTCTTTTGCACTATCCTTGAGTGAACCAGTGCTATCGTAATCATCATCTTCTTCGATGATTTTTTCAGCTTCGTAAACAGTCATGCGAACCAGATAGTATTTGTCATCGGTTTCGAATGGGAGTGCACTTACTCGTTTTCCCTCCTTGTTGTTGAAATAAATCAGGTTTTCACTGTATCCGCTTGGATATTCAAGTTTAATCTTTTCCTGAATTTCCGGATCAAGTTTATCGTAATCTTTAATTACTCTGGGTTTATTTGGATTCATTGATAGATATTTTTACTGCAATTATATGAAAAAAATTAATAATACTTCAGTGGCGAAAATAAATGAAAAACAATTTTTCCTGCAACATTTTTCTCCATTCTTATCTGATTTCACCAAAGATTTGTTGTTAGCTAAAATTAATCATGGCCTTAATCACACCATTCTGATATTCTGATACTATTTCGAATGCCTTTTGAGTGTCTTCAGGAGCAAAATGATGCGTTACCATTTGTTCAACCGGTAACCCATTTTCAACCAGTCCGATTGATTTTTCGACACAGTGATTCTGTCGGCGAACATTGTGGATGGAAATTTCATTTCGCCGAAGGATGTCCATATTTAACAGGTATTTACCATCGGGAGGGATTCCGACTAAAATTAATTTTCCACCCGGCTTAATTAAATTGACTGCATCATCAATTGCCCGTTGTTCGCCACTGCAATCAAAAACCACATCGAGTAACAAAGGTTCCAGTTCCAATGTTACCATTGCCGGATTTACTTCAAACGGATTAAAAACATAGCTGGCGCCAAGATCAGAAGCTTTTTTACGTCGGTATTCCAACGGTTCGAAGCACAAAATATTCGATGCGCCCATTGTTTTCAGTACCATTAAAACACTTAACCCAATGGGGCCGGAGCCAAAAATCCCAACTGTTTTATTTCTGAAATCGGTCTTCGCCAGTTCAACACTGTAGGTACCAATGGTTAGCGGTTCAATGAGCGCTGCGGTAGTGGCATCAAACCTTGGGCTTAAAGTAAAGCACGTAAATTCAGGCATCACAATGTATTCGGTCAGGCAACCGTCGAGCTGGCCCGGACAGCCTAAAAACCGGTTTTTACGACAAGTGTGTGGTCTTCCCGCCAAACATTGATCGCAGGTACCACAATGCACACTGGGATCAACAGCGATAAGGTCGCCAGGTTTGACACGAGTCACCGCACTGCCAACTTCTTCAATAATTCCTGAACATTCGTGACCAACAGCAAAAGGGAATTCGACTACCTGAGTACCAATTTTGCCATGCGTAAAATAGTGTATATCCGATCCGCAAACTCCAACTGTCTTTATCCTGATCAATACGTCATCCGCATTCAACAGCACAGGTTTGGGTCTATCAGTCATTTCAATCTTCCGGATTCCGGTCAAAACCAACGTTTTCATCAGTAGATAGTTTGATTTCAATAAAATACGTTGCCAATTAATGAAAAAAAAAGATGATACTGACTAAAATTCCAGTTTATTTTTTGAATTCATGGTGTTATTTATTTCGGCCTAAAAGTTTCTTTGAAGTGAAATGCCACTTTGTCCTCATTCTTTAGCACTGCGTTTTATCACTTTTTTTTATTGCCTGAATCCATTACTTTGTTTCAACATTAAAACTTCGAAACATGTACGGAAAAATTCAGCACGACTTAACAGAAACCATTCAGGATCTTAAACAACAGGGTTTATATAAAAGGGAACGGATTATAACTTCCTCCCAAAGTTCACAGATCACCGTTGCAGGAGATCATCCGGTCTTAAATTTTTGTGCCAACAATTACCTAGGGCTTGCCAATCATCCTGAAGTCATACTTGCAGCACAAGAAACTATGAATAAATGGGGATTTGGACTTTCATCGGTTCGTTTTATCTGCGGAACCCAGCAAATTCATAAAGATTTGGAGGAAAAGATGTCAACGTTTCTGGGAACCGAAGATACCATTTTGTATTGTGCCGCTTTTGATGCTAACGGGGGCATTTTTGAACCATTGCTTGGCGAAGATTCCATCATTATTTCGGATGAGCTGAACCATGCTTCCATCATTGACGGGGTGCGTCTTTGCAAAGCGCAGCGAGCCCGTTACAAACACTCAGATATGGCTGAGCTGGAAAACTGCCTGAAAGAATCACAATCGCTCAAATACCGATTAGTAGTTACCGATGGTGTATTCTCCATGGATGGTGATCTGGCCAAACTTCCGGAGATTGTTGCTTTGTGCGAAAAGTATGATGCCCTGATCATGGTGGACGATTCGCACGCTTCAGGCTATATCGGCAAAACAGGTAGAGGAACTGCCGAACATTTCGGATTACTCGGTAAAATTGATATCATAACAACCACCTTCGGGAAAGCATTGGGTGGCGGAAATGGCGGGTGTACTTCAGGCCGGAAGGAAATCATCGAAATGCTCCGTCAGCGTTCGCGCCCTTATTTGTTCTCGAATACGCTGGCGCCTGCAACTGTTGGTGCAACCATGAAAGTGCTCGATTTACTGACTAAATCGGCGGAATTGCCTGCAAGGACAATGGAGAATGCCAATTATTTCAGGGCAAAAATGGAAGCTGCCGGATTCGACCTGGTAAAAGGCACTACGGCCATCGTTCCGGTAATGATTTACGATGCCCCCCTGGCTGTAAAATTTGCCGACGAATTGTTGAATGAAGGTATTTATGTGATTGGATTTGTATTCCCGGTTGTGCCAAAAGGAAGGGCAAGAATTCGGGTGCAACTATCTGCAGCACATTCCAAACCCCAGATTGATCAGGCTGTTGAGGCATTTATCAAAGTTGGGAAATCGCTGGGGATTATTTAATCCGAGACACAAAAAAGGCTGCTCCGAAATAAATCGCGGAACAGCCTCACAGGTAACACCGAGTTGAGTTGGTGGTTTCTGTTTCTGAAATTGAATTGTTTCAGATTTTTATCTGAAATCATATATTTAGGGAAGAACGGAGATATTGAAATTCAATACGACACTGGCGTTACCCGAAACGGACACATTGTCCATTACCAAGCCTGAAATGATACTGCTTGCAGTAACCAATCCTTTAAAAACCAGTTTTCCTGATGATGAATATTGTCCGTATGAAACTACATGTATTTCGTAGTCGCCTTCATCTAAAAATGAGAGTTGATAAGTTCCGTCAGCCTTAACTTTTGCACTTGAAACTGCTTTTGCAAACAGGATGTTACTGCTTCCCTGGGCCTGAGTTTCAGTGGCAGCACTAAATTGGCTTTTTTTGTAGGCATAAACAACCAACTCATGATTGCCCAAATTGTTATTTGCTTTTCCTTTAATTTCACCACTCTTTTCCTGAAGTACCACACGAAGCGAACTTTTCAGTTCAGCATCGGTAACAAACTTGTATTTGCTGGCAGAGCTTGAATTTTCATTGTAGACAATCGATTTTCTAAGATCGAAGTCAACTACTAAATTCGTTGTAGTATTGGCCGTAACCATAAAACTTTTGTCAAGTTTAATTTCTCCTGAAGTGGAAGATGACGTATTTAAGTTGTGTTTTACGCTTGTTTTATCAATTACGTAACAGCCCGGAGAATTTCCTGATGCATCTTTTTCGTAATCCAGAACCAATGAGATTTTACTATAGGTATTGGCCTTTACATCGCCTGAAAACAATAACCCGGTATTTCCGGAATGGAGATCAGAAATTTTGACCGTTTGTTTTTGGAAGCCTTCAACAGACTGTCCATCAACTTTTACATCGGCAACAGTAACAAAAACTGCCTGAATATTGGCATCGTCAGATGCTGCATCAGTAATTTTTACAGATAATTGTCCGTTGGTTTGGTCTGAATCATCATCTTTTGTACATCGAAGGCTTAGCAGTGAAATGAATAGCACTGATGAAAGGAGCAAGATTTTCGTTTTCATAGCTGGTAATTTTGATTGTTTATTAAATAAAATGAGACTGTTTGGAATCCGTTTGAATCATTAGAAATCCAAAATGAAAATCAAACAGTCTCTGTCCAAAAGCAATAAGTGTGTAATCTGGAGGTATTATTTTACCTGAATCACAGCATATTTTGAGATTCTCCAGAATTCTTCCGGATTCTCAATTTGCAGGTAAGCAATCTGTCCGTTTTCTTCAACCATTTTATAAGAGCTTTGTGGATGTTCTGAAATCACAACTGCTTTTTTAGCATTTACCGCAATCGTTTTTGTTTTGCGAATATCAAGCTCTGTGAAATGTGAAGGATCAAAATTTTCCTGGATGGCTTTATTGCTGCCCAGACCAAGGACTCCACCTTCGCGGTCAAGTATGCCTTCTTCTTTCAGTTCCTTGTAAGTTCCAAGTACAACGTGTGCTGTATTCAGTTTATCGGTTCTTTCAACAATTACGTTTTGTTTGTAACTGATGGTGTCTGCCTGTTGCGCAATGTTGGTATTCAAGTTTACGATTTTTGAATCCAGCTCGGCAAGAGTGATGTTTTTGGTTTCAACTACTTTTTTCAATTCTGCAATTTCGAGATTCTGACTATCAATAGTTTCAGTTAAAGCCTGAAGTCTTTTCTCATAAGTCTTTAAGCTTAATCCCGATTTTTTTAATTTTTGTTCCAGATCGGCAATTTTCTTATTGTTCTCTTCAACCATATTGTCTAACAGATTGATGTCGTCAATAATGGCCTGTTTTCTGTTTTTGCCACCTTCTGACTGTACCATAGAGATTTGTTTCCTTTTTTCTTTTATCGATTTCAAATTGTTCTCGATTTCAAAAAAGGAGTTGTCCATGTCAAACATAATGGAATCTTTTTGTTGAATCATTTGTTCGGTGTTGGCCTTTTCAACCAATAGGGATTGTATTTTTGCTTCCTTTTGGTTATAAACTAACACGCCACCAACGATTCCGACAACCAGTAGAAATCCTGCAATAATGATTGTCACTAACTGTGTTTTTTTTGTTGAATTTTCCATACCATTTTTTATTAAGTGATTAACTAATTATTTGCTTTTTCAGATCAAACAGTCAGGATATTTGAATAATCCCGTTAAACATCTTAATTGCGCTGTTCAATTTTGCGATGGAGTATGACAATGCCTGTGCCACTTGCTTGTTTGAGGCATAAGGTATTGTTTATTAAAGTTTTGTGTAAAATGAGTCTGGTTGTGTTTTTCTCAAAATGATCAAATCAAATCCTGAAATGATAAGAATGAGGAATGGAGATAGTTTTATTCTTTATTATTTTCTTTTAGCATTCGATAGATAGTAGCGACGCCAAGGTCCAATTTTTCGGCCACCAGTTTGATGTTGTTGTCGTATTTGTCCAGAAACTTCCTGACGATCCGGAGATCATATTCCCGTAAACTAAGTTCCTGACTGAATAAATCATCAAGTAAATCCTGTCCTCTGCCCAAAACGATGTGATCGGCGGTTATTTCATTTTGATCGGCCAGGGTAACAGCCAATTCAATTACCGACTTTAATTCGCGTATATTTCCGGGAAACGAATAGGAAAGCAAACGTGCTGAAGCCTCGGGTGTTAATGATTTGACGGCCATTTTATTTTCCTTGCAGAATACTTTAATGAAGTGTTTCGACAGAATAATCACATCATTTTCCCGCTCGCGCAGGGGTGGTAATTCAATAGGGAGTCCATAGAGGCGGTAGTAAAGATCTTGCCTGAAATTTCCTTTTTTGATTTCTTCCTGAAGATCTTTGTTGGTAGCAATAATGATCCTGCAATCAAATTTTACAGGTGCATTGCTACCAATGCGGATAATTTCCTTTTCCTGAAGGGCGCGTAGTAATTTGGCCTGCAATGAAATATCCATTTCTGCCATTTCGTCGAGAAACAAGGTGCCACCGTTGGCTTCTTCGAACTTACCAATCCGGCGGAAAGCGGCTCCTGTGAAGGAGCCTTTTTCATGTCCAAAAAGCTCACTTTCAATCAGTTCTTTCGGGATGGCAGCAACATTTACCGGAACGAATGGCTGTTTTGACCGGCTTGAATTGTAGTGTATGGCTTTGGCAACCAATTCTTTACCAGTCCCTGTTTCACCGGTTATGGTTACAGTAATGTTGGTGCGGATAGCTTTTTCTATTAGTTCGTATACTTTTCGGGTTGCTGCACTATTGCCGATAATCGTATTTTGATCAGTGTATTTCTTTGTGACTTCCTGCCGTAAGTTTACAATTTCTTTTTTCAGGTTGCTGCCCTGTCGGATATTACTGACCGTATTCAATAACCGTTCTCTGATATCTTTCGACTTGACAATGTAGTCGAATGCCCCGTTTTGTAATAAAGTAACCACCACCTCAATGTCGTCCTGTTCCGAAATCAGGATGATCTGAATGTCTTCGTTAATTTCCTTGATTTGCTTCAACACATCCAGCCCCTTCATATCGGGAAGCCGGTAATCCAACGTAATTACATCCGGCTCCTGATGTAAATTAGCCAGGCATTCTTTACCGGTTCCGAAAGATTGTATTTCGTAATCGGGATTTAGCGATAGTGTATGCACCAGCAATCGGCTGTACCATTCATCATCTTCAACAACAAATATTTTGAAGGCTTTTTCTGACATTCACACGATGTTTCGTTAATCTGTATAGGCGCAACAAGGTAGTAAGTTTTTCACTGAAACGGACGATTGAATTCTCATTTTGAGAAAATATTCAGTTAATCAGACTTCTCTTTCCCCAGTTTTTGTTTAAGAATTGAATTGATGTTGTTGATTTCCATTGTGATAGAATCAATCAGTGCCTTTATCTCATCCGGATTAAGGTTTTCTACAGTCGTTTCCAGTTTCTTTAAATGATTATAAAGCGAAGTTGCCTGTAAATGTTTGGCTGGTGCCGCAAGTTTATGGGCCGTTTCAGCCAAAGCACTCCAATCTGAGTTTTGAAGATTTTTTTGAAACTTCGCCAATGATTCTTCACTCGAACGAATAAAAATCCGTAGCATTTCATTCAAAAAAGCGGTGTCGCCTCCTGAAATCCGTTCCAATTCATCCAAATCGATTGCCGCATCTATAGCAATTATTTTCTGACTGGCTTCTCCGGTCCCTTTTGGAAGTAATTTCAGGATCGTGTTGAGCAAATCTGATTCAGCAAATGGTTTTTGCAGAAAAGCATGCATTCCCGCCAATTCTATCTTTTGAATATCGGCTGATTTAGTGGTCGCAGTCAATGCAATAATTTTGGATGACATGCGATGCTGTAAAATCAGTCTGGTCGCTTCATATCCATCCATTATTGGCATTCTGATGTCCATGAGGATGAGGTCGTATTCATTTTTTACAACAAGTTCAACGGCTTCCTTTCCGTTATAGGCTTCCGTAAACGTCACTCCCCAGTTATTCAGAATGTTTTTGATCAGGTAAAGGTTGAATTCTTCGTCGTCAACAATCAGGAAATGAAGTTTTCTGAACCAGATCGGTACTTCTAATTGTCCGGGTTTTTCTTTCGGTAAATTATCGGGATTACCTTTTTGATAAGGTATTTGTATGGAGAAACGGGTTCCTTTTCCAGGCGTGCTATCTACATCGATTTTTCCATCCTGCAGGAGGACAAGCTTTTTAACGATGGAGAGGCCAAGTCCGGCGCCACGCTGCTTCAGGGTTAGGTCAGTATCCAATTGTACAAACTCATCAAAAATCAGGTGCAGATCTTCTTTTGAAATGCCAATACCTGAATCTGCAACTTCGATATGTAACAGGTAATCTTGTTCCGAAGTTTCTTCGCCTGAAACAGCAAGGGTGATTTTTCCCTGTTGGGTGAATTTAATGGCATTGGTAATCAGATTGATCAGGATTTGTTTCAGCCGGATCGGATCGCCTCGAAGTGCCAGATTCTTTTCAGTTTTATTGTTGACAATCAATTCGATACCTTTTTTCTGTGCCGAAAATCTATGCAGGGTATAAACTTCAGACAGGATCTCATCAGGCAGAAAATCAACTTGTTCCATTTTTAGTTTCTGAGATTCGATTTTCGAGAAATCAAGTGTATCGTTTACCAATGCAATCAGGTGCTCGGCAGATTTATGCACTACTTTAAGGTCGGAAGTCATTTCAGCCGAATTCGGTTTTTGAAGCATTTGTTCGGTTAGCCCGTAAATGGCGTTTACCGGTGTCCGCATTTCGTGGCTGACGGTGGCTACAAACATCTCTTTGGCTTTGGCCAGACTTTCGGCTTCAGCTTTTGCTTTTCGCAGAACTTTCTGGTATGTTCTGTTTTTCTGAAGGTTTCGGAAGAATAAAATCAGAATAATGATGAGAAAAATTACCGCGGCAATGGTAAAAATTGCCATTCGCCGGAAGGTTTGGGCTGCCATCGAATCTGCTTCTATTGTTTTGGTTTCCAGACGTTCTTGTTCACTGATTTCGAGACTGTTAATATGTTTGGCAAGCGTCTGGGTTAACTGAATATTTTTCTCAAATAAAACCATCTCTTTGGTTTGCAATCGTTTGGCTTGACTCGTAATTTGTTGCTCAATCCCTGCAATTTCATTTTTGATGATTTCCTTTTCCTTAGTTTTATCAATAATTATAGGTTGCCTGGTTGTCGTATCTTTTTTTGCGAATACCCTTTTGAAAAATCCTTTCTTTTCCTCTGGTTTAAAACGGATGGTATCGGGCTGGATAATGGCTGTGTCAATCTTTGAGTATAGCTCTGTAAATGAGTTGTGTGCATCTGTTTTAGAATGGTGAAGTGCCCTGATTTCGTCCCAGATAATCAATTTTCGGTTGGCAAGCAGCGAAATTGAATCGATATGTGAAAATTCAACGGAGCCGGGAATTGCATATCCGGCCAGTACGTTTAGCTTTTTCTGGATGGAGTCTCCCAATTGCCGGTATGAACGCAAAAATGATGCATCGCCAGTCAGACTGTAAAGTCGGATTGTATTTTCCACTTCATTGAGGTCGGTAGCAATATCTTTAATCAGGAGTAATTTAAGGTCGGGACGAGCTTCTTTGTGAATGGTTTCAACGATTTTGGAAAGACTTTGGTAAGCCAGAAAACCTGAAATAATTACCGCCACTGCGATACAAATGGTTAAAAGAATTACCTGTATTTCAATTTTCAATCTTTTCATTTCAATATAAATATCGGATTTTATATCTGCTTTGTTTAGTTGTCTGGCGATTTTTATTTTTGTAGATTTTCATTTCATGCTTTTTATTTGTTCACCCAACATGAAAGGGCCTGTTTTGCAGAATTTCATGTTAGAGAATGAAAGGAATAATTGCTGAGCGGTAATTGCGTTCTGGAAGGTTAAATAGTTAGTTTTTTTTGCAATTTGAAACAGCTTGTTTGAAAATTGTATTCTTAGGAAACATGCTCGAAAGTTTCGCGAATTTGACAAATGCCTTCTGCTTATCGCCTTCAATTTCAAAGTAAATTTTTGCCAGAAGATAGGTCTTCACAATGTCGAAAGATTTGTATTCCGGATTATACATGTTTTCTATCTTTTGCAGACACAAACGACATTTTTCGGTATTGTTTTTTGTTTTGAGCCCGTGATCGTTCAGAAATTGATATTTCATGAAAACATCGAGTTCATTCATAAGTGCAAACATGTTTTTTATAAAAGAATCATTGCTTTCAAGCTTATTCAAATCGATACTTTCAATGAAAAAATGAAACTTCAGCGAGGTCATGTATTTCGAGAAGCTTTTATTGGTAAGATTCTCGTACCGGATTTGGTAGGTAAAATAAATTAGGCGGTCATAGTCTTGATATTCAGTTGTTTTTTTGCCAGAGTTTAATGCATCAATTTCAGTTAAAAATCTTGATTTGTTTGAGTCGGTATAAAAAGTGATCATTTTCCACCATAAGTAATCCACTTGTAAATAATTAGCAAATAGCGGTGATGTGTTTTTTAGTTTTTCAATTCTAGGCTCAACATCATTGAAATTCTGGCTATAAATTTCAGAAACGATTTCATCAAATAGGACTGTTGATTGGCTGTATGAACTCTGAGAAGCATGAAAGAGGAGAAGGCAAAGAATTATTTTTAGTCCTGAGTTTAAGCTTTTCTTCATAAAAGGTTCAATTGGCAATCTGTTGTTGCGGTTCGCCCTCAATCGTTTTCAAAATTGACTGATAGGTGTTGTTTCGTTTAATCTTTTGTTTTTCGAGGGCCATATTTTCAGCCTTATTTGCGCCTCCAATGTAATAACGCTGAAACCAAGGAAATACAATAACTATGGCCTCCCAGAACGAGTACTTTGCTGCAAAAGAAATCGTAAGATAAATCAATCCGCCTAGTAACGCAGAGGAGTTGGCTGCCTCTTTTAGCTCTCCCGAATATAGCTGTCCGGCTCCAGGCACAATTAAACTAAGTATCCATGCCGTTTGAGGATTATACCTCTTCTCTATCTTTTTTAGTTGAATAAAGTCTTTTTCTATGTCATTTGAACCGGTTTTTCCCGAAACGCCAGAAATACATTTTTTAAATGCTATTTCGGCTAAATCATCCTGGTTCGATCCAAAATAGGCTATTCCTTTCAAAAAGTTTAATTTGGTGTTTTGATCTGAATACTTTGTTGAATCAATATTTATCAATTCGGATAAGGCAAGAATGTACTTTTTATCTAAAATCAGAGAAAATGATTTGCCTAAAATTGCTTCGGTTTTAATGCTGTCGGAATTGGTTGAGAAATATGAGCGGTCAAAAAAAACAGCGCTCTGCTCAAGCTTATTTTGGCTGAGATAGCAGTTTGCAATTTTAAGGCACAGTTGATCTGCATCACGATGACCAAAAAATAAGGCCCGGTTATATTCATTTGCTGCAAGTTCAAAATTCCCCTTATTAAATTGTTGATCAGAGAATCGAACGATGTCATCTAAATTTTGGGCAAATGTTGGTTGAGAAAATATAAGATTAACGATCGCTAAGAATATAAGCGCGGGTTTTACTAACCATTTCATCTTCTTTGTCTTTATTATATTTTAATGCTGACTGAGCGCTTCCGTATACATTGCCTGAATAATACACCACCGATAATGTTCCCATAGCCCACGGATAAAAGCTTTTGGGATTCTTATTAAAGCCTCGTACTGACATAAATGCGGCAGTTGAGGTCATTAAAAATGATACCAATCCGTCTTTCCATTTTCCGGCATAAACCTTACCCGATCCGGGAATAATGGCTGAAAACAGGCCAGCCAAAACAGGACTTTTTTTTCTGAGGTTTAAACCCTGATTGGTAATTTCGACCAAAGAAGGATTAATCTGATTGTTAAATTTATTTTTATAGACACCAGCATCTTTCCATTCTTTACCAAGTAAAATAGTCGCCAGTTTTAGATCATGATTTTCTTTGAAATAGGAATTTGAGCTTATAAAAGAGTTTGCGTCTTGATATTTTTTATTCTCAATTAACAACTTGAAATATTCTACCCCAAAAGTGGTGTCCATCTCACTGAAATTTAAGTTGCCGGAAAATCTTTTGTAACAATCAATCGCCATGTCGAAAGAATTTGTCTTCCTGTAAATTTTAAATAAATACAGATGCGAATCACGTTGGTCTGGTTCTAGAAATACGCATCTTTCAAATTCCCTGACAGCCAATTCGTATTGATTTGAATTGTACAAGTATTCTCCAAATTTGAAAGAGTTGTCGCGATTGTACAAATCTTGCGAAAACAGATCGAAGGTGAATAGGAGAAATAGAATTATTAGTTTAGTTTTCAATGGGATCAAAAAATTTACCGGTTTCTTCATCGATTTTATATGTGCCTAGCGATACCAATGGATGACATCGCATCAGTCGGTCAGAAATTTTCAGAAAGGCTGTAATTTTACTTTTTTCATGATGTATGCATTCAATTGCATAAACAGAACAGGATGGCTGAAAAACACAGGCATCAATGTCTTGCGATGAAATGAAGTTTTTATAAATAATAAACATGGTCGAAAAAGTACTTTCGATTTCATTCTTGTTCTTTTTTGCAAATACGGAGTAATTGACTTTTTCTGAAGGCTGAAATAATGAATCGACGCGATGCATATAGGAAGTTAGTTGTGCATTGCAATCATTTACCAACCCCAGGATTGAAAGTAATATCAGTGCAAGTATCAGAAAATTCTTCATTGTTTATTTTTTCTCGGTCACGAAATTGTAATCCGAATCGTGTCCGGGTTCATTAATCAGAATTTTATCAAATTGAATGATCTGGTAGCTTTTTGAACCACCAAAATAATTAACTGCAAGAATTTCAGTTGGTATCTCAATGCCGTTTATAAAAGTATACTTTTTAAATATTTGTCGGCTAAGAATTACGCCCTTTTTATCTTGAATGACAACAGACTGAAGACGCTTATTTTTACTCGATACAATGATATTCCCAAGAGGAAAGTTTGGAGCAATTGGTGCAGTCCATTTGGTGATGATCATGTCATCAGTTTTTTCAACGTTTGTTGCCTTATAACTCGAATTCCTCAATCCAAAATCTGAAATGTCGTTATTAAGTATGAAATGAAAAATTGAGAATTCAGGCTTTAAAGGACTTCCTTGCTTTGAGATTAGCTTATCATTCTGATATTTAAAAATTGTGGTATCGGCAGAAACGTATATTTCTTTTTGTGGGAAAGAGATGTTATAAATTACCTTTTTTATATTCCTGTCGTAGCGCACTACCCCTTTAGTATATTGAAAAGTACTATCCCTATTCCTGATTTTAATAGTTATATCGGCCTTTAGTCTATAGGAACTCTGACTAAAAGCACCAATAAAAAGAATGCAAAAAAAAGAAATAATTAAGAATTTCTTTGCCATAATACCCTGTAAAAAATAATTAGTCAGTAGTAAAGAGTACTACTGACTAATTGGTTAAACTATTTTGATAGAAATCTATTAATAGGTATATGTCGTTGTAGTTGTGGCTGCTGCTGCAAATACGGCAACATAAATTACAACACTAACAACTGTACTGGCGATACATCCGTAGAGAGCTTTTTTAGTTTGTTCTTTGTTTTCCAATACTAAATAAACTACTAACAAACCAACCCAGCCAAATACGCATCCCCAAAAGAATGAAGGAATACCTAATACAAGCTCATCAGACGAAGCACTGAATGGGAGTGTGGTGGATGATGATATCCCAGTAAGCAATGTGTTGTTTTCCTGATCAATATCAGTGTAAGTTACACCATCATTCTGGGCCAGATATTGGTCCAGATCCGAAACTTCAGCAAAAGCTGTGTAAATTTCTGATTCATCAAATCCAATAACAGATTGAATTTCATTTTCAGTAATGGCTGTTGATGTTTTGGTAGAAAAGGCAAATGTTTGGAAGCTGAACATCAACACAGCTAAAAAAAGGCTAAATGATTTTAGAATGGTTTGTTTCATGATGGGAAGGTTAAAGGGTTATTAAATAATTTTTATGCAATATAAAACTTAATTAATTATTATGCAATAGGCAAAACATAAAAAGGGACACCAATTTTTTAAGCCAAATCTCAGTTTTAACTTTATTATAGTCAGAAATAAAATTAGCACTTTTTGCTATAACAAGATTTCCTTTAATTTGATTGAATTAATAGTACCTGCTTTCTTTTATGTTTTCATAAATGGTTGTTACCATCAGCAGCATCAAAAATAAATACGAAAAGTCTTCGATTGGTATATTAATGATTCGAATATTCAGAATGTGTGCAGGGTTGTATACAACTACAGGCAACGAAGTCAGTATTCCATTAACAACCAAAAACGGTATTAGTGAAACGAAATAAGCGAAATAAAATTTGGTGATATAAGGTTTAAATTTATTCCGAAACAGAGTAAAACCCAAATAAATCGCTGACAATAAAAAAGTCAGGAATGTGTAGGCCTGATGCCTGAAAAAGTAACTGAGCAGCGCAAATCCAATAGCCAAAACCAGGCTGAAAGCCAAAAAAGGATTGGCATATTCAACCGATTTCAAATAGTACTTTAGCACTTCGTAAATAAAAACGCAGACATAAGGAATAATAATAAAGAATAGCCATTCCTCAATGGGTAACCCTTTAATTTCCAAACTAAGTGTGTACGTAGAATTGAAACTCCATATTCCTGTTGTGGTAAAATTGATATCCCACAACCAAAAAATGGATGCGGTAATCAGAATTGCCGGCAAAATGTATTTCAGGTTCTTATAATACTGAACTTTTTTGTCGAAACTCAAGACTAAAGGAGCACCTAGTGATGATATCAGGAGTATCAGGTAAGTAAAATTTTTGAATTCCATGGTGCTCTTTTTTGATAGTAATTTTACAAATATAGTTCAATGAAGCCGATGACAGAACAAATGCAGGAATGATTTAGTTTCCGGTTTTGGCAAGTAAATAAGAAAGGGTGCCCATCATTGAAACGAGCACCCTTTGCAGTGAGAAAATCTACTATTAGAATATTTTATAGCCTATGCCAAATGCAAAGGTAAAAGTGTCTTTTCCGTAAGTTTCGTTGTATGATTTTCCTATTGCTGCTGCAGACGCATCAAATGATGAATCAAAAGATTTTGTATAGTCTTTGTATGTTGTTAACATTGCACCAGCATCAAGAACCAGCTTTTTACTAATATTCCATTGGAATCCAAGTCCTGTTGTATATGAATCATTACTGTAGCTGAAATCGCTCTGGTACTCTTCGCTAACTCCCATGTTTGAATTCAGGTAACCAGCACTCACGGCGAAATTTTTTGTTAAGTTATATTCCAACCCAAATGCTAATTCCACGTAGTTCTTGTCGATGGTGCGGTCTTGCATATAAATATTCTTTCCCCAATTAACATTCTCGTCAAGGTATATATTGAAAGAACCTGAAACTTTCAGGTTATCCAAAACTTTATAATCTGCACCACCGGCTATAATTCCAGGGATATCGCTGCGCGATTTCCCTTTGTCAGGGAAAAGCTGGGGGTTTGTATCATCAACCACAGTAGCATTGGTTAATTCAAGTTTGGTTTGGTGCTCATATTTTAATCCGATGTTGAGTTTGTCGAGATGAATATTAACACCGATAATAGGAGTAATTCCTGTTCCGGTTTGTTTGGTTTCAACAAATTTGTCTCCCAGCCCTGCACTATTGGCGGTTAACTGACTTGCTGCTCCAGCTAAGGTTGCAGAAGTGGTTGAATACTTTGATTGCGCAGCAGCAATGGTGGTTGCAGCGATTTCTGCGTCTGTAAGACCCAGTTGCTTTAACCCTCCTTCAATTTGGGCTTTCTGTGTATCATTGATTATATTCATTGCCCTTGCTTGTGTAGTTGTTAAACTTCCTGCACCTCCAGTAATAAGCGGCTGCAAACTAGCTGCACCAGCAGCTGTTGCTAATGCTTTGCCATTTGCAACAGCTGCTGCATTGGTTAAAAATGTTTTTCCATTTATCGGAGCACCCTGTGGTCCAAGTTGAATATTGGTAATTGATCCCTTGTAAGTATTAGTGGAGGGAAGATATCGAGCACCACCATAGACGGATACCATATCATTGATTTTGTAGGTTGCGCCAACCTGAATTCCCCAGAATACGGATGTGCCTTCAAATGAAATATCAACGCCATAATCAGCGGGAGGAGTAATTCCCATCAGGCTTAGAGATGAAAGTGTAGGAACGAGTCGGGCAATTTGTTTTTCAAAAGAAGGAAGACCATTGGCGTAATCGGCACTTCCACCTCCTCCGTTAGGACCGAATCCGGCAGAAAAAGCCCAACTATCTATTTTATACACTGCAAATGCTGTTGGGAAAACAGGGGCTTTTACATCGCCTATATATTCGTCGAATTTTAATTTCGGAAATTCGCTCGAAATCGTTTTTGTTTGCGTAATGGTTTGGTTATGAAGTCCAAAGTAGAATCCATTTTTTAACTGAGTAAGTCCGGCTGGATTAAAATACACAGCATCCAGATCGGTAGAGGCATTACGAGATAACATACGCACAAATTGAGCACTTTGGTTCGTATTAGTTAAAATACCACCGGCAAAGGCTGAATTCATTAAGAACAGTACTCCGGAAATTAGAACTGCAAATTTCTTCATTTTTGGATTTTTTAAGATTTGTCAGTAACAAAAATATAAATATTTATGATATCGGAAAATAATATCACTGGAAATCAATGAATTGAAAACATTTTAACTTTGAAGTTTAATGTTCGAAAAAAACAAAACCCGATTTTATGGAATCGGGTTTAAAACATCGAATTTTAATCCGGTCAAATTCGACCATTATCTTTTACAAATGAATGACTTCGCCATATGCAGCCGCAGCGGCCTCCATGATTGCTTCACTCATGGTTGGATGCGGATGGATGGATTTAATCAGTTCGTGTCCGGTAATTTCCAGTTTTTTGGCTACCACAAGTTCAGCAATCATTTCGGTTACATTTCCTCCAATCATATGGGCGCCAAGTAATTCGCCATATTTAGCATCAAAAATAAGTTTGACAAAGCCTTCTTTTTGGCCGGATGCACTTGCTTTACCGCTCGCTGAAAATGGGAATTTTCCTACCTTTATTTCATGACCTGCCTCACGTGCTTTTTGCTCCGTTAATCCGAGTGACGATACTTCAGGATTGGTATAAGTACAACCGGGTATAGTAGAGTAATCAACAGGATGCGGATTTAGTCCAGCAATTTTTTCAACGCAGGTAATCCCTTCTGCTGAGGCAACGTGCGCCAATGCTGGTCCGGCAATAATATCGCCGATTGCAAAAATGGTACCCACGTTGGTCTGGTAAAACTCGTTTACTTTAACTTTCCCATTTTCAAGGACGATACCTAAATCTTCCAATCCAATATTTTCAATGTTTGGCCTTATTCCCACAGCCGACAACACTATTTCAGCTTCAACAATTTCTTCGCCTTTTTTTGTTTTTATGGTAACCTTGCACAAAGCTCCTGAGGTATCTACAGCCTCAACAGAAGCATTGGTCAGCACTTTCATTTTCATTTTTTTGAACGAGCGCTCCAGGGCTTTCGATACTTCTTCATCTTCGTTTGGAACTACATTGGGCAAATATTCAACCAAGGTAACATCAGTCCCGATGCTCTGGTAAAAATAAGCGAACTCGCTCCCGATGGCACCTGAACCTACTACTACCATCGATTTAGGTTGTTTCGGTAATGTCATAGCCTGGCGATATCCAATAATTTTTTCGCCGTCCTGTTCAAGGTTTGGCAACTCACGCGAACGCGCACCTGTGGCTAAAATGATGTTTTTAGCCGAATGAAGGGTGCGTTTCCCGGTTTCGTCGGTTACTTCAACAGAATTCGGATCAACAAGCCGACCATAACCATTGATTACCTCAATTTTATTTTTGGTAAAAAGGAATTCAATCCCTTTGCTCATTCCATCGGCAACACCCCTGCTTCTTTTAACCATGGCTTCAAAATTAGCTTTTACTTCTCCTGAAATTGAAACGCCATAATCGGCAGCATGTTTGGCATATTGGAGTGCCTGTGCACTTTTCAGGAGCGATTTTGTTGGAATACAGCCCCAGTTCAGGCAAATTCCTCCGAGGTTTTCCTTTTCAATAACTCCAACATTTAAGCCTAACTGTGCGGCTCTTATGGCAGCTACATAACCGCCTGGTCCACTACCTACAACTATTAAATCGTAACTCATAAATGATAGCTTCTTTAGATTAAAATCAAACAGCTTAATAACACTCTGTAAAGTGAAAAGTTTTCTGCTTTAGCAATATTTCAGGAATCAATAAAACCGCGAAAGCCGCCCGGAAGCGACTTTCGTATTTATTAAGTTATTCATGCCATTCAGGCAATTTCGATGAATTAATTGGGAAATAATTCGTTCAGTTTAGCGGCAAGTTGTTCGCTCCTTAATCCTTTGGCAATGATTTTACCATCTTTATCGAGAAGATAAGTCTGAGGAATGGCATTTACACCATATAAACGGGCTGCTGCATTTTGCCAATATTGAAGGTCGGAAACATGAATCCAGCTTAATTGATCGTCCTTGATAGCCTGAATCCAATTCGCTTTGTCTTTATCGAGCGAAACGCCAATAATTTCAAAACCCTTTTCGTGGTATTGATTATACAATTTTACTACATTCGGATTTTCCTGACGGCATGGAGCACACCATGAAGCCCAAAAATCAATCATAACCACTTTCCCACGTAACGAAGAAAGTTTAACTGGTTTATCTTCCGTGTCATTCATCGTAAAATCAGGAGCTTCAACTCCAACGGAAGTTTTTTTCTGTTCCTGAACCATTTCTTTCAGTTTTATCACATATTCTGACGCACTGATTTCAGGAGTAAATCTACTGACAATAGAATCCAGTTCAGTTCCATCAACCTGTCCGGCCAGCATTGCCAGTGTAATATAGGCCGATACCACTGAGTTTTTATGTTCTTTTACAAAGTTTTTGGTGTAAAAAAGGTTGTTATCCTGCATGGCCTGACCATCAATTTTAGCTTTCTCAGCTTCGTCAGCATTTCCGGTTGACATGGCATTTTGATATTTAGCCTGGAGAGCCATCATGTCTTTGTTCAGTTTTTCCATCTCAGTCAAATAAATCTGAAGAACATCCTGAGTTGGAGAACCTGTAATTTTAGTATTACGAAGGCTATCTTTTTTTGCCTTTATTGTTATGCTTGCATTATCAAGAAAGAACTGGGCAAAGTAATCCTGTTCATTCAATCGGAGAATGCGAAGGTCTGGCATTTCCATTTTACCTTTGAAAGTAAATTTACCATCAACAACATCGGCTGTATCAATACTTTGTGGTTGACCATCGACCAGTTTTTGCAGGTAGATTTTGCCAGTTTCAACACCTTCGATTGATCCTTTGATTGAAAACTCATCTTTTGCCATTTGGCATGAAAATACCATCAGGGCAAATACAAAAATTACAATAACATTTCTCATGTGCGGGTTATTTAAAGTGGTTAATTTTTTTTTCTGATCTGATCGTAAAAGTCGATTAATTTTTTTGCTGCAACAAACGAAGATATTTCTGCTTTTAAAACCTTTTTTTCAGATTCGTCCATCAACGATTTGATTTGTTCGTTCTGATAGAAGTGATTCCGAAGGTGTTCGTTAATGGTTTCATACATCCAGAATTTCGATTGTTCGTTTCTGCGGTGCTGAAAATAGCCGTTATTTTTAACAAGTTCCAAATAATCTCCAACAGTTTTCCAAATTTCGCTGATCCCGGTTTTTAGGTAAGCCGAACAGGTAAGTACTTGTGGTTTCCATCCTGAGTCGGTTGCAGGAAAAAGGTGTAGCGCATTTGAATATTGAATACGGGCCAAACCAGCTTTCTCAATGTTGTTTCCGTCGGCTTTATTAATGGTAATCGCATCGGCCATTTCCATGATTCCGCGCTTTATTCCCTGCAATTCGTCGCCTGCACCAGCCAGCATTAATAACAGAAAAAAATCGACCATCGAATGTACCGCCGTTTCACTTTGACCAACCCCAACTGTTTCGATAAAAATGTGATTGAAGCCGGCAGCCTCACAGAGAACGATTGTTTCACGGGTTTTGCGGGCAACTCCTCCGAGCGAGCCTGCCGATGGGGAAGGGCGGATGTAAGCGTTTGCATCAATTGAAAGATCTTCCATGCGGGTTTTATCGCCCAAAATGCTTCCCTTTGTTTTTCCGCTGCTTGGGTCTATGGCTAGTACAGCCAGTTTCTTTCCCTGGGAGGTGATGTATTTCCCCATAGCCTCAATAAATGTACTTTTACCAACACCTGGCACGCCTGTAATTCCTATACGAACTGAATTTCCGGAAAATGGCAAACATTTAACGATGATTTCCTGGGCAATTTCCTGGTGCTCAGGCTTCGAACTTTCTACCAGGGTTACAGCCTGACTGAGAATGGTAATGTCGCCTTGCAGAATACCATCGACATATTGCTGAACAGATAATTGGCGTCTTTTCTTATTCTTTAGAAATCGCTTGACTGAATCTTCGCTCACCGATGGTAATGGCTCAATGCCTTGATTTACATTTAACCCCGAGTATTCAGGATCATTTTCAATATGGTGGTGTGGTTGATCTCCAATCATGCCCAATAATAATTTTATGCGAATGTAATGATCGCGAAAGAATTAATATAAATGTGAAAGGAAATAATTTAAAAATTGTTGCTTTTTAGAAAGAAAGAAGCCGGCTCAATATTCTGAACCAGCTTACTGAATCTGATATTGTAGAACTTACTGAGTTAAAATATTGGAAGAAATTCTCAATATAGTAGTCGGATTTTTAGGATCGTTGGTGATAACAGTAATGGTTTTATTCTGACGACCGCTTTTTCCTGTTGAATCAAAAACAACTTTTAATGGAACACTTTCGTTTGAAGCAACCATGTTTTTAGAAGGTGAAACTGCGGTACAGCCACATGAACTCTTCACATCGCGGATAATCAAATCTCGTTTACCAGCGTTTTTCAGGTTAAATGTATGTTCAACCTTTGAGTTTGGTTTAATATCACCAAAGTCGAATGATTCGGCATCGTATTTCACTTGCGGAGCAGTGGCTAATTCTGCGGGTGACATTTTAGAAAAATCTTCTTCCAGAGTTGTGCTTACAGCGATGGAATTATTTATGTTTTCCTGTCCGTCGATGTTCAGATAAATCCGGTGCATAACAAAACCGAAGGCTTGAATTTTGGTAGCATCAAAAGTAACAACAAGGTATCCTTTTTGCTTAGGAGCAAGTTTTACAGGTTTAAAAACAGCGCTGAGGTGGGGTGGCGGAGTTTTAAAACTTAACTGAATCGGCTGATCAGAGTTATTCACGATCTCAGTACTATCTTTTCTGATTTGATTTTGTTTGATGGATGTGAAGGCAATGTGATTCGTTTTGGCACGCAGAGGACCAATTTGATTTGGATAGTCTTCTTCAATGGTTCGGGCACGTGGTGTGACATCACCCAAAATGGTAAGTACCACATCAGCATTTTCGGCATTCGAACTCACCCGAATCGTTTTGTTAAAAACTCCGGGACGGTTTCGGGGATCATAACTTACCTTAATCAATCCTTTTGCACCAGGAGCAACTGGTTCTCTGGTCCATTCCGGAGTTGTGCAGCCACAGGAGGCTTGTACATTGTTCAGGATTAATGGTACTGCACCATCGTTTTTGAAATTGAACGAAACAGTTTGCACACCCAGTTCTTCCTTAAAAGTCCCAAAATTGTGCTGAAGTTTGTCAAAAGTAATTTGTGATTTGGCAGTTTGTGCCTGATTTGAAAATGGCAAGCACATAAAAATGGCCAATAAAATTGAAATGCTAATTTTCATATAATTTTTTTTAAGCGGGTAACACATTGAAATTTTTACTCAAAGATAAGACTCAATTTTATTTTATTGTACTGATACATTACAAAACTAAAAAACCTTTTTTCGAAATGCTGTTAATTCAAATAAACTTTTGTTAATGAGATGTTAATGAGGAATACCAATGTTTTTTTTGAGTAGTTTCGTAAAGTGAAAGCATAAGATTTGCCGCTTTATGAAAAGGAGTTCGATCGGATTTTTAATAATTATTGCTACAGTTTCAGTATTGGGAATCCTGTTAATTCAGTTTTTTTTCCTGAAGAATTCGTATGATCTGAATGAAAAGCAGTTTCATCAATTAACTACCAGCGCACTTAGAAGTGTGGCCAGCCAGATACAGGAATATAATAATAAGGTTTACAATCATCCGTCGAAACCGGTTGACCAATGTCAGGTTGAACAGATTTCAAACAATTACTATGTAGTAAATGTCAACGATGTAATTGATCCCGGATTACTTGAACATTTTCTAACCGTTGAATTTAAGAAACGGAACCTTAATGTAACTTTCGAATACGGCATCTACGATTGCAGTTCAAAGAGAATGGTACATGGCAGTGCAATGATGGGAGATTCAATCAGTAACACCACCAAGAGTTTAAAAAAACGTGATTCAGTGAGTTGCAGTGCAGAAGAAATCATGTTTGACAAGCACTACAATTTGGCTAAAATTAACTCCGGAAAAAAGAAAAAGATATGCAATTTACCAACCTGCGATAAATATACTTATTATTTTGGGGTACACTTTCCTGACCGCTCACAGTTCTACAATTCCCGTTTGATGACCTGGTATTTTTTAAACGGTATCTTATTTTTTGTAGTGATTTTCTTCGGATATGCCTTGTATGTAATTATCAAACAAAAGCAGCTCAGCGAGATACAGAAAAATTTCATCAATAATCTTACACACGAGTTTAAAACTCCGATAGCTTCTATTGATTTAGCTGCTAAAGTTCTGTCGAATCCTAAGATTTGTGAACAGCCTGATCGTTTGGCGGAGTACGTCCGAATTGTGGGGCAACAAAATAAACGGCTTTCAGCCCATGTTGAAAAACTGCTTCAAATGGCAACCATCGAAAAAACCAAGTTGCAGTTAAATCTGGAACAGATAGAGCTAAACGGTTTTATTCGTGAGTCGGTACAGGAATTCAGGAATAGCCAGAATGGAAGGATTTATGCGGTAGATATTCGTTCAACAGTTGAAAATGGACTGGTCAAAGCAGATCAGCTTCATTTTTCTAATCTGATATTCAATATTTTAGATAATGCTATCAAATATTGCAATACTGATCCCGAAATCGAAATTAAAATTGAAGAACGCGATAATTATTACCAAATTTCGTTTGAAGATAATGGGATTGGAATTCCAAAAGATTACCGAAAGAAAATTTTTAACCGGTTTTACCGGGTTCCAACCGGAAACGTGCACGATGTAAAAGGATTTGGGTTGGGGTTGGATTATGTGCGAAAAATAGTTCAGCGTCATGGATGGCAAATAAATGTAAGCGATAATTCGCGGAAAGGCAGTACATTTATGCTTAAAATAAAGAAACCTGCATCATGAACTTTCAAGGCGAAAAAATTCTGTTAGTTGAGGATGATCAAACTCTTAACTTCATTGTAAAAGATAACCTGGAACAGGCTGGTTATTCGGTAATTTCAGTTGAAGACGGCGAGTCGGCCATTCGGGCATTTAAATCAGGAAAATTTAGTTTATGCTTGCTTGATGTGATGCTTCCGAAGAAGGATGGTTTTACTGTTGCCCGCGAAATCAGGGAAACAGATGATCATGTACCCATTATTTTTCTTACCGCACGTTCAATGACAGAGGACCGCATTAACGGATTGACCATTGGGGGTGACGACTACATCACCAAGCCATTCAGTATGGAAGAATTACTGCTCAAGATCAGGATCTTTCTGAAACGTACTCTGACTGCGACTGAATCGACCACAGACCAAAACTACTATAAATTGGGAAGTTTTAACTTCTACTTCGATAGTTTAGTGCTTGAATCGAATGGTGATCGTAAGACTTTAACCTATAAGGAAGCAGAGTTGTTGCGATATTTCTGTGATAACCCAAATAAGGTTTTAAGCCGGTCTGATATTCTGAAACAAGTTTGGGGATCTGACGATTACTATCTGGGAAGAAGTCTCGATGTGTTTATTTCGCGGCTGAGAAAATATCTGGGCAACGACGACAACATCAAAATTCTGAACCTGCACGGCATTGGATTCAGATTTAATGCTTCAATTACTAAAAACTGAATCTTTTTTGGTAATCAATCATGACAGTTACTCAAATCATTCTTCTGGCAATTATTGGTTTAATCGCCGGTATTTTCAGTGGTTCGTTGGGTGTTGGGGGAGCAATTATTGTAATTCCCGCGTTGGTTTTCTTTTTGGGCCTTTCACAACATCAGGCACAGGGAACTTCACTGGCATTTATGATTCCTCCGGTAACGCTACTGGCTGTTATCAACTATTGGAAACAAGGATATGTGAACTGGAAATTTGCCCTGATTCTGGCTCTCATGTTTTTTATCGGTGCATATATAGGTTCAACAATTTCAGTAAATATTCCTGAAAAGATATTGAAAAAACTTTTCGGGGCATTGTTGTTATTCGTAGCCATGAGAATGATCCTTTCGAAATAATCTCTAATAAATCAGGTATTCGCTAAACGAAAATGGCCGACTTATTTTTCAGATAAGCCGGCCATTTTATTTATTTCAATTGTTCAGATTTGAACAATCTTTCCAGATTACTTGGTTTACCAACCTGTGTTTTGTTGGGCGGCCAATGTTGGATTTGAATTGATTTCATCCTGAGGGATTGGCCAAACAAAACGATAGTCAGAATAGGGAATAGCCACAGTTCCCAACGCTCCGGTATAAGGAGTTCCCAAAGTAAACGCAGAACCTGCAGGCATACCGTTGGCTAGTTTGGCAGGAATTCCGTTAATCGGGAAATACGGACATTTTTGCAAACGGTGAATATCGGGCCAGCGGCGGCCTTCCATTGCAAATTCAATGCGTCTTTCAACCAGAATGGCACCCAATAGTTCTACATTATCCTTAAAACTTGCTGCTGTATAAGCCTGAGTTGCAGGAGCAGCCAATGCCCGGTTTCGGATCATGTTCAAATAGGTCAACCCATTGGTAACATCACCTTTACGTGCATAGGCTTCAGCCATATTCAAAATAACTTCGGCATATCTGAGCATTGGTGAAGGATCGGTATAGTTGGTTTGATCCTTGTATTTATTGGTGAAAATTACATTAGATACTTTAAAGGTCATGGCGCCGTCAGCACGTCTTTTATCATCAACTAGCCATGATGGATTTCTCCAGAGAATAGGACTCATGCAAACCAATTGCCGGCGGCCATATTGTGAGGCAAGTGCAGCATTTACTCCAGGGTTGACTGTGGCGGAATTCTCCATTCCAAAAATTGATTCAGTATTGCTGTATGGACTTGCAAAAGGTCCGGATGGCTCGGCAGTTAATGCGTAAGTGCCAGCCAATGAACCTGAAGTGAATTTAGTTCCTTCAGTTATTACTTTGTCCATGTCCCACATGTGCAAATAAATCCTGGTTTTTTCTGCAATAGCAGCACCTTTAGTTGCCCGGGTCAACTTTTGGTTTCCGGTACGAGTGGCCTTCAAAGGAAGTTTGGCCTCAGCAAAGTCGAGGTCTGCAATAATTTTTGCATAAACTTCGGCAACAGTACTTCTTCCGGTTGCAAATCCTTCTTCAATGGCAGCCTGTGTAGTAAATGGTTTTTCATGATAGGGTACCCCCATATGCGATGCTGATGGCGTGTCTTTGTAAGGCCGTGCAAAATGTTGGAGCAATTCGTGATAAGTCATTGCTCTCAATAAGCGGGCTTCGCCTTCATATTCTTCTGCAAGTGCGGCTGAAATAACATTATCAGTTGCAGCCTTTCTAACTCCGTCAATTACAATATTACAGCGGTTAATTAAACGATACGAGTCTTTCCAGTAGTTAACATTGTTTGCCGAAGTAGTACTATAGGTTGCTGTATAGGTGAGCTGATAAAAGGTAGCTACGTTTACTACATCTTCTCCGCGGTTATCTCCTTGTTGCACAAAGGCGGAACCGAAGGGGAACCCACGGTAAGCGGGGTCAACCGGATTGGCATAATAGCCAATCTGAGCAGCTTCGTACATCCCTGAAACAGTCAGTGCAATTAACGGGGCCGTTTGGAATGCAGCAGTTTCGGAAACCTGATTAAAAGGTTCCAGATCAATATTCTTCTCACACGAAGTAAAAGTCATTGCAATAACAAGTACCGGAACTATACCTCTGTGTAGTATTTTCTGATAAACTTTGAATATATTTTTCATATTTGAATCGTTTTAGGGAATTATAATTTCAGGTTAATACCAAACGTAACCACACTCTGGCGGGGTGTACCATTGAAATCGACACCTCCGTTTTCCATTTCCGGGTCGATACCTGTATAGTCGGTAAACATTAGTAAATCCTGTCCCTGAGCAAAAATTCTCAGATTTTGGATGCCCATCCTTTTTAATAAACTTGCCGGAAGGGTATATCCAAGGGTTACCGTTTGTAATTTAACGTAGTCACCTTTTTCAACCCATCTGGTGCTTGTATTGTCGGTAAAATTCACAAATGTATCGCCGGCATACCATAGTCTTGGTGTCCAACCATCTCCGGGGTTGTCAACACTTTGCCATCTGCCCAGTATTTCAGTTCCATTGTTTTGGAATTTTTGGTTGAGCAGATCCATGCGTGTGCGGTTCATTACATAGTTTCCTCCGCTATAACGGAACATCACATTCAGATCAATGCCTTTGTATTCGGCTTTTAATCCAACAGATCCAAAATAAGTTGGTATAGATGTTCCGAGAAGTTTACGATCGGCTGACACCAAAGTTGAAGCCACGGAAATATCGGTTGGATTTTCAGGATTATAAACTTTATAATTTGAGGTTGGTATATTTCCCTGAACTAATGTGCCATCAGCTTTGCGGTAAATTGGATTACCGTTCGACATGTTTACACCTTGATAATCATATCCAAAAAGGGTGCGGATTGATTCACCTTCGCGGATAATGGTATAGGTTTGGATGATATCCTGGTGATTCACCAATTCCTGAATTTCATTCTTTACCAATGAAAGGTTTCCGTCAACAGATAATTTCAGGTCTTTTTTGCTGATCAAGGCTAAATCGAAGGTAAATTCATAACCCCAATTCTTTAATTTACCAATGTTCTTGGCAATTGAGTTTCCGGGAATACCAAAGGATGGTGGGGTTGGGGCTGCCAAGATTAAACCATCCTGGTTGTTGATAAAGTAGTCAAAGCTGAATTTGTATTTACTGTCAACAAAAGAGGCATCCAAACCAATATCGGTTTTCTGGCTGGTTTCCCATTTTAACTGATCATTTCCTATCTGAGAAAATGCAATACCATTATAATCGGCATATTTTGCGTTTGAATACAGACCCAAATAAGGATAATTGCCGATGTCAACATTACCAACTTCAGCATATGATGCACGAAGTTTTAAATCAGAAATGAAGGTGAGGTCAGACATAAAAGATTCGCGCGAAATGGTCCATCCAACAGATACGCCCGGGAAAATACCATAGCGGTTATCTTTTGGAAGTGAGGAGATTCCATCGCGACGAACTGAAGCCTGGAAGAAATATTTTTGGGCATAATTGTAGTTGATCCTACCAGCCAGCGAGTTAAATCCATTTTGAGATTTTGAACCTCCTGAAATTTGTGTTCCATAAGAACCATCAATCAGGTTATGGCTGAAGAACGAATCTGACATATTTGTGCCGGCTCCGTAGAATGAATTCACATTTTGTTGCTGGAATTCGTTTACGAGATTCACATTAATGTTATGGTTTTCAGCAAATGTTTTGGTGTAGGTCAATACGTTTTGCCAATTCCAGCGGGTCAGGTTTGAGTAGTTGTTGTTGATACGGCCATTTACGCTTTGTCCGTCTCCGTGGAAGGGATTCCAGTAACGAAATCCTTCTGTTCCTTTGGTATCAACTCCCAACTGGGTTCTGAAATTCAGATCAGGAGTAATGTTTACCATCAGGTAAGTACTTGCAATTACACCCATTGTTTTTGAACTGTATACGTTCTTATCAAGTGTGTAGCGTATGTTTGGAAGGTTATCATCAACCTGTTGCAGGTTTTGCCCCCTTCCGGAATAATTGGTATTTACATCGTCAATATTGTATCCGGTTGGGTCATTTGCATCAAATACCGAAGTATTTGGTAACATACGGATGGCCGAAAAAATATTTCCGGATAAGGAATTTGAACCTGTATTCAAACCAAAGTATTCGGAACGGGTAATTGCTGAGTTTAATCCGATGGAGAGCCATTTATATAATTTCTGATCAATATTTGATCTAAAGGTATATCGGTTCATTTCGTTTGGACGGGAAACACCTTCCTGTGTAGTATAGCCGAGTGAAAAATAATAGTTAGTCATTTCGTTTGCTCCCGAAATTCCTAAATTATGATCCTGCTGGAAAGCGTTCTGACGAAGCACTGCGGCTTGCCAGTCGGTATTTACATCAGTACCAACTGCAATAGCTGCCTGTCCCCGGTTTGATCTTTTTTCGTTGGAAATAGTTACAAAATCAGGAGTTTCCAACAGATCGAACAGGTTAACCGGTGAGGCAATCCCCAGATAATTGTTGTAGGTTACACTAAACTTTCCTTTTGATCCTTTTTTTGTTGTAATCAGGATAACACCATTGGCTGCCCTGGAACCATAAATTGCTGTTGCAGATCCGTCTTTCAGAATTTCAACTGATTCAATATCTGCTGGATTAATATCTCCCATAGCATTGGTCGAAGCATATCCACCAACATCGCCTGTAAAGACTGGCATTCCATCGACAACAACCAATGGATAAGTGCCCTGTGAGATAGATCCAACACCGCGAATCCGGATTCGGGGAGCTTCACCAAGAACTCCGTTTGCTGCAGTAATTTGTACGCCTGCAGATCGTCCGGCTAGTTGTGATTCGAAACTTGGAGTGGCCAGGTTGGCAATTGCATCACCTTTTACTTGTGAAATTGCACCTGTAACTTCCCTTTTTTTCTGAACCCCGTAACCTACCACAACCACTTCGTCAACCGAAATATCTTCTGCTTTCAGTTGAATGTTAATGACAGATTGGTTACCGATAACAACTTCCTGGCTAGCCATACCAACGAAGGAGAATAGAAGAGTTTTGGCATCAGCCGGAACTTTAAGAACGAACCTGCCGTTCATATCAGTAATTGTTCCCAGTGATGTCCCTTTTACTGAAATCGAAACACCTGGCATTGTTCCCCCATCTTCGGTAGAAGTAACAATGCCTGTGATTTCTTTGGTTTGAGCCAGTAGCACGTTCAAACCAATAGCAAAGAATGCAAGCAATAACGCGATTTTTTTCATAGAGAATTATTTTAAATTAAACAGCTTCAATACAGGAATGAACTTATCTATCACTTAACGGAGTTGCTTATATCCTCAAAAAATACTAATCAAAAAAATTAAAGAGATTTGGAATAGGAACTTTACACGCAAAATTTACTGTTTCGCCTATAAATGTAAAAAAATGTTAAAATAGTTTTACAAAATATGATTTTAAATATACGTAATTATCGAAGAATAGCAAATTTTAATCGATAATGCGATAAATCAGGAAAGTAGAGTTGATTCAAATCCATAAGACAAAAAGGCCGTTCCAAATTTTGGAACGGCCTTTTTGTTATCGTATAAATTCGCTTAATAAAACTTTGTCGGTCTTATTTTTTTACGAAAGTATGAGTGTTATGGTCAACAGTAGCACCAGTTGCATGGTTTTTAACCGTATAATCAACCCAGAAACTCTTGGTTTTGTTATTAAACTTACCTGCTCCTGTTATGTCGTAAGTAGTTGTTCCGGAAACATACGAAATCGGGATAATGTTCACATCTCCCTTATCATCGAATACATACTCTACAGCCCAACCGCTATCCCAGAAATTATCGTTGCTGATAGTTGTAGCATTAGTTTTGGTTAAGTTACAATCATAATGTGCATAACCTGGTTCATCACAATCGAACAAACCAACAAAATTATTGATGTCGTAATTAACTAAAACCGAAAAACTAAATAGAGGACCAGTAGTCATAACACCATTGGCATCAGTCAATTTAACATACCAGTAATAAGTTGAACCTTCTTCTACAGGCACTGTAAGTGCAAGTGAGTTATGAGCAGCTTTAAAAAGTGGTGGTTCATCCGATGTGCCAAAATAAACATCAGCTTTAACAGGATCTCCGTCTTTATCAACAGTAGCCCATTTTAATTCAACGGTAGTTCCGGTAATTTTTATCAGGGCGGCATCAAGAGGAGCTACAGCAGTTGGCTCAGTGAAGGCCCAATAAATTGTCGCATTTGACTCATCGCTCGGTGTACAACTCGGCAATGCAAATACAGCCAGAAGTAATGGCAATATTGCGAATATCAAAATTCTTCTTTTCATATTTAATTTTTTAAATATTTAGACCTTAGTTAAAACTTCATACATAATACGGTCAGGTACTCCTGTGAATTGATAATAGCAATTTAATACAAAAGTCTTAGTTACCGGGTTGTAATAATTGATAGTAAGATCAGCAGGTTTATTATTATTATCACCAGTCCATGAGGTAAACATGCCACCTACCGATGCACCAGTTGACGGATCAATAGGGGTAGCAATTACCTTAAAACAGGTAGTTCCGCCTACAACTACAGTATTTGCAGTCATTTCAATTTTAATATCATATGCGGAGTAGTTTCCAAATCCGTTCTTTTGAACTGTTTTGCAATCAACTGTATTAAAGGCTTCGATAGTACCGGCAGCTACTTGTTCTGGAGGGTTGCCAGGACGAATACGATAGCCCAGAACCATAGAGTAATTACCTGCATACGGATTGGCAATTGGAAGCGCCAATAAATAGGTACGCATGTTTCCGGCAACAGGAATATCTATACCTGAAGCAGTTTTAGCTGATTCGATGGAGATAGCAGCAATAAAATTGTCGCAGGCATCCAGTTTTTCAGCGCCCCAAACTTTAGCCTTAGCAATACCATTTCTGGTTCCTTTGGCGATAGTCAAGGTTTTGGTCAGGATTTCAACACTGGGGAAAGGTTTAAAGGCCTTTTTAAAATCTGTATTGTAAGTCGCAACTGCAGCAGGATCAATCTTGAAAGTTACTGTGATATCTTCGGTTGGAAGTGCATCAGTTGCAATGTTAACCATGAATTCAAAGTTTACATCGCCAGCTTTAGGTTGCAAAGCCAATTGCTGAAGGTTGGCCTTCACAACAGTGGCATACATTTTACCTGCCAAATCATCTGGCCAGTATTCGCCTACATCATCTTTCAAGCAAGAGCCGAGCAGGAACACAGTGGCCAAGAATGTAACAATTATTTTTATTTTATTTTTCATACTCTGATAATTTTAAAATGAATTTGTATTAACGGTTCTGCCAGAAAATCTTAGATGTAAAGGCATCAATCGTACCAACAGCTACCACATTGTCGTTGTTCACTGATATCTCACGTTGTGGATAAAGTAAACGAACAGGCGGAGTTGCATTGGCCTTATTAGGATCTTGTGTGAATGTTAAGAAATTAGGAATTCCTGATCTTCTGTAATCAGTCCAGATTTCAACCGGAGCAATCCCGTTCAATGATGTCCACTTTTGCATCAAAATCAAATTAATTTTGTTTGAAGCAACATCGTAGTTTACATTGGTTTTCTCGGACGTGATAAAAGCTGTTGCCTGGGCAGCAGTTAATCCCATATATAGGCAAGATTGTGTCAGTGCTGAATTATACAAACTTTTTCCTGAACCAGTGATATAACCTCTTTCAACTGCCTCTGCCTGAACAAAAAGACTTTCGAAGTCAGTCAGTAAAGGAGCTGACTTGTCAAAAGTGCCGATCATATGACCTTTGCTGCCGCTAACATAACCTAATTTAGATGTATTGGCTGCAGTTAAAGGTGCAGGTTCAGTAATTCCAAGCGTGTTGCCTGCAAAATTGGTACCGCTGTATGGATTAAAGAATTTTCCAAGACGTGGGTCAGCATTATCTGTCATGAAGGTTACAACACCTTTGCCGGCATTGTAATAAGTAACACCATCTGACTGTGATGATCCATCAGCTTTATAAAATGTAGCATAGAAAGGATTCATTTTACCATCAGAGTTGAGGTATCCAGGATTAGAAAGGGCACTTTCGCCAGCTCCAAGATAACCAACAGAAGCAGTGGTGGCAATAGCAGTTTTGATGTAAGCGTCACGACCAGCCATACCAGATTGGTGAACCAACATTCTTAGTTTAATGGTATTGGCAAGTTTTGCCCATTTTGTCATATCACCATGGAAAATGATATCAGCAGAAGCCGGAATTTCAGTAGCATCAGCAGGAAGACCCTGAATCAACTTAATAGCAGCATCAAGTTTAAGAATCAGGTCTTCATAAATAGCTTTCTGATCGTCATACTTTGGTTTCAAAATACCTTCTTCAGTTTTAAATGCTTCTGAATATGGTACATTTCCCCAAAGGTCAACCAGATTGTGCATAATATATGCTTTCAAAATCATGGCGATAGCCTTGTAGCCTGCATCTTTAGGATCAGTCGAACCTTTTTCAATCTCGGTTAGGTTCTGACCAGTGGTATAGCTTAACTGAAAAGCATTCTGATAAGAACTGTTGAGCAAGCGGTATTGAACCAGACCGGAAGGTTGTGAGTATCCTGAACTAATAGACCACAGCCCGTGCCACAGGTATACAAATTCAAAATTCCTTGGATTGTTCATGGTGCTGGCCACATTATTAATAGCAGCCGGCAAAAGTAATTTTGCAGGAACTTTAGAAGCGCTGTTTGGATTTACCTCGTTTACAGAGAGAAATTCGGAGCAAGAACTTCCTAAAAGCGCCAATGAAATTAACAGTATAAATATTTTCTTATTCATCGTGTTTAAAATTAAAATTTTAGAAAGTGAGTTTTATGCTGAAACCATAAGTCCTTGTAGGAGGCGTCTGATCTTCTGTAGTATAACCTACAGCATTGGAAGTTGTTCCTGAAGCATTAAACTCTGGATCAGTCCATACATTTGCTTTTGGACGGAACATTAATAAGTTTCTGCCAACTAAACCAACCTGTGCATTTTTAATTACATCTCCGCCAAATATAGCTTTTACAGGAACATCATAAGTTAAAGCGACTTCTCTTAATTTCCAGAATGCAGCGCTGGTAACAAGACCACGGTCTGTAGTATGGTATGAAGAGTTTACCCAGAATTGACGTGACGCTTCACGAACCAAAGCAGTTGTGTTTGGAGTAAATACTCCAGGTGAAGTTTCGATAACTGAGCCAGGAATAATAAATGACTGGCGTCCGTTTGCTGCTGAATGTTCAGAAATACCGGTAAAGTCGAGCGCATTACCAACACGGTTGTTGATTACGTTTCCACCACGGTACTCGGCCAATACTGAAAGTCTCAATCCTTTGTAATTCAAATCAGAGTTAACTCCTAAGATGTGATTTGGATTTCCGTGTCCAACATGTTGTAAGGCTGGTTCTGTTGAAGGAAGACCAGAGTTTTTATCAACAATGATGTGTCCTTCAGGATCTCTTTTCACGTCGGTAACTTTGATTGCGGGGAATTGTTCGCCTACCACAATGTAAGAAGATTGTGCAATTGGAATTTCATCCAGACCTTCAATAATCGAAAGAACTTTGGAAGTCAAATAGGCATAATTTATACCACCATTCCAGTTGAATCCGCCAACAGAGAGAATTGGAGTAATCTTTAAATCAACTTCAATACCTTTGTTTTCCAATTCTCCAGCATTAATTAAAGCTGAATAATATCCGGTTGCTGCTGAAATTGTTGCAGGTATAGTCTGATCCTTCGTGTTAGATTTGTATGCATTTGCTTCCAGATGAATTCTGTTTTTGAAGAAACTCATTTCAAAACCAGCTTCAACCTCAACGGTTTGTTCAGGTTTCAATAATGGATTACTTAACGTTGTGCTAAGCGCAAAACCTGCATTTCCACCATAAGGGAAACCTCCTGCTGCAGGATAAGATGGCAGTGTTCCGTACCAATCGTCCAAAGCAATCTGACCTGTTTGTGACCAACCTCCTCTAAATTTCAGGAAAGAAAGAACAGGATTGCTGATTATGCTTGGGAACATGTCTGAAACAATTACGCTGGCATCAACGGCTGGATAAAAGAAAGAGCGATTATCCTGGGTTAACCTTGAATCCCAATCGTTACGACCTGAAAAGTGAAGGTATGCATAGTTTTTGTATCCAACGGTAGCATCAGCAAATACGCCTAAAGAATTGCGTTCCAGAGTAGCTTGAGAAACACCTGGTTCACCAACACGGTTACTTACGTTGTACAATCCTGGAATTACCAATGCACTTGCTGCATCGAAAATAGTCTCATATTGTTGCGAATAGAGCGAAGTTCCAATGACTCCTTTTAAAGAAATATCTCCGAAACTTTTGTCAAAGGATGCCAAAAGGTCATTAGTCAAGATGAATGTTTGTCTCATCTGGTCACTTGAATTACCGGCATAAGGTGCGGTAACACCCATGTGGCCCTGGCTCCATGGATCTGAATGAGAATAGCTGTTATAAATAGCTTCATCCTTGTAATTATGATTGTTAATTGTATTGAAGGTAACACCGGAACGGTTAGAGATTTCCAGCCATTCGTAAGGTTTAAAAGCTAATAATACAGATCCTAAAATATCATTCCTTTTTTCATTCCTGCGAGAATGTTTAATCTGCCAGTACGGATTCGGATAGTAAGCATTGAAATAGCCATCAACAGTAGCAAATGGATTATTTTCAATGTCTTTGTATGATCTGATTGCAACGTGTGCTGGTGTATTTAAAACATTCCAGTAAACCGGACGATCCTGGTTCATATCACCACCTGAAAGGCTGGTACTTGTTTGAGAAAAACTGAGGGTATAATCAGCTGAAAATTTTCCGTATTTTTTTCCGGCTGCCATACGCACACTTGATCTGCTGTTGGTATCATCCAGAATAGTACCTGTTGTTCTTACGTCCTGAGCAGACAAATAGAAGTTGCTTTTTTCATCAGCACCACTGATAGAAATATCGTTTTGCATAGATACTCCAGTTTCGAAAAAGTCTCTTTTATTATCCATTCCAGTGTAAGGAACCATTTGATAAGATCCATCAACCAGTTTACCACCTAAGATAACCATTTGGCCATTGTATTCAGGACCAAAGTTTTGGTTTTCGTATGAAGTGTAAGGATCTGTATTCCGGTCTGGTCCAAGCCACATGGTGTAGTTAGGATCAGAGTTTGAAGTGGTCTCGCTTGAACCTGAACCAAATCTTTTTTGCAGATTAGGTAAATAAGAAACCTGTTCGAAAGTAGTAATGTTACTGACTTTAATGGTCATTTTCCCTTTTTCACCTTTTTTGGTGGTAATGATCAAAACTCCGTTTGATGCATCGTTACCATAAAGAGCTGCAGCAGAAGCACCCTTCAAAACGTTTACATTGTCAATATCATTGGGGTTGATAGAATTGAGGTAAGTGGCACTAACCGGAACTCCGTCTAAAACAACCAATGCCTGGTTACTGGCCAGGAAGTGACGGTTACCGCGAAGGGTGATTTTGGTGTCAGGTTTTACACCATTATTGATGGTATTAATCTGCAAGCCTGATACTTTACCAGATAACCCATTCATGACGTTTGAAACTCCCGCAGTTGTCAACTCCTGGTTGTCAACTTTTTGAGTAGCAACCCCCATTTCTTTCGGTTTTCTTTTAATACCGAAAGCAGTAACAACGACTTCATCAACCGAAATGAGTTCGGAAGCCATTTTTACATTGACGACAGTTTGACTCCCAAGAGCAATTTCCTGAGTTGCCATTCCGACAAATGAGAACACCAATGTTTTGGCATCTTGTGGAACCTTCAGTTTGAACATACCATCCATGTCGGTGATAGTTCCTAGTGTCGTTCCTTTCACTGACACAGAAACTCCAGGAATAGAACCTCCATCGTCAGCGGAGGTCACCTTGCCTGAGATCTCCTTGGTTTGGGCCAGAAGGACCTGCAAACCAATTGCAAAGAATGCAAGTAATAACGCGATTTTTTTCATGTAAAATAGTTTTAAATTAAACAGCATCTTTTTTTAATGAAAAATAGGGTAGGTAATATCAAATCTGAACTTCCAATCAAGTTATTCGACCTTAAATTTGATTCCCCCAAACCAAATTCAACTGGAAATTGCGATTTGAATTTTAAGACCCCCTTTCAAAAATCAATAGTCTGAAGAAAATCAGGATTATTGATTCACCTCACAAATTTAGAAAAATGTATATAGGAAGGTAGATATATGGAGAAAAAATAAATACATATTTTAACAGTGTTAATAAATATTAAAAAACAAGATGAAATTTTTATTGCTAACATTGATGTTTAATATGCTGAAAATAAATGAAATAGCGTTGTTTTGCTGCCTTGTATGAAGATGTTATTAAGAATGCATCTAAATTACAGTATCGAAATTAAATCACTAATTTCATTGATAATCCAGGTTCTGGTTTGAATATTTAGTTTTATAAACGTAGAATTTGATGCTATTTGAGTCGAATTTATTACTTCAGGGGTCTCAAATAATCCATGGTTTGAGAACATGATTTGATCGATTCCGAAATTTAGTGCGCCTTCGATATCTGTCTCCCAGGAATCACCGATCATAATGCTTTTCTTTTTCCTTGCATTAGTCGTTTTTAAAGCATGTTCGAAGATTTTCTTGTGTGGTTTGGTGGTATGAATTTCTTCTGATATAAAGATTTTGGAAAAGAATTGGTCCAATCCGCAATTTCTCAGCTTATCACGTTGTACTTCACTAAATCCATTGGTAATAATGTGCATTTGATATCCCCGGTTGCGCAAGGCATTCAGAGTCTCGATTGTGCCAGGGAATAATTCAGTTTGGATGGCCATATTTTCCAGGTAACGTTTGTTCAAGTCCGCCCAGTCCAGATCAAAAATATTAAATGCTGTTAATGATCGTGAAAACCGCTCTGCAATTAAAGTTTGTTTGTTTATTTTTTTTGTATGGTAGTCACTCCAGAGTGATTTGTTTATTTTTTCATAAAATTCGAAATAAGAATCGAAAGAACTCAGTCTGGGAAGAATCTCTTTTTGATCGAGTGTAATTTCCATGGCTCTGTATGAGTTAGCCTTAAAATCCCAGAGTGTATTGTCAAGGTCAAAAAACAAATGGTCGTAAGTTCTCATCAGTCAGTAATTCGCTTATTCTGTTTCTTCGTCATTCTGCGATCCCCCGGCAAACCCTTCCAATACGATCACAATTTCGCCCTTAATAGTTTTTGAACTGAAATATTCAATCAGTTCAGTCAATGTTCCCCTACGGTTTTCTTCAAAGAATTTTGACAATTCGCGTGATACGCTGGCTTTTCTGTCTGGTCCCATGTATTCGGCAAATTGTTCCAGACTTTTAATTAAGCGGTAAGGCGATTCATAAAAGATCATCGTTCGGGTCTCTGTAACCAATTCTTTGATTTTCTTTTGTCGCCCTTTTTTTTGCGGGAGAAATCCTTCGAAAGTAAAGCGATCCGTTGGAAATCCTGAATTGACCAAAGCGGGAATTAAAGCGGTTGCACCGGGTAAACATTCAACCTCAATTTCTTTTTCAAGGCAGGTTCTGACAAGGAGAAATCCCGGATCGCTGATCCCCGGAGTTCCGGCATCCGAAATGAGGGCCACATTCTTGCCCTCCTCGATTTGCCGCGCAATCATTTCAACTGTTTTATGCTCGTTGAATTTATGATGAGACACCATTTTGTTTCTGATTTCGAAATGAGCCAGAAGTTTGGCAGAAGTTCGTGTATCTTCCGCTAAAATGACATCAGCTTCTTTTAATATACGGATACCCCGAAGGGTCATATCTTCGAGGTTTCCGATAGGTGTTGGAACTAAGAATAGTTTGCCCATTTATTTGGTGAATCGGCGTTTAAGAAGGTCAACAAACTTTAAACTGGTTTCATTCTTCTGTAACGTCAGATTTGACTTAAGATAATCAACAGCTTGCTGGATGGTTTCCAGTTTGTCAAGATGATCGATTACCATATTGTATTTGTCAGTGTTATTGCTAAATATTTCCCGAATAAAAAGGAACCGGTCATTTAATCCAATAGAAGATTTCAGACTGGAAATAGGACTGTTGCCTAAAGTGGTTTCAGCAGGTTTGTTCTCACTAATCACATCATTCAGTGAGCGTTCTTTCTGGAAAGTCTCATCTTCTTCTTCTTTTTCTTCCAGGGGAATTTCAGGTTTCGGAATTTCACGCATCACAGGACGTTCAACAGGAGCCGAAGCCTGGGTAAATTGTATTGATGCAGATTCTTCCTCATCCAAATCTTCAATTTGAATTTCGCGAATTTCGGAGTGCTGGATTGGATTTAGTTCATTAACCTCTACACTTGTATCATCTATATTGTCATCTTCCTTTTCGTCATCTCCAGTTTCTTCTTCTTCATCGAATTTTTCATCATCTTCAAATTCCTCTTCCTCTAAATCTTCTTCTTCCTCCAAATCGTCATTACTGTCTTCATCGGTTTCTTCCGCGTTCCTTTTATCTTCAACCTCCAATTCCACATCTTCCGGAAGTTCAAAATCCTCCTCGATTATTTCTTCTTCTATTGTATCAATCTTATCATTATCGTCCTCATTCTCATCTTCACGGATTTCTTCTTCAGCTTCCTCTTCTGAATTATAAACTATTTCTTCATTTTTCTGGTCCAATTCCTCAGTTTCCGGAGATTCCTGTACTTCAAAATTTATTATTTCCAGTTCCGGTTCAGAAATACTGGCATCTGAAACTTCCCGTTCTTCTTCAGAATCAGTAGTTTCCTCTTCCGTTTCATCAACCGGAACAATTGGTTGCACGGTAATTTCCTTTAATAATTCAATTTCCTGACATAAAAGGCGGGCCCTGCTCAGCGTCAAATCAATCATTAAGGAGGAATCGTTTTCAGATTCAGCAATTTCAGAAGTTAAAGTTTTAAGTTCTTCCAGATCTTTACTGATAATCCGGATCAATTTGTTTGCATCCATTTTTATTTTGATTTTAATCGGTAATTCAATAATTAGTGCCTAGAGTGTCTAAAGTACTTAGAGTGCCTAGAGTTTTAACAAAATCCAGTAAAGTGCTAAAGTTAAAAAGTATTTTAGGCACTCCGGACTTTAGGCATTCCGAACTTCTTTTCTCGAAGCAAGTATTTAATTTTGCGAATATTTAAATTTATCTTTGTTTTCAATAACGACATTCAGTTTCCGGAACTTCTATGTTTCAATGCTGATGCAGTAATTGAAGCATGGTAAAAGTACAAAAATCTTTAGCATATTACCTACATGTTTATTGAAAGGGGCATCAACAGACAAAAAAAAACTGGCAGTATCGAGGTCATTGCCGGTTCAATGTTTTCAGGGAAAACAGAAGAATTAATCCGCCGGTTGAAACGCGCAAAAATTGCTAAACTGAAAGTTGAAATTTTCAAGCCAGCAATGGATACCCGTTATTCCTTGGCTGAAGTCGTATCACATGATGAGAATTCAATTTTAAGTACACCGGTCGAGAATTCCGGAAATATCATGCTGCTAACCGGCGATGTCGATGTTATTGGCATTGATGAAGCGCAATTTTTTGATCATGGCCTGATTGATGTCAGTGTCTCGCTTGCCAATATGGGCATACGGGTTATTATTGCCGGTCTCGATATGGATTTCAAGGGAAATCCTTTTGGCCCGATTCCCGGACTGATGGCTGTTGCCGACCATATTACCAAAGTTCACGCCATATGTATGAGATGCGGCGATGTAGCCCAGTTTTCGTACCGTTTTTCGAAAGCAGACAAACTGGTTCTGCTAGGCGAAAAAGATGAATATGAACCATTGTGTCGTTCCTGTTATACTAAAGCTACCCGATAATGCCAACTCTTTCAGCCGTTCAGATTTCAAAAATAATTAACGGAGAATTGCATTCTTCCGGGACTAATCCTGAATGGCTAATTTCTTCTATTTCCATTGATAGCCGAAATCTGTTTGATCCGGAGTCTAGCCTTTTTTTTGCCTTAAAAAGTGACAGGAACGATGGTCATCGTTATTTGGGCGATCTGGTTCATAAGGGTGTTCGCGTCTTTGTTATTTCTGATTATTCTAAAGAATTAGAGAAGTTTGATGATTGCAGTTTTATTGTAGTATTCGATACGCTTCAAGCCTTACAAAATCTTGCTGCCTGGCATCGTTCGCAATTTCACATGCCGGTGGTTGGAATTACAGGAAGCAATGGGAAAACCATCATCAAGGAGTGGTTATTCGAATTGTTACGCGATAAGGTAGTCATCCGTAGTCCGAAAAGTTATAATTCGCAGGTTGGTGTTCCTCTTTCAGTCTGGAATATGAGCGCTGAATACGAATTGGCGATATTTGAAGCCGGAATTTCGGAACCGGGAGAGATGCAGAATTTGCAAAAAATTATCCGTCCAACAATTGGAATACTGTCTAATATAGGAGAGGCACATCAGGAAAACTTTGCCACAAAACGTGAAAAACTGCTTGAAAAGCTTCAGCTTTTTGAGACATGTAATTCACTCATTTATTGCAAAGATCAAGCTTTGGTTCATCAGGAAATTATTCGGGGAATCCTAAAACCGGATGTAAAGCTTTGTGCATGGTCGTTTTCCGATGAAAAGGCTGATTTGTATTTCAGAAAGAAGATAGTTGAAACTGGAGTTGAGATTGCGGTTGATTTTGAGGGAGCCAATTACAAGATTATAGTTCCATTTCAGGATGATGCCAGCCTTGAAAATGCCGGGCATTGTTTGGCATTTCTGCTTTCGCAACACTTTGCTGAACCTTCGGCGCTCGAATTATTCAGCAGTTTGCAGCCGGTTGCCATGCGCCTGGAAATGAAGGAGGGGGTCAACAATTGTTTGCTGATCAACGACTATTATAATTCAGATATTAATTCACTTCAAATCGCACTGGGATTTTTAAATAACCATGCCCAACTGCCATATTTGGGGAAAACAGTAATTCTTTCAGATATTCAGCAAGCTGGTATTCCGGACGAACAATTGTATCAGGAGGTTGCAAGATTGTTGCAGTTGAATAAAACCTCACACTTAATCGGAATCGGATCAAAAATTAGCAAATATGCCAGTTTGTTCGAGCTTCCGTCGGAATTTTATCCATCAACCAATCTGTTTCTTGAATCTGTTCAGACCAATGATTTCAGGCAGGAATGTATCCTTCTGAAAGGCGCACGGGATTTTCATTTCGAGCGTATTTCATCGGTGTTACAGAAAAAATATCATCAAACAATACTTGAAATTGATTTAAACATTCTTATCGGTAACCTGAACCTTTTCCGTTCATCCGTATTGCCTGATACCAAAATTATGGTAATGGTCAAAGCCTTTTCCTATGGAAGCGGAATGGTGGAAATTGCCAGGATTCTGCAATATCATAAAGTCGATTATCTGGCAGTGGCAGTCGCCGATGAAGGCATAGAACTTCGTCAGGCAGGTATTGATTTGCCCATTGTGGTAATGAATCCGGAAGAGCATAGTTTCGAAAGCATGATCGAGTTCAGGCTCGAACCCAATATTTATTCGGAAGAAATTTTTGACTCCTTCAGGAAAGTCTTGCAGCAAAATGCAGTGATCAGGTATCCTGTTCATTTGAAAATCGATACAGGGATGAAAAGACTTGGATTTGATGCGGTTGAAACTTTGGAGAGGCTGGCCAAAAAATTACTTGATCAGGATGAAATTGTGGTTCGCTCGGTTTTCTCTCATTTGGCAGGTGCAGATGAGCCCGTGCACGATGAATTTACAATTAGCCAGATTGACCGGTTCCTTAAACTATCTGCCTTGATTACTGACAAACTGCAGTACAAAATCTTCCGTCATATTTTGAATTCAGCCGGAATTGAGCGTTTCCCGGAATACCAGTTCGAAATGGTTCGTTTAGGAATTGGTTTGTATGGAGTGAGCGCTTGCGGAAATGAACAAATCAGGAGTATAAGCCGCCTAAAAACCTCCATTTCTCAGATTCGGCAGATCAGTGCTGGACAAACGGTTGGCTATGGGCGTAAAGGTCAGGTCAACCGCGATTCGGAGATTGCCGTTCTGCCTATCGGATATGCTGATGGATACGACCGTCGCTTAAGCAATGGGGTAGGAAAGGTGTTTTTGAAAGGGCAAATAGTTCCGGTGATTGGCAATGTTTGTATGGATATGTGCATGGTTGATGTAACCGGATTGAACGTTTCTGTTGGTGACGAAGTAGAACTGATGGGCGATCATATTTTAGTAAGCGATATGGCAGAAGCAATCGGTACTATTCCCTATGAAATACTTACCGGAATCTCGCAACGAGTGAAGCGGGTTTATTTGCAGGAGTAGAAGTGTTCAGTCTCAGTCTCAGTTGGCAGAAAAACCCAATAAGACCAGTTTTCGATGATGGAAGTCCGAAGAATTTTTTCCCTGAACAAACCGCGACTTGGAATTTGAAAGCTGGAATATGGAACTTGAAATTACCCCAACTTGCTGATCTTTTCCAGCCTGTGAATGTCGAGGATACGGATTTTCCGGCCATCAATGGCAATGACTTTTTCTCCGGCAAAAGTGGATAAAGTTCGGATGGCATTTGAAGTAGTCATGTTCGAAAGGTTGGCGATATCTTCCCTTGAAAGATACACCTTTAAGGTGGCCCCATCATTTTCCCAACCATATTTTTCTTTCAGCAGAAGTAGCGATTCGGCCAACCGGCCACGGATATGTTTTTGGGTAAGTGTTACCGTGCGCATATTCGAAAATCCGAGTTCCCTGGCTAATTTCTGGATAATCCGAAATGAAAAATTAGGATTCTTTAACAGTTTGGTATGTAGGTATTCCGGCGAAATCGCCCCAACGGTTGAATCTTCAAGCGCGATGGCTGAACCAATGTGTAATTCTTCTGCAATTAAAGCTCTGTAACCGATTAGTCCAAGAGGCTTGGCCATGCGAATGATTTGTTCACGACCACCGACTCCTTCTTTGTAAATAATGACTTTCCCATCGAAAAGGAACAAAAACCCGCTTGGTTTTTCGCCCTCTTTGAAAATAAATTCATTTTTTTTGTAATAGGATAAATTAATGTGGTTTTGCAAATCCTCTTTTTCTTCGGGGGTAAGACTGCTGAAAATCGATTTAGGATTTTCAAAAACTTCTTTCATTCCCATTTCAAGACTCGGCATAGAAATAAATTTACATGTTCTGCAGCATCAAAGTTAAGTAAATTTGCCAATAAAGAAAATTTGGACCGTTTATTTTCAATTTATTGCAATGCTCTGGTGGATTTTCAAATTTTTGGTTTAAATACCTGTCAAATATCAGGAATACCGCGCAACTAAAGGCATCCGGCGACCAAATCCAAAGGCTTTGGAGCTGATCCGGAGAATCGGTGGAGCCTGAAATCGTTTATATTCATTGTTGTTTACCATCTTAATGGTTCTCAACACCGTGCTTTCATCAAACCCTTTTGAAATTATTTCGACTGGGGCAAGATTTAGCTCAATGTAATCGAACAGAATCTGGTCCAGAATATCATAATCGGGCAGCGAATCAGAATCTTTCTGATCGGGTCTCAGCTCAGCCGAAGGTGGTTTCAGGATGGTATTCATCGGAATAATTTCGTGATTACGGTTAATCCATCGCGCCATTTTAAATATATCCGTTTTATACACATCACCAAGAACTGACAAACCGCCATTCATGTCGCCATAAAGGGTTCCATAGCCCACTGCACATTCGCTTTTATTGGTCGTGTTCAGCAGTATATTCCCAAATTTATTCGAAATTGCCATTAGTAGAATTCCACGTGTCCGTGCCTGAATATTTTCTTCGGTAATGTCGGCTGGTAAACCGGTAAACACTTCCCAAAGGCTTTGTTCAAAACTATCTACCATCGCCTGAATCGGAATGATCTCATATTTTACGTTCAGATTCGCAGCCAGCTTAATCGCGTCATCCACACTGTGATCTGAAGAGTACCTGGAAGGCATTAACAGCACTCGGACATTTTCATTGCCCAGGGCTTCAACTGCCAATACCAGCACCAGGGCCGAATCAATTCCCCCGGATAAACCCAGTGTCGCTTTCCGGAAGCCCATTTTGCCAAAATAGTCACGAATACCCAAAATCAGCGCTTCGTATATTTTCTCAATATAGTCAGTCTTCGGCTGTAGTTTGCCTATGTTGACTTCGGTATCAATGATTCTGAAATCTTCCTCAAAATATTTGAGCTCTTCCTGAATGGTTCCATTTTTATCGAGATAGAATGATCCTCCATCGAAAACCAGTTCGGTTTGAGCGCCCACCTGATTGACATACAGAATGGGTAGTTGGTATTTGATGGAATTTTTAATGAGAATATTCTTTCTCCAGTTTTCCTGATTGTATGAAAATGGTGAAGCCGAAAGATTAATCACCAGATCAGGATTTAGGGATGATAATTCTTTCAGCGGCGAAAGCTGATAGAGTTTTTCGCGGCCAAATTCGTTTTGGGTTTCCTGCTCATCCCAAAGATCTTCACAAATCGTGATTGCTAGTTTTACGCCTTTAAAGTCAATGACCGAAAATTTTTTATTCGGTTCAAAATGACGGTATTCGTCGAAAATATCATAAGTAGGAAGCAACGATTTGTTTACCGTATGCTCAATGGTACCATTATTCATGAAAAAAGCAGAGTTAAAAAGCTTTTTTCCCCGGGGCTCAGGATTAATGCTTGGTCCTCCCACAATGGCAGCAATTCCAATGCAATGCGATGCGATATTCTGCAAAGTTTGATGGGACTGTTCAATAAACTCTTTTCTTTCAAGCAAATCGTGCGGATAATATCCTGTTACCGAAAGTTCAGAAAAAACTACTAGATCAGCTCCGTCATTTTTTGATTGCCGAATGCGGTCAATAATTTTTGATGAATTAAGCTCAAAATTTCCGATGTGATAGTTGAGTTGTGCAATTGCAATCTTCATAATGTTTTTCTTAAAAGATCAGTCCAATCTTTAGCTTGAGAGAATTGATGATGGTTTTATCGTTGAAAGCATTGTTTGTAGTCACGTCAATAAGTCCGTTTTGAAAGATCAGAGCGGCAGAAACAGAATTGCTGCTGCCCAAATCAAAATCGAACCCGGCACCAACATTCATGGCTAGATTGAACGGATTTATTTCGTCGTGAATGCTGGTTTTTTTCAACACATCGCTGGTGCTAAATCCTTTCGATCCGATATTGATCATACCTGAAAGACCAAACATGCCCCAGTAGCTTGTCCGTCGAAACTGATCAGTTTTCAATTTTATACTCATTGGTATTTCAACATAACGGAGCCGGTATTTGATTTTGCTGTCAGCAGGCAAAGTGAAGCCGGCAAATTGAAAATCGGATTTAGCATGGTATCCAATTTCTCCCCCAATATTGGTTATCAGAAGTCCGGTAAACAGTGAATATCTTTCATCTGCGGAAAAATAAAAGTCGCCGTTCACCCCGAAATCGTAACCAGGGATCATTTTTCCCATGTCGGCGTCCGAATTGTTGGTGCCCATCCAGTTTACCGAAGGACTTCCTGAAAATGAAAGCCGAACGTGTTTTTGGCTAAATCCGGCTAAGACTAGGGCAAAGAATAGAAAAGATAAAATAAATCGTTTCATTGCTTTAGTTTTGTTTGCATAAGCTTTAATAACGCAAGAATCCTGTAGTTTTGTCTACTGCAAATCTCGAAATTTTATATTTAAAATGACAATAAAAAAGCGCTTCATGCGTATTTACCAAAAAAACATAGAATGAAACGAATTTTTCTCTCCTTTGGCCTGATTTTAATCCTGTTTGCCTGTCATCGCAATCCGTTGAAAGTAAATGTTTCAGCTATTTCGGTTGATCTAAAAATCAAACATCTCGACGTTGATTTATTACGATTGAAGCAGGATCAGGTTCAGGCCGCCATTCCGGAATTAAAGAAGTCATTCGGTGATTTCTTTGACATATTCACTTACCGGATGATTTCGATTGGAGGTTCGGACCAGGAAAAATTTAGTGAAACGCTTTATTCGTTTATTTCGGATACCTTAATCCGGAAATTAGTGCTGAAAGTTGCTGAAAAGGTTGACACGACTCAACTCCGTAATGAATTGGAGACAGCCTTCCAGCATTACCGGTATTATTTTCCACAAAAAGAAATTCCGGTTATTTATACCTGTATTTCAGGATTTAACCAGTCGGTAGTAACTTCCGAAAATTTGATCGGGATTAGCCTCGATAAATACATGGGCACAGACAGTCCGTTTTACGAAAAGCTGGGTTTGCCTGAATACAAACGCAGAAATATGCATCCGGCAAAAATAGTTTCGGACGTGATGTATGCCTGGGCTGTTACTGAGTGGCCAAAATCGGAACATTCCAACAATCTGCTTGGCCAGATGATTGAGGAAGGGAAAACGATGTATCTGGTGGATGCTATGATTCCTGAAAAACATGATACACTAAAAATTGGTTATACCCGCAAGCAGCTTGATTTTTGTATGAAAAATGAAGCCTCGATGTGGACCTACCTGGCCGAACATAAACAACTTTATTCTACCGACCGGATGACCATTAAACGGTACATGGATGATGGTCCTTTTTCTGCTCCGTTCACTAACGAATCACCAGCCCGAACAGGCGTTTGGCTTGGTTGGCAGATTGTTCGCTCGTACATGAAACAGCATCCCGAAACAAAACTGGCTGATTTAATGAACAATCAGGATTTCCAGGGAATTCTGAATCAGTCAGGATATCAGCCCTAAATAGGAATGAAAGTTCCAAAATTCAGGTTTCAAACTCTAAGTTGTCAGGTTGTCTCTGTCAATCAGAAATAAATGATTCCAAACTGTGTAAATTTTCTTTTTTTGTTCGATATTCACTGTTTCTAATCCTAAAAATTAATTGCATGAGAACTCTTTGTTTGGTATTCCTATTCCTTTCTTTGTTTTCATACAGTTGCGATATCCCAAAAACTGATTCTCCTCCTGCTGATCTCAAAGTTGAGGCAACTGTAGCGGCCAACAAGAGCGGTCAAGTGTCGTTTGTGGCTTCTGCAACCAATGCTACATCCTATGAATTTGATTTTGGCGATGGCAGCATTCATGCAGTTTCTGAAGATGGAAAGGCCAATTACAAATACTTTGGTTCTGGTACTTATTCCGTAATGGTAAAAGCCAGCAATACCGCCGGAATTACAATAAACAAAACCATTTCGGTGACCCTTGATGTGGAGCTTTCACTGGTATGGTCAGATGAATTTAATACCGATGGCCTTCCCGATCCGGCCAAATGGGGCTACGACCTTGGCGCTGGTGGTTGGGGAAATGCTGAGGCTGAATACTACACCAACCGAAAGGAAAATGCTTCGATATCGAATGGAACTTTAAAAATTACAGCACAAAAGGAAAACTATAGCGGGAGCGCCTATACTTCAGCCCGGATACTTACCAAAGATAAGTATGCTTTTACATTTGGTAAAGTTGAAGTGAAAGCAAAGGTTCCAACAGGTGTGGGAACCTGGCCGGCCATATGGATGTTAGGCAGTAACATCAGTTCAGTTAGCTGGCCGGCTTGTGGCGAGATTGATATTATGGAACACATAGGCCGGGATCAAAACAAGATTTATGGTACACTGCATTATACTGGTCATTCAGGGGGAAATGCGAATGGAAGTACCAAAGTAATTTCAAATGCCTCCACCGAGTTTCATATTTATACTTTGGAATGGGCCCCAAATGTGATCAAAATTGCAGTTGACAATCAGGTGTACCATAATGTTTTCAATTCGAGTGACCTGCCGTTTAACCGCGATTTTTTTATTATCATGAATCTGGCCATGGGCGGAAACTTTGCCGGCCCGATTGATCCGGCTTTTACCAGCGCTACGATGGAAGTTGATTACATCAGAGTATATCGGTAAATATTCTTTTTTTAACTTAAGTAATGGAACAAAAAAGCCCCCTTTGCAGGAGGCTTTCAATATTATAAAATTCAGAATTAATCCGTTACTTTAATTTTCACATTGCGGTACCAAACATCGTCGCCATGATCCTGGAAAGCGATGAAACCTTCTTTGGCTACGTCAGCCCAGTTTGGATTCAGCTCCGGAAATTTACTGTCTTTAACCATGTTTTTCCAGTCATCTGTCCATAAATGGAATTCGGCCACTTTTTCGCCATTCTGTTTGAAAAGAATTGTTCCTTTAAAACAGATGATTTCTACTGCGTTCCATTCGCCAACAGGTTTGGCATTTTGTGGCTTGGCCGGAATCAGGTCGTACAACGATCCAGCCTGACGGTTACCGTCTTTACCCATTTGTGCATCCGGATGATTTTCGTTATCCAGAACCTGCATCTCAGGCGCAGTTTTATAAATTGGCCATTCAGGTATTTCCTGACCAAGAATGAAAATGCCTGAGTTTCCACCCTTCGAAATTTTCCACTCGAGTTTCAGGGTAAAATTTTTGAATTTTTGGTCATAAATAATATCTCCGCCGTTTTCAGCGCCAGCTTCGCCGGTTCCTGTTCCGATGCAATGCAAAGTTCCGTCAATAACTTCCCATCCTTTTGGGAATTCAGTTTTGTTATAACCTCTCCATCCGGTAGAAGTTGTTCCGTCAAACAAAAGTTTCCAGCCATCTTTAATTTCCGCTTTGCTTAATTGGTTTGGCCCAACTTTTTCCTGACAACTTTGGAATGAAAGGGCAAAGAGAAAGATGCCAGCAAGTAAAAGTGAATAGATCTTTTTCATGGGATAAAAATTTTAGTTTATTGAATTTTAATTGGATTTTAAGTTGTGAAAGACAAAGTTAAAAAACTTCAGCAAAAAGTAAACTGATAAATTGTATGTTGTGAATTCGTTAAACTTTAATCGGCGTACGAGGAGATTAAATTAGTTTTTATAACTTAGGTGAGTTTTCAATAGTTTAGTTTTGAAACAGTTAAAATATTATATATGAATCGGAATAAAGTAAAAAGAATCGGAATTTTGACTGCAGGTGGTGATTGCCCGGGATTGAATGCAGCGATCAGAGGAGTTGGGAAAACCGCTATTGTTGAGTATGGCATGGAGGTCATTGGTTTTTCTTCGGGATACACAGGCTTGATTTATAAGCAATATGTAGAATTAAAAGAAAAGGATTTATCAGGAATCTTAACTTTAGGAGGCACCATCATTGGAACTTCGCGTGAAAAGCCATTTAAAATTGTAACCGAAGAAGACAATGATAAGCCAGCATTGATTAAGCAAAACTACGATGATTTGGGTTTGGACGGTTTGGTTTGCATTGGAGGCAATGGTACGATGAAAACCGCTCATTTATTATCGAAAATTGGGTTGAATGTAATTGGAATTCCGAAAACCATAGATAATGACGTTTGGGGAACCGACCTGACTTTTGGTTTCGATTCGGCGGTGAATATTGCCACTGAAGCGGTTGACCGCTTGCACAGTACCGCCAACTCGCATGGACGTGTGATGATTGTTGAAGTGATGGGACACAATGCAGGATGGATTGCACTTTATGCCGGAATGGCCGGTGGCGGAGATATTATCCTGATTCCTGAAATTGAATACTCAATGAATAAAGTCTGCGCCAAAATTGAGGAGCGATATGCCAACAACAAGCCATACTCTATTGTAGTGGTTGCCGAAGGAATTGAGCATCCTAAAACCATGTCGGCTGCCAGGTATTTATCCGAATCTATTCAGGCCCGGGTCGATGTGGAAGCCCGCGAAACAGTTTTGGGTTATACGCAACGAGGTGGCAGCCCTTCGCCAATGGACCGTATTTTAGCAACCCGTTACGGTGCCTATGCCACACAATGTATTGCTGAAGGTAATTTCGGAACTATGGTGGCTTTAATAAACAACGACCTGACAACTGTTCCACTCGAAGAAGTTGGGGGTAAATTGCGTTTGGTAAGTCCGGATAATAATTTAGTTATTAAAGGCCGTAAAATGGGCGTTTCCTTTGGTGATGAATAAAATTCGGGAAAGAGTCATTAGGAAAAAGTCATTAGTCATTAGTCATTAGGAAAAAGGAATGTGGGTTGAAGTTGATCCGGCACAATTTATTTACCTTTTCCATGGTAAAATTTCTATAGACAAATGACCTTTCCTAATGACTAATGACTCTTTACTCTTTAATTATTTGACAACCGGAAATGCTATAATCCTAACTTTGGTGCAACCCACTGGTACAAGAGTGATTTGCTCTGTTTTATCGGCTACCTTTCCCTGGTATAATCCATGACGTGTTGTAACAGGCATATTGGCAACTCCATCATCATTGATTTTCCATCCGGGTATTTGTTTTGCCGGGGCTAATATTTCGATGGGAGCATGTTCCAGATTCCAGGTAAAATCATTGTTTACTTCTTTTACCATTTTCACTTTTAAATTTTCCTTCGGATTTTTTACTGCATCCTGAAGTAGGCCATAATTCCAGACTGATTCAGGATAAACCGAAAAATAATCCCCTTCAATTTCCTGATGCCCTTTTTCCCAACGTTCCTTAATTTTCAGGGCATACACCAGCGGGCCACGTTCGATAGCACGGGAGTTTTTACCCCAGTTGCTGGTCTTCAGTTCCATCGGAAATTCAACTTCCAATCGATCCAGGTTCGACCATACACGGTTAATACTGATGATTTGACCGCCCTTTTCCACACTGAGTTTTTTCCCATTAATCGTGATCCGGGCTTCGCTACACCAGGCGGGAATTCTCAGTTCAAACGGAAATTCTGCAGGACTTGCAATCTTAATATTGAAACTTATTTTATCGTCAAACGGATAATTGGTATTCTCGGCAACTTCAATCGCGGTGCTGTTTTCACCTACGGTGGTTTTCAGGATATTTGGACTAAAAGTCAATGCCGCCAAACCGTTTTTTTCGTTTTTATACCAAAGGTGGCTGGCAAATTTGGTCCATCCCTGATGCATGTTGGCCAGGCAGCAGGTGTATCCGCTTCTCATTCCCAAAACATTGGTCATCTCACGGTCGAAAGGCAATGAAAAGTTGAAAACACCGCGCGAAATCTGCACCTGGTTGGCCATCTGGAAGTACTGTTTGTTGTTGTAATCGTCGGTGGTTTGTGAAGGCAGTGCATTAAAAGTCATACGTTCCAGTGCATCCATATAATAGGGATCACCCGTAATTCCGGCAATTTCTTCCAAAGAAAACATGGCTTCAACGATCGCACATAATTCAGCCCCCTGTGTCGGATCATTTCCATGCAAATCTTCGTCCGACGAAAAAATTCCGTTGGGTAATCCATGCAGGGTCATCAAATCAGAAAACCCTGTTTTTAAGTCTTTCAGGTATTTTTCGTCACCGGTGCGTTGATAATTCACTGCCGGCGATTTTATTGCCATACCCACATTCACCCCATGACGGTGCATCCAGTGGTCCTCGTTTTGGTAAGTTGCCGCTCCAATCACCCAGTCGCGGTTTCCCATCCATTCACTCCATTGAAACGATTGCGATTCGATCAATTCCGCCAGTTCAAGAAGCGATTTGTCTTTGGTTTGCTGGTAAAGCCACTGAACCATCAGGACATTGTCAGTGCCGCGCGAAGTTGCCCATTCGGTCCATTTTCCAAGCGAAACGGTTTTCAGGGTTTGTAGCTGAAACAGAAAATATTTTTTCATAAATTCGATTACCCGCTGGTCACCAGTCGCCTGATAGTATTGTTTCATCACTTTCAGCATCACCATTTTGGGCCACCAATCATCTCCGGCTTTGGCCAGATTTTCAACCGTCACCTGGGTTTCGTTTTCGCGTTCATATTTGGTGATTCCGCCAAAATATCCTGAAGGCCGCTGATTGTCAATGGTCCAGTCAATGTATTTTTTTACTTTTTTCTGAAGATTGATATCATCTAAAAGCCAGGCCAATGGAACCGCGCCATCGAGCCAGTAGGGTGTTTCTTCCCAAGCATCGCCTGTTCCGCCCAGCCATCCATTGCTGTTTTTCACTTTAGCGTAAACTTCGTCGAGGTGGCCTGAAGTTCCGTCTCGCATGATTTGGAGCTGATGTCTGATCCAACCCTGGGGTTTGATTGCTCCAAGGGGCATTTCCCTGTAAACCGGAGCTACAAAACCATCTACAGCAACCAAAGGTTGAGCCGAGACAAAGTCTGCAATCAGGAGTATAATAAAAAACAAGAAAGTTGATTTCATGGGATGCATTTTATGAATTGGCAATGAAATAATTTTGTTTACGAATATCGTAAAACCTTCCAAATTATAATCAGAAGGGATTATATTTATACACAAAAATCAATTTGTTCTGAAATTATCAATTTAAATAGCTAACTGAAAATGAAACAGATCTTTGTATTGATGATGTGTTTTCTTGCACTGCAATCCTTTGCCCAATGGAAACCGGCGGGTGATAAAATTAAAACCGTTTGGGCCGAAAAAATTGACGTCAAAAATGTATTACCTGAATATCCGCGCCCAATTATGGAGCGAAACGAATGGATGAATCTAAACGGTCTCTGGGATTATTCAATTCTGAAGGCCGGGGCAGTAGAACCAACATCTTTTGATGGAAAAATACTTGTTCCGTTTCCGGTTGAATCGAGCCTTTCAGTAGTAATGAAACCAGTTGGCGGAGAAAATGAGGTTTGGTACAAACGTACATTTGAGATTCCGGCCAAATGGAAAGGAAAAAATATAATCCTACAATTTGGCGCCGTCGACTGGAAAGCTGATGTTTGGGTAAACGACATCAAAATTGGCTCCCACACCGGTGGATACACGCCTTTTTCATTTGATATTACGCCATTCCTGACTAAGAACTCAAATCAGAAGCTGGTAGTCAGGGTTTGGGACGGAACCGACAAAGGGTTTCAGCCACGTGGAAAGCAAGTGAGCAAGCCCAACTCAATCTGGTATACTCCGGTAACCGGAATCTGGCAAACGGTTTGGCTAGAACCTGTTGCCGCCAAACATATCGAAAATATTAAGACTGTTCCGAACATTGACAATGCGCAGGTTGCAGTGAAAGTGGAGGCCAGTGGTGCTGTTTATGGTGATTTAGTGGAGGTAAAAGCGTTTGACGGAATGAAGGAAATTGCTGTCAGCAAAGCAGTTTCAGGGGAAAAACTCGAATTGAATATTCCTGAAGCCAAACTGTGGAGTCCTGAATCACCTTTTCTTTATACTCTTAAAATTAGCCTGATAAGCAACGGCGTAGTCGTTGACCAGGTAGATAGTTATTTTGCTATGCGCAAGGTTTCGACTAAACGTGATCAGAATGGCATCGTTCGTTTGGAACTGAACAACAAACCGTATTTTCAATTTGGTCCGCTCGATCAGGGCTGGTGGCCCGATGGTTTATATACTGCTCCAACCGATGAAGCTTTAAAATACGACATTCAGAAAACAAGGGATTTTGGTTTTAACATGATCAGAAAACATGTGAAAGTGGAGCCTGCCCGTTGGTATACCCATTGTGATCAGCTTGGAATTTTGGTTTGGCAGGATATGCCAAGTGGTGACCGTTCGCCTCAATGGCAAAACCGCAATTATTTTAACGGGAACGAGTTTCGGAGAAGTGTTGAGTCGGAAACCAACTACCGGAAAGAGTGGAAAGAAATTATGGATTACCTGTATTCCAATCCCTGCATAGTTACCTGGGTTCCGTTTAACGAAGCATGGGGACAATTTAAAACGGCAGAAATTGTGGAGTGGACCAAAACCTACGATCCAAGCCGGTTGGTGAATCCAGCAAGCGGAGGAAACCATTATCCGTTGGGCGATATGCTCGATTTGCACAATTACCCCGGACCAGATATGTATCTGTATGATGGTCAGCGGCCAACAGTATTGGGTGAATATGGTGGAATTGGCCTTGCCCTGGAAGGGCATTTATGGGCTACCGACAAAAACTGGGGGTATGTTCAGTTTAAGAACTCGAAGGAAGTAACTGACGAATACGTGAAATATGGCGAAGCTCTGCTTAAGATGATTAAGAATGGTTTCTCTGCTGGAGTTTACACGCAAACCACTGACGTGGAAGGAGAAGTTAATGGGTTGATGACCTATGACCGGAAAGTGGTTAAAATAGATGCACAACGAGTTCGGGAAATCAATCAGAAGATTTGTAATTCGCTGAAAGAATAGGAATATTCCGAAACAATTAAGAAACTGCCGAAAATTATATTTATTAATGGTTCGATTTTTGAACGAAATGCATGATCAAATCTGATTTATTCTTATTTTTATATTCATTACGTTAACTTATAAAATACGAGCCATGAAATCACCAATAATTGCTTTTCTCATTTTATTTGTCAGCATTTACGCTTTCGGTCAGGAAATTAAGGAACCGGTGCTTAAAAAAGAACTTGCCGGAAAATACGAGGGCGAATTAAAGAAGGGGCTTGCACATGGTCAGGGAACTGCCATTGGCCTGGACACTTATACCGGGCAATTCAATAAAGGATTTCCGGAAGGTCAGGGCACATATACCTTTAGCAATCGTGATGAGTACCGTGGTGAGTTTTTAAGAGGGTTATTCTCTGGCAAAGGTGTTTTGACTTACAAAAAAGCTGATGGCGACAGTATTTTGGAAGGCTATTGGGAAGCCGGAAAATATGTTGGCAGAACCATGGTTGCACCTTATGAAATTTCGAATAAAACAGGAAGTGTTAATCCAAGTATCATTAATATTGGCGATGGCAATAAGGTTGAAATTTTGGTCATGGATCCCTATAACAAATATATTACACCGCAGATTATGGCTTTTGGGCAATTCACACAACAAACCTATTATGGCCGTAATCTTTTCGCCGATGCGGTATTTCCTGTCACTTTCGACATCCGTTATAGCTGCACCAATAAAATGCGTTCGGGAATTATCGACAGCACTATCAAAATTAAAATAAATAAACCCGGAAATTGGCAGATTACACTTCGTAACTAGCTGGAGATTATTTTATTCGCTTAAACCGCAGTTTGTTTTCGGCAGTCATCTTTTCGCAGGCATATTGAATGATCAGGCGGGGCGCAGTGTTCTTCCATTTTTCGAGGACTGGTTCCACTTCAGCAGGGCTAATTTTCCAGGCTTCACGAAGGAACCAGCCCATTCCCTGATGCACTTCCCGTTCCGAATCGAGCATCAACTTTTCCACAAAAAGAATGGATGGCATCACCTGTCGGGTTTTCTTCAAGTGCTTGATCAGCGTTACAGGCACGCATCTCCGTTGAAATTTGTATGGTGAATCTAACCAGGGAACAAAATCGTTCATTTCAAGAATCTTTCTATCCAGAAACCTGGGCAAAATAAACATTCCCAATGTATCGGCATGTGCCCAATTGTATATGCTGAATGAGAACCAGCTACCAATCGTTTGAAAAGTTTCCGGAGTGTACTGTTTCCATAACCCGCCAAGCAACAATAAATCCATTGATATTTCTTCGAACATACCGCTCTTCATCAATATGGGCGCAGCTTCAAGTACAGTGGGTAAATCGAATTTGCCTTCTTTTTGCAGTTCTTTTACTTTCGAATAAAGCTGAGGAGCCGTGAGACCGTGGCCCACAAATTCTTCCTTGAAAAAGCGCTGCGATTTTTTGAGCCTTTCTGCATCGGCGTTGGCAATGCAATACGAACGAATCTCCTGGATTAATTGGGCTGTTGTCATGGTTTGTCTTTTATTTCTGATCCGGTTTCTTCTTTTGATGAAGCTTTTCAATAAACGAAACTAACCGTTTGGCGCGGGTTTCCTCTCGTTTGGCCGATGTAATCCAGTTGATATATTCTTTACGGTGCGTATAGGATAACTTTTCAAAAAAGGTTAGCGCCTCCGGATATTCATTCAGAACTTGCTGAACATTTTCTGGAACAATCACCTCGCGGGCTTCCATATCCCGCTCCAGTTCAACGAAAACCGAATCTCTAAACGATTTTCCCAATTTACTTCGGACTTCCTGTGTTAGTATCAATATGTGGCAACCAGTTCCCATATTGCTCATGATTCCACGATATTCTACTTTGTCATCGAACAACGCTTTTACTTTTACCATTCCGCGCGTACCAAATACTTCTTCCACACTGAATGGGAATTCAACATAGGCTGCATTTATCCCTTCAACCTGAATGATGGTAGCCGTAAAACTGATTTTTTCTGAATTCATAAACTGACGGTTTATCGAACTGATAGTCTGACTTTCTTTGCCAACTGAAAACTGAGACTGATTACTTTTTCCCCGTTAAGCTTTTAATCAAGTCAACTTCTTCCTGTTTGTAAGGTGTTCCGTCGGGATGGAATATTTCGTGAAACCACAGTTTCGGTTCCGATCCATCGGCAATCGGCTCATCCCAGGCATATTTGGTGTTCGATTTTCCGGCAACCAGTCCCCAGTTGATAGCGCCAATATTTTGTTCTTTCAGTATAGGCATGATGTTGGTAAACAGGCTGTTGTTGCGGCGGGCCATGTATTCGCTGCAGAGCAGTGGACGGTTGTAGCGTTTAAGTGTATCAATAGCTGCCTGATGTTTTTCTGGATTATCGTAGTTGTGGTAGGTAATGATGTCCGAATTTTCGACCTGAAATTTATTCAGGTTGCTCAGGTTTAGACTCCAAACTGCAGAAGACAAAGGTTGCGAGGGACGGATTTCCCATCCCCATTCAAATACTTTTTTCAGCAGAGGTAGCGATTTGTCTCCATAACCCGAATTGCCCGGTTCGTTGTACAAATCCCAAATGGCAATGCGTTTGTCGTCTTTAAAGGTAGTCAGCACATCTTTCACGTAGTTTTCCAGTGTTTTAATCAGCGTTGTATCGCTATAAAGCAAATCGCCCGGATCGCGTACCCAACCTGAGTTGTGAACTCCAACTTTTGGTTCCGGCTGTTTGCCTGCCGCATAAGTTGGGTTCCAGCAGTCGTCGAAAAACACGAAAACTGTTTTAATCCCGTGTTTGCCGGCAATATCAAGATAAGTTTTCATCCGGTTTTTGAAGCCTTCCTGATCGACCTGCCACGCTAGGTGATGCAGATAAACGCGCATCACATTCATGCCAATTCCTTCGGCCCAGCCCAGTTCACGGTTGATGGTGGCTGTGTCGAACGATTCAGCTTGCCAGGTTTCCAACTGGTTAATGGCCGTACTTGGGTTGAAATTACTTCCACGAAGCCAGCCGTTTTCGGTACTCCATTGCTGTGCCTGTGTCTCGTTCCATCGGGTCGAGGTCTGTTGGCTATTTTCAGCTTTTTTAGTGCTACTTTGACAAGCAGCAAAAATTACGGAACTTGTCAGCAGGATCAAATAAATTTGTTTTCTCATTTTAGTATTTGTTAGGTTTCAAATTAATTACAAACGGGGAATTCAGCAATCCGGAGGGTCGTGCATCCATAAGGAATCAGGTAAATTTCTTCTTCAGTTTTTTCCGGTGTACGGGGAGGCCACGAGGGCGATGGTATTTTTCCGGCTGAACCTCGTTCAATTTCCCACATGGGCATTCTTTTTCCCTTGGTTTTTACCAAAATCGGTGCATTTTTCAGGTTCCAGGGGTAATCGGCAATTTCTTTTTTTACTTCAGCCTGAAGTTTGGTTTGTTCTATTTCGCTTTTTATCAGGGCATAATTCCAGGGAGATTTAGGGAAAACTTCCCAATAAGTATCGTCGAAAGCCGGCTTGGCAACTTCACGCCATTCTTCTTCTATTTTCAACGCATACACCAATGGTCCACGCTCTATTCCCACCGAGTTTTCGTACCAGTTGCTGGTTCTGAAATCCATGGGCAACGAAAGTTCTACCTGATCACCGTCGGACCATTCGCGATTGATGACGATAATGTTTTTAACCGATGTCCAATCCGTTTTATTTCCGTTTAGGATCAGGACCGGGTTTTTACACCATTCCGGAATTCGCAGGTGGAATGGGAACCGGGTTTTTGTTTTCATCCGGAGTGAAAAGTGAATGTTTTCCTGAAACGGGTATCCGGTGGATTCGGTAACGGTAATCTTTTCTCCGTTGGCAACTTTCAGGGTAACTTCTGAAGGTCCGTATACCAGGGCAGCCAGACCATTGTCGGCAGTCGCAAACCATAGGCTCTGCACAAATTTGGGCCAGCCCTGATGCATGTTGCAAACACAACAAGGATACCCGGTTGAAGTCCCAAAAACCAGATGTCCGGTATGATCATCCATAAAGTTGCGGCTTTCGTCGGTAATCCTTACCTGGTTTACCTGCTGGAAATATTGTTTTCGCTGGTAATTGTCGGTAATTTGGGTTGGCAGCACATTGTAGGCAATTTTTTCAAGGTAATCAGCGTAAAATACATCACCCGAAATGGGGAGAATACTTTCAAAACTATACATCAATTCGATTGCAGAACAAAGCTCCGATCCCTGGGTCGGATCGTTGCCATGCAGATGTTCGTCCGCGCCATACATGCCGTTCACAAAACCGTGGCAATCTTTCAGGGCTTCCAAACCTTTTTTTACTGCATCGAGGTATTTCTGCTCGGGGTGTTGCTGATAATAAATGATTGGTTCCTTAACTCCCTGCGCAACATTCACACAATGCAGATTGGGGAGAGGGTTGAGCCTTCGGATAACATTGCCCGAATAAATTTCAGTCCAGTTAAAGGTTTGCTTGTGAATGATTTCTGCCAGATCAAGCAAAAATTTCTCATGTGTCAAGTTGTACAACCAATAAACAATTGCCAGGTTGTCGCCACCACGCTGTTCACCCCAGTAAGTCCAATGTCCGAGCGGAAACTTAGGCAACATTTCCTGCTGATATTTGAAATATTTCAGCATTAACCGGATCACACGATCATCATTTGTTGCGGTAAAATATTGCTGAAGCGCCTTCAACATCACCATTTTGGGCCACCAATCTTCGCGTTTATCCTGTTGCGTGCCCTTTATTTTCTGATATCCTTCGGGAAGCGGCCTCGGTCCAAAATATCCATCTTCACGCTGGTTGTTGATGCTCCATTCGATCCATTTCTGAGCTTTAGCTTTCAATGCAGGGTCATTCAATTGATAGGCGAGTGGAATCAGTCCGTCAATCCAGTATGGACCACGTTCCCAACCGTCACCGGTTCCACCGAGCCAGCCGTTGTTGCCGCCACAAACCAGACTGTATACACTGTCCAGATGCCCTGTTAAACCATCCCTCTGCAACTCAAGTTGTTTCAGAAGAAATCCTTTGGGTTTAATAGCCCCCAAAGGCAAAGCGGTGTATGGTTGTGCTAAAAGCGGAGCCTGATTGGTGGTATAATGCGCGTTGCGGTTATCTTTCGCATGAATGCCCGAAATGGTAATCAGGCAAAGAAAAAGAAAGGATAAAAGTTTTGACATGAGCTATAGCTTAAATTAAATTTGTCACTTCATATTGAATTTTGTGTAGTCTTCATCTGATAACCTTTGCATCTTTTCTGTCTTTGGTTCAGATCCACACGGTCCTTTGAATATGTACCGGGTTCCAAAGCTGGAATTACACAAGTTAAAAATCACAACGACTTTTTATTCAATGTTTAAGCGGAATAATAAAAGTAGTCAGCGAAAGTCCGGGAGCACTGTAACTCATTAATTGATTTTTTACTTCGGCACCTGAAATTGCTGTACAGTTTTCGGTTGGGCTTGTGCGGTATCCCTGCACCTTTTTGCCTGATTTTTTAAGAGCTTTTAAATTCATGCTAATGGGTTTGGGTTGATCAGATTTGTTGATCACTGCCACAACTAACTCTGTCTTTTCTGGGTTCATTGCGGCAAGGACTTCGTCATTACCGGATTCAACCATCGAATAGCCTTGTTTAAAGAAGCGGGTAATCTGCATCCGCACATAAAAATTTTTCACGGTTTTATATTCCTGAGAATTAAAATTGCAACGCATCAAACACCAGATCTCATTGGTTTCTTCCATCAACTGCCAATCGAGCCAGGCTTGTGGCTTCATGTAACGCATGTCGTCAAAAAGCTTTAGGGCTAATCCCAGATTGGATTCGAAACTTGTTTTGCTTTTTCCGCTCGGACCGGTTTCCGATTGCCAAAAGGGTTTTCCAATTGCCTTTATCAATTGAGAAGCTTCTGTTCGTTCACTGTTATTTCCGGAGTAGGTATGCGTGTTCAACTGCCCAACTTTGTCGAGAATATCACCTGCCGATTGATAGGCTTTTAAAACCTTTATGCACGACGCAATGTTGGTTTCGTCGGAAGCTGAAAGTACCGTTTTGAGTCCTGACGCTGCAAGTTTGGGCGCTAAAATCCGGATGATTTTCATTTGAGTTTCGGGCGTGAAGTGACATCCTTCCTGACTTCCCAAATTGTACCAGTAATTCGATGTCGATTCATTAAAAGGCTCCAGCGTTTTGAATTCAAGCCCGTATTTTTCTTTATAATGCTTGCAAACATCGAGCAGATAATCACAAAATGCTTCGTAGAATTCGGGTTTCAGGTTGTCCTGCATAGGATCAACATTTCCACCGGCACAGCCGCTATATGTCATCCAGTAGGGTGGCGAATTCGAAAAAGCTTCGAAAACGGCATCCGGTCTTTTGGCCTTTATTTTCAGCATCAGGATACGTTGGCCTTTATCTGCATTCCAGTTATAAGGTGCATCAACCGAATTTTTAAACCCTTCCATTTCGGCACGTTTCCCTTTGCCTTTCACCATATGTCCTCCTAAATGCGAAGGATCGTCGCCGCCGCCAATGTTATACCGGAAGATGTTCATGTTCAGCTTATCCGGAGAAGTGATCAAATCAACAATGCTGTCAACTTTGGTTTCCTTCCAGACACCAACCTGGGATGCCCACCAGCACAACGAACTTCCCCAACCTTCAATGGTCTGATAGGTTTGGCTCGGATCAATGTTTATTTCAGCTTGTCTGTTTTGTCCGAAACATCCTTTACCAAAGGAGATTAATGAACAAAAACACAGAAGTTGGATTAGTCGTTTCATACTTAGGTTGATTTAATGATATTTCATTTTGAATCCGATTGATAATATTGGTTCATATTTTTCAGGTTGAAGTTGATTGGAATAATAAAATATGGAGTTTTTCTTACACCCTTTTTGTAAATTATCTGCCATTGAGGAATTGACTTAATTACACGTATTGCTTCTGCGTTTAAAAGAGGAGAAATGCCTCTAACAACTGCTATTGAATCAACTTTTGCATTATCGTCACAAGATATGATTCTACAATAGACCTTTTTGTCGGTTGAATCGATTTCAGCACTTACTTTTTCCCAATGTATTTTTGAGTAGATATGTGTTTTAAGTAGAATCGGATTGTCAAAATATTCCGACTGTTGCGATTTGCTGTTATTGTATAAACCAAACTTAACGTTTAGACCATCTTTTATTTCATAAATCATGTCAGATTCAAAGATGTTGTCTTCTGAATTAGAACAGTAGAACAACTTTTTACCACGTGGAGAAATTAAGTCTCCTGCATACCAATCAGCAAAAATCTGTTCATTTTTGATCTTTTCTGAAAGGAAACAATTATGAATAATATTTTTCGTGCAAATAGTTCCTTCTGAAGATATTAATAGAATTTCATTTAAAAATAAGCTGTCGTTTTTAATTTCCCAGATACCGATGAAGGACTTGTCCCAGCTAGGGACATAATCAGTAATTCCAGTCCAGAGGGCATTTTGATAAATATTTTTCTTTTGGAATAATTGATAAAGAGGACTTTGTTTTATGAGAAATGTATCCTTTGATATGATTAGTTTGTCGTAGATTCCAGGCCCGGTGGCGAGTCCTGCAAATGAAAATCCGGTTAAAAGAATAGTCAAAAAGAAATTTTTCATAATTAAACTTCTGGATATGAAAATCAGATGACAAATTAAGTACCGAAAATCACTAGTGTTGCGTTGTTTTTAAATTAATCGTTGTAACTAAATAAAATTCAATAAGATATAGACGTTCTTTGATTTTTTGATTTCAATTCATGGTAGTTTCGAAAGAAAAACCGTGAATAAAGGAAA